>SESF01024521.1_pt1 | contig 12739 bp, 13 predicted proteins | sample 3171521 | NCBI WGS metagenome assembly SESF01 (sample SAMN10866945, study PRJNA518727) | freshwater metagenome | biome: subpolar coniferous forest; feature: holomictic lake; material: water; isolation source: holomictic Lake 227, 6 m and 8 m depth | place: Canada: near Kenora, Ontario | collected...
TCAATGAAACAATTGCAAACTTATCTGAGCCAAAGGCAATCGAAGCCAAGCATTTTGCTCAGTGGGTAGAATCGAAGGCATTAATCTCCATCAATCTTAGGCTCTTCGTGATTACCGAAATTTTAAACGGCATACCTTATAAGAACATACATGAGTGGGCGCAAGAGCAAGCGGTATTGAGTGGAAGAAATAAAGATGAAATTTTGCGTGAACGACTGAAAGGTTTTTATGATAAGCGCATGGCGTTTGACCAAGCCTTTCAAAAGGGTGAATGCTTTAGATACGGAGCATTAAACGCGGGTGGTTTAGGATTATCTAATTACGGACTTTATTGTACGGTACTTACTCATAATTTCCATGATACATTAAATCATAGTGCTTGCTTTTCAGGCGACAGTTTGGAAATCTGTTTTTCTAAATCTAGCACATTTGACCCTATGGTTCTAATAAAAAGTATATCCCCTTTTTCTCATCGCCATTGGTTGGCTACCAGCCAGTTGATTGCAGACATTGACGCAGCCCAACAAAATGACTGGTCACAATTGCTTATATCTACCGATTTCAAGCAATATTTTGAAATTATTTTCATCGGTGAGGTTACTGTGAATGATTTAAAATGCGTCCGCGTAAGCACTGAAGAATATCAACAAAAGCAGGAGCTAATGTTTGCTAGTTATGGTAAATCTCTCTCCGAACCAGAACGAGCGGAGGTTCAGGATTTTATTCAATTACTCCGTGCTGTAAAAGACGGAAAAATACAATTGGAGACCCTATAATTATGAGTATTACTTTAGAAGCCTTTTCACCCGTTGATGCTGTGGCAATAATTCGTTCCAACCAGGATTTGCGATTGTGTCGACCTCCATACAAGCAAAACAATACAATAAAAGTGCCTGAAAGCGCGATAGAAGACGCTGTGCTAAATTACGATTTTCATGCCTCAGGTGCATCATTTGAAAATTGGGCAGCGGTTATACATTTTCTCAATCAACAACTCATTGCATACCGTGAAAGCAGTGGCCGTCCTGTCCCTGAAACACTTAACATGATAGAAATACTGGATGTAGCACCCTTAACGGTTTTACAAAACTTTCTTAAAAAGGTTGAAAATGAACTGATACCAGAACGCCAATTTGCACATGCCAAACACTTCTTGATAGCACTGTTGAAAAGTCATGCCACCCAAGAACATCCAGAATTGATAACTACAGCGGCTAATCTATTGGAACAAATCAATCATTTCGAATATTCTAAAAGCAATTCAGCTACCGTGCTTGAAAAACAATATTCACCATTTAAGAATTTGCCTGAAAAGGCTAATAGTAAGGCCGATTATGTACGGAAACATGGCTTTTTCGGTTCTCTCGAACATGCTCATGCGTTAGCATCATGAAAACCATTACTTTTTATTCCTACAAAGGTGGCACCGGACGCTCCTTAGCAGTCGCTAATGCCGCTCGCTATTTAGCGCGGTTAAATTTTAAGGTCGTTGCTTTAGATTTTGATTTAGAAGCACCGGGGCTACATTATAAATTTTCTACCAACAAAGATGGTAAGCCTCTTGCCGTACAAACGGGTCTTGTTGATTATTTGCATGAGTTTATTACCGAAGGCTCTATTCCTGAATCTTTAGAAAAATTTGTGATAACGATTGCCGTTCCTGGCACCGAACAACCGTTACTGCGTTTAATAGCCGCAGGGAAAGGCCCATCACCTGATTATTGGGAAAAATTATCACGGATTAACTGGCATGAGCTGTTTTATACTCCCGATGCCAAAGGTGTGCAGTTGTTTTTAGACCTTAAACAACGTATAAATGACGAATTGCAACCCGATTTTCTTTTAATTGATTCGCGTACCGGCATTACTGAAATGGGTGGGGTTGCTGCGACCTTATTAGCGGATCGAGTAATTTGTCTGGTCACGCATACGCTAGAAAATATGGAAGGCGCACGATCTGTATTACGTAGCTTGAAACGTACACGGCATGAAATGGGTGGAGAAGAGATTGAATTAATGCTCGCCTTAAGTCGTCTTCCCGATATAAAAAATGCTGAGGAAGAATCAACGATAACAGAGGATATACAAAGTTTTTTTAATGAAGAAGCAGAAAATCTCGAAGATACCTTATCTTGTCCAACTATTTTCACTCTGCATTCCGAAACGGCTCTTGAGCTTCGTGAAGTTTTGCGAGTGGGCGGTACTGTAAGTCCTGATGAATCTATTCTGCTACGCGACTACTTGCGTTTATTTGCAACCCTAGTCCCTAAAGAATTAATGCTGACACAAGTGGATACGCTAGTCCAACAGGCTAAAGCCCGAATGTGGGATGACCCAGAAGCTGCACTGCTGGAGATGGAAGAATTGACGGAATCCTTTGGTCACCCCGCCATCTATCGCGCCCTGTTTCAGTTTTATAGAGTCAGAAATGTTCAGGGAATCCCTGCTTTAAAAAAAGCACAACGTTATTGGCAAATCAGCCAAGATAACCAAAATACGTGGGTTTGGGAGGTTATACAGAATTCGTTTGATCCCGTAGCTCGTTGGAAAAAAGAATGGTTGCCGGATCTTGATTTTATTGACGCAGTGTGGCGGGATGTCGGAGCTTATGATGAAAAAGTAGGGCGTCGTTTGGCTGAATCCTATTCATACCATGACCAGTATTTTAAAGCGGCGGATGTTTTTTTAGAAATCCTCGGCTCTAGTGATGAGCCTACTGCCAAGATTGTTGCGGATTGCGTGAAGGCTTTACAAAGAGCAGAAAGATATTCCGAAGCAGAAGCTATTATTAACAAGTATCGACTTGTATTCGCTCAAAATTCTGAGTTTATCGAAGCCTGGGCAAATTTTGCACTAGAGACAAAGCATGATGATTTTCTTAATGAACTAGCTACATCAGCGTTTATTCGTATATTAGAAGAAACTGACTCACCATTACCGATTGCATTGCTGGATGCTGTGGGAGATCATGGTCTAGCTAACGTATGGGCAGAAAAATATCTTTTGAGCAAAGATTTTTCAAAAGGAGTTGGTTTTTCTGAAATAACCAAAATAGCTAAGAGTTTTGTAAAATATGGAAAATGGGAGTTTTTTGAAAAATTTGTTAGTCATAAGCTACCAGAAGAACTTTGGGAAGATCTCGAAAACCGTTTGAAAGGAGGTTATTAGTTCTTTTGATATAAGGCCAGAACCGATGACATAGATCTATCCGCAATGCACAGAGCATAACCTAAAAAATGTGGATATCGTTTCACCATTAGTCTATTAACCTGAGTGATTTGGCGTATTGCATACCCTGCGTGATCATGGTAATACTGTGATTGTAATTGAGCATAATCTGGATGTTATTAAAACCGCTGATTGGCTTATTGATATGGGCCCAGAAGGCGGTGATGGCGGTGGAACTGTCGTGGCAGAGGGCACGCCTAAGCAAGTCTCTGAGAATCCAGGGTCTTATACCGGGCATTATTTGAAGCGATTTTTTGATTGATGGTACCAAACGTAATAGCTAAAGCAGCGCTCTCCAGTATACGATCCCTCATTATTGGGGCATGGGGGGGCGATATATACACTCACACCAATTAATCGATCAGTGGAAAATGCTGTACGATATAATCGTTTACCTGTTGAAAGAGGGTACTTAAATCGGTTGCACCTTTTATAAATCGATTGATCGCACTTGTTCTCAATTCTGGATCATCTGGGTAATCATGTGCTAATGCATTTCGAACGACGCGAAAGCCTTTCCATCCTTCTGCAGAAGGTATAGCACCTATGCGCTCCAGTCTATTTAGCTTTTCTGCAAAGGTAACATTTTCAGGTATGGGTTCTTGAGCCAACACCAGAATGAGCGGCAAAAGCTTCTCACCCATTGAATCTTGTAGCTTGGTGAAGCGGTAGGCAATTTGATCCAATATCCGCAAGTGCTCTTTATCGATTACAACGTCGGTTGTTATCGGCGACCACTGCCTGATATCACTCAGCCCTTCGTCAAGCACCTTAGCATGCAATGCGCATTCAGCGAGATAATTTTGCATCATTTGTTCAGACTTCATAATTTGACTCCCTCGTGCATGGCAACTTGGTAAATCGGCAGCTCATAAGTTTTAGATTTACGTTTCACAACGATGTCGATTTTTTCATCCTCAAACTGTACTGTATTCTGTAGCTTTGTGAGCAGTGTTATCTTGCGCTCAATTATTTCATCTGCCTCTGATAGACTTGTTTCCACCAGAAAATCGTAATCCCCGCCCTTTTTGCCATCATCCACCCGTGAGCCAAATAGCCACAGATTCGCATCATCACCGAAATAGCGACGGGCATAAGCACTAAATACGTTTATTTGTTCAGAGGTGACTCTCATTATTTTATATAGGGTAAGTTGGCGTTATTATCTGTGAGCAGAATTTTTGCTAGTAACCTAATGGAGTGAGTCATTTGGGGCTAAGCTCAAGATATTCTTGTCCGCCTTTTAGTTGCTGACTGTAGATGTTTTCCGATTATAAATGATACAAGGTGGTAAATGCACGTAACTGCTGAGTTAAATTTCTATTTGATAGGGCCGATCTTGATAGGTTTCTTGGTACATGCATGTCTCATCGGCAGCGCTGTCAGTGTCACTCATGCTTGGCTCTACAACATAGACATTGCAGTCTATATCACCCGTACTGCTGTCAACATTGTCGGCATCGCTAACAGCCTAAGTGTCTTCATGTTCGTTCCTAAGCTTGTTGACTATTCATTACCCTTGAACTACGCTATAACCACCTAAATATAACGAATAGGAATCCAAATGGCTAACTCAACAGCTGAGCTCGAAGAGCTTCTCATGCAACGATCGCTGACTGACACAGAACTCCTATCAGCGGCATCTGCAGCGGCAGACTTCCGTATTCTACCGGACGCGACGGTGATTAAAATCGGGGGACAGAGCATTATTGATCGCGGTCGTTCGGCGGTTTATCCTTTGATAGACGAGATTGTGGCGGTACGTAAAGCTCACAAACTGCTGATTGGAACCGGAGCGGGTACTCGCGCCCGACATTTATATTCTATCGCTGCGGGGCTCAATCTGCCAGCTGGTGTGCTCTCGCAACTGGGTGCATCGGTTGCCGATCAAAACGCAGCCATACTGGGGCAGCTTCTTGCCAAACACGGTATTTCTTCCGTAGAAGGCGCGGGACTATCAGCGGTGCCGCTGTATCTTACTGAGGTTAATGCGGTCGTCTTTAGTGGTATGCCACCTTATGGGCTGTGGATGCTTCCCCCCACTGATGGCGTTATTCCACCTTATCGCACGGATGCAGGCTGCTTCCTGGTTGCTGAACAGTTCGGCTGCAAGGCTATGATTTATGTGAAAGATGAAGACGGCCTTTACACTGCGAACCCGAAGACCTCGAAGCATGTTACGTTTATTCCCAAAATTTCGGTTGATGAAATGAAAGCAAAAGGGCTGCACGACTCCATTCTTGAGTTTCCCGTGCTTGATCTACTCAAGACGGCGCACCATGTCCACCAGGTACAGATAATAAATGGCCTGGTCCCCGGCAATCTGACCCGCGCGCTCGCAGGTGAGCACGTCGGTACTATCATCACTGCGAATTGAGAATTAACGCCATGGCTGACATCACCAATAATACTATAAAACATATTGCATCACCCCTTGCGCGCCAGACTCTCCTGGACGGCGATCTGACTCGTCCAATTGCGGGCGGACGTCCTATTCGTATCCTGCCCTGGCTACAGGTTGTTAAAATCGGTGGGCGTTCAATCATGGATCGTGGCGCTGAGGCGATACTCCCAATCGTAGAAGAACTTCGCAAGCTTTTGCCTGAGCACCGTTTGCTGATCCTGACGGGCGCTGGCATTCGGGCCCGACATGTTTACGGCGTAGGTCTTGATCTTGGCTTGCCGGTCGGCTCACTTGCCAAACTGGGTGCGAGTGAGGCGGGCCAGAACGGACATATCCTTGCGTCTCTCCTGGCGCCAGAAGGGGTTTCTTATGTAGATCATCCCACGATCGCTACCCAACTCGCGCTCTATCTTTCTGCAGCGCGTGCCGTTGTCGGGAGTGCCTTTCCTCCCTATCACCATCACGAATTTCCAAACTCGCGAATTCCGTCTCACCGTGCTGACACCGGTGCATTTTTGCTTGCCGATGCGCTGGGCGCTGCGGGTCTGACGATTATAGAGGACGTCGATGGTTTGTATTCCAGTGATCCTAATGCACCAGATGGAAAACAGGCTGAGTTTATTAGTGAAACGACTGCTGCGGAGCTTGCCGGGCATCAAGGTACGCTACCGTTTGATCATGCGCTTATCAATGTTATGGCAACCGCTCGTCATATCGAACATGTGCAGATCGTGAACGGACTGATACCGGGCCATCTTACCGCTGCGTTGCGCGGTGAGCACGTTGGAACCATCATCCACACGGGTGCCCGCAAGGTCTGAGGATAAACCTCTGCCAGCGATGATCACCAAATGGTGTCATCGCTGGCCCTGGTTCCTACCGCTTAATTTAATAACGACGTGCCTTTGATTTGCACATAAACAGGCATACCACATTTTAAGTTTAATATTATCGCTGACTTTAAGGTGATATGTGCGAGTAAGGATTGGGGGCCGATTTTAAGCTGTACGATACATTGACCGTAAGCGTCGTGGGTAAAGTCATTGATGATGGCTGGCAGTATGTTAAGAATGCTGGTGGCTTTGGGTTTTTCAAGAGCAATACTGACATCACTTGCATAGATTTGAATGCGCAGTGAGGTTCCTATTGGAGCATCAATAGAAGGCAGGCTCAGGGTATCACCCGCAATTGCGACACGGGTCAGATGGTAGTCTGTTTCATGGGCGATTAAGGTAGCTTGCCAAACGGTGCTGGCTTCTTTGTCTTGAGCAAACGGTAAGTCGAGACGGCTCAGTGTTTCTGATAAACCTCCTGATGCCTGTACTTTACCGTCTTCAAGAAGCACGAGGGTATCGGTGAGCTGAGCAACTTCTTGATGTGAGTGAGTGACGTAAAGGACGGGGATTTCTAATTGTTGATGCAAGCGGGTCAGGAACGGCAAAATCTCCTGTTTACGCTTAAAGTCTAATGCTGCCAGTGGTTCGTCCATCAGCAAGATGTCTGGATTAAGCGCTAAAGCGCGTGCAATGGCGACGCGTTGTTTTTCACCGCCAGACAATCGATCAGGCATTCTTTTAAGTAAATGTTCAATACCCAGTAGTTCTAACAGGTTTTGAAAACCAGCCTTGTTTGGGCGTTTATCCAGTCGCTTTATACCATACTGTAAGTTAGCTTCGACGGATAAATGTGGAAACAGATTCGCTTCCTGAAAGACATACCCCAGGTTACGTTGATAGGTCGGCAAAAATACTTGATGCTCACTGTCTTGCCAAATTGTTCCATTAATTTCAAGGAAACCTTTCGGAGCCTTTTCCAGTCCTGCTATGCAGCGTAATAAGGTTGTTTTACCTGAACCGGATGGACCAAAGAGAATAGTGATGCCTGTGCTGGGGAGTAGTAAATCAACATCCAGACTAAATTGATCATAAGCAAGTTGAAAGCGGGCAGTAATCGCTGGCATTATTTCAGTTGTTGCACGTTAGGTTGGGTTTTTAATACGGTATACAGTATCAGTAATACGGTAAAAGAGAAGGCTAATAAACAACCCGCCAACCAGTGTGCTTCAGTGTATTCTAGCGCTTCAACATGATTGTAGATTTGTACGGAAACAACGCGGGTTTTATCCGGAATATTACCGCCAATCATTAAGACCACACCAAACTCTCCCACTGTATGGGTAAAGCCTAAAATAGACGCGGTTAAAAAGCCCGGTTTTGTTAACGGGACAATGATACTAAAAAAACTGTCTAAAGGACTGGCGCGGAGGGTGGCGGCGGCTTCTAATGGTTGTTCGCCAATGCTGGTAAACGCGGCTTGTAAGGGTTGTACTACGAAGGGCATGGAATACAGCACCGAAGCAATGACCAGACCCGGAAAAGTGAAGGGCAAAGTGCCTAAACCCAATTCGGTGGTGAGTTTTCCTATAACACCCGCAGGGCCCATGAGTACCAGAAGATAAAAGCCTAATACAGTCGGAGGAAGTACCAAGGGTAAGGAAACAATGGCATTAATGAGCCCTTTAAAAACTGAGTTTGTACGTGCTAGCCACCAGGCCAACGGCGTGCCGATCAGGAGCATAAATATGGTGGCCAGACTGGCCACCTCTAAAGTGAGTAATAAGGTATCAAGATCGGCAGACGTAAGCATGTGTGTCCGTCAGGTTATTTGGGTAGATCGTAACCGTATTTTTCGATAATAGCGATAGCAGGTTTTGATTTTAAATAGTTAATTAAAGCCAGGGCAGCAGGGTTTTCTGCGCCATTTTTTAACAGGAGTGCGCCTTGCTGAATGGGTGAATGTTCACTGCTAGGGACTATCCAGCCAGAACCGCTGCCTATCTTACCGTTTTCTATGACTTGGGATAAAGCCACAAAGCCAAGTTCTGCATTGGATGTACTAACAAACTGTTGGGTCTGGGCTATATTTTCACCTAGTACAAATAAGGGTTGCAGTTTATCGAAGAGCCCTTTTTTCTTTAAGACTTCAACGGCAGCAACCCCATAAGGTGCCAGCTTTGGGTCGGCTATTGCAATATGTTTAAAGCCACCTGTACTGAGAATTTTGCCTTGATCATCAACATAACCTGGGGTTGTTGACCATAAAACGAGCTTTCCAAGTGCGTATATAAAGCGGGTATTAGGCACGCCAAAGCCGGATTTCTCTAGTTTCTCCGGGCCTTTTTCATCGGCTGATAACAACACTTCAAACGGGCCACCATTTTCAATTTGAGAGACAAATTTACCTGATGAGCCAAAAGATAATTTAGCCGTATGTCCGGTTGATTTCTCAAACTCGGCGGCAATTTCAGTCATGGGTTTACTAAAGTTGGCTGCAACAGCCACTAAGGTCGTCGCCGCTAATGAGTTGTGACTCAATGTTAGTAACAGTAAACTCAGGCACAAAGAATGTGTAGTGTTTTTAAACATAAATTAAAGCCCTCTTTAATAGATTCAGTAATGTCTTGAACGCAATATGAAAAATATCTTCTATGTGATTTTAAAATCTAAGCTGGCTGGTGACATAGAAATAATTTGTATCACCACCGGGTGTTGAGACGCCGGGGGCGTTGGCATTTGAGGTAGATGAAACGGTGGATATCCCCGTTTTAGCAAACTGGCCTTTAAACAAATGGAACCAACCTGCTTCAATGTTAAAGCTACTGTTATAATTATAACGGGTTGAAGCGCCGATTTGATCACCTACATAACTACCACTGGTTCCCTTGGTATTACCAATTAAACCCGGAGAAACGGCAGATGAACAGGAAGGGCCACCCCAGCAGTCACCCGAAGAGGCCAGCCAAACGGCACGGTTTTGTAAAGATATGATGACATTGGAACGCGGGGTAAAATTAAAACGCGCCCCAGGCGAGTTGATATTGCTACGTTGAAAGGAAGAGTAGATACTGCTTGAACCAAAGTCAAGATCAGATGCACCATAGAGTGGGTCGAATCGGCCATCGGTTGCCCCTTTTGAGTACTTGGAGCTTTTACTGCCACTGGCCCAATCATATTCTACAAGAAAGCGGGGATTCATAGGCAGGTCAAAACTGTAGCCTGCTTCAACGTGTTCAGACCAGGCCTGATGGTTTTGTTGTTGATTATTAACCGAAGTGTTGTATTGCACGGTACCAAACTGCCCCATGCCTTCTGCAACAAAATCAAAGTCACCCTTGTTCGGTCTTATATAAAAACGTAGGCCGGGTGTGAAATACTGGCGATTACGGGTCGGGTTGTTGGTGCTATCGCCTTCGTTAAGATTGTATAAGAATACTTCGGAGTTGATGTTTTTAATGACGTTATAACCTTCTAAAATACCACCCGAGAAAAACGTTTGAGTATCTTCTCTATCCCATTGTTGATTACCATTAACCAATAAGTCTGCATTAGGAGCTATCAGGTTAGGATTGCCGCCCGCTGGCGTGGTGAGATAGTTGGGGTAACGGATGACAGGCATTGTGCCAAAGGCATTAAATTGCCAACGATCATAATCCAGTAACCTGATACGTAAGCCTGTAAAGTTGTTGACGGTATTACGATAGATGGGTCTGGCTACCAAGCGGCGACTCCCCAGATCCATGGTTTGCCGGCCGGCTTTGACTTCTACGCCATAACCACTATAAAACGCATTTTGATCAGCCCATGAAGCATACGCTTGGGTAAAGTCAGCGGTATCAACCATGGTGTTATTCGGTGGATTTGGCGTTTTATTGGTGCCTGCATCAGATTGCAGTGCCCGTGAATCCATAAATTCAGTAGCGAAGCGGAATTTACCAAATTTTGCTTGTATCCAGATATCGCTTTGAATGGCAATTTGTTGGTCGCCACCACCCGCTTTAATAGCGGGATACTTTTGGCTAGGTTTAAACGAGTCACTTAAAGTTTCATAGCGAGTACGGTTTTCAACTCCAACAGTTAGCCAGTCAGGCAAATGTAAGGTGTCATGTAAATTCCATACCGGCTTTTCATAACTGTTGCCCAGCAAAGCATCATCCATAGCAAAATTATAGGCTGCCATAGGTGCGCGGGTATACGTTGGAGGCGGAGTAGGTGGCGTTGGTTCAGCGGCTTGAATAGTTTGTACCGCACTGATTGAAAGCCCTCCAGCTATCATTAGTTTAACTGCATTACTGACAGCCACTTTTGTATTACGTTGTCGTTTTATCATGAAGGCACCTTTAGCTTATGTGGGTGGGGTTACCTGCATTATAAATCGTTATAACTAAAAGTAAATAATGTATGCGGAGATAGATTGTTATTTATAGTGAAATAATAGGTATTTAAGATTCATAATTGTATTGAGCGAAGTTGCATATACTATGCGGTGTTTTTTGACTCAGGTGTTTATCCGTTTGTACCCAGATAATAATGACCATCGCCATGGCTAAGCACACGATGGTAGGGGCGTGCATCGATTTCGGCCAGATAATTAATAGCCCGTGTTTTTATCAGGCAGTGGATGTTATCTCCTTCTTTTAAATCCATATCCCGACAGGCGCCGGGCGTAATGTCGGCTAATAAGGTAGCTCCACAATCCACTTGCACGATCAGACTTTCGCCATTGGGGATCAGTGCACAGATTTGTCCCTTAATCTGATTTTGTATCGAAATACCATTGATATACTGACGGGACAGGGCAATATCATTGGAGCAAATCGAAACTTGGGCCTGGCTGCCGATGCTTAAATGGGGTCGAAGGGGTAAGGTTAGCGGAGTGCCAAAACTATCAGCAAGACTATAACCCGCTTCACTATCATGGCTGCGTATAGTCACTGGCAGCAGATTATCAATTTGCCGGATACCCAGATACCGGAGCATATTTTCATGCTTGGCCACTTCAAGTAGTGAGCCTTTGTGTAATACTTTGCCTTGTTCCAATACGATAAGCAGATCGGTTAACTCCAGGATTTCACCTAACGACTGACTGGCGTAAAGCACGGGCAAGCCCATTTCATACTGTAGGCGTTTTAAAATGGGGAGCAGTTGTCTTCTGAAATCGTTACCAATTGCGGCAAATGTTTCGTCTAAGAGTAATAGCTTGGGGGCTTTTAGTAAGGAGCGAGCCAGCGCAACGCGTTGACGTTCGCCAGTTGAAAGTAATTCAATGCCATAATCAAGGATAGACCCTAATTCTAAAAGCTCGATTAAAAAATCCAGCTTAAAAATACGCCGCTGTTTAAGCGTACGATTAAAGGTATCGGTTAAATTATCGCGAACTGTTTCTTTAGCATTAATCGAGTCGAACTGCAAAACAGCGCCTACGGGTCGGTGCTCACGAGGGACGAAGATGCCTTTATTGCTATCAAAGAGGATTTTTCCATCCAGGACAATTTGGCCTTTCTGTGGCTGAAGCGTGCCAGCGATTAAGCCTAGGACGGTACTCTTTCCAGCGCCTGATTTACCGAACAAGCCGCTTGTCGTGTCGTCAATCGAGAATTGCGTGTTCAGGTTAAAATGACCACGGTGTAGTTTTACATTCATTTCCAACAACATAACAGCCTCATTGATAAAAGCTCTCGACAATGACTACAGAAGGTTTGTTGTCGAGGTATCTGGTTTACTTGGTGTTTAAATTATGATCAATAACTATCGCAATGTACACAAGTAAATAATGAAAGTAAAGGATAGGAGCTTTGCCACACTGGTTGTAGCTAAAGCCCCTCTTGCTAAGACATCATCTTAAGATAATAACTTTGAGTTTTTACTGTTGCGGAAAGTCAAGGGTTTTTCATTTGCCGATAATGCACTTTTAGCGGCTGAATCGATGGCATCCAGTATCACTTTATGATGAGGGGATTTACTACAGACAGGGTCTGCATTATGCATATCGCCAGTTAATAAGTAAGCCTGACAATGGCAGCCGCCAAAATCCTTTTCTTTTTCGTCGCAACTGCTGCAGGGTTCTTTCATCCACTCAATGCCTCTAAAGTAACTAAATGCTTTGGATTCGTTCCAGATTTCTTCAATGCTGTAGTCTTTTACATTCGGACACTCAAGCCCTGGCAGTTCACGTGCTGAATGACACGGTAACGCAACGCCATCCGGTGCGATGGTTAAAAAGGTGGTACCCCAGCCATTCATACAGGCTTTGGGGCGGTCTTCATAGAAA
>SESF01012755.1_pt1 | contig 12737 bp, 13 predicted proteins | sample 3171521 | NCBI WGS metagenome assembly SESF01 (sample SAMN10866945, study PRJNA518727) | freshwater metagenome | biome: subpolar coniferous forest; feature: holomictic lake; material: water; isolation source: holomictic Lake 227, 6 m and 8 m depth | place: Canada: near Kenora, Ontario | collected...
TCATTCACCGAATATTTACCCACGGCGTTCAATAAACTCCTGGCCGATGAGGACTTCGGCACCTTGCTGCGCGCCGAGTCGCTGGCCAGCATCCCGCAATCGCTTTGGTCCCGACTGGATCACCCACCACTGGAGGCCGTATGAATGAAGCCAAAATCGGATTTGAACTCCGGAAATTCGAAGTGCCCATCGAGCACATCCTGCCGGTGCGCATAATTAGGGACCCGCTCAAGAGTGTCCGTCGTTGCAAGTCGATCTTTGTCTCCGTAAAGGAAGTGGGCCTGATTGAACCGCTCATGGTGTATCCGCAAAAGGAGGCCCCGGGCAAATACCTCCTCCTGGACGGGCATCTGCGGCTGTTCGCCTTGAAAGAATTGGGGTACACCGTGGCCGAGTGCATCGTCGCCAATGACGACGAATGCTTCACCTACAACGCTCGCGTCAGCCGCGTTTCGCCCATTCAGGAACACCGGATGATCGCTAAAGCCGTCGAAATGGGGGTGACCCCTGAGCGGATCGCTGCCGCGTTGAACATTCCCGTCCGCGTCGTTAAAGCGTACCTGAACCTGCTGGAGGGCATCCACGCCGAGGTGGCGGATTTGCTCAAAGATAAGAACATCACCCCGGGAGCCCTGCGATTGCTGCGCCGGGTCAACGCCGTGCGCCAGATCGAAATCGCGGAGTTGATGGTGGGAACCCACAGCTACTCCAAGGCCTACGTGGAAGCGTTGCTGCTGGCGACGCCGGAGGATCAGCTCGTGCACGCAACCAAACCAAAGAAACCCAAAGGGTTGTCGGCCGAGAATCTGGCGAAGATGGAACAGGAAATGGAAACCTTGCAGCGGGATCTGAAGGCCGAAGAAAAGAGCTACGGCCAAAACGTGCTTAGCCTGACGGTAGCCCGCAGCTACGTTCGCAAGCTGCTGGAGAATAAAGAGATCCAGCACTTCCTGAATGCGCGGTATACCGATTTGCTGCAGGAATTCACCGCCCTGGTGGAACTGGAATCCTTATGATGGATCCGGAGGGTCGAAAAGCTGGCAATCGCAATGCTTCCCCCATTGCCGAAAGGATACCGGCTCTTCTTCATTTGCACTTGAACAGTACCGGCGCCCTTGCTACAACTAAAACCGTGCCACCCAGAGTCGCGCTAGTCAAAGTGACGTCAGAGACCCGCCCAGCGGCTGCGAACCCGGCTTGGATCCGCCTGGAAGCGGAAGTGATCGGCCTGTTCGTGCAGCTTTCGCGGATCATTGGGGTGCCACGCTCCTACGCCGAGCTCTACGCTCTGCTGTTCCTGTCCCCGCGACCCCTGACCATGGATGAGATAATCCAGCGCCTGGGCATTAGCAAAGGCTCCGCCAGCCAGGGCTTGAACTTCCTCCGCAAGGCCGGCGCCATCCGGGTGCACCACCTGCCCGGCCGCCACTCTGCGCGTCACCACGAGGCGGTGGCCGAGCTGCGCCACCTGGCGGCTGGTTTCCTCCAGGACCAGATCCTGCCGCAGGTCGAAGACAGCCAGAACCGGCTCGACCAGATTGCGGGGATGGTCGCGAAGCTCCCAGCCGAAGAGCGGGAGCAGACGCGCCGCAAGATCATGATGCTCCAGAGTTGGGGGAAACAAACCCGACAGTTCCTGCCGGTGGTGGTGGAGATGATGGGAGCATAGCGCCTTTATGTCCTCAATCCTGGCTCAAGACAAATCAGCGGAAGAGCAAATGATCGCCGCTGTTGACGGCAAGTTGAGCCCCCTGGAGGCTGAGGCCATCGACCTCTTCATCCAGCTTGGTCACTTGGTGAACCAGCCCCGGTCCTTTGGGGAGGTCTATGGCTTACTTTTTGTTTCGCCTCGCCCGCTGCCGACCGAGGAACTGGTCGAACGGCTGGGCGCCAGCCGCGCAGCCGCCGAGCGGGCCCTCCTGTTCCTCCGCCGGGCCGGCCTGCTGCGGATGGTCTATGTCCCGGGCGATCGCCGTATGCATTACGAGGCGGTCGCCGAGCCGCGCCACATGGTGGTGGGTTTCCTGCGCGACCAGGTTCTGCCGCAGCTCGCCAACGCCGGAAACCGGATCGACCGGCTGGCCGAAGCGGTGCACAAGCTGCCGGGGGAAGAGCAGAGCCTGTTGAGCGACCGCGTGGCCAAGCTCCAGAGCTGGGGCAAGAAGAGTCGAAGCCTGGCGCCGATGATTTTGAGACTCCTGGGGGGCTGATCGCGAGTACGAGCCGGAGCGTGCGGTGTGCCGCTCTTGCCCGATGATGGATCGGGCGGCTCCTCGCGCGTGGGGCAGGTGATAGGCGGGATATGGTGACGGCGAATGGCCGAGAAATGGCCAGCCAAACTGATGTGGGTAACCGAAAGTTAATCGGCGTGAGACGAATCACGCTGCGAATTGACGGGGCGGAGCTCTAATTTGAGTAGTTCAATGCGCAACCGGAACTCTCAACCGAACCGAGTGCGCCGCCGGAAGCCTTGCAACGCCCGGGGCTTGGCCGGTCCAGGCATGCGGATGAGCCGTGCTCGGCACCACAAATGCGAAGGTGACTGATGCGTGCGGAAACTGATCTGGCTAAACTGAAGTCCTTCATGGGTGCCCTCGGGGAACAGGTGCGGGGCAGCGGGCGCATTTATCTGACGGGCGGCGCCACCGCGGTGCTGCACGGGTGGCGAGAAATGACCATTGACATTGACCTCAAACCTGACCCCGAGCCGCCGGGTTTATTTGAGGCGTTGGCGGTATTAAAAGACCAGTTGGACATCAATGTGGAGTTGGCCAGTCCGGACGACTTCATCCCGGCCATTCCAGGCTGGCGCGAGCGCAGCCTGTTTATCGCGCGGTACGGCCCCTTGGAGTTTTACCATTACGATCCCTATGGACAGGCCCTGTCCAAGTTGCAACGCCGGCACGACCGCGATCTCCATGACGTGAAATCCATGTTGCGCGGGAAGTTGATCGCCCTGGACCGTCTGCGGGAGATGTTCACGCTGATCAAACCGCAACTGATCCGTTACCCGGCGATTGATCCGGTCACCTTTGAAGCCGCGGTCCTCGAATTCTGTAATGCCAACCCGTGACGTTCGATGGTTGTGTTCTCCAGGCCGAGCACTGACCCCCGACCACTGCTTTCGCACTTCAGATTTCGGTTCAACCATCAACTATCAACTATCAACTATCCTCGACGGTCTGCCCGGAGAGGTGCTCGTGCGAGAAGGATTGGCCGATTTTGAGTCGGGAAGGTGTACCATCCCGGCGTGTCTGGTGGGCATCGCCCGGTCGCGGTTGCATCGTGCTGGGTTGATCCCGGGGGTAGTTGCCAATTCCTTCCCCGAACCGGAACGGCAACTCTATCGGTTGCTCCGGCAGGAGGGCGGTGACGCTTACTCGCGCTACAACGCCTTGATCCGCGAGTTGGTGAGTTTTGAACAAGCCCTCGACCGGCGGATCCGGAAGAGCAGAAATTAGGGAAGTCAACCCTCCGCAGTGCTGCTACGGAGGACGGGCGGAATACGCGGAAAACTGGCGTGTGGTTTCAGCTTTCTACTTTCTGCTTTCTGCTTTTGAGGCTGTGCTTTCAGCGTTTGTCTTAGGATCAGTTATGAACGAGCCGTCAACGGTCACCGCCCCGCAGGCCACGCCGGAAAAACTGGCGCTGGCGCAGCAGGCGTTTGAGCGGTTCCACTCCCGTTGCTTTTGGTTCATGCGCCGGGAGGCGCGAATCACCGAGGATGAGATTCCTTACATCTGCGAGCGGTTGCGGGCGGATGGCGGCCGCCCCGGCTTTCTGCTTGCCGCCCAGATATGCCAATAGCGGATTTTGAAAAAGCCATTCTGCGGCTGCCGGCGGCCAACCGGAATCCGGAAAGTTTTGTGGTCGGAGCCACCATATTGTTGCGGGGTGAAACAACGCATCGGCGGTCGCAGGACATTGACTTATTTCATGATACCGCCGAAAGCCTGAAGATCGCCGCGGATACGGATACTTCACTGGGCAGCCTTCTGCCTATGAATCTTTGCGTTTTACGCCTAGAATAACCGCATGAGCATTGCAGTTGAAGCATCACCTCCGGCTGTGCCAGAAACGCAGCGGCTTTACACTTACGACGAGCTCGCCGCTAAGATGCCGGAAACCAATCAACCCCATGAATTGTGGGATGGAGCGTTAATTATGCCGCCAACGCCATCATTCTTTCACCAGGAAATCGCGTTTCGCTTCCATCGGGCTCTCCATGACTGGGTCGTAGCGCATAACCTCGGCAAGGTAATTGGCGCGCCCATTGACATGGTGCTTTCATCCCATCGGGCGGTCCAGCCAGACGTGGCCTTTATCGCCCAGGACCGGCTGGCCATCATCCAGCGGGTCATCATGGGGTCGGCGGACCTGGTGGCTGAAATCGCTTCCTTACAGGGGCGCAATCGTGATCGGATTGAAAAGCGAGATTTGTATGAGCAGCATGGGGTGAAGGAGTATTGGATCATTGATCCCGAAGCCCAGACGGTAGAGGTTCTGGCGCTGGTCAGCGCGAGCTACGAGCTTGTCCAGCGCAGCCTTCCTGGGGAAAGGGCGTCGTCGCGACTGCTGCCCGGGTTCGAGATTTCCGTCGCCGACCTCTTCCGCCGCGCGTAATCCCCCTTTCGAACTGGCGCTTTCCGCTTTGACTGGTGATTTCAGCTTTTCAGCTTTTTGCCTTCTCTTATTCGCGGGCTGCTCTTCCTCGTTAGACGAGGCGAAACAGGTGTTGCAGCAACAGATCACCTCCCAATCTAAAGGGCACATCAAACTCGTGAGTTTTGAGATAACCGAAGTGCGAGAGTTCCGCACAGCGGGCTTGCCGGGACGCCGAATAAGTTACGCGGCCGAAGTCGAGTTCGACCATAGCGGATTGTGGTCGATAGGGGTTGGGAACAAGACTCTGGGCTTCGAATTCAGCCCTAATAACCCGCTAATGGCAAAAGGAGACATTGCCGAAGTCATGAAGGATATGCAGGGAAATAGACAAATGTGTAAAGGCGAACGTAGCAGGTTTGTCGGCGTGATGACTGGCACCAAATCAGAGAACGCCTGGAAATACGAGCTAGACGAAAGCCATCCTGCAGGCGGTTGATGTGCTTCTGGCACGCTCGATGTCTTGTTATTTCAGCTTTTGAATGTTGTCCTGTAGTGGGCGATCCCGCAGTCCTGTTTTGCGTGAAGCTTCTCGTCTATCGCATCGGCCAACTAGGTGATACCTTGATGTCGTTGCCTGCGCTTTGGGCATTGCGGAAGCAGTTCGCCGGGGCATCGTTTTCGCTCCTCTGCGACCAGCATCCCGGGATGGGCTACGTATCGGCCGCTGAAGTGCTCCAACCGATGGGGATTTTCGACCGTATCGAGTCCTATCCCGCGGGCAGCTCGCGGGCTGGCCGGTGGCTGCGACCCATCAGCATGCTCCGGCTTCTCGCGCGGTTAAGAAGGCAGCGCTACGACCTGTTGGCTTACCTGGTTCCCAGCCGGCGGACGCCGGCGCAGGTGCAGCGGGACCGCCGGTTCTTCAGGATGGCAGGTATTCGCGGCTTCCTGGGCATGGGGTTTCCACCAGCAGCTCCGGCGAAAGTTCCCGGCAAGCCGCTGGCCTATCTGGCGTCCGAAGCGGATTTGCTCCTGGCGCGACTGTCGGCGGACGGCATCCCGGTGCCGGCGCCGGGTGAGGGGTGTTTAGATCTTTGTCTCGGCGCGGCGGAGGAAGAAGATGTTAATTCATGGGTCGGTATGCAAGTGACTGACGGTGGTCTTCCGTGGGTGGGTGTCGGCCCGGGTTCCAAGATGCCAGCCAAGCGCTGGCCATGGGAACGCTACGCCGAGGTAATCGAGCAGTTGATTAGGCATTTTAACATCTGGCCGGTCGTATTCGGTGACGCCGGCGATCGGCCCCTCGGAGAGGAACTCCGGCGAAGATGGGGACGCGGCTACAACGCGGCTGGAGCGCTGGGTGTTCGCGCGGCGGCAGCGGCGTTGAAACGTTGCTCGTTGCTGGTGAGCAACGACACCGGCACCATGCACCTGGCTGCGGCGGCGGGCACGGCCTGCGTGGCGATCTTCTCGTCGCGAGACTGGCCGGGCAAGTGGTATCCTTACGGAAGAGGGCATCAGGTAATGCGGGCGCAGATCGAATGCGAAGGCTGTGGCTTGGTCGAATGCGTCGAGCGCAACAACGAGTGCCTCCGTCGCATCACCGTGCCAGAGGTTGTTGCTGCGTGCGAGCGCCTGCTGTCGGAGCGGATTACGCATGCAAGCGCTGAGGCGTTGAAATGCTGACAGCAGAAGACGGAGGACGGAGGACGGAGGACGGAGGACAGGAGTCGGAGGACCGAAGTCAGAGGACAGTGGTCCGCAAATGGCCCCGGCGCCTCGTCCTGTGGTCCTGTGGTCTTGTAGTCCTGCTTGCCGCTATCTGTTTTGTCTTCCGCGCCCCACTTCTGCGTAGCGCCGCTACAGCCTGGGTGGTCAACGATCCGCCCGGCAAAGCCGACGCCATTGTGCTGTTGGGCGGGGGAATCCAGTTCCGGCCGTTCGAGGCCGCGCGACTGTATCAGGAGGGCGTGGCGCCGCGCATCCTGATCATGAATTCGGAGCTGCAGGAGACGGATCGGGAGGAGCTCACGATTTCGTGGCAGGAAATGGCCCGGCGCATCCTGGTCCGGAAAGGTGTGCCAGCCTCGGCTGTGCAGGTGGCTGGGAAGGACCTGACGAGCACTTACGACGAAGCCTGTGCCGTGCGGGATTGGTGCAAGACCTCCCAGGCGCGTGTGCTGCTGATTCCGACCGGTCCCTTTCATACCCGGCGGGTAAACTGGGTCTTTGGCAAGGTTCTGAGAAACTCCGGCGTTCAGATTCGAGTGCTAGCCCTTCCCTCGGAGCACTTCCCCGACTGGTGGCGGCACGAGGAGAGCCTGATTGATTTCAATAACGAGGTGGTCAAGTACGGGATGTACCGGTGGAGGTACTGATGGAAGGACGACGGGACCACGGACCACTGACCTCTGATCTCCGCTTTCAGCCTTTCAGCTTTTGAGTGCCGTCCCGTAGTCCCACATTCTTGTTGTCCTGTAGTCTTCCTCCCGGGTCACCTTCCGCGTGTTCAGTGTGTTCCGCAGTTTATCTCCATCTTCTCCTGCCATAACTAGTTTGGACTAGTGGAAACAACGATTGCGGACAATAGGCAGAAAGAGACAATGAATTGCGTTTCCGAAGCATCGCCCTTCCCTGGCAAATCGCCACCAGGCACCGACTTGTCGGGGGCTCGACACCGGTTGCTGGTGGCGTTGCTACCCGTGCTCCTGCTGCTTGGGCTTGGGTGGGAATCCTTCGGACGATTCGATGGCTGGGGCGATGAGACAAGTTACCTCACGGCAGCTCAGGTCCTTGCCGACGGCAAGTTGGGCGATTTTCACCCCCTGGATGGCCGTCTGCTTGTTCCAGTGATTATCTACTTGTTCAAACTGACAGGCTTAAAGCTGTACTGGGCTGGCGCACTGGCGGCCTTTTCCCTCTCCGCCGCTGCAGTCTGGCTCATCGGTGCTTTCTGGGGGCGAGCAGGCTACTGGGGTATACCATTCCTCTCGGCCTGCCTTCTCGCGTCGTGCCCTCTGTTCGCCCACTACTCATCTGCCATCTATCCCGAGCCCTTTGCGGCGTGCTTCGTTGTCCTCACTCTGGTCGCGCACAGGTCATTCACTAACAGCGGGCTGCGTGCGGGCCTGATCGTCGGCCTGCTCATTGGCGCTGCGGTAGTGCTAAGGCAGAACTGCATCGTGGTATGGCCCGTACTCCTTCTCCACACGGCGTGGCATGCGTTTAGGCGGCGGCGCTTCCGGCCAGCGATTCTCTATGGGGCAGGGACCGTCCTGGGTGGGGGCCTGATCCTCGCAGCAACAACGGTCTTCTTTGCGTTTTGGACGCATGATCCGTTCTACTTCGTGAAAGAGTCTGGCAGGGTGGCCCAGTATGTGCCCTATGACCGACTGGATAACGGCGTCAGAAGCGCACACGAGAGTAGCCTGCGGATTCTCGCCGCGTTTGCCGGGCGGGACTTTGCCTTTGTCGGGGTGCTTTTGCCACTGGCCGGGCTGGTGAGCCTTTTCAAGGGGAAATGCAGGCTCGAGGCGGCCCTGGGATTATCCATGCTTGGTTACCTTGCCTTCGGCTCGGTAAGCCTGAGTAAATACATTCCGCCAGCGCCGATCGAGCGGTACTTGGTCCCTGTCGTCCCGTTCTTGGCAATCTGCCTGGCCTGGCAAATTCACCGTGCTGCCGCCTTTCTCAGGGACACTCAAATGCTCAAGTGGTTGCCGCGCGGCTGCCTGAAATTCGCTGGCTGCTTGTGCGTCGCAGTTCCGCTCGCCGCTAACCTGTTTTTCGCGCTCTTGGATGGGCAGCTTCCGTTTCCGGTAAACAGTCAATTGGAAATGTTCCGGCTTGCCGCCGGGGAGGGCGGCCAAAGGGTTTTCATTACACAGCAAACAAGCTACTTTTTTCGGCCGCTGCTTAGCCAGGACCTCTTGCAACTCCTGGAGCCACTGGACGTGGCCCGGGAGAACGCGCCGATCCTGACCCGATACGGGGTTCCATCGCCCTATGGAGAGAGGGAGTCGGAGATTCGCACGACATTACCTGGGAGGTTCAAGGTCATGCTGACACCGCGCGATGCCCGCCGATGGCGTGTGGCCTCGCAGAACCCTGTTAGTGTGACGAGTCCCCGGGCACGCCAGAGCCTGTTGCGCCGCCTCATAGATCGAGTTCGGGGCAGGAAAATAGAGGCTTATCCCTTCAAAGCCCCGATCGCTTTTATCCAGGTGGACCGTTCCTACCAACATATCAGCCGGTCAGCCGAGGAGTGAGTTTTTCAACCGCCCCTTGAACCGCATGAACATGGTCAACATGAGGGGCATATCCAAGAACTTGATAGCGCTGAAGAACTCCGTCTCCTTTGCCCCACTAGAATTCCTCTCCGTTTGGATGGTTTCTATCACTATCTTGGTAGAGTGGGCAGTCGGAGCGCTGGGCCAAAGTATGGAGCTGACTCAACCCGTTCTGGCCAGATTTGCGTTTAAGGACTACTTCGACCGCGATTGGCACAATGAACTGGTCACGTTTAAGGTGGACGCAAAGCTCCTCGGGCGGAAGGACGTCGCGCTGTTGGATGCCGAGCATCGGCCTATTCCGTTCCAGTGGCAGACCGGTAGCAATGCGGGAATCGCCTGTCTCGCCTCGGTGCCTCGGTTGGCACAAGTCCAATACAGCCTGGTGGAGGACGGAGGGCGGAGGGCGGAGGATGGAGAGCGGAAGACGGAGGACAGAAGACAGAGGACAGAGTTCAAAGATCAGCCTGAATGGGTGGAGTTGAGCAATGACAACATCGCGATTCGGGTGAATAAGGGTCCCAAAGCGCTCAAAGAGGGTCCTATTGGCGGCATCCGGCTTGGTTCGGGTAGGTGGGTCGGGGCAGGGGAGTTGCACTGGCCCGGAGCCGGGACGGCTGCGCCACAAATCAAAGTCACGGCGGAAGGACCGGTGTTTGCGGATGTGGAGACAGAATATAGCTTTGCCCATGACGGCTATTGGCGGTTGCGGTTTCGGGTGATTGCAGGTGAGCCGGTGGTTCTGGTGGATGAACATTTCAGCGGACCGTCTGGAGCCACCTATCGCCTCAAGCTGGGAGCGGGTTGGGCGCCGGACCATCTGTTCTATCGCAAGGAGCAGACCGGCGCCACGAGCGCTCTGAAGGATTGGTCGGGTGAGAACGTCTTTCTGCTCGAACCGTGGCTGGAATGGTGGCGGTCGATATGCGGCAACTGGCTGGCGGTTTATCGCGATGACAGCCCCGACCTGCTGGCGGTTGGACTGCGCGACGCCGCCTGCTGGGTCGAGCCCGGCAAGACGAAGTGGTATTGCAACGTGGATGTGGCCAAGGCGGACCTGGGGATGGACTTGCAGTTGCGCGGTTTCCAGCGCAAATGGATGCTGATGGCTTTGCCCTGTAATGACGCCCTGAAGTCGGCCAGCGACACTGCGCCGCTTCCGCAGCAGTGCCTGATCAAACACGGTGATGTGCCATTGGACGAGATCAAGGACTATGTGCTGGAATGGCCCGATGCCGGACCTGCGCACCCCCGCCTGTATGTCGCTCCTGAGGAAATCGCCAGATTCCGCCAGCATTTCAAGGTGAACGCGAATCTCCTGTCGGACCTGCGCCAGAACACTCCCAAGCAACGCCCCCTGGACGACTACGTTGCCTATGCCCTCGCCACGGGCGACAGGGAGCTGCGGGAGAAACTCGCTCAGTTCGCCGTCGCGGAACTGCAAAGTTGCGTCGATCTCTTCACGCGGCAGTTGCGTCACCCGACGCCGGGTTCTTTCCCTCACCAGAAATATGACAGGGTGGTTCCGACGCTGAATGCCTTGGACGCGGTCTTGGCACCCGGCGTCCTTGCCTCGGAACAGCGCGCTCGGGTTCGGGCCCAGCTCGCCTTTCTGGGTTACGCTCTGGCCAGCCCCTCTTTTCACTCGCCGGAACGGGGTTACAGCGCCAACCCCAACATGACCACCGCCGTCCGCTGCATGTCCGGCCTCATTGCCTGCCTCATTCCCGATCACCCTGAGGCCCGGGCCTGGGCGCAGTTGGGCATCCGTGAAATGGCCAAGGAACTGGACACCTGGACGGGTCCGAACGGCGGCTGGCTCGAAGCGCCTCACTACGCGACCGTCTCGCTGGACGCCTTGATTGCGCTTGCGCTCGCGCTCCGGCAGACACCCTTTACCGATACCGACTGGGCGCACCATCCGAAGCTCAAAGCGGCCGTGCGGTGGCTGGCCTGCATTTCCACCCCGCGCGACTCGCGGCTGGGAGGACAGCGGCACATGCCCGAGATTGGCAATACCTACACCGGCGAACGCACCTGCCTGCCCGGCTGGTTGGCCAGTATCTGGCGGGACAAAGACCCGGTGTTCGCCAAACAGATGCAATGGATGTGGCAGGAACAGGGCTCGTTTAGCAAACCCGGCATCGGCGGCCTTTATCCCGGCCTGATGGGCTACTCCGCCCTGATGTTCGACCCGTCCATTTCCTCCGAAGCACCCACTTGGGGCAGCGAGTGGTTCCCCGAGGCCGGGGCGGTGTTTCGCGCCCATTTCCCGGGCGATGGCGAAACCTACTTGCATTATATCCAGGGCCGGCTCCACCAGCATTACGACTACGACGAAGGCTCGTTTATCCTCTGGGGAAAAGGCCAGCCGTTGTGCGAAGACTTCGGCTACTACGGCCGCGCTGCCGCTGCCGACCACAGCCGCGTGGCCTACTCGTCGGACGAAGCACTCGGTTCGGAAGGCAAGGTGCGCGAGTTTATTGCCGGCGAGCGCCTGGACTATCTGCACGGCGAACGCCCCAATTGGCACCGCCAGATCCTCTTCGTCAAAGACCGTGACCCCCTGGGGCCCAACTACTTTGTCATCCGTGACACCCTCGGCAACGCCCACGCTCAGGGCGTCCGCGGCCTACTCCCCAGCCTCCTGCGTCCCGGCCCCGACTGGCGCATCTGGATCGCCACCGACACCATCCCCGGCAGCACGGGTAGCGCAGCCATCCCACCCGCCCCATCCGAGTCATCCTCAACGCTCAACGCTCAACGCTCAACAGTCGCTGGCTCCCCCTCTCCACCGAACTCAACACTCAACTCTCAACCCTCAACCCTCAACCCAGCGGCCCCCCTCCGTGTCCCCGGCCGTTTCGGCGTGGATTTAGTGGTCTATTTCACGGATACCTCCTCCGGCACCCTCTCGACCGAAGAACTCAGCCGGACGACGGGGGCCTCAGGTTTCAAGAGCCCGGTCACCACCCAGCACTCGCTCCACCTGCGAGTAGGTGAAGACGCCACCGTCATGGCGGTTCTGTATCCTGTAACCACCACGCAAACCACCCCGACATTCACCCGGCTCGCCAATGGCCGCGCCGTGAAGATCGAAAGCTCCTACGGCACCGACTACGCCTTCCTCGGCTTGGCCCCATTCGATTTCCAGCAAGGCGACCTCTGGTTCCGCGGCCAGGCCGGCGCCGTCCAGGTTCGCCCCGAAGGCGCCCATCTCAGCCTCTCCGGCAAAGGCCAGGTGAGGTATAAGGAGCAGGTCCTAAGGACGGACCAGTGACCACAGGACCACAGGACCACTGACTACAGGACAGCGAGACCGTGAGGGATTATACAAAAATTCAGGCCTGGATGTTGGCGGATGATTTGACGGTCGCAATTTACGAGCGGACCCGATCGTTTCCGCGTGAGGAAATTTACGGACTGACAAGCCAGCTTCGGCGCGCTTCCTACTCTGTGCCTGCAAACATAGTCGAAGGCTCTTCCCGGGAGAGCAAACGAGACTACTTGCACTTCCTCTATATCGCGCGCGGCTCCCTCTCCGAGACCCAGTATTTCATCCACCTGGCATGTCGCCTGGGATACCTGGCGGCGGAGGAAGTAGACAAAATGCACACCCAAACAAAGCAAGCATTCGGCTGCCTGCACGGCCTCATCCAGGCGGTGGAGAAGGAAGCCGGCAAACTCAGCAAAGTCGTGGCTGCTGTTACGAGCCTGCTCGTGGTCAGCATGGCACGCTTAGTCGGTGGTCCCGCGGTCTCGTAGTCCCGTTGTCCGTAGTCCCGTTGTCCGTAGTCCCGTTGTCCGTAGTCCCGTTGTCCGTAGTCCTGTAGTCCGTAGTCC
>SESF01004262.1_pt1 | contig 12736 bp, 9 predicted proteins | sample 3171521 | NCBI WGS metagenome assembly SESF01 (sample SAMN10866945, study PRJNA518727) | freshwater metagenome | biome: subpolar coniferous forest; feature: holomictic lake; material: water; isolation source: holomictic Lake 227, 6 m and 8 m depth | place: Canada: near Kenora, Ontario | collected...
CAGCAGGGACGCGCTTCATCACCTTTGCCTTGATGGGCCGTCCATCTTCACCAATAAGGACCGCGACAAAGACCTTTCCGGTAATACCGGCGGTTCTTGCCATTTCAGGATACGCTGGTTTTTTCTGGTCAAGAAAGCCGGGCATTTTTTCGCAGGGAACAAACAATGGCACCTCATCACCCGGAGAACCGGTACCGGTTCCTGAACCTGACTGTATTGCCTGCTTGAGCTCTTTCTGCGTGGCGATAGTCTGCTGCGCAGGCGCTTCTTCCTTACTGACCTGCTTGATTTTGCCGACATTGGGCGGTGCAGGAGTTGCCGGGGATGACGGTGTCACCGGAACCGGTTCGGGGACATCAAGCGGAGGAGGGGGCGGAAGCTGCGTCACACTGGTCACCACTTCATAGCATTCAATCATGGGCTTGTCGTCATTGCCAAACAAACCGGTCAATGAAACAAGTTTCTGCCAGTTAGCCGTAACAAGCCAGAACATGCCAAGCAGCACAATGGCTGTAATGACTCCGTGACTGAGAAAAAGATGTGCCTGACGGCGAAGCACAAGATTGCCATACGACAACTGTCGTAAACGATCGGTATCAAGAAACTCCTCCTCGAAAGACCATGAAAGGGCTTTGCGGCGAGCTTCATGATGCATGTTATCAAATTTTGAAGACACCTGAACGAACTCCTTTTCTGATTCCTCTCCTGATTAAATAGCCCTTTGTATTTCGACTGCATCCTCATCGGTATAATCATCAAGACTGAACCGGTCGATTTTCATGAGGTTCAGTTCGTCAATAATATCAACCAGATGTTTGTATTTCGCCTTTTCGCTGATCTTGACAACAATGACCAGTTTTGCATTGGCCGCCGTCTGTTGTCGGATAAGCTGGCGCAACTCTCCGCTCAAGACCATCTGCTGGCTGTCGCGGGAATCGTAGAGAGGTATTTTTCGGGGCGCTTCCTTGCCAAGAGAGCAATAAACCATAACGTTATCGGCAACCCGGAGGGTCATCACGTTCAACTCGGCAACCTTCACTTCCGCCCTCTCCGGTGGAATATTGATCTCCATCGTGTTGGATTTGGAAAAGGTTGTTGTCAGCATGAAAAAGGTCAGCAGAAGAAAGGCCACATCGACCATTGGAGTCATGTCGAGATGAAATCCGATCCTTTTTGAATGCCTTCTTCCCTTTTTGTGAGAACGGCGTCCATTTGGCGAATCAACAACACCCATCAGTGAACCTCCCTTTCAAGAACGGTAATGAGGTTAAAAGTAAGCATGTTGGCCTTTTTGTACACTTTGATGACATGGTTCACGGCATCAAAACCTGCATTGGCATCAGCGCGTATCACCGGACGAAGTTTCTGGTCGGCAAAGCGTGCCATAACTACAAACCGGTCGAGTTCATCGCGCTCAACCCTGAAATTTTCGGCAAGCTTGAATTTTGTCAGGGAATCCGCAACGGCGACAGCACTGAACCCTGCTTTTTGCAGCTTGGGTTTGACCACAGAATTAAAAATTTTTATCCTCGACTGCTGTGAGGAAACACCCATAAAAAAGGAGTTGTCGCCTCCGACCGTCACCGTCAACACATCTGACTCGGGAAGCTTTACTTCCGAATGCGATGAGGGGAGATCGATCTTTACAACCTCTGGAGGACGAAACTTGGTGGTCAGCATGAAAAAGGTCAACAGAAGAAATGCGACGTCAACCATTGGCGTCATATCAATCCGGAACCCGATCCGTTTAGCCTTTATTCTCGACATCAGTGTTTATTCCGGTTTACCGGTTCCGAGAGTCTGTATAATGTAAAAGGCCGCTTCATCAATCATGTAACTGAAACGATCAACCCTGCTGGTAAAGATGTTATAGGTAACAATACCCATAATGCCGCCAAGAATGCCGATTGCGGTATTAAAGAGCGCTTCAGAGATACCAAGCGAAAGTTGCACGGCATCAGGAGCACCACTGGTCGCCATGGCAGCAAAGGCACGAATCATGCCAAGCGTTGTCCCAAGAAGACCAACCATAGTGGATATGGAGGCTATGGTGGATATGGCTACAAGGTTTTTTTCGAGCAGGGGCATCTCCATGACCGTGGCCTCCTCGACAGCCTTTTCCATATCACTGATCTTTTTTTCGCGGTCAGTGACGTTGTAGGAGACAAGCATTTTATAACGCTGAAGCACGGAACGCAGAACAGCCGCAAGAGAGCTTTTGTGATCGTCGCACTTGGCAATAGCCTGATCAATAGCGCCGTTGTCGATATCCTGTTTGAGGCTCCGCACAAATTCCGGAATATTTCCCTTTCCGGCAGCCTTGTTCAGGGCAATGATCCGTTCGACGATATAGGCCACCAGCATCAAAATAAGCGCCATAAGCACAGAGACAACCGGGCCGCCTTTCCATATAGCGTGGAAGATCGACTCCGGAGGAGTTGTGCCCATCCAGACATAAAAGCCCAGAGAGACTGCGTAGGTTACTGCAATGAGTATCCCCGTAAAAAAACCCTGTTTCATAGACTCTTGTTTTTTTTGACTATTCTTATAGGTAAAGGAAGCGTTATGAACCTCTCTGCAATTTGCTATACTATGATGCTGACTTAAACCCGGGGAGCCGATTCCGGGCATCAACAAATCTGAACAGCGGAATCCTGTGAAGATTTCAGGCATATCAAGTGTGAAGTTAGTAAATAAGCTGGCAATTTTTCAACAGTAATCAATCATTGAAGGAAAAAAAAGCACGTGTTCCTGCAAGAATATTTCAGACAAACAGGCGCATGATCCCTCCGGCAATTGTTGATGAGGTACGCCAGACGGCAGACATTGTTGAGGTTATCTCTGATTACCTCAAACTTCAGCCTTCGGGACGCAACTACAAGGCGCTCTCTCCCTTCACTGTGGAGAAAACCCCCTCATTTTTTGTTTTTCCGGACAATCAAATCTACAAGTGCTTTTCAACCGGCAAGGCAGGCAACATTTTCTCCTTTGTCATGGAGATGGAAAAGCTCTCCTTTCCTGAAGCGGTTGAATTGGTTGCCCGACGCTCAGGCTTCGACCTCACCCGCTTTACCGAAAAAAAAAATGAGCCCAAATCGGCACATGAAGAGAGCCTGACCGAAACCCTTCGCTGGGCAGCAAAGTTTTTTCATGGAAAATTGTCAAGCAGTGAGGGAAAAACCGGTTATGCCTACATCGAAACAGAGCGGGGGCTGACGGAAAAAACAATCAAGAGCTTCGGTCTCGGTTATGCACCCGACGCATGGGATCGTCTTTTCACTGCTGCGAAACAGGCTGGCATACCTCAGGAGCACCTGCTTGATCTCGGGCTGATAACGCCGAACAAACAAAAAAACTCATGGTATGACACCTTCCGCAACAGGGTGATCTTTCCCATTTTTTCTGTTGGTGGCCAGGTCGTCGGTTTTGGAGGGCGCACCCTTGAAAAGGATAGTCAGACGCCAAAATACCTCAATTCGCAAGAGAGCAAACTTTTTGAAAAGTCAAAACTTCTTTATGGGCTTCATGCTGCCAAAAACGAGATCCGGAGAAAAGAAACCGCAATACTCGTTGAAGGGTACATGGATGTTCTGGCCCTCCACCAGGCAGGGTTGACCAATGCTGTAGCCTCGTGCGGCACTTCACTGACACGCTATCAGGCAAAAATTCTGACGCGATACACCAGTCGCGTGCTCTTCATGTATGATGCCGACCCTGCCGGTCAAAAGTCAATGATGAGCGGCATCGATATCCTGCTTGCTGAAAACCTCACTCCCTTCGTCATCATGCTTCCTGAAGGTGACGACCCCGACAGTTTTGTGCGTCGTGAAGGTGGTCAACAATTTTTGCAGTTCGCCGAAGAAAAAATGCTTTCGTTTCTCGATTTCCAGCTCCGCTTCTTCATGGAATCGGGAAATTTCGGGCAGCCCGAGATAAAATCAAAAGCAATCAGGACAATGGTACACACGATTGCCCTGATCCCCGACCGTATCCGCCAGGAGCTCTATCTGCAGGAACTGTCAAAAAAACTTGACATCACCCTCACCGCTCTCAAGGAACTTCTTGGCAGCGAAGAGGCCGGGGAGGAAAAGAAACGATCAGCCGTCGAAAACCGCCGGGATGCCTCTCCGCCACCCAAGCCTGAAGCAGAGCTCTCCGTACTCGAAAAAACCTTTTTGAAGTCGCTGCTTGAAAGCACCTTGTATGGCAATACCGTTCTGGAATTTGCCGCTTCACATGAAGAGATGCTTGAATTGCCACACCAGGTGGCGCAGCAGATTTTTGCGCATCTGATCGGCCGCTACCAGGCCATTGCCGACAATTCTGAAGAGAGGATAGACATTACAACGGAGATCGGTTTGTTCAGCAATCCTGCATCAAGGGATCTCGCTGCCAGTCTGCTGATTGAGCAGCCCGTCAGTAAAAAGTGGCTCGAACAATCCAATATCCACGCCGATAACGCGAAACGGTGCCTTGCAATGTTCCTTGACGCGTTCAAAAACCTTATTCTTGAACCGCTGGTCGGCCAGAAAAACCGGCTCACCGAAAGCATTCGGCTTGAAAACGATACCGAGCGCGAAATTGAGCTTTTGAGAGAGAAGATTGTGCTCGATAAAAAAATCCAGAAAACATCCCGCGACCTCAAAAAGATGATAACAACCATTCTTGAAAACAGTTGAGTGATCTTTTTCCCGCTACTCCCTGCACCATCAGCAATGCAGGGAGTGTGGTCAAACAGGTCAGACGTTGTACCCCTCGATAGGGTTACGCAAACAAAGCGCCTTGATCTCCTCGCGGACACTGCGACAAACCTCCTGGGCATCAGCCTTTTCAGCAGATGAGATAACCCGGTCGATAAGCTCGGCAATAAGGGTGCTGTCAGCTTCCTGCATCCCTCTTGTCGTCATGGCTGGAGTACCAATGCGGATACCGCTCGTCACAAAGGGCGACTTGTCGTCAAAAGGTACCATGTTCTTGTTGACGGTTATGCCTGCCGCATGCAGCATGTTCTCGGCAACCTTGCCGGTAACATTCTTGTTGCGCAAGTCAAGCAGCATGAGATGGTTTTTGGTACCGCCGCTGACAATATTGTAATCAAGAGTCATAAACTTTGCCGCCATCGCTGCTGCATTTTTAATGACCTGGCCAGCATAGTCGCGGAATGCGGGTTGAAGTGCCTCACCAAAAGCAACCGCCTTGCCAGCGATAATGTGCATCAGAGGACCGCCCTGAATGCCCGGCATAACCTCGGCATCCATCACCTCCGACATCATCTTCAAACGTGAGCCTGTTTTCGTCTTGATGGTGATACCCATAGGATTTTCGAAGTCGGTGCCCATCATAATCATGCCGCCCCTCGGACCGCGAAGGGTCTTGTGGGTCGTGGTGGTCACAAAATGGCAGTGCGGCATGGGGTCGCCCAGAAAACCGGCAGCAATAAGACCGGCAGGATGAGCGATATCAGCCATCAAAAAGGCTCCGACCTTGTCAGCAATTGCCCTGAAAGCCTTGACATCAAAACCCTGTGAATAGGCACTTGCACCGGCGATAATCAGTTTTGGACGAACCCGCAGGGCAAGCTCCTCAACCTTGTTCATGTCAATACAGCCAGTTTCTCGATCGACACCATAGGAGTGCGCGTCGTACATCTGGCCGGAAAAATTGACCGAACTGCCGTGGGTCAGATGGCCTCCGTGCGATAAATCGAGCCCCATGATCGTGTCGCCGGGTTTGAGTACAGCAAAAAGAACCGCCATATTGGCACTTGAGCCAGAGTGAGGCTGCACGTTGACATAGTCGCAGCCAAAGAGCTTTTTGGCCCGGTCGCGAGCGAGGTTTTCAGCTACATCGACATATTCGCAACCGCCATAATAGCGTTTGCCAGGGTACCCTTCGGCATATTTATTGGTCATCACCGATCCGCACGCCTGCATGACCGCACGGCTGGTGAAGTTTTCGGAAGCAATCAATTCAAGCGTTTCGGTCTGCCGAACGGTTTCGCTGGCAATTGCGTCAAAAAGCTCTTTATCCTGCATTTGAAGGATATCGGTATCCATCGTTTCTCATTCCTTTTCCTGACGGAAGTTTACGGGTTGGTTGGTGTGTTGTCAAAATGAGTGCCCTTTGCCGCGCATGAACAGCCCAGTATATGGCCAAGCTTGTCGCGCTTTGTATCGAGATAGAGTTGATTCATGGGATTTGAGGCAATTTCAAGCGGAATACGCTCAACGATTTCGAGACCATAGCCCTCAAGACCGACAACTTTTTTTGGATTATTGGTCATGAGCCTCATTTTTCGCACCCCAAGATCCTTGAGTATCTGTGCTCCAATGCCATAGTCACGCAAATCAGCCTTGAAGCCAAGCTGTTCATTGGCCTCGACGGTATCAAACCCCTCATCCTGAAGATTATAGGCTTTCAATTTATTGATAAGGCCAATACCCCGACCCTCCTGCATGAGATAGACAAGCACGCCACGCCCCTCTTGTTCAATCATATTGAGTGCAGAGGCGAGCTGATTGCCACAATCGCAACGGAGGGAGGCAAAGGTGTCGCCGGTAGCACATTGCGAATGAACCCTGACAAGAACCGGATCCTCTGTGGTAACATCCCCTTTCACAAGAGCTACATGGTTCTGCTGGTCGGTAAACGATTCGTAGGCAATCAGCCTGAACTCCCCGTACACGGTCGGCAATCTTGATTCGACCGCCCGATGTACAAGTTTATTGCGCTGCATCTGCCAGGCAACAAGTGATTTGATGGTAATAAGCTTCAGGCCATACTTGGCCTTCAGCTTGATCAGTTCGGGAAGCCTTGCCATGCTGCCGTCATCATTGAGAATCTCGCAGAGCAATCCGACCGGACTGCAACCTGCAAGAGTTGCCAGATCAACCGCAGCTTCCGTATGACCAACACGCCGGAGAACACCCCCATCCATCGCCCGAAGGGGAAAAATATGACCGGGACGTGAAAAATCGTCGGCTTTCGAAGCGGGATCACCAAGCATCTTGATGGTCATGAACCTGTCGTAGACTGAAATGCCGGTAGTGACACCTTCGGCAATGGCATCAACCGAGACGGTAAAGTTCGTCTCATGCTGGGAGGTGTTTCTCTGCACCATCGGATCAAGCTGCAACTCCCTGGCTCGCTGCATGGTAACGGCCACACAAAGAAGACCCCGCGCCTCTTTCGTGATAAAATTGATCATCTCATAGCTTACGCGATCGGCTGCACCAATAAAATCGCCCTCATCCTCACGATCCTCATCATCAATGACAATGACCAGTTTGCCCTGGCGAATATCCTCAAGCGCAGCATCAATAGTATCGAAATTCTTTATATCCATACCCCTTTATTACACCTTTTTGCAAGACAGAGAAGAGACGAAGAGATGGTAATGTAAAAAAAATCCTGAACCATTTTCATGAGGCAAAAAAAGAAGCATCAGGAGCCGCAATCCTGTGCTTTGAGAAGCATAGGCATTTTTGTATAATGCAGCGACTTTCAATATAAAAGGTGAGTTTTTCCTATACAGAGCTCTGTCCTGAAGCACCTTAAACCTGATCAAAATTGCATGACCATTCAAGCTTCCGACCTGACACAGGAGGTTACTGACCTTTCCAGAAAATTCCCGAAAGAGTGGCTTTTGAGGGCCAAACAGAACGGGTTTTCCGATTTTCAGCTTGCTACCATATTTAATACTTCAGAACCCTCCATAAGAGCGCTTAGAAGAGAGTACGGTATTGAATCTGTCTTTAAAACCGTCGATACCTGTGCGGCAGAGTTCGATGCAAAAACGCCCTATCACTACTCAACATACGAAGAGGAGAACGAGTCGGTTTCTTCTGACCGGAAAAAAGTCATTATTCTCGGAGGCGGTCCCAATCGTATCGGCCAGGGAATAGAGTTTGACTATTGCTGTGTGCAGGCGGTCTTCGCCCTCAGGGAGGCTGGCTATGAAACGATTATGGTCAACTGTAATCCCGAGACGGTTTCGACAGATTATGATATAGCCGACAAACTGTACTTTGAGCCGCTCACCTTTGAAGACACCATTCGCATTATAGAGCATGAAAAGCCTCTCGGTGTTATTGTCAGCTTCGGAGGCCAAACGCCCCTGAAACTCTCGGCAAAACTGCATGAGGCTGGCGTCACCATTCTCGGCACCTCATCAAAGGGAATTGACCTGGCAGAAGACCGCAAGAAATTCGGTGCACTGCTTGAAGAGCTCCGGATTCCCCATCCTGAATATGGAACAGCCATCAGCTTTGAAGAGGCTCGCGAGATCACCAAAAGAATCGGCTACCCTGCCCTGGTGCGACCAAGCTACGTGCTTGGCGGACGGGCCATGAAAATTGTCTACAACGACGACTCGCTCAAAGAGTATGTTGATCAGGCGCTCTTTATTACCGAAAAATATCCGCTGCTTGTTGACCGTTTTCTTGAAACCGCCGTTGAGTTCGACATTGATGCCCTTGCCGACACCACCGACTGCGTCATCAGCGGCATTATGCAGCATGTTGAGGCCGCAGGCATTCACAGCGGTGACTCTACCTCGATTCTGCCCTACTACGATATCAGCCCGAAGGTCATCGCCACCATGAAGGCCTATACCCGAACGTTGGCCAAAAACCTGAAAGTTGTTGGCCTGATGAATATTCAGTACGCCGTGCAGAATGAGAGCGTCTATGTGATTGAGGTCAATCCGAGAGCCAGCCGTACCGTTCCGTTTGTCGGCAAAGCCACAGCGATACCTGTTGTAAAAATTGCCACACGCATCATGCTTGGCGAAAAGCTCAGCGACCTGCGCATAGAATATGACCTTAAGGATTGCGACGAACTTGGCATGAAACACATGGCCATCAAGGAACCAGTCTTCCCCTTCTCCAAGTTTGTTAAATCAGGGGTCTACCTTGGCCCCGAAATGCGCTCGACAGGCGAAGCCATGAGCCTTGCCAACGAGTTTCCGGAAGCCTTTGCCAAGGCCTACCAAGCTGCAAACATGCATCTGCCTCTCTCCGGTGCGGTTTTTATCAGCGTCAACGACCAGGACAAGAATCCGCGCATTCTTGCTATTGCCAAAGCGCTCTACCGCATGGACTTTGATCTGGTTGCCACGGCCGGAACCCATAACTTCCTCATCGAGAACGGCATTGAGTGCAAGAAGGTCTTCAAGGTCGGCGAAGAGGGACGACCGAACATTTTCGAAATCATCAAACATGGCAAAATCAACTTTGTCATCAACACACCACGGGGTGAAAAAGCGCTGCACGATGAAGAGGCTATTGGAGCGGCATCAGTGCTGAGCAATGTCCCCTTTGTTACGACCATCGAAGCAGCAGAGGCATCGGTACAGGCTATCGACTGCATCCGGCATCAGGAGTTCGGCGTTAAAAGCCTCCAGGAGTATGCTTCCTACCGCAACAAATAGAGGGAGAGCGAAAAATAACAATGAGCCTCCCTCAAAAGAGGCACCACAAAAAAAAAGGTTGACCATGCAGGTAACATACCAGAAACATCTCGACGAGTCCATACAACTTGAGCTGAACCTTGCAACACTCTACACCATTTTTAATGACTCTTTTACGGAAGATGAAGATTTTTGGTGGGAGATGGCCATGGAGGAGAGAGCTCATGCGACCCTGCTCCAGCAGGAAAAAAAACATCCCCAACAGAGGGAGTTTTTTCCGGAAAACCTGTTAGCCACTGACCTGCAATCGCTCATTGATACCAACACAAGAATTACGCAACTGATCAGCAACTACAAAGAGCATGCACCGTCAAGAGGCGATGCATTGCAAACGGCGCACGATCTTGAAATGGCGGCTGGAGAATCCCATTTCCAGCATTTTCTCGACAGCCCGACAAACTCTCCTGCCGCAAATATTTTCAAACAGCTCAACCAGGAGGATTGCGATCATGCCGCAAGAATCCTCCAATACATGCAGAAAAACCTCCTTGCCTAAGAGCCGCCAGCTCTCTTTTCAGGAAAGGGTGATGAACTTCTGGTCACAGTTTCCCTGCCCGTCAACCAGAAGTTCACTGTAGCAATCCGGAGTGTAACGGAAACTGCCTCCATTGACAAAGGTTATGCCCTGGGCCGTATAAAACTGAAAACGGTGGAAATGACCATGCAGGACCAGCTTTGCGTCCATAGCCTTCATGAGGGAGAGGAACTCTTCGCGGTTTTTCAGCTCCATTGTCCAGTCAAAAGCCTGATCGATCAGAGAGTCCGTTCCATAGACCCTGTAGGCATGATGGCAGAGTCCGATAACAAAACAGCCTTTCAACGAGGCCAGCACACTTTCACGACCGAGAGCACGCAACTGCCCGGAGCTGATAACACCCCTCGCCCCCAATGGATTATCGGCAGGATACCAGGGATAGACAGAATTAAGTGCAACAAAAGCGATCTTCACCGAAAAATAGTTTATGATCTTGACAAAGGGAAATGCCGCACTTCCCCTCTTCTCGCCGGTTATCAGTTCCTGAAAAAAGAGGCAAAACTCTTCCAGCTTGCGCTCAAAGGCTTTTTTCCTGACCGACTGAAGAGGGTTCAGTGCATTATAGAAGCGCATCTCCTCTTCAAGATTGATCAGATCGTGGTTGCCGACAATAACTGTTGTCTTCTCCCAATGATACAAGCCGTGGCTCTCCAGTTTTTCCCGGACAATACGCCAGTCCGCAGGGTCAGCATTGTTGCTCAAATCCCCTGAAATGACAAGATGATCAAGCCCTGCTGTATTGAAATGAGCAAGCAAACGGTCAAAGCCCTGGAGCTGACGTCGATCCTGTCTACCGGAAAAATGAAGATCCGATATATGGGCTATTTTTAGAGGTTTTGTAATCAATTTTTTTAGGCTTGCGATTTTAAATTCTAAAACAGTAAATTAGCCATACGTTTTCAAACCGGCATTAACTAACCTGCCACAAACAGAATCAAGATTACTGCCTTTCTTTCAACCTGCTGATGCAATGGCAAATACCGTCCCGGATCAATTATGCAAAGTAAAATAACATCCCTTCAAGAACTGTCAAGAAATCTCTGGTGGTCATGGGATACTGAAGCAAAACAGATTTTCGAAGAGCTCTCTCCCCTCCTCTGGGAAAGAAACAATCATAACCCTGTCGAACTGTTACAGCACATCTCCAATGATGAGCTGCAGGCCCGATGCCAGTTCGAATATGGCAAAAAAATAGATGCTGTCTATTCACGCTTCACTGACTACCTGAACGACAAGGAGACCTGGGCGGCCAAAAACGCTCCCGAACTGGTAAAAAACCCGGTGGCCTATTTCAGTGCTGAGTTCGGTATTCATGAAAGTGTAAGAATTTATTCCGGTGGACTCGGTGTTCTTGCAGGAGACCACCTGAAATCAGCCAGTGATCTGGGTCTCAACTTTATTGGCATCACCCTGTTTTACAAAGAGGGCTACTTCCGTCAGTACCTCAATCACGATGGATGGCAGATGGAAAACTATCCCCTGCAAAATCCGGAAAGCCTGCCGATAGAAAAAGTAACCGATGCTGAAGGCAATGACCTGATCATTTCGGTCAATATAGCACAAAGCGAAGTTTTTGCACAGGCATGGCGCCTCAAGGTTGGCCGCGCCACACTCTATCTGCTCGATACCAATATCGCAGCCAATGAACCCCACTACCGCGACATCTGTTGTCGGGTCTATGGCGGCGACCAGAATATGCGTATCAATCAGGAGATTCTTCTCGGTATCGGCGGTGTCAAGCTTCTCGACAAGCTCGGTGCAGAGCCAGCAGTCTATCACATGAATGAAGGCCACTCAGCATTTCTGACTCTTGAACTTCTTGCCAAAGAGTTCGCCAAAGGAGTTTCGGATACAGATGCAATGGCAAATGTTCGTTCACGCTGCGTCTTCACCACACACACTCCTGTTCCTGCCGGTCATGACCGCTTCTCGAGAGAGATGATGCACTACACCTTCAACAAGTACCTTTCAGCAATCGGCATGGACTTCGATAACCTGATGAGGCTTGGCTCTGAAGACAAAAACAATATCTACGGACTCTTCACCATGACGGTGCTTGCGCTGAACCTTTCACGCTCGGCAAATGGTGTCTCAAAACTGCACGGAGAGGTCTCACGCGTCATGTGGCAGAACCTCTATACCGGCAAAAGTGTTGATGAGGTGCCGATAGGCCACATCACCAACGGTGTTCATGCCAGCAGTTGGAGCTGTGGCCAGACAGAACAGTTCTGGAAAAAATTTGCCGTCAGCGTCGACGAGATGTCGCTCTCAACCGAAGCCGCAGAAGCTGTTCTGGCAAAAGTGACCGACCGCGAACTCTGGTCGCTCCGCTACAGCCTGAAACGCAACCTTATCGACTTCATTGACCGCTATCTGGCAAACCAGCTTTTTCACCAGCATATCAATTCGTACCAAAACGAATACGATACCGTGAGATCGGCAGAAAACACCTTCTCTCCCGACGTCCTGACCATAGGCTTCGCAAGACGTTTTGCTACCTACAAGCGCGCACCGCTAATTTTCAGGGATCTTGACCGCCTCGACAGAATCATCAATCATGCAACCATGCCGTTGCAGATCGTTTTTGCCGGTAAGGCCCATCCGCATGACGATGCAGGCAAAGACTATATTCGCCAGATTGTCCAGCACTCCCGCCGGCCACAGTTCAGCGGCAAGGTTATTTTTCTTGAAAACTACAACCTTGGCGTCGCAAAACGGATGGTTTCGGGCGT
>SESF01000514.1_pt1 | contig 12735 bp, 11 predicted proteins | sample 3171521 | NCBI WGS metagenome assembly SESF01 (sample SAMN10866945, study PRJNA518727) | freshwater metagenome | biome: subpolar coniferous forest; feature: holomictic lake; material: water; isolation source: holomictic Lake 227, 6 m and 8 m depth | place: Canada: near Kenora, Ontario | collected...
CCAGCCCGACAGGCTGCTAGCCTTCTGACCTCAATGCAGCACCGTCACAGCCCGGCCTTGAACCCTACTTGAGGGGTCGGCCGGGGTGGTCAGCTGAAGCTATGCTGTCCGGGCGCGCTCTATAAAAAAGAACCGTCCCTCGGGGACGGCTCTCTTCGACAGCGCTTCGGAGAACAGATCAGAGGCCTTCGCCCTCAGCCTGAGCCTTGCGGGACTTGCGCTCCCTCGGGGCCTTGGCGGGCGCCTCATCCTCGGCCTCTTCGGGCTCATCGTCGGCAACCTCTGCCTGGAGTTCCTCGAGGAGAAGAGCCTTGAGAATCCTCGACACGGTCTTGGAATTGGTCTTGTACTTGCGTTTGCACTCTTCTTCGGTCATCGCCTGGAGCTCGACGAGCTTGTCGAGGACAAGGCTAGTTTCTTTTGCCACAGCAGCCTCCTTGGTTTGGGTCAGTCACTTATACCGAAAAATGGGCTGCGAGTCACGCACCAGCAGGGAGAAAACGCCGTTGCGTCCCGGCCTGTTCCGAGCCAGATCTATTTCGAAGCCGGCTCGATCACGCAGTAGGCGTCCGGAACCAGTTTGAGTTCGAGGGGAAAGTCGGCGGGTTCGAAGCGGTAGACCTCTCCATCGACCTGGAAGAGGAGCGGAACAGGGTATTCGATGACGAGGCGGCTCGCGTTGAAAAGCTTGACTTTGGGAAAGGCCGCGTGGCCACCATCGCTGAGCGGGCCTTTTATCTTCAGTTTACCCCACAGCGACATGCGCGGCACGAGGCAGCTGTTCTCAGGTCCCGGGAGGATCTTCTTGTTCGATCCGTACTGCCTGTTCCCCGATGCGCCGAAGGCCAGAAGGAGGCAGTCTCCGTCGATGACACGCTCCCCCTCCGGGCCGGTAACCAGGATGCGCATCGGAAAGGAGGGCCAGATAAGGTCGTAGATGACCGCCGCAAGGTCGAGCATCACCTTGTAGGAATCGCCGGGGAAGCTCGTCTTGAAGCGGTTCGTGAGGTCGCCGACAAAGGCATCGACGCCAACACTCGCGATGTTGAAGGACCACAGGGCTTCGCGCCCACCCTTGGGATTGGGAATCGCACGGATGGCCGACCGCGATCCCACTCCGCAGGGCCCGAGGAAGCGTCCGAGGGCTACACCGAGGTCCCGTCCTTCAGAGCCGTCGTTACCCGTGCCCAGGGGCAGGCGCAGCACGAGCCAGTTGGCCCGCTCTTCCTGCGAGAGCTCCATGAGGGCAGAGACTGATTCAAGGGAGGTGCCGTCGCCCCCTGCCGTCATGATGATGCGAAGCGCCGGGGGATAGCCCTTGGCACGGGCTTCGGCGATGATCCCGCGGGCGATCTCGGTCGCATGGCCCGCACGGCCTGTCGGATGGAGGCCCACACGAGAGGCTGTCTCACGCGCGGGTAGGGTTTCGGCAAGGAGCCTGAGGGTCGCAAGCTCGGCTGAACGTCGCTTGGCGTAGGCGGGCCGGGTAAAGCCTCCCGCAGCAGGGTTCGCGATGAGATCCACGATGATCGGTAACCCCGGCGAGGTGGGTGACCGGGAGAGGATGAAGCGGACTTCTTCTGCAAGCTGCTGGGGTCCAAACATGGGGCTACTGTAACCTGCGATTCAGCTGCTGTCCATTTCGTACTGAACATAGGCCCAGGCAGGCGGGAGCGGGGAATGGCCCCTGGGGATATGAATCTTTCTTTCTTGCCAGATATTTTATTTCATGATAGTGTCACGCAGGTACCGGATGGAAACGCCAAGCTGTCTGTCCCTCATCAGGGAGGGTCTCGAAACATGGTCCGCCAAGGAGCGGAGGGTTGCAGCATACATCATCGCAAATCCCGCAGACTCGGTGGATCCCAGCATCGAGGAATTGGCCGGGCGTATCGGTGTCTCCGAATCCACGCTCTTCCGCTTCGTGCGGAAGCTGGGTTATGGCGGATACCAGCAGTTCCGCATCGCGCTGGCCACAGAAACCATCGCTGGACGTGATACCTGGTACGAAGCCCCCGAGGCATCCATCGACGAGAAATCTGCTGCCACCGTGGTTTTCCGCACAAGCGTAGCCGCCCTCGAGGCGACCCTCGCGGGCCTTGACAGCTCGGTCCTCGATTCAGTTGCCCGGGCCATGGCCGCGGCTCCCAGCATCCTCATACTCGGCCTTGGTGGGTCGAATGCCGTAGCCCAGGACGCCTTCCACAAATTCATGCGGACCGGCCTCAACTGCGTGGCGCCGGTCGATTTCCACCTCCAGATCATGGCCGCAGCCCAGGCCGGACCTGGCTCGCTGTCGCTGATCTTTTCCCACACCGGCTCGAACACCGACTCCCTCGCCCTCGCGGACGAGGCCCGCCTTTCGGGTTCCACCTTGGTGGCCTTCACAAGCCAGCCCAAAAGCCCACTCGCACGCCGTTCGGACCATGTCCTCCTGACACGCAGCCCCCAGGTCTCGCGTGTTTCCGAGGCCTGGTCAGCACGGCTGGCCCAGCTTGCCCTCATCGACAGCCTCTACGTCCTGGTGATGGAGCAACTCGGAGACTGCGGGCACGCCCACCTCGAAGACATGCGAAAGGCCATCGCCAGGCGACGGCTATGAATACCTGACCTTGAAGGAGCCATTCTTGACGCCAAAACCGGCCTCCGCGGATCCCCGCGCACTGGATTTCCTCGCCCTCGGAGCCCTCGTCACGAGGCTCGATCCGGGAACACTTCCCTTCTCCGTCGCCGACAGATACCAATTGCATGTATCCGGGGGAGAGTACAACGTTGCGGCCAACCTCGCCCGATGCTTTGGCCTCCGGACGGCCATCGCGAGCGCAATGGTCGACCATCCCATCGGGGCCAAGGTCGAACGGGAAGTCCGGGCGGCCGGGGTCGAGGGCCTGTACCGGCGCTTTGCCCACGACGGGGTGTGCGGGCCCAATATCGCGACCGTCTGGAGCGACCGCGGGCAGGGACCGAGGGCCCCCGTCGTCTTCTACAACCGGGCTGGAGAGGCCGCTGCCCTTCTCGCTCCGGGTAGTTTTAATTGGGATGAAATCTTTGGCAGGGGCCTACGCTGGTTCCACTCAGGCGGCATTTTCTCGGCCCTCTCCGCCACTACGCCAGACCTCGTCATCGAGGCCATGCGCGCAGCCCGCTCTGCCGGGGCCATCGTGTCCTTTGACCTCAACTACCGCGCCAAGCTCTGGAAGGCAGCGAACGAGTCCAAGGCGCCCGAGGTCCTGTCCCGAATCGTGGAGAATGTCGATGTGCTTGTCGGCAACGAGGAGGACCTCCAGCTCGGCCTTGGGCTCTTGGGTCCCGCAGTGGGCGGAGGCGCCGCCGGCGAAGTGACTTCAGCCGCCAGGCTCGACCCCGCGGCCTTCCTCGGCACCATCGAGGAGGTCACACGCCGCTTCCCCCGGCTGTCAGCTATCGCAACGACACTCCGCGAGGTGCACTCGACCAACCGGCACTCCTGGAGCGCCGTGCTCTGGATGGAGGGAAAAGCCCATGTCGCGCCGACGATGGAACTCGATGTGCTCGACCGCATCGGGGGGGGTGACGGCTTCGCCGCAGGCCTCATCTACGGCCTCCTCGCAGGCCGCCCGCCCGCAGAGGCGCTCAGGCTCGGATGGGCGCATGGGGCCCTCGTGACCTCCTATCCGGGAGACACGAGTTACGCTACGCTGACCGAGGTCGAAGCCCTGGCCAAGGGCGGTTCCGCACGCGTGCAACGCTGATCACAGGAGGTGACACTATGGGTACTATGACGAAAGCTGACCTGGGTCTCGTAGGGCTCGCGGTGATGGGGCAAAACCTCGTCCTCAACATCAGTGACCACGGCTTTTCCGTGGCCGTGCACAACCGCTCTCCCGGGCCGATCCGCGACTTCCTCTCGGGACCTGCGGCAGACCGTGCCGGGACGGCAGACCGTGCCGGGCAGCTGGGCGGAAAAGGCCGGATCACCGGCTCGGAGACGCCCGAGGAATTCGTGGCAAGCCTCTCCTGCCCGCGAAAGATCATCCTGCTTGTGAAGGCCGGTAGCGCTGTCGACGACACCATCGCCCGCCTCCTCCCCCTCCTTGAAAAAGGCGACCTCATCATCGATGGAGGCAATTCCTTCTGGTCGGACACCGAGCGCAGGGCGGCCGCTCTGGCAGCAAAGGGAATACGATTCATCGGATCCGGCGTCTCCGGCGGCGAGGAAGGCGCGCGGAGCGGACCCTCCCTCATGCCAGGAGGGGACCTGGAGGGCTGGCCCCTCGTGCGCGACATCTTTGCGGCCATCTCTGCCAAGACCCCCGGCGGCGAAGCTTGCTGCGCCTGGATGGGACCGGGAGGCGCAGGCCACTACGTGAAGATGGTGCACAACGGCATCGAGTATGGCGACATGGAAATCATCGCCGAGACCTGGCAGATCATGCGCGACCTCGCCGGGCTCGATGCCGATGCCATGGCCGCAGCCTTCGCCGAATGGAACCGTGGCGAACTCGAAAGCTACCTGATCGAAATAACCTCGAAGATCCTGGCAGTAAAGGACGCGGACGGCTCGCCCCTGGTCGATAAGATCCTTGATGCGGCGGGGCAGAAGGGCACGGGAAAGTGGACAAGCCAGGAAGCCCTGGACGCTGGCATTCCCCTCACCCTCGTCACCGAGGCGGTGTATGCGCGGGCCTTGTCCTCCCTCATCGACGAGCGCCGCGCCGCCTCGGCCATCCTGAGCGGACCCAGGGGCGTCTTCGGCGCCAAGGTCTCCGTCGAGGACCTCCGTAAGGCCCTCCTGGCAGCCAAGATCGTCTCCTACGCCCAGGGCTTCATGCTGCTCCGGGAAACCAGTGGCATTCGCCTCTGGAACCTCGATTTCGGATCAATTGCGATGACCTGGCGCGGAGGCTGCATCATCCGCTCGGCCTTCCTCGGACGCATCAAGGAAGCCTTCGACCGGAAGCCCGACCTGCCCTCGCTGATGGTGGACGCATACTTCGCGAAGGTGCTCGGCGACTGCCAGCAGAGCCTCCGAGGGGTAGTGGCTGCGGCCGCCCTCGCTGGCGTTCCAGTGCCCGCCCTGTCGGCCGCCCTCGCCTTCTACGACGGCTACCGCTCGGCCCGCCTTCCTGCCAACCTCATCCAGGCACAGCGGGACTGGTTCGGCGCCCACACCTACGAAAGGGTCGACAGGCCGCGGGGGGAGTTCTTCCACACCGACTGGATCGGTTCCGGGGCCGCCGCGGTTTCAGGAACCTACAACGCGTGACTGGCGCATTGGGAAGGCGGGTACTGCCTTCTCGAATGAAAAGCCTCATGCGGATGCTGCGGAGCGACCGGGTCGACCAGGCGTTTGACGATGGCAAGGCCGAGGCCGAAGCTGCGCTCTCCGCCGGTGCCGGTCCGGGGGCTCCGACGGCCTCGAGGATCACCCCGGGGTCGATGAAATCGAGGACGCGGTCGCGCGACTCAATGGGTAGCCTCTCGGCAACGAAGGCGCGCATCGCTGTCATGGTTTCAGCCAGGACCCTTTCGGAAAAGCCCAGGCCCGCGAAGCGGGCCTTTGCCCAAGCGCGGTAATCGCGGGAGAGACCAGGATCGTCCGCCTCGAGGGCGGTGGCCAGGTACTCGAGATGGTATCCTGCGTCCCTGATGCTCTTGGCGCGGCCCGAATTACCCCAGGGCCGCCAGGCTTCGGGCATTTCTGCCGAGAGGCGGTCCACAATCCGATCCGCGAGACGAGGGATGAAGGCGCGAAGGGCATGAGGCGAATACACGGCAAATCTTTTTTTGTCAGGCTGGACCCGAGCGGCATCGATGGAGCCGCCTGGCATGAAAAGGACCACGGGCATCCGCTCGACGCCCCAGGCTTGGAGGGATTCGCCGCCACTCCTGGCTACGCGATGTCAATCATCCTTCCGTCCCGGCCTTCCTTTCGGCGGCGGCCCTTTTCCTTTCCCTGGGAAGGATGAAGGCTGTCCCAAGGAGGGCCAGCTCGAGGGCAAACATGACAAGCGCCACGACGAGGAGCGTGGGCGCCCTGGCCGGGATGCCAATGGCGAGCATGGCGGCCATGAAGGTACCATGTATGAGCAATCGGACGAGGGCGAGCCACGGATCGGGCTTTTCCCTCGCCTTTCCCCGCCGCAACAGCAGCGCTCCGAGGGTGGCCAGGGAGAAGGCCGCGAAGGCCAGGAGGAAGGGCAGCCACTGGCGGTTCGGATCGCCGGAAAAGACAAGGGCGCCGATGCTGTCGTGGAGGACGATCATCGCCAGGAGCCCCGCATAGGCGCCAAGGGGCACGAGGAGCTGGATCCAGGTCTTCCCGCTTTTCCGCACGAGCCTTGTACCGAGGGAGAAGAAGACGGCGACGAAAAGCCAGGCGAAAAAATTCCCGTATGGAACTCCGAACCAGCCCGAGTCGAGCGGAATGGTCCAGGTCCAGAGCCCGAGCCTGATGGCCACCGCGTCGAAGGCGAGGTCGAGGAGGATCGCCCAGACCGCATCGGCCACCGAAGCAAGCGCCCAACGTGGAATGGGCGAGGGATGGCGCCTTGACTCCTGCGCCCCGGCCGAAGGCTCAGCCGACGCCTCGACCGAAGGCAGGCCGAGCGCGTCGCTCAGGTTCATCGAGGCTGCGATGATCATGGCCCAGGTCATGCCAATGCCGATGGGCACAAGACCGATGGACAGCCAGTGCCTGCTGTAGCCATAGGTCCCGAAGAGGAGGATGTCTCCCTCCTCGAGGAGGAGCCCGAAAGCGAAGGCCGTCATCAACTCGAGGAAGCGTTCCCTCGAGATTTTCCAGGCGCGGACGGCGGTCATGGCGAAGCTCGCGAATATCGCCGCCTGCAAAAGGGCGTAAGCCAGAGGACTCATGGTAGCTTCCGACAAAATGGTGCGCGCATTGGAGCCATGGCTTGAAGATACTGCAAAGGGCGGTACCGCACGATCACTGGATAGGTTGCCAATCAGCTATTGGATCCTGCGAATCGTGCCATTCTCCAGCACGAACAAGTCCGTTCCGTCGGTGGTGACGGCAAAGGTCTCCTTGAACTTGGCTGCCGTGCCCGTTCCGTCGACGCGCGCCGTCCCTCACCGCACGAAGTACATCTTCATCGACCCGGCGCCCTTGACAGGCAGTTCGCCCCGTTCCTGGCAATTGACACGATCTCCGAGGAGCTGCCGGGTCGCCTCGGAGACATTGACCCGCATCGGCTCCGAGGCTCCCTCCATCCTGCTGGCGATGTTCACGGTGTCGCCGAAAACGTCATAGATATAACGACGTACACCCACGATGCCCGCCACCACCTCGCCTGAATGGATGCCGACGCGCATCTTCCACTGGATCCCGCCCTTGGCGTTGCGCGCCTGGAGGTAGGCTACCATCGCGAGACCGGCCCGTACAAGCGACAGCGCATGGTCAGGATTGCGTTCGGGCACGCCCGAAACGGCCAGGTAGGCATCCCCGATGGTCTTGATCCGCTCGCAGCCGTGCTCGTGCATCAATCCATCGAAGGCTGAACTCATCTCGTTCAGTTCAGCGATAAGTTCGCGGGGCGACATCCCGGCCGCCATGCCGGTGAAGTCCACGAGGTCGGAAAACAGGACGCTTGCATCGGCATAGGACTTCGGCTCCACCTCGCCCTTGTCGCGGAGCTCGGCGGCGACGGCCGCGGGCAGGAGGGCCTCGAGGAGGCGCTCGGTCTTCCGCTGTGACTCGCGGAGACGGAGGTGGGTGCCGACCCGCGCGACGACCTCCTCGCGCTGAAAGGGCTTGGAGACGTAATCGACCGCGCCGGCGCGGAAGCCCTCGACCTTGTCCTCGATCTGGTTGAGGGCCGAGATGAAAATGACTGGTATGTCTGCCGTAGCCGGATCGGAGCGCAGGCGCGCGATGGTCTCGAAGCCGTCCATGCCCGGCATCTTGATATCCAACAGGATCAGGTCGGGACGGGCCTTGGCCGCTATCTGCAGGGCCCGTTCGCCTGACCGCGCCTGCAGGGGATGGAAGCCGGCCTGCACGAGGGTATCGGAGAGCACCTTGAGGTTCTCTTCGATGTCATCGACCACGAGGACGAGGTTCTGCGATTCGGCCATCTCAGCTGTCCTTTCCGAAGGCTTCGAGGAGGGCTTCCACCGCAGCGTCGTCATAGGAGGCTGCTGCACTGGCGAGGGCAGCCGACAGCCCTGGCGCCGAAGCCTTCATCGAGAGCGCGAGGGCCGACAGCTGGGCGAAGTCGTTGATGCCAGCGGCATCGAGGATGGAGTCGCGGAGGGCCACATGGAGGGCAGCCCACTCCGCCCTGCTCGGAGGCGGCGCGCTCCCCGACTCACGGGCGTCGTCGTCGGTGGCGCTACGCTCAGCCATGCGAACGGCGATGCCGCCCTTTTCGCGGATGAGGCGGTGGAGGGAGGCGACCTTGAAGGGCTTGGCCAGGAAGCCGTCAAAACCCGCGTCAATTATGCGCTTTTCGTCATGGCTGAAGGCCGAGGCCGTGAGGGCGAAGACCCGTGCGTCCCTGGTGGCCGGGTCGCCCTTGATCCTGGCGACGGCAGCATAGCCATCCATGAGGGGCATCTTGATGTCCATGAAAACCAGGGCGGGATGCATCGCGACCGAACGCTCGTAGCCCTCCTTCCCGTCGCCCGCCTCGTCCACAAGGAAGCCCGCGCGCTCGAGCATCTCTCTCAGGACCAGACGGTTCGACTCCTGGTCGTCGACGACCAGGGCATGGATCCTGTCGTCCGGGTCGACCGAGATCAGAACCTCTTCCCTGTCCCCGGCTGAGGGAGCCTCGGCTGATTCGGCGAGGGGCAGCACGAAGGAAAACTCACTGCCCTCGGCGAGGACGCTCTTCACCGAAAGTCCGCCACCCATCATGGTGACAAAGCGCCCCGAAATCGCCAATCCGAGACCCGTTCCACCCTCGTGGTCTGTTGTCGAAGCCTGGACGAAGGGACGCATTATGAGATCCAGTTCGTCCTGTGGTATTCCACGGCCGGTGTCACGCACCGCAAAGCGTATCGCTGTGGAGCCCTCCCGCAGGGCCCCGAGCTCCTCGGCCTTGCCGACCAGGATGCCGATACCGCCCTCGGCGGTAAACTTCACCGCGTTGCCGATGAGGTTGATCATCACCTGGCGGAGCTTGCCGAGGTCGCCCCGGACGTAACGAGGCAGGCCCTCGAGGGTCTCGACGTAAAGGGAAAGCCCCTTTTTCCTGCAGCGTTGGGAGAACATGTCGCGGAGGTCGCCGATGAATTCGTGGAGGTCGAAGACCGACTCGTGGAGGTCCATCCTCCCCGCCTCGATCTTCGAGATGTCCAGGATGTCGTTGATCAGGGACAGGAGGTGCTCCCCCGACCTCGTGATGACCCGGATCTTTTCCCGCTGCCCGTCGGTGAGGTTGCGGTCGTCGCCGATGAGCTGGGTAAAGCCCAGGATGGCGTTGAGCGGGGTCCGGAGTTCGTGGCTCATATTGGCGAGGAACTCGCTCTTCATGCGGCTGGCGTTCTCTGCCTCCACCCTCGCGGCGCGCAGATTGGATTCGATTTCGGCCTGCTTGCGCATGTCGTGGAGGATGGCCGTGCGCCAGGCCTCGCCCTCTCCTCCCGAAATGTGCGACGCCATCGTGAGGGCTGCCCCATGGGCGTCCTTCCACGCGACGGGGGTATCCAGACCCGGGGCCAGGGCCGCCATCCCGCCTTCCACGAAGGCGCCGATGTCCCGGCCGAGGGCGTCGTCGCGCCTGCAGGCGAAGGCCTCCACGGCGGCGGGATTGAAGACGCGTATCCTCCCTGCCGAATCGAAGGAAATAATCGGGTCATCCGCAAGCTCGATCACCTCCTCGAGGCGCCGCCTGGAAACCTCCACCTGCCCCCGTTGCTTCAGGATGAGCGAGTTGATCTCCCTGTAGACCGGGGAGAACTCGTCGTTGTTGAGGATCCCGATGACCGAACTCGCGCGGCCCTCGGGCGAGTTGAGGTCGGCCAGGCGCTCGCGGATGGTGGCCAGGGGCCGCTCGATGATGTGCCGGAGCTGCCAGAGCACCTGGGCGAAGAGGCCACCGATCAGCAGCAGCTTGATGAGGAAGAGGTAGAGGGCCTCCCTGAGCCCGGAGTACTGCCTGGCGTGGAAGATCATGTCGGGGGCGGTCAGGAAGGCGCCCCGGGTCGCGGCGACGGGCAGCGGGCCCGCTCCGGAGCCTCCGAGGAAGCCGCCGGCCAGGGAGAAGGCCTGCATGGCCATGAAGAGCACAATTGCGATGAGTATCGCCATCACGCGGGAGAAGAAGGACCGGTAGGCGATGGGCACGGTCGTACCGTGTTCGACCACCGTCAGCCGCGCCTCGTAGAGCCTGCGCTCGAACTGCAGGGACAAGAGGACGCCGACGAAGTAGCCGGAAATCGCGGCATCGAGGAGCTGGAAGGGAAGCTCGGCGAAACGCGGCCGCTCCGGGTTCGCGGGAGACAGGAAGACGCGGGCCAGTACCCCGGCGAGGAAGACCAGGATCGACAGGTAGATGGACATCCGGTGCACCCTGTTGAGGTGGCGCATCGCGCGGTCGATGGTTCCCTGTGGGGGTTCGCAGGAGTTGAGGCAGGTGATGTGCACCCTGAATACCGGCGCGAGGTACAGGAAGGCAAGCAGGTTGAGGAGGATGACCTCGAGCCACATGACCAGGCCCGGTCCCCAGCTCGTGAAGAGCCCGAAGGCCGTCTGGAAGGCCTGCGAAATGCTTGGGCCGTTCATGGCGGCGACAAAGAGCACGAGGAGGGGCATGAGGACGCTGGAATCAGGACGCATGGTCCGCGCCCTATCGTGGAATCTCATGGTCACAATGTACTCAAGCCTCGCCTGTATTCGTAGAGCATGATGGCCGTTGCGGCCGAGACATTGAGCGAATCGACATGACCGGACATGGGAATGGACAGGCTGCCGTCACACTGCTCGCGGACGAGCTTGGAGACGCCCTCGCCCTCGTTGCCCACGACCAAGGCGAGTTTTTTCGGAAGCTTGGCCTCCATCAGCGATTCGCCGTCCATGGCCGCCGCATAGCACCAGAAGCCCGCCTTCTTGAGCCGCCTTAGGACCTCTGCAAGGTTCGGGACGATGGCCAGCGGAACATGGGCAGCCGCTCCCGCCGAGGCGCGCACGGCAGCCTCGGAAAGCGGGGCCGCCCGTCGCTTCGGCGAGACCACCAGGTCGCAGGAAAAGACGTCAGCAGAGCGGAGGATGGCCCCGAAATTCTGTGGATCCTCGAGGTGGTCGAGGAGGAGGACGAGCCCCTCCTCGCGGTCGATGGTCTCAAGGAGGTAGCTGTCGATGTCAGCCCCGCCCGGAGTCTCTGGCGCCTCGGTTTCCAGGATCACACCCCGGTTTTCGGGCGCGAGCCTGTCGAGCTCTGCCTGTGGAACCCTTGAAATCGGCATTGCCTGCCTGGCTGCCAGCTCCAGGATAGCCTTGATCCTCGGGCCCGAGCCCGCGATGAGGAGGCGGCCCCGTAATTCGTCGGCCGATCTGAGCGATTCTTCGATGGCGTGAAAGCCGGTTATCCTGCGCATGGGCGGATGGTACGACGGGCAGGGCCTATGCAACAAGCTCAAGCAAGGTTCGTCCTTGACACAGGAGCGGAAATGAGCCAATGGCTGAGCATCTGGGGACACAAGCCATGCTGACATATCCTTCACCCCGCCTGACCCCTGCGCCAGGACGCTCCGGCGAAGGCACCCTGATCGCCGGTTCCCGCAGCTACCACATCACTTTGGGCGGGCAGGCTTCCGTAATCCTGCCCCTCTGCACCGCTCGCAGCTGTGACGGAATCCCGGTGGGCATACGGGCGGGAGAGCTGCTGGAAATCCGACTCTTGCACGATGCAACATCCATCCCCTCCTGCGGCGAGGCAGGGATGCACCGCTTCCGGCATGACGTCCTGTCGGTGCAAGGCATCAGGACCGTCATATTCGCTCTTGGCACCAATGATATCGGTCAACCCGGAACGCTGCGGAAGACTCCCTCATCGCAATTGCCAGGTGTTGAGGAGTTCAGCCCTGTGGTCGGGCAGCTTGCCAGGGAGACCCATGAAGCCGGCCTCCGTTCTATCGCCACGACAATCGCAGCCCGCGTCCTGACATGGACAGCGGCGACGCTGTCCATCCAAACGAAAACGGCGGAATCATCCTGGCGAACAGCATCGATCTACGTACGGTGATCGGTTGAGGGAATCGGCAGACAGTGCCATAGTCAGACTCAGGCCCAGAAACTCACCCGGCCCTCGGAGGATGGAGATGAAATCCCATAAGGCACCAGTGTTCCTCGTGCTTGCTGTCATGGCCTCAGGCGCAGGCTTCGCAGAAGGGCCGGGCAAGATCCAGGGATACTTCGACTCGAAATCCATCTCGGTGGGCTACGCCGTCTTCGGTGGATTGACCCTTGTACAGGGCGGGCAGAGCAGCTGGACGAGCGCCGGCATCTCAGCACATTTCGAGAAACTCCTGTCGACCTACCCCGACAGCAGCTTCGCGCTCGAGGAGTTCAGGAACAAGAACACGACCGGGAACATCCTCTTCTGGGGAGGCATCGCGATCGAGATCGCTGCACCCTTCCTGACCCTCCTCACCTCAAGCGATGCATCGAACCCCTCCTATGGCAGCTATGCAAGCATCGCGAGCCTTGCCAGCCTGGGCGGCCTCGTCGCGACAACGATTGGTTTCTTCCTCCTGCCCATGGCCAACCAGGACCTCCTGGGTTCGGTGAAT
>SESF01004601.1_pt1 | contig 12732 bp, 17 predicted proteins | sample 3171521 | NCBI WGS metagenome assembly SESF01 (sample SAMN10866945, study PRJNA518727) | freshwater metagenome | biome: subpolar coniferous forest; feature: holomictic lake; material: water; isolation source: holomictic Lake 227, 6 m and 8 m depth | place: Canada: near Kenora, Ontario | collected...
GGTTCTTAATTTCCGTTTACAAGGGGGTGATAATCTGAAAAATCGGCATGAATATACCGTTTTTGCCGACAAACTTTACCAGGTTATCCATGTCTTCGAAACTGTCAAGTTCCGGATTGATCAAAAAATTACCCTGAACATTCAAGCCTGCCTGACGGCACTCCTCAATCAATCGGGAATATTTCTCCGCTGAATTGACATGGCCTTTATTGTACGCTTCCAGCGTACTTTGATTGATGGACTCGAAACCGACAAGCACCATGATGCATCCTGCATCAACAAGCTTCTTGACCGTCACCTTGTCTTCAAGAAAATTGATGCTGAAAAAAACGCTGAAGTTGATATTGCATTCCTTGATCAGGTCAAGAGACTCCCATAACTTCTTTTTACTGACACCAAGGTTTTCATCAGTAAGCATGAACCAGGGTTTCGACGACTTTCGGGTAGGCTTGAAAAATACCTTTTTAGCGATTTCAATCTGTTTTTTGAGCTCTTCGGGTTTTTGTGACCTGTAGAGTTTTCCTGTATAATTCGGGGTAACACAGAATGAGCATTCAAAAGGACATCCGCGGGTTACATAGATAGGTATGGATTTTGTTCCATCAACCTTTTCCCGTTTGGAAGCCGTGGCAATACGCTCATAATCAATGGGAATGATCTCTTTTACAGGGGGGAAGTCTTTGGAGTCGTAGCTGGGTTTTAAACGGTTATTAGCCACGTCTTCAAGCACGGTCAGCCAGAGGTTTTCTGCCTCTCCGCAAACGATACAGTCCGCATGTGGCCGGGCTTCTTCAGTATTAAACGATACATGCAATCCTCCAAGCATGACTTTTGTCCCTTTTTTCCTGAACTTGTCGGCAACTTCATACCCTCGAGTCGCATCAATGGTACGCGACGTTATACCGACAAAATCATACTTCCCGTCGTAATTGATTTCATCGCCGAAATGTTCATCGACAATCTCTATATGATGTTCCGGAGGAGTCAGGCTTACAAGTACACCTACAGCCATATTAAACAATGGCTTCTGGTTGGATTTAGAGTCTTTTTTCCCTTTCGGGGCTATGAGGAGAATTTTGAGTGGTTTAATACGAGGAAGTTCAAGGTTGCTCATGCGTTACTTCTTTGTTTAAAACGGTTGTGGTCAATAAATAAAAATGCAACATCACAGTTTACTCATGCTTTCTATACATGGATGAGCTCATAGTTTCAACGGATTGATTGATGATGTATTGATAACCGAAATAAACAGGCAATACAGGTGCTCTTTCATGCTTAACCAGCTTTAATACTGTGAAACAAAATTCACTTGAAAGAACACTTGACAGCTTAAAAAAATCGTTTAATTAAGAACCTTCTCATGATTCTTGCTCTTGTGGTTCAGATCATGCTGGTTAAGATCAAAAGGAATATGAAGCCACTTGTCCTTGAAGAATGCATCCCCGGGCTCAAGGCCAGTCAGGCTGATAGGCAGGGTAATGATCTTACGCTGGTTGCCGATATGGATGTAAAGTTCATCACCAGTCACCCAAACGTCGATGTCAACAGGATTGGCAAACATCAGCTTCAGCTGTACCTCATAGACGTTGCCGTTGCGGATAAACTTGATCGGTGGCTCATCGTACATCATATCTGACGGATCAGTATCGCCGTACATATCTTTAGCAAACATCTCAAGTGACTCAAGACCGACAATCTCTTTTTCATACATCCTGAGCTTTTTAACCGGAAGGGGAGAGAAGCCCTCTTCGATCTCACCAAGGTATTTCTGCTGGATAGTTTTCCACTTCTCAAGATATCCGCTGTTCTCTTTGGTATCAAGAAGCCTGTTAACAAGCACCATATCCACCTTGAATCCGTAAAGGTTCAGATAGGTCAAGGCACGCATGGTCTCCTTGATCGACATTTTCTCTGCGTTCATTACAAGTCGAACCGTAGATTTTACATTATCCGTAAGGATTTCGCGGATATCGACCAGCTCATCAAATACCTGATCAACTGAATCAACGGCATCGGCAGGGGGAATGTAGAATGCAATTTTATCACCCATCTTTGAAAGAGGCTTGCTGAGCGGCTTGATAATATATTTTGTGACATTTTTTACCGCCTTCATGCCCCATGCAAGGGTATCGGGAAGAGAGAGAAGCCTTAAGGTTTCGCCTGTCGGTGCGGTATCAAGCACAAGGACATCATAGAGACCGGATGCTTTATAGCGTTTGATTCTCAAGAGCAAAAAGAGCTCCTCCATGCCTGGAAGAATGGTCATTTCATCGGCCATAACCCCTGAAACGCCCTGACCCATAAAGATTTTTGTGTAGAATTTCTGTACCGACTGCCAATTCTCTTTAAGATCAACATAGGGGTTAACCTCAATAGCATGAAGGTTTTCCTTGATCCTGGTCGGTTCTGAGCCGAGAGTCAGATTAAACGAATCGGAGAGGCTGTGTGCCGGGTCGGTTGAAAGAACAAGAGTACGATAGCCCAGCTGAGACAAGCGGACAGCCGTAGCCGCAGAGACACTTGTTTTACCTACTCCGCCTTTACCTGTGAATGTTAAAATACGCATAAATACGGCATTGGATGAGTTAGGAATACAAAGATAAATTCAAAAATCTTACGAAACTTAGAGCCAACTCCATTGCATCTGGTGCTTTATGTGATGACGGCTAAATTTAGGAAATAAATCAAAAAAAATAGAGCCTATTTGTAACAAAATCGGCCTTATGACATTTAATAATTCCCTAAACCTCCAAGTTAATCTCTGTGAGTAAAAAAAACAACTCCATTTCCTGGATGAGTTGAATATTGTAATTCTTAAGACACCCCAAAAAATTGCCGCCATGAAGCTAAGAAATTCTCAAAAATTTCTTAGCTTCATGGCAGTTCTTATGTACAGTGAAAAGAAGAGCGCGATAAACTTGCACTATATTACCAACATCAGTAAATCACAATAATCCTGAAACTACTGTTCCATAATCTCCATATATGCCAGAAATACTCAAATACACGACAGTGTTTGCACCTGTAGTTTTTTTTGTCGGAGGTGTCTTTATTGTCATGCTTCTCAACAAGTTTATTGGAAAGAAATCATCCAGTAAATAATCCGGGTGATATAAGCTATCAGAGTCAGGACACCCATCCCGGCAAAAAGCGCTCCTTCAGTAACAAGGCTGATTTGTGCAGCATAAGGTCGGTAAAGCCCATTGCCAAAGCAAGTTCAACTAGCATAAACGGGGTCAGCGCAGTGTTGCTGCAGAGTACGACTGGACGCCATTCAGGCTTGAACTTGTTTTTAAAGTGATATAACCCTTCAAAATCATAGGCCGGCTTCCAGAGTGATGCCATCGAAACGATGAGGCGCTCCAGCGACGTAAGTTGTTGAGGTGAACTCTGCAACAGCATCCTGAATGGAACCTCTCCAAGACTCCACTCCTTTATCCCTTCCCGGCGAAGTATCTCAAAAATTCCTGCAATAAGTCCCTCCATAACATCCGCAGAAGCCTTGTGGCGTTTCAGCATTACCTCAGTATGTACCTCCAGCTTTCCTCTTTCCGAAATAGTTATTGCTGCGAGCCATTCGCCGGTATGTGCCTGAAAAACAAAGCAACGGCAGGCAGCTGAGGGTTTATCCCTGAAAACATGCTGCAATTGCGGTTTGCCTGCATGTCGGGTTTCCTTGCGAAATGATTCAAGCATCTGTATGTTTGCTGCATGCATCTCAACCTCAATTACAGCGCCGCGTTTTAATGCTCGACCGGCAGGACCCGCCACCGATGGATTTTCAAGATGCTGTCCATGCAGATCGAGTACGGCTTCTGCACCCGTTTTAACGGTCTGGCAGTTATCGGCCGCAAAATACTCAGCCATGGTAACGCTGCAGCCACGAATGACAAAGCCATCAGGGTACGATAACTTCAGGTGATCATATACTGCCTGCAGTGAGTAATCATGAGGAATATCAGCCAAGGTAATCCAGCGAATGCGGGAAAAGGGCAGTTCAATGTCACGGTAATCCGGCTGGGCCAGATATGCCCGTGCCCAGCTCAAGGGCAGCAATGCCTGCATGCAGAATAAATTATTAAAGTAATTGTTTGAAATATTTTAACTTACGGAAAATCGACAGTGACTGTCGAAATAATGTTCATCCATTTCGCATCATTAATCATCACAATCAAAAAACAATTACCAACATGTCAAGCCTAACAAACAACGAATTCACCGTAGCTCTCAACAATTATTTTCAGACACTTGGAACACTTGCCCAGCAGCTGGTTGAACTTGCCGGAGCTGTCATAAATACAGCTGGATCACTTATTGCGCCAATCACCAAAACAGCAACCGGTCTTGTCGGTAACGCATCAAACACTGTTGCTCAGGTTTATCAGGGTGCAGCTGCAGCTATTGCCCCTAAGAAGTAATCTATCGGTTTAGTACAGCCGTCTTTTCGAAAAAAAAGCACTTTATGCAAACACATGAAGTGCTTTTTTTTGATCCATTCAAAAGAGAACTCTTTCGGTCAACAAAAGCTTTTCCTCTCAAATGGTACGTTTAACCCAAAAAAAGGGTTGAAATGGCTGAAAGGTTTTCACCTGATTGCTGTTTTCTGCTGGGTAGGAGGCTTGGCCTTGAAAAAAAAGCACCCTGAGCTTTAGCTGCAGGGTGCTTTTTTAAATACATGCACTTACTTTTTTGGGGCAATAGCTGATGCGACGGTCTGTACGGCCGAACCAATCGTGTTGATTGCACTGCCAAGAAGATCAATAACTGTCTTGCCAAGGGGTTCAATCACTTGTGCGGCACCTTTGAGCCCACCGCTTACGAGTTCCAGAGATTCCTGCACAATTGTGCTGCCGGTATTCACAAGATTAGAGAGTGCCAGAGAGAGATCGTTGTTTGTTTCGCTTGACATGATTGTAAATATTTAGGGTTTTGGAATGCTGCTGAACAGTTTTGTCTTCAAAAGAGGAAAGATGGTGTGCTTTTTTTTGAAAGTATTTGAAGAAATGTGAGGGGCCAAGAGCTATGCAGAGCAAATGTCAGGTACTCTACTTGAAGCGCTTTTCAATTGCTTTGGATGGATGGGCATAACCGCATGATTGAGGAGAAGAGCCTTTTAACCCTATTGCGGCCATAGCATCAAAACCCTTATCCATTTCGCTTTCAACACTATCGAAACCGGGTTGATTCATTTCTTCCAGTGCGCAGCATAACATTTCAGAAATAATAAGCTCCATGCGCTCAGCAACATCCTCTTTCGCCATCAATTCAGTGCGAAACACAGAATCAGCTTTCATTCTCTCAAGAATGGCTTCCAGGGGCTCATAAGGCATAACAGGCGGGTTTGTTTTAATCCTTGAATCGTGAATCAATATCTTCCACACGTTTCTCCCCGGCTGGAAAAAACGACTGAAATTTTACCGATGACACGTTGTTTTGTTGTTTACTTACCAGTCTTTAGCTAATTTACCGGAAATATGGATATACAAAAAATAATTATTGAATAAGTGGCCGAAAATTACTCATATTTCCGCTTTAAGAGGAAAAAACCCGCTTCTTGTCTTTGGTCGTAACATGAGATTCGCGTGTTCCTTATTCAGCCGATGAGGCCGATAGTCTGATAGATCCGGCTACCCTTAAAATTTCAGGATTTCAATTACGTAGTTTCATTAATCAAATAATCAAAACAAACACCATCATGGCAGACTTGACAAACAACGAAATCACCGTAGCTCTCGGCAATATTTTTCAGACTGTAGGAACACTTGCACAGCAGGTTCTTCAACTGCCAGGTGCAGTTATAAATACAGTCGGATCAATTATTGAGCCGGTCACAAAAACAGTAGGCGGTCTACTCTGTAATTGTACTTCCTCAGCCCCTGCTGCATCAGCCCCCGTTGCAAAGGTATACCAGGGTTCAGCTGCACCATCAGCACCAGTTGCCCCTAAAAAGTAAGCTCTTGTCGTATTAAAAAAAAGCACCTTATACTTCACGGTATAAGGTGCTTTTTTCATTCCCTCCAGTTAACATTCTTCCTCACACCATCTTGTCATCTTGAGCCGCAGGCGAAGGGTCCATTTCATTGTTAAGTGAAGTCGCACTTAATAGTAAAGGAAACCTCAATAACTGCAAACACTCTCTAGCTCAAGGCTTTACATCCGAAGCGACCTTCATACGAACTATTTTGGTAGGATTGGAAACAGCACCATTGTTGTATTGCGAACCGGCCTTAACCTTGTCGACAAATTCCATTCCAGATACCACCCGTCCCCATACTGTGTATTGCCCATCGAGGAATGGGGAGGGTGCGAAGCAGATGAAAAACTGGCTGTCGCCACTGTTGGGGTCAGATGCGCGTGCCATTGAGACGGTGCCCCGGATATGCTGTTCACGCGAAAATTCGGCTTTAAGCTGTTGGCCGGAACCACCGGAGCCATTGCCGAGCGGATCGCCTGTCTGGGCCATAAATCCAGGGATAACCCGGTGGAAGGGAAGTCCGTCATAAAAACCTTTGCGGGTCAACTCTTTGATGCGCGCCACATGGCGGGGAGCGATAGCCGGAAGCATCTGGATGACAACTCGTCCCGATGGAAGATCGAGATATATAGTGTTTTCGGGATCGAGTGCTGGTGTGGCAGAAACAGACAACGGAAGCAGGGCAGCCAAAAGCCCAAACACGACGACTAAAATTCTAAATGGTTTTTTCAGCATGGGAAAAATGGTTTCGGTTGGATGAATCTTGTTGAATTATAGCAAGAATGAAGAGAGATAGCAACGGGAGATGGCGGGAAGTTACCGATTTTTTTTGATGACAAGATGACATTCATGGGGTTACCAAGGTACAAATACATTCAACAAGTGTAATGAAACTAATTAATCTCAGAAGCAGGTTGTATACTTATTATATATACTTATTAATCATTTTTATCCGAAGTCTTCGGGTTATCAAATAACTCTATTGAAACAGTTACCGCTATGAAACATTCTACAAATAAACGATTTACCCGATTATGGGCAGTTTTGCTATTTGCTGGACTGAGTATGGTTTCAGTTACAGTACAATCATATGCTGTTACGTACAAGATCGGCGATACTTACGGAGGAGGAAAGGTGGCCTACATTTTTCAGTCTGGTGACGCTGGTTATGTTGAAGGCCAGCAACACGGCCTGATTGCTGCTGAAGCTGATGTCAACACCACCTATAAAGATGCCTGGGATGGCGTTTCATATACGGGAACCTATGTCTGGAGTACCAGCCAGTCCAAGATTAAAACCAACGCTGATTATGCTTACCAGGAAATTAGAACTACAGGTAAAGCTATTGGTGACGGTGCTGGTAATACAAAAAAGATATTGGCTAAATATCCAGCTGCCCTCTATCCAAACAGCGCTGCGGCAGTTGCACATGAATATCTGGGAGGCGGCTTTAACGATTGGTTCCTGCCAAGCATGGACGAACTGAAACAGCTCTATGTAAGCAAAGGCCTTGTTGGTGGTTATGCGGATTTCCTCTACTGGAGCTCTTCGGAAATGAGTCCAAGTGTAGCATGGTACAAGATTTTCATCAATGGCCTCCTTGGTGACAGCATTAAGAGCTACTTCAAACGTGTTCGGCCAGTGAGAGCTTTTTAAGTTTATGCGATGCGTAAGCTACTTCAATGAATCCTGAAAATTAAGCTGTTGATTTTTTTGAAGGCGAAAAAGTAATGTGAGGTTGTAATAATTCGAGGAAGAGAAGATGAGTTTTATGAAACAAAACAGGAGATACTAATGATTAACTGGGATCAGATAGAAGGTAACTGGAAACAACTCAAGGGTAGAGTGCAGGAGCAGTGGGGTAAGCTTACTGATGATGATTTTGATGTTGTTGCAGGGAAAAGAGAGCACTTTCGCGGCAAGATCCAGGAGCGGTATGGCATTGCTCAGGAAGAGGCTGAAAAAATGGTTGACAAATGGGAGAAGAGTGCCGACGACTCATGGTTTAAAAAATGAAGCATTAAGAGGCTGATTTTTTGGTAGCTACATGATTTGGGGTTGGGGTGATTTGTGCAAACAATAGCCTCTGCCCCAATTTTATTATCCCCTTTCGAGCAGAACCAAATACAATATTTTGATATACATAAATGCAGTTTTTGAGGGTTCAAGATTTTCTTTCGTTACACTTTACTATATTTTATATATATTTTATTTGTGATGTGGCGCATTTTTATCTCGTTGAGTCCGGGTTATTCTTGTTGCTTTTTTATCATGTATCAGGCGTGTGTTATCTCCGCCGTTGTTTATCCGGAATGTTGTAGCAGAAGAGTGAGATGAGGGTGCGGCATTTTTATTTCGATGATGAGCAGATCAATAACAAAACGGAGAACGCAATGCCAACTAACACTCTTGACTGGGGAATCAGAATCGGCATTCCTGCCGATTTCTGGGTGCTTAAGGAAAAAATGGTAGACGAATTTATTAAGGCAAACAAGCTGTCAGCTGTTACTCATGAAGCAATGCGCGTTGATGCACACCCAATTTCCGAAAAGCTGGCTACTACAAAGAATAAATCCATCACTGTCGATTACATCCTCAACATCCGCGGAGGACGCAGAACTCCACATCTGCACTATAAGGGAGATTTGTATATCCTGGATGCAAAACAATGGCAGTCGTTTTCAGGGCCGCTGTTGAAAGAGTTCGGCAAGCATCTTGCTGGAGCAAATACTATAGGGTTTGAAAACTTTATGGAAATCGGCGAGTCGATCAGCGCTATCAGTCATCTGTGAACTTCAGCAAAGGAGGCGTGACTCCACACGCCTCCTTTGCATTGATTTTATGCAAGAATGAAATTTACACTTGCTCTTACTCTTCAGTGCAATCTGGCGTGCAGGTATTGCTACATTGACAAGGGTCAGAAGCGGATGAGCCCTGAAACTGCAGCCCGTATTGTTGATTTCATATTTCAAGCTACTCCGCCTGGCGAGAAAATTGATATCGGCTTTTTTGGTGGTGAGCCTCTCCTTGAGGTTGAGCTTATGAAAACAATTGTTGGAATGATAACAGGCCACATGCTTTATGAGAGCCAAAGAGTGCTGTTTTCGGTGATAACGAATGGTACACTTTTTTCTGATGAGATTGCGGCATCCCTGAAACAGTCTAACATCACCCTTGGGATAAGTTGTGACGGCCCACCACAGATACATGACTATTCAAGGGTTTTTGCTGATGGAAGCGGCAGCTCCTGGATTGTTGAGGCGAACATCAGGAAAGCATTGCGTTTTTTTCCGTTTATGCCTGTTAATGCGGTTTACAGGCCGGAAACGCTGCGTTTTCTACCTGAAGTTATTGATTATTTTGCCGGACTAGGCGTCAGGAACATTTACCTTAACCCTGATATTTCTGCTCGATGGACCAGAGAGGATGTTGCAATGCTTCCAGAGCTTTATGGGAGTATCGGCAAGAAGTACATTGAGTTCTACCGGGCTGGAGTACCCTGCCATATCAGTCTTATTGACAGCAAAATCGTGGTGATACTCCGGGGAGGTTACCAACCTATGGAGAAATGCCGGATGGGTAAGGGGGAATATGCGTTTGCTCCTTCCGGAAATGTCTATCCGTGTGAAAGACTTATCGGTTTGGATGATGGCGGTAAGCACTGCCTGGGGAGTATCAATCAAGGGGCATCAATGCTGAAAAGTTGCTGCCATGATGCCGAGCATTCAGTCAATGAAGTGTGCAGCAGTTGCGGGTTGCATGATTATTGCATGCACTGGTGTGGTTGCACGAACTTTTTTTCGACTGGTGACTATAATACTCCAGGTCCTTTTCTTTGCGGATCTGAAAAAGCAGCAATTGAAACAGCTTATGGCATTATTGAGCAGCTTGGCCGTGAAGGTATTACTTTTTCCGATCATCTTGCAGGAACGCCATTGATGAGTATTCTCGGCGAGGTCGGTGCCTTATCAGCACCATAACGTTTATTTGTCAAAACGATTGGCCAGTCATACTTCACTCCGTTACTCTTTTCCTCCTCTTTTGTAACCCTTAATGGGTATGCCCATGCCCATTTACCGGCAGCATCGCCTTCACCACCAGCACGACCAGTACCACTGCCGAAACGACAGACAATGGACCCCCATCATCGTGTGCCGATGCCGAAAGCCAGCCGGTGATGCTGATGCCGAGTGAAGCGTAAAGCGCATTGACTCCGATGCCTGCCAGGAATGACATTACAACGATCACTGCAACATAGACGACGGTGGCGCGCCTGCCGAGCAGCTTTGCGATAACCGTTATAGCAGCTGCGTTGGTTGCCGGCCCTGCAAGCAGGAACACCAGCGCCGCTCCCGGCGAAATACCTTTCAGGGCAAGCGCAGCCGCAATCGGCGTTGATGCCGTGGCGCAGACATAAAGCGGCACTGAAATGGCCAGCATGAGCAGCATGGCGAGATATTCGTTCGAAAGGTAACGGCTCACAATTTCAGGAGAGAGGAACACGGATATCACTCCTGAAAGCAGAATGCCGAAAAAAAGCCATCCGCCGATATCCTTCAGCAGATCACCGAAAGCGAAGCGCATCCCTTTCATGAATTTGTTGCCCAGCCCATCCGGTTCAGGTTCATGGTGGCTGCAGCAGCATTTGGACGTACATGCGTCCTCGTGCTCCATCACCGAATCCGGTTCAGCATCAGGAATCCCTGACACTGAAAGCTTTTCAGTAAAAGAAACAGCTATACCTGCCGCTACAGCAGTAAAAAACGCGACAACAGGCCGGATAATGGTCATGAGGGGATCGAGCAGTGCATAGGATACCGCGATGGAGTCCACTCCTGTCTCCGGTGTCGATATGAGAAACGAAGTGACTGCACCTTTTCCTGCACCCTGCTTCTTCAGACCTGCAGCTGCCGGCAGAACCCCGCAACTGCAGAGGGGAATAGGTATACCCATTGCCGCTGCCTTGAAAATGGACGCAGTGCTGCTTCCGCCGAGATGGCGGGCTACAAAATCGTCCGGAAGAAACGCTTTCAAAATGCCGGCGACAAAAAAGCCGAGCAGCACAAAGGGAGCTGATTCCAGAAGCACATTCCACGAAGCAAGAAGCACAGAAATTAAAGCGTCAACAATGGTATTCATACACTGAGTATTAATTCGTTACATATTCTCATATGATAATACGTTCATATATAAGGCAAAAAAAAAACAGAGCTATTTTTTCAGCTCACGAACATGCTCTGAACCCATGCGTACGAGGCCTGATATATGCTCGTCATCCAGACTGTAGAGTACCTTTTTGCCATACTTTCTCGATTTCACGATTCTGGCATCGCGCAGCACCCTCAGCTGATGCGACACCGCCGACTGGTTCATGCAGAGCAAAGCGGTCAGGTCGCACACGCAGAGCTCCGACCGGTAGAGGGCGTCGAGTATTCTTATCCTCGTATTGTCACCAAGCACCTTGAACAGTTGTGCAAGTTCATCAGCCGGAACGCTGCCAAGCATATCACGCCGAACCGATTCGACCACCTCCGGATGAAAACACTGCTCCAGACAACCGTCATCTATATTCTCAAGCATATTATCCTTCCTTATATATGAACTGCTGCTCATATGATAACAAATATAACATGCATCTCAAATTATTCCTCCTCTCACCGCAAGGATTATGATGCTATGTCGTCCTATAGATACAATTTAAACAACACCTTAAACCAAAACCGCCGATAAATGAGCACCTCAATGAAATCATGGGCCACTCCGCTTGCCACAGCAACCTTCCTCATTCTTGCCGTTACCGGCACACTGATGTTTTTTAAAGTGGAAGCGGGAGTCATCAAACCGGTTCATGAATGGCTGAGCTGGGCAATGACCGCCGGAGTTGTCCTGCATATCATCGCCAACTGGAAATCCTTTACCGGATACTTTTCACGAAAACCAGCACTCGCCATTATCGGTACAGGCATTGTGGTCACCCTGCTTGCTGTTTTTGCTCCCGCTGGAGAACACCCGAATCCAAGAATGAACATGACCAAAGCGCTGGCATCGGCAAGGCTGGAAACGGTGGCTGAAGTTGCCGGTCAAAAGAGCTCAACACTGATCGAGAAACTCGGCAGCAAGGGCATCTCGGTTAGCCTGGCATCAATGAGTATTCGTGAAATAGCAAAGCAAAACAACAAAAAAGATATGGAAGTGCTTGCATTGATCTTTGACCAGCCCTCAAAAGGTCATTGACAAAAGAAAGGGTATAAAAGGGAGGAATCCGTTCTTCTGTCATTTCGAGCAACGATATCATTCCCCCGAAGATGTTAAGTTCAATTTGAAATACTTGAAAGAAATGCTGATTTTCTAAAGTTAAACGCCTGAGAAAAAAGCAATTATTCTTTTCGCTTTCTACTATGCATCAGACAGAAAAAGGACTTTGCAGTTCCTGCGGTCTTTGCTCAGTTAAGAGTTGGCCGGTTGAAGAGAGTATGCAGAGCTGTGTATTTAAAAACGGCTGGCTAGGTGAACGGGAGAAAAAACTCTTTGGACGGGAACGAAGCCTTGATGACCAGGTGGAAATGCGTTTCGGTATTGCTGCTGAGCGGTTTACTGCCCAACTGAAAAGTCCTGTATCAGGTGCTCAGTGGAGCGGCATCATTACCCGGATGGCCATGAGGGCTCTTGAGGAGAAGCTCGTTGAAGGAGTCCTGTCGCTCAACCGCTCAACTGACAATCATTTTTTCTCTGTTTCTGTGCTAGCAGCCTGTCGGATT
>SESF01009935.1_pt1 | contig 12729 bp, 9 predicted proteins | sample 3171521 | NCBI WGS metagenome assembly SESF01 (sample SAMN10866945, study PRJNA518727) | freshwater metagenome | biome: subpolar coniferous forest; feature: holomictic lake; material: water; isolation source: holomictic Lake 227, 6 m and 8 m depth | place: Canada: near Kenora, Ontario | collected...
GCCCAGGTCGGCGAGGTCGTCCAGGCCGCCCCCGGCAGCCCGGCCAGCGCCAGCCCCTGGTTGAGCAGGCCGCCGTCGGCCTGGAAGATGAAGCTGAACACCACCGCCAACACCGCCTGCGGCAGGATCGAGGGTAGGAAATAAACCGCCCGCCAGAAGCCCCGGCCCCGCACCGGCTGGTGGAGCAGCAGCGCCAGCGCCAGCGCCGCCCCGAGGGCCAGCGGCACCTGGATCGCCGTGAAGACCAGCGTGACCCGCACCGACGGCCAGAACGACGGGTCGTGCCCGAACAGATAGGCGTAGTTCTGCCACCCGATGAACTGCGGCGGCGCCACCACCTCGTACCGGCAGAAGCTCAGCCCCAGCGAATAGAGCATCGGCCACAGGTTGAACGCCACGAAGCCGACCAGCGCGGGCCCCGCGAAACACCAGAACCAGCGGGACTCGGCGCGGCGCAGGTTCATCCGGCGCGGGGGTCAAAGGTGGCCAGAAACGCATTCACCGCCGCCGCCGCGCGGCGGCCCGCCTCCTCCGGCGTGAGCTCGCCCAGCAGCATCCGGTCCACCTCCGGCTGCACCACTTGGAACATCAGCTCGATGTAGTTCGCGTGGTGCGGAATGGGTTCGCCGAACTCGAACTGCCGGTAGGCCGCCGCGAGGTTGTGCGGGTTCGCCCGCGGCCCCGGCGCCTGCAGCACCGCGTCCGCCACCGACCGGCGCACCGACAGGTGCCCGTGCCTCACCACCGCCGCAATCGCCTCCGGGCGCGTGAGGTACTTCACCAGCTGCCAGGTTTCCTCCGGATGCCGGCTGGTGCGGCTGATGCTGTAGCCCGCGATCGCCAGCTCGCCCCCCGACCGCCCGGCCGGCCCCGCCGGCAGGAGCTGCACGTCCCAGTCCAGCGCCGGCATCTGGTTGTAATTCAGCCAATAGTTGGTGTGCCCGCCCAGGACCATCGCCACGCGCTGGTTGACGAAGCCGTTCAGCGGCTCGAACCCGGCCGGCGCGCTGATGCGGTAGCGCGAGGACTTCTCCAGGTAGAAGCGCAGGCCCGCCACCGCCGCGGGCGCATCAAGCAGGCAGCGCCGGCCGTCGGGCGTGAACACCTGCCCGCCCGCCTGGCGCACGTAGATCAGCCATTCGCCCCACCAGCCCTCGACCCGCGCGCAGCCCCAGGTGTCGGGCCGGCCGCCCCGGCCCGGCTGCGTCAGCGCCTGGCCCGCGCGCACCAGGTCCGCCCACGTCCAGTCCGCCGTCGGCTCCGGCTGCCCCGCCGCGGCCAACATCCGCCGGTTGTAGTAGAGCAGCGAGAGATTCAGGTACTCCGGCAGGATGTAGTACCGGCCCTCCAGCTGCATCGCCCGGCGGATCGCCGGGAAATAGTCCTCCAGCCCGATCTCCGCCGCGTCCCGCTGCACGTAGGGCGTGAGGTCGCGCGTGAACGGCAGCAGGTAGCTCAGCCAGACGTCGCCCGTGAAAAACAGGTCCGGCAGCTGGTGCGCCGCCGCCAGCGTCTTCAGCTTCACGTTGAACTCGCCGCCCGGCACCCAGCAAATGCGCACCTTGATCCCGGGGTGCTCCCGCTCGAACGCCGCCACCTGCTCCTCGTAGAGCCCGCGCAGCGGCGTGATGATCATGTACCACGTGATCTCCGTGCGCCCGGGCTCGGACAGCGGCTCCCGGCTGCGGCCCGCCCACCAGAAGCCCAGCCCGGCCAGCAGCAGGATCAGACACCAGGACAGGAGCTCGCGTAGGCGGGATAACATGGGGCGCCGGGCTTTCTCCTACTCCCGATCCGGCGGGGGACCCACGATATGGGCCCTCCCGCCGGCGTTGGCAATCCCGTGGTTCCCGCCCCCGCCCCACTTCGTGCTTCCTCGCCCCGCCGCCGGGCCGCACACTGGCCCCACCATGCCCGCCCCCTCGCGCATCGTCGACGCCCACCAGCACGTCCGCTGGCACCAGCGCGACGAGCACCACCTCGTCGCCGACCTCGACGCCCACGGCATCGGCTACGCTTGGCTGCTCACTTGGCAGCTCGGCGCCGCCGAGCAGTCACCCGAGCACGCCGCCTACCTCGACCCCGCCCTCACCCTGCCCGACGGCTCCCACCCGGGCATCCCCCTCTCCGCCCTGCTGGCCGTGCGGGAGAAATTCCCCGCCCGCTGCGTCGTCGGCTACTGCCCCCACCCGCTGTGGCCCCACGCCCCGCGGCTGCTCGAGGCCGCGCACCACATGCACGGCGTGCGCGTGTGCGGCGAATGGAAGTTCCGCGTGCCGTTCGACGACCCGCGCTGCCTCGCGCTGTTCCGCCAGGCCGGGAAGCTCCGCCTGCCGGTCGTGCTCCACCTCGACGTGCAGTACCTGCCCGACCCCCGCACCGGCGCCCCCACCTACCAGCCGCAGTGGTACGGCGGCGGCGTCGGCCACCTCGAGCGCGCCCTGCAGGCCTGCCCGGAGACGACCTTCATCGGCCACGCCCCGGGCTTCTGGCGCGAGATCAGCGGCGAGGCCGACGCTTGCCCCGCGCCCTACCCCCACGGCCCCGTCACCCCCGGCGGCCGGCTCTACCGCCTCTTCGACACCTACCCGAACCTGTGCGCCGACCTCTCCGCCGGCTCCGGCCGCACCGCCCTCGCCCGCGACCCGGCGCACGCCGCGGCCTTCCTCACCCGCTACGCCGACCGCCTCCTCTTCGGCCGCGACTACTACGGGCGCGAGCTGCACGACTTCCTGCAGACCCTCCCGCTCGACCCCGCGGTGGTGGAAAAAATCTACTGGCGCAACGCCGAGCGCCTCGTCGCCGCCCCCGCCTAGCCGCGCCGCGGGCTCACGCCCAGCCGGCCCCGCCCCCGCGGGCCCCCGGCGCCGGAAAAGTCCAGCCGCCACCGGAAGCACGCCCGGCGCCCCCGGCGCGCCACCACGATCTCCGTGCCCACCGTGCCTTCGTGCGGATAGGCCGCGACAAACTGCTCCGGCCCCGCCGTCACCGTCTCCCCCGGCTCCGGCGCCACGCTCAGCCGCGCCGCGCAGCCCGGGCCGCGCAGCGCCCACCCCGCCCCGCGCGCCGTCACCCGCGCCCAGGTGTGCCAGTGCCACGCGATCTCCGCCGGCCGCGCCAGCTCCACCGTGTCGACGCCGCTCACCGCGCCGTCCGCCGCGATCGCCACCACCCGCGTGTGCCGCCGCACCCCGAGGTGCGGCAGGTAGGCCGCCGCCAGCTCGACCCGCAGCCGCACGATTTTCCCGCGCACCGTCACCCGCGGCTCCGGCGGGATGAACCCCACCGCCAGCCAGTCCGGATACCACACGCAGCCGTCGCCCGCCTGGCCGCGTCCATCCACCGTGACGAGGTTGTGCAGCGCGGTGTCGCGCCGGTAGAGCGGGCCCGGCCCGCTGCCGACAAACGTCCCGCCGCGCCACACCAGCACCGCGCCGTTGCACGGGTCGGAGTGGCCGTACCCGCCCGCCTCCCCCGCCGCCCGCCGCTGGCGCCCCAGCGGCGCCCCCGCCCGCAGCGTCGCCAGCGTGTCGCCGCGCCGCACAAAGACCTGGCCGCCGTCGGGAAAGCGCGTCACGCCGTCCGCCGCCGCCCGCGCCGCCCGGCCCGCGTCGTGCCACAGCAGCTCGTACACCCGCCGCCGCGGCGGCGCGTGCCGGTGGTCCGTGCCGACCGGGGACTGCGCCCGCAGCCGCTCCCCCAGCGCCTGCGCCTCGGCCGATCCCGTCCGCCGCGCGATCAGCAGGTGGCACCAGCCGTCGCCCGTCACCACGTACTGCGGGTCGCCAAACGTCACCCCCTGCCGGCCCGCGGGCGAGGTCGCCGCCGCGCGAAAGCGCGACGCTGCCGCCCAATACGGCGTGTCCCGCCAGAGGTCCTCGCCGGCGCATTGCCGGAACAGCTCCAGCCCGCGCAGCAGGAAGCCGTGCTCGTAGATCCACAGGTTGATCCCGTGGGGGAAGAAGCCGTCCGCCGGCAGCATCGCGAGCACGCGCGCATAGGCCCCGCGCAGCTCCGCCGCCCAGGCCGGGGCCGCCGGATGCTCCTCCCAGAAGAGAAACGCAAAGGCCAGCAGCCCGAGCCCGCAGCCGAGGTAGTGCGCCTGCGCGTAGTCCCGCCGCGCCGGGTCGAGGTGCCGCCGGCAGATCGCCGCGATCTCCCCCAGCCGCCGCCGGGCCCGGGCATGCTGCGCCGCGGACAGCGTGGGCTGCAGCCAGTCGTAGGCCACGCAGAGCACGTAGAGCACCTCGCCGCTCTGGGTGTCGATCCCGAGCGGCCCGAACTCCGGCCGCGCCGTCTCGCGCAGGTAGGCGAAGAAGGCGCGCTGCGCCCGCGCCACCGTCGCCCGCCGCGGCCGCAGCAGCGCGCCGCACGCCGCCACCAGCGTCCGGTCCGCCCCCGTCAGCCGCTCCGGCCCGGGCCGCACCTTGCCCTCGGGCGTCGTCGCATACGGCCGCTGCCAGCCGGTCCGCAGCAGCTCCCGCAGCCGCCGCCAGTGCGGCGCGAGCGGTCCCCGCAGCTGCGCCCGCAGCGCCGCCACGTCCGCCCCGCCCACCACGAGCCGCGGATGCACGCCCCGCAGCGCCGCGCGCAGCTGCACCGGCCGCGGCGCCGCCCGCCCCGGCAGCGGCGCCTGCACCTGCGCCCGCACCGGGCGCAGCCGCCGGTCCGGCAGGCGCAGGGTCACGCCTCCCGCCAGGCCCGCTTCGCACGGGAACATCACCCGCAGCTCCCCCGCGGCCTCCTCGTCGCCAAGGAAATAATACCGGCCGGTCACCCGCTCCCCGCCCGTCTCCAGCGTGAGCTCCGGCAGCGCCGGGATGCCGCGCCAGCCCGGCCACGGGCCCACCTTCAGCCCGGGCGGCGTCTCGGCATAAAGCGTGTGGAGGAACGTCGGGGTCAGCCCCGGCGCGCGCCGCCGCGCATAACGGCAATACCGCGCCAAGTAGCCCCGCGGCAGCGCCAGGCCCACCTCCACCAGCACCGCCCGCCGCACGCCGCGGGCCAGCCGGGCGCGGAAGACCCCGGGGGCGATCGGACGAAAGTGCAGGGTCGGGCTCATGGCCGGCGGCAGCGCTCCAGCCTCACGTCGTCGAACCACGCGCGGCCGGTGCCGTCGAGTTCGAGCAGCAGGTGCACCCGGTCCGGCGCCGGGGACAGGGGCGGGGTCTCGACCCGGAGTTCCACCCAGTCCTGATCCGGACCGCGCCGGGCCGCGCTCGGAAACAGTTCGTAGGTGGATGCGTCAAACACGCTGCCGCGGCCCGTCCGGTGCACCCGCAGCGCGACGCGCACCCGCCCGTCGACGCCGCGCAGCCGGACGTGGGCCGTCAGCCGCAGCCGCTGCCCGCGCCGAAAGGCCGGCTCGCCGAACGCCGGCCCGAGCGTCGTCGCCTGCCAGCCGGCCCGCGCCGCCGTGCGGTGCGTCAGCCGCAGCGAATACCGGTCCCCCCGGCCCACCCGGGTGTCGCGGGCAAAGGCCACCCCGGCCGGGTCGCCGCGCCCCACCGCCCGCTGCCACGGCCAGGCCCGGTTGCCGTCGAGGCCGGCCTGGCGGAACGTCGCCCGAAAATCATGGCGGCCCCCGGTGTAGACCGGCGTGTCCGCCGCCGCGCCCGGCGGGCGCCGCACCGCCCGCCGCTCCAGCCGGCCCGCCTCCGCCCGGTCCAGCACCCCCAGCGTGTAGCCCGCCGTGCGCACCGTGCCCGGCGGCAGCACCACCGCCGCGCCCCGGCACACGCGCAGGCCGAAGTGCGTGTCCCACATGTAGGCGCAGACGCCCGCCTCCGCCCGCGTGCCCGCCCCGATCGTGACCACCGGGTTCCACGCCTCGCGGACCCACGCAAACCGGTCGCCCGGGCCCAGCCGCAGCCGCTGCTTGTCGGGGCTCTCCAGATGGTGGTGCGCGATCGCCTCCACCCGCCGGCCGCGCTGCACCAGGCACGCCTGAAACCGCTTCGCGGCCCGGCCCGCCGGGGAAAACACGCCCGCCGGCCAGAGCGTGAGGAACGCCAGCTCGCCATGATCCGCCTGCGGCGTCACCCGCCAGCCCGGGCCCGGCGGGATCACCAGCTGCGCCCGCACCTCGAGCGTGACGCGGCCGCCGGCCGCCGCGCGCCACGTCAGCTCAAACTCCCCGCGGGCGGCGCCCGACCGCGTCGCGCCGCTCGCGCGCAGCCGCAGCCAGCCCGGCCCGGTCGCCGGCTCGCCCAGCCGGCGCCGCGCGTCGAGGCGGCGCTCGGGATCCTGGTGGTTCGCGTACTGCCGCCAGTAGAGCGGCACGCCCACGGCGCGGCCCACCAGCGACGGCGCCCCGGGCACGGGGGCGAAGTGCACCAGCGCCAGCCGCCGCACCTCCCCCACGAGGCGGCCGCCCAGCCGGATCCGCCCGCCGTCGCGGGCGGTGCGCTCAAAGACAAAAGCCGGAGCGCGGCTCATGGCGGGGCCTCCGCCAGCGCGCGCTCCAGCGCGGCTTTCCAGGCCGGCCGCAGCCCCGGCGAACGCAGCTGCCGCGCGAGGTCCGCCCGCACGCCGGCGTTGATCTCCGGCACCGCCGCCACCACCTCGGCCACCGTGGCCTCGCCCGCCCACAGCCGGTCCAGCCACGGCTGCAGCCGCGTCATCACCGGCATCATCGACCAGCTGGCAAAGCGCACGAAGTAGCGCGGGTCGCCCCCCGCGTGCTGCTCGCTCAGCCGCCACACCTCGGCAAACCCGGTGCCGCGCAGCCGCGGGTACTTCGCCTCCCAGGCCCGCGCAAAATCCACGTCCGCCAGCACCGGGTTCGGCTGGTAGAGGGCCGCCTCGCCCACCAGCCAGGCCAGCGTCCGCCAGGCGTCCGCCGGCCGCGGCGTCGACGCGCTGACCGACAGCCCGCCGCTGGCCGAGCGGAAATAAAGCGGCGCCTTCGCCCCAAAGCGCGGCAGCGGCGCCACGCCCCAGTCGATCGTCAGCGTCTCGATCAGCCCCGGGTGCGGCACCGCCTCGACCAGCATGGCCACGCGCCCCGACTGCAGCAGCTGCCCCGCCTGCATGCCCAGCGCCTGGACCCGCCGGACATCCGGCATCACGCCCTCGCGGAGGAGGGCCAGATAGGCCGCGTAGACCTCCTGCGATTCCGGGGGCAGGCTGAGCAGCAGCGCCGCGCGCGGCAGGGGCGCGTGGTTCATCTGCTCGAGGGCCTCGATGAAATGCGCCGGGATGAACACGCCGTAGCGCTCGGGCCGGCCGCCCGCCGGGCCCGCCACCGTCAGCCGCCGCGCCGCCGCCACCAGGTCCGCCCACGTCCAGGCGGACGTCGGCGGCGCGATCCCCGCCGCCGCGAAGGCCGCGCGGTTGTAATACACGCCGCAGGTGTGCGTCCAGTTGCTCAGGCTGTAGACGCCGCGGTCGATCGACTCCGCCGCCGCGCGCACCTCGGGCCGGAGCCGCGCGTACAGCGGGTCGGCCTCCGCCCACGGCCGCAGGTCGAGCAGCCGGCCCTCCGCGGCCAGGCGGTCGCGCACCGCCGCGTTGGTGTAAAACACGTCGGGCGCCTGCCCCGCGGCCATCATCGCGTACAGCTTCTCCTCCCCGCTGAACGGGTTCAGCTTCACCCGGATCCCCGTCCGCGCCAAAAACCCCGCCTGCTCCCGCTGGAGCGCCGCGATGTCCGCCGTGCTCGCCGTGCAGTTGTAGACGATGGTGCGGTCCGGCGCGGCCGGCGGGCCGCAGCCGGCGGCCAGCAGCGCCCAACCGGCGAGCAGGAGCCGGCCCGCCTTCACCGGCCCACCCCCAGCGCGAGCCCGCGCCCGATGTGCCGCTGCGCGAGGGCGAAGAGCAGGACGTTGGGCAGCAGCACCAGCAGCGACGCCGCCATCAGGACGTTCCACTCGATCACGCCGGACCCGAGCACCTGCGCCTTCATCAGGTTGAGCCCGAGCGTGAGCGTGGCCTTCTCCGGCGAGTTGAGGTACAGCAGCGGGCCGAAGAAGTCGTTCCACGTGCCGAGGAACGTGAAGACCAGCACCGTGGCCAGCGCCGGCCGCGCCTGCGGCAGCACCACGCTCCACCAGATGCGCAGCCGCGAGGCGCCCTCCAGCAGCGCCGCCTCCTCGCTGTCGCGCGGGATTGTCAGGAAAAACTGCCGCAGCAGGAAGATGTAGAACGGCGAGCCGAACAGGCTCGGCACGATCAGCGGGAGGTAGGTGTCCACCCACCCCAGCCGCGCGAACCCGAGGTAGAGCGGGATCATGGTGACCTGCCCGGGCAGCATCATCGTCGCCAGGCACAGCGCAAACAGCGCGTCGCGCCCCGGGAAGCGGAACCGCGCGAACCCGTACGCCACCAGCGCGGACGACCCCGCGGTGGCCAGCATGACCGGGACCGTGATCACCACGGTGTTGAGCAGGAAGCGCGGCACCGGCAGCACGGTGACCGCCCGCGCGTAGTTCTCCCAGTGCAGCGGCACCGGCCGCCAGCGGTAGGGCTGCGCAAACACCGCCGCCAGCTCGTGCAGCGACGAGCTCAGCATCCAGACCACCGGCAGGCTAAAGAGCACGCCCAGCGCCACCAGCGCGACATAGGTCAGCCCGATGCGCGCCAACGGCCCGACCGGGGACAGGGGGCGGGGCGTCCTCATGCGCCCCCCCCCTCGTAATGCACGCGGTCCCGCGAGAGCCGCCACGCGAGCGCCGTGCAGCCGACGATGATCACGCCCAGCGCCCACGCCAGGGCCGAGGCATAACCCATGTCGTATTCCTGAAACGCCTTCCGGTAGACGTAGAGCACGATGAAGAGCGTGGCCTGGTTCGGGCCGCCCTCGCCGCCCGGCTGCGCCCCGCCGGTCATCACAAACGCCTGCGTGAACACCTGGAACGCGCCCACCAGGCCCATGATGAGGTTGAACAGCAGCGCCGGGGAAATCAGCGGCAGCGTGACCGCCCAGAACCGCCGCCCCGCCCCCGCGCCGTCGATCGCCGCCGCCTCGCTCAGCTCGCGCGGCACGCCCTGCAGCGCGGCCAGGAAGATCACCGCCTGCCCGCCGACGGTCCACAGCGACATCAGCACCAGCGCGGGCTTGGCCCACGCCTCGCTCTGCAGCCAGAGCGGGCCCTCGAGGCCGCACGCCCGCAGCCCGGCGTTGATCAGGCCATACTCGGGGTTCAGCAGCCAGAGCCAGAGCAGCGAGAGCGCCACCGTGTTGGTCACCGAGGGCAGGAAGAACAGCGTGCGGAAAAACCCGATGCCGCGCACCGGCGCCTGGAGCAGCAGCGCCAGCCCGAGCGCCAGCAGCAGGCCGAGCGGCACCCCCATCGCCGCATACGCCGCGGTGTTCGCCAGGCTGCGGTAAAACAGCGGGTCGACCGCCAGCCGCCGGTAGTTCTCCAGGCCGATCCACTGCGGCGGCGACAGCAGGCTCGACGCCGTGAAGCTCAGGTAGAGCGAGTACAGCATCGGCCCCGCCGTGAGCAGGACAAACCCCGCCACCCACGGCGCCACAAACAGCCAGCCCTGGCGGTGCTCGGCCTTCATGGCGGCGGGGGCGCGTCAAAGGCCGCGTAGGCCTCGCGGCCGTAGAGGGTCGGGGGATCCAGCAGCGGCGCCCCGTCCGGGCCGCCGGTGGCCTCGCACCCGTCCACCGTCGCGTCCGCCCCGTTGATCGTCGCCGCCTCGATCTCCTCCGACCAGGGGTTGACCGCCAGCTCCATCACCTCCGCCCCGCTGCCGGCGCGCACCACCCGCCGGCGCCCGCCGGGCGCCAGCGTGTCGGTCAGCACGATCCGCGCCGCATGCGCGTCGAGCGCCGCCAGGTCCGCAAAGTCCGCCGTCGTCCACAGCTCGCAGTAAAACCCGTTCTGCCAGCCGCGGAGCTCGTCCCGCGGCCAGTCCCGCGCCGGCCCGTCGTAGTTCGCGATCGAGACCACCAGGCAGCCGCCGACCAGGCGGACGGTGAGCGGCGCCGGGCCCGCCGCCGGCTGCGGGCCGAGCGGGAGCAGCACGCCGAGCGTGCGGGCGTCCCGGAACACCAGCCGGCGGCCCGCCGGGCGCGACGCCGGCAGCGGGCCCACCGGGCGGCCGTCGAGCCACAGCTCGTCAAACGGCGCGTCGTGCGAGCAGATCACGTCGACGCGGAAGCGCGCGACGCCGCGGTGCCCGGCGCCCTTGGGGGCGTAGAGCAGCAGCGCCCGGTTGCGGTGCTGCAGGGCGAAGGTGCGGCCCTCCTCGTAGAGGAAGCTGGCATCGGTGGCGCCGCCCGTCACGTGCACGCGGTTGGGCCGGCCGACCTCGGCGTCGTTGAACACGCCGCGGGCGAAGATCGACCGGAAGTCCGCGCCGGCGCGCACCGGCGTGCCGCGGCGGAGCCGCACCATGAAGGCGTCGGCATGGCCGGCGTTCACATAGGGCCGCGACGCCGTGCCCAGCGCATACTCCGCCGTCTGGTAGCTCACCAGGTCGCTCCAGCCGCCGGGGTAGAGCCCGTCCTCGAAGCCGCGGCCGGCGTGGTTCTCGTGGTAGCTCTCACCGTAGGTGGCCAGCCGCAGCAGCGCCGGCAGCGGCTTCTCGAACGCCAGCCGGCGCGCCGCCGCCGGGACGTGGAAGGGGATGATCGCCGGCAGCGAGTTCTGCAGGATCGCGGAGGGGTGCCCGCAGCCGAGCGCGCGCTGCGGCTCGAGGAAGAGCGGCGCGTCGAACGCCAGCGCCATCGTGCCGTGGAGGCCCGACCACCCCCCGAGCGAGTCGTCGAGATACGAGCGCGAGTGCGGGCCCGCGAACTGCTGGCTCGGGGCGTGGTAAAACAGCGCCGTCTCCACCCACCGCCGCTCCTCCAGGAACCGCGCGCACCGGCGCGCCTCGGCGTCCTGCGCGTACTCCGCGATCAGCGCGAGCCACCACAGGTCGAGCGCGCTGTAGGTCGGGCTGTTGTACTCCGAGCTCACCGCCTGCCGCCGCCGCGCGTGCCGGCGGTCGCCCACCGTCTGCCGCAGCGCCAGCAGCCGCCCCCGCCCGCTCGCCACCGCCAGGGGCACCGCCCACCGCTCGCCGCCGAGGATCAGCGCGCACCAGGCCGCCAGCGGGTGGTTGACGTTGCCGTCGTGCCACTCGGCCAGCGCGGCCCGCGGCAGCGACTGGCGCACCTCCCGCCCCATATGCTCCGCCGTCGCCGCCGAGAGCCGCCCGGGCAGGGCCAGCAGGATCGCCAGCATCGTCGCCGGCGTGTGCGTGCCGTCGGCGCTCCGCGCCTCCCCCAGCAGCGCGTCGCCCCGCGCCCGCTCCGCCGGGTCCTCCGCCTGCAGCAGCGCGATCGCATACCAGAGCGTGTCCCGCGGCCCGACGCACAGCCGCGTCGCCGGATCATACCAGGTCGCGCCGTGGACGCGGGCCAGGTCGGTGAGACGCCGGCCGATCGCGTTCATGGGAGGCGCATCGCCGCCGCGTAGGGCGGGGCCGTGAGGTCCACCACCTGGCCGGTGCGGATCGACTCGACGGCGGCCAGCACGACCGCGGTGGTCCGCCGGGCGGACTGCACCGTGCACGGCGCGGGCCGCCCCGCCGCCACCGCCGCCAGGAAGGGCCGGTCGATCACCGCCGCCCCCGCCTCCACCTCCGCCGGGTGCTCCGTCACCTGCCGGTCCACCCGGGTCGTGAGCGAGTTGAGCCGGTTGAAGAGGCTGAAGCTCCGCGCGCCGTCGGACTGCTGCAGCGCAAACTTGGAGGTGTGCGGCGGCACGCCGACGTCGCCGATCGCGACGTTCGCCACCGCCCCGTCGGCAAAGGTCAGCGTGATCGCCGCGGTGTCCACGATGTCCCGGGTCGGATGGTGCCGGTTGCCGCCCGCCGCATAGACGCGCACCGGCCCCGTCGGATGCAGGTGCAGCACGGTGTCCACGATGTGGCAGCCCTGCGACAGCACGTTGCCCCCGCCCTGCACCGGGTCGTTGGCCCAGAAATCGGACGCCCAGTGGTCGTCGATCACCTGGGCGACGGTCAGGGTGGGCTTGGTCAGGAAGGCCCGCGCCGCGACCACGGCGGGGAAAAACCGCAGCTTGAAGCCGGACGACGCGATCACGCCGCTGCGCTCCACCGCCGCCACGATGCGGTCGCAGTCGGCGAGGGTGAGGGCGAGCGGCTTCTCCAGGAAGAAATGCTTCCCGGCCGCCGCCGCCGCCTCGGCCAGCGGCGCGTGCGTGTGGTGCTGCGTGCAGATCCACACGACGTCGATGGCGGGATCCGCCCAGATCCGCGCCGCGTCCGCCGTGGCATAACCCGCGCCGTACGTCTGCCGGAACTGCTCCGCCCGCGCCGGATCGAGGTCGGCGACGGCGTGCAGCTGGACGCCGGGGCAGGCGGAGAGGAATTTGGCGTGCTCGGCACCGTAGCTGCCACAGCCGACGAGGGCGGCGCGAAGGAGGCGGGGGGAGGTCATGGGGAAAAACGCGGCGCGGCCGCGCGGGCGGCCCCGGGCTGCAAACAAACTCCCGTCCGGTCCGGTGAACAAGCTTTTTGCCCCGCCCCGCGGCGCGCGGTCACGCGCGCGGCGCCGCCGCCGCCGGCTGCCCGTCCGGAAAGCCGAACTCCAGCCGGTCGGCCAGCCCGACCGGGGTGAGCTCGCGCTCCGACGACCCGCAGAGGTAGATCGCCACGCAGGAAAACAGGCTGGGCCAGCGGCGGGCCAGCCACCGCCAGCGGTCGAGGTGCTCCTCCCGCAGGATCTGCAGTCCGTGCGCCCGGCAGTAGCCGCGGAAATCC
>SESF01013631.1_pt1 | contig 12728 bp, 9 predicted proteins | sample 3171521 | NCBI WGS metagenome assembly SESF01 (sample SAMN10866945, study PRJNA518727) | freshwater metagenome | biome: subpolar coniferous forest; feature: holomictic lake; material: water; isolation source: holomictic Lake 227, 6 m and 8 m depth | place: Canada: near Kenora, Ontario | collected...
GCAAAGTATAATATGAAGATCATTCGAGCAGAACATCTGGGCATGTGTTTTGGCGTGCGGGACGCCATTGAACTCGCCAGGCAGAAAGCCGCCACGGAGCCGCTGACGGTGTTGGGCGACCTGGTCCACAACGAAACCGTCCTCGCCGAGCTGCGCGCCCGGGGTGTCAGGATCGCACAGCAGGTTGCGGCGGTGGACACCCCGACCGTGATGATCACCGCGCACGGAGCCTCCGAGAAGGCGATCGGGCGCGCGCGGGAGCGGGGGCTGACCGTGATGGAGGCCACCTGCCCGCTGGTGCGCCTCGCGCATCGCGCGGTGGCGAAGCTCGCGCGCGACGGCTATCACCCCGTCATCGTCGGCAAGCGTGAGCACGTCGAGGTGCGCGGTTTGACGGAAGACCTGGACGCGTTCGATGTCGTGCTGTCCGAGACGGATGTTCTAGATCTGAGCGAGCGGGCGCGGTTCGGCGTCGCGGCGCAGACCACGCAGCCGATCGAGAAGGTGCGGGCGCTGGTGGACCTGATTCGCAGACGGTTTCCCGCTTCGGAGGTGCGGTTCATCGACACGGTCTGCCGGCCCACCAAGCAGCGCCAGCACTCCGCCATCGAGCTGGCCCAGCAGGCGGATGTGGTGGTCGTGATTGGCGGTGAGCACAGCAACAACACGCAGGAGTTGGTCAAGACGTGCCGCCAATACTGCGGTCGCGTGTACCATGTGCAGGCGGCAAATGATCTGTGCGAGGATTGGTTTGACGGGGCGCAGACGGTGGGCATCACGGCCGGCACATCCACCCCCGACGCTTCGATCCGCGAGCTCGAACGATGGCTGAATCGATTGGCTGCGCGAAGGAACCATGATCAGGCGGCTTTCGCCGCAGTCGAGTTGCACCATAAACAGGCGGCTTAAACCCTTAACATGACTCACAAATGAAGCGTAAGAGAAGTTACTGCCAAGACCGCGGGATCGGCGCCACCGAGCAGCCCCTCTCCCCAGCCCTCGCTCCTTCTGCAGGGGCGAGGGAGCAGCCGCCGCAGCTTTGGGTGTAGCGTATGCTGCGGACTCCTCAGTAGGCTTTGCGACACCCTGCGCATGAACAAGATCCTCTACCTCGGCGGTCTCGTCGGATTCCTGCTTCTGCCGTTTGCCGTGCTTCTGCTCCGTGCCTTCCGCCCGAAGGTCATGCCGTGGTGGCTCGCATTCTTGGCCGTTGCTGCACTCGGATGGCTGCTCGTCAACGGGACGGTGTATTTCTCCTTCGAGCACCTTGGCGACCTCATGCATTCCTACGGCGATAAGCCGCCCGATGACCTGGTCGAGCGCTGGGCCAACGACGGCGCAAAACGGGTGTTCGCTTTGTTCTTCGGTTGGGTCTATGCGCTCGCCTGGTTTGTCCCGCCGCTCCTGATTTACGCTGTCATTCAGTTGTTCCGACGCTGGTATGCAAACCGCAACGCCTAAGATCACTGGACCGAACGTGGGCGGACCACGTCAGTTGCCAATGCCAACGCCACTGACCGCCCGCGTCGGTCAATGCTATCGATGGGTAGGCGTCGTCGTATTCGCCATGGCGATGGCGTGGGTGGAGTCGGCGGTTGTGTTTTATCTGCGCACACTGATCGACCGCATTGAACCGTATCAGCCGAATCCGCTGCCGGTCATCGGTAATCTGGGGCACGCGGAGCTGGTGCGGGAAGCGGCGACGCTCGTGATGCTTTTGACGGTGGGCATGTTGGCCGGCCGCAATTGGCGCAGCCGCCTGGGCTATAGTGCGGTCGCGTTCGGAGTGTGGGACATTTGCTACTACGTGTTTCTGAGAATGATGTGCGGCTGGCCGCATTCGCTGCTGGACTGGGACATTCTCTTCCTGCTGCCGCTCCCGTGGTGGGGGCCGGTGCTCGCGCCGGTTCTGATAGCGCTGCTGATGATCGCCTGGGGCACGCTGACGTGCCAGGTCGAGACGCCGGGGTCCTCGTGGCGATCGGATGTCACCGCGTGGGGCATGAACCTGGTCGGCATCGGGCTGGCGCTGTATGTCTTCATGGCCGACGCGATTCGCGTCGCGGACCAGGGGGTTGAAGCCTTGCGCAACGTGCTGCCGACGCGATTCAACTGGCCGTTGTTCGGCGTGGCGCTGCTGTTGATGGCGGCTCCGGTCTTCCAGGCCTACCAGCAAATCTCAACTCGGACCCAAACCAGCAAGAGTGAACCATGAATAGCACTGAACCCAACCTAGATCCGGTGCCGCCGCGAATTTCCGCAATCTCCGAGGTGTGGTCTTTCCTGAAACGGTGCGCCACAATGTTCAAGATGGCCGGCGTCGCCCTGCTCATCCTGCTGCTGCTGGCGCCACTGGCGATGATCCGCTCCGTGCTCCAGGAACGGCTGGGCCGGCGGAACGAGGCGGTCGCCAACATCACCTCGGGTTGGGGCGGCGACCAGACGATCATCGGCCCCGTATTGATCGTGCCCTACCGATACGCGGTCAGGACGTGGAAGGAGCAAGCGGCAGCCGGCGGCAAAATTGAGCGCGTGGAGGTCGTGGGCAGCGCCGTGGCCAACGCCTACTTCCTGCCTGCGGCAATGAAGATCGACGGCGCACTGGACCCCGCGGAACTGCATCGGGGGATTTACCGCGCGGTGGTCTATAGCGCCAAGCTGGACCTGCAGGGCGAATTCGCGCGGCCAGACTTCAGTAACCAGCGCATCGAGGACAAGGACATTCTCTGGGAGGAAACCGTCGTTGCCTTCACCATCCCGGATTTGCGCGGGGTGAAGGAGATGCTGCAACTGGAGTGGGGCGCGCGCAGTTTTCCGCTCCTGCCGGGCAGCAAGCTGAGAGGCTTCTCGTCGGGCGTTTTTGCCCAGGTCACCGGCTTGCGGGAAAGCAGCGGGACCATCCCCTGGAAACTCGGGTTGACTCTGCGGGGCAGTGGCGGACTGGCCTTTGCGCCGGTCGGGATTCAATGCAGCGCGAAGCTCGCGTCGCCGTGGCCGGATCCGAGCTTCCGCGGCGCATTCCTGCCCACCGAACGCACCATCACCCACGACGGTTTCACGGCCAACTGGCAGGTTTCCTACTACGGGCGCAACTACGCCCAGCAGTGGACGGATCAGGACAGTTCCGGCGCGCTCACACCCGAATCAGCCCAAAGCTCGGCCTTTGGCGTGAACCTGGTGTCGGGCATCGACGCTTATCGCAATGTCGAGCGCGCCATCAAGTACGGCGTGCTGTTCCTCGTGCTGGTGTTCACTTCGTTCTTTCTGTTTGAGGTGCTGTCCGCACTCAGGATTCACCCGTTCCAGTATGCCATCGTGGGCGCGGCGCTCTGCCTTTTCTACCTCGGGTTGCTGTCACTCTCGGAGTTCATTGCGTTCGGCCGGGCGTATCTCGTCGCCGCAGTGGTCACCATGTCGCTGATCTGCTTCTACAGCGCGAAGGTGCTCAAGAGTGGGCGGCGGACCTTCATCATCGCGGGCCTGCTGGCGGGCATCTACGGGTTCCTTTATGTCTCGCTCCAACTCCAGGATTACTCGTTGCTGTTTGGGACGGCCGGGCTGTTTATGGTGCTGGGGATCGTCATCTTCATCACGCGGAACATCAACTGGTATGCGCGTGACTCAGAGGACGAGAATTAGACCTATGCCAGCGCCTCGGCCAGCACCTCGGCCAGGTGCCTTGCGCGGACGGGCGCCAGGTGCTCGATCTGGTGGCGGCAGCTAGTGCCGGAGGCGACCACTACCGTCCCAAATGGCTGACCCCGGACCTTCTGGGCGAGTGGTTCGGCGACTTTCAGCGACAGCTCGTATTTTGATTCCAGCATGCCAAAGGCCCCGGCCATACCGCAGCAGCCTGTGTCCAGCAGGGTCACGTTGCGCTCGGGCATTCGCTCGGCGAGCCGCCGCAAGTAACCGGGGTTTGCCAGTGCCTTGGCGTGGCAATGCGCGTGGATGACGATGTTCGCCGCTTTGACCTTGAACTTGAGCGCCTCCGGCTCGTGGCTGAGCAACTCCTCAAGGAACTGCTCGAAGAGATAACAACGCTTGGCCACGCGCTCCGCGCCCGCCAGCTTCAGCTCGCGGTAGTCCTCCGCGAACATGGAGTAACAGGAGGGTTCCAGGAACAGGATGGGCGCGCCATCCACGTCCTGATTCAGCAGCGCCAGGTTGTGGCGGCCTAACCGCATCACTTCGTCCAGGTTCCCCTGGCTGAAAGCGGGCCGGCCGCAGCACTTGCGCCCGGTTGGCAAGGCGACCTCGAACCCGGCAGCTTCCAGCACCTTCACGGCGGCGATGCCGATGTGGGGCTCGTGATACCGCACGAACGTGTCGTCCCACAGCACGACGCGCCCGCGCGTGGCCGCGTGCGAGCGCTCGTGGCGCGCGAACCAGTGGTCGAAACGCTGCCTGGTGTAGCGCGGCAGCGGCCGCTGCCAGGCGAGGCCCAGCACTTTCGACAGAACGCCGCGCACGAACAGAGAACCCAACAAAGTATTGGCCAGCCAGGGCATCCGGCAGCCGAGCTGGCCCAGGAAGTCCACCGAGCTCACCAGCCGCTCTCGCCAGGACAAGCCGTCGCGGCGGATTCGCGCATTCAATAGCTCGGCCTTGAGCAGGGCCATGTTCACATTCGACGGGCATTCGGTAGTGCAGGCTTTGCAGGAAAGGCAGTTGCTCAGCGCCGCGTCCATCTCCGCGCAGCGCAGCGGGTCGCCTTTTTCCACGCCACGCAATTCCAGGGCGGCGCGAATCGCATTGGCTCGCCCGCGGGTGCTCATGATCTCCTCGCCGGTGGCGATGTAGGTCGGGCACATGGTGGGCGTTTCCTTGCGGCAGCCGCCGCAGCCGTTGCACTGCTCGAGGTTGCGCGTGAACGAGCCGTCTTTGGCGGCAAAGGCCAGGACGGGCGCAAAAGGAAGCTTCAGCTCATGGCCCGCTCCCAGCCGCAAATGCGTATCGAATTTGAACCGCCCATCGGGCACCACTTTCCCCGGATTAAACAGGTGGTTCGGATCAAATGAGTCTTTGATGTTGTGCATCACGCCGAGCAAACCATCGCCGAGTTGCTCGGCCATGAACTCGCTGCGCGCAATGCCGACACCGTGCTCGCCAGCCAGCGAGCCTTTGAAGCGGGAGACCAGCGCGGACACCTCGTTCGCAAGCTGGCGGAACTTCTTCAGGTCCGCGGCCGAGCGGAGATCGAGGATTGGCCGGACGTGCAGCAGGCCGGCCGCCGCGTGGCCGTAGAAGGAGGCCTGCAACCCCAGCGGCCCTATGAGCGAATGCAGCCCGGCCACGTAGGCGGGCAAATCCCTTGGGTTTACCGCGGCGTCCTCGATGCCGGTCACGGGTTTGGCGTCGCCCTGGCGGCCGGTCATCAGCGAAAGTCCCGCCTTGCGCAACGACCAGATCAAGTTGGCCTCGGCCTGGCTTCGGAGAATCGTCTGGCGCAAGCCGAGCTTTCGTTTTGCCAACGCGGCCAAAGGGCCATCGACTTCATCAAAGAACTCGACCGCCAGGATCGACTGGCACGGCTTGTGATCCAGATCGAGCAGGTCGCGCGCTGCTTGGAATTCGCGCTGGCCCTTGGTCTGGTCGAGCAGAACCCGGTCGAGGTGCTCGATGGCGGCGGGCTTGAGATCGAGCAGCTCCACCGTCGCCTGCATTGCCTCGGCTACCGAAGCAAAGAACAGGAGGGCCAGGCCCTTCTGTTTCGGCAACGGGACGATCTTCAGCTCCGCCGAGGTGATGGCGGCCAGCGTGCCTTCGCTGCCGCAGAGCAGGTGGTTGAGATTGTCCGGCTCCCGCACGCAACGATCGATGGCGTAACCGGGCCGGCGTTTCAGCAGGCCGGGCGGCAGCCGCTCGGCAATGGTCAGCCCGTGGAAATAGACCAGCTCGCTGACCAGCTCGCGCTGCTTGCGCAGCGTGTCGTGTCCCGGTCCGACCGCCACGGCCCGGCCATCGGCCAGCACCACCTCCAATTCGCTGATGTGGTCCGCCACCGTGCCATAGACGGGTGTGTGCGCGCCGCTGGAGTTGTTGGCGATCATGCCGCCCAGGGTGGCCCGCGCACTGGTGGCCACGTCCGGTCCGAAACAAAAGCCGTGCGGTCGCAGGAATCGGTTCAGGTGGTCGAGCACCACGCCCGGCCCCACCCGCACGGTGCGCCGCGCCAAATCCAAGTCGGTGATCTGCCGGTTGTAACGGGAGAAATCAACCACCAGCCCGTGGCCGATCGCGCCCCCCGTCAGCCCGGTGCCTGCGCCGCGGGGAATGACCGTGACGTCCGCCTGCACGGCGGCGTCGATCAGGAGGCTGGCCTGATGGGTGTTGGCGGGAAACGCAACGGCCACCGGCTCGATCTGGTAAATCGAGGCGTCGGTCGCGTAGAGCTGGCAAGTGAGATTATCGAAGGCGATTTCACAGTTTGCCCCTCTAAGCGTTGCCTGTTGCTGGCCCAAAATCATCGCGCGTCTTCAATCTATCGGCGCAGCGCGGGATTGACAATGACGATCAAATCACGAGCCCCGACCTGGGTTTTTCGGACTCCGCCCGGCGTCGCAGTCTCCCGGAGGTTTCTTCCAACAACGCCCTTTCGCCCGCGGTCAAGCTAGGCACGCCGCTCCTGGCTACCTTATCGAGAATGGCATCCACTTGCATGGATTCCTGCTTGTGCCGGGGCCAGTTCGTTCGCGGGGTCTTCGCACTAAACGGGCGGTCCAAAAAGGAGAGGGTGGGCAGAAAGAGCGGATTGGCCCACAGGTAAACCAGCAACGAGATGGCTAAAGCAAGGACGAGCAGGAGAATCTTCCAGTTGGAAGCGGCAGCTTCCGGGCGCAGCCCGGCGGCGATCAGTAATCCGACGATCGCCCCGCCCAGGTGCGCATCATGCCCAATATTGTCACGGGCTTTCTTCAACGCTAGGAAGGAGCCCAACATGAACCCGAGGGCATAGAGCCAGCCGGGAATCGGCACGACGAAATACAGGCTGATCCCGGCGCCGGGGAAGAGGAGGATATAGGCGAAGATGACCCCGCACACACCACCCGACGCGCCATACGCCAGGTAGTCGTGGTGACGGTGCCTATAGAGCGCGAGGAGACTGCCGCCGATGACCGCGCCGAAGTAGATCAGCAGGAAATCCATCTTCCCCAGCGACAATTCCAGGGTCGCGCCAAACAGGTACAAGCTGACCATGTTCCACAGCAGATGGCTCCACCCGGCGTGCAGGAAAGCGGAGGTCACCACCCGGTAATACTCCTTGCCGGCCAGAATGCTCTGCGGACGGAAAATGCACTTTTCCTCCACCTCGGGATTGCGGAAGCCCGCATAGGACACCGCAACCGTCACCAGGATCAGCACTAAATTACACCATGCCAGTGGCTCATTCATCGCTCGCGCAAGATTCAATAATGGCCCGGGGGACCGGCCGGGACCGCTTTCTAAACGAATTGCACAAAAGTTAGCCATGTTCTTGGGGGGAGTTCCAGCAGAAATCCGCCATGCCCCAGGAGCGGGGTGGGGAGCGGCTCAATTCCGGCCACGCGTCGGGTTAGACGAATATGTTGACACCTAGACAATTGTGTGCTAAACAATCGGCATGAGAGAGAAAGTGGACGAGAACCATCCGGGCTACCGGGCTCTGCTGGAGCTGCTGCGCACCGCTGACACGGTCTGGAATGCCAGCCGGGTCTTCTTCGAGCGTTGGGACCTGAGCCCCAGCCAGTTCAACGTGCTCAACCTGCTGCACGCAAATCCGGCGGGGCTCTCGCAGACCGACTTGAGCCGACAGCTCATCATGCACCGTTCGAATCTGACGGGGCTGGTGGACCGGCTGGAGAAGCGGGGGCTGGTGGCGCGCCGGGAGGTCGCTGCGGACCGCCGCGCTTACAGTGTCGTCCTGACCGGGGCCGGCGCCCGGATGCTGCGCGACATCCTGCCCCGGTATTACGAAGACGCCGCACAGGTGTGGGGCCATCTGCCCGGCCGACGCGCCGACGAGTTGATCGCGGACTTGCAGAAGGTTGCGCAAAACGCGCAACGCATAGCAGCGAGCGTGCCGCCCTGAAACCGCGAACGAAAGGAAGCGTATGACAACCATTGCCGGCATGGCATTTTGGATCGTGGTGGCGGTCGCCGCCTTTCACGCGGCCTACGCCTCCGCCAACGCGAGCTTTCTGATAGTCATCTACCTCTTCGCCCTGCTGCAACTGGCGCAAACCGACCGGTGGCGCGGGGCGTTCTATTCGGGACTCGCGGTCGGACTCCTGATCGCAGTGGTGCGGCTGGAGTTCTTCTGGCGGATATTCTCGGGCGGGGCGGGGGCCCTGTGGCTGGTCTTTGCCTTTTGGATCGGCTTGTTTGTAGCGGTGGCCCGGTTGTGCCTGGTGCGGCTCGGCCCGAGCTGGGGCTGGGTGCTCATTCCTTTCGTTTGGACCGGGCTCGAATACTTCCGCAGCGAGCTCTACTTCCTGCGCTTCTCCTGGCTTAGCCCCGGCTACGCGTTTATCGGTGCTCCCTGGCAGGCGGCTTTGAGGCTGAGTGGAGTTTACGGCATCGGCTTTCTGCTCATCGGTCTCACCGCGGGCGCTGCCTATTTGTGGTGCAAGTCCAGAATCCAGGCCCTCTCGCTGCTATCGCTCGGCGTCGGTGGCATCTGCCTCGGAGGGGTGCTGTGTGGCCAGGAGCCGCCGTCTCGCTCCCTGACCAGGATTCGTGTGGCCGGGGTCCAGATGGAGTTCCCCACCCAAAACGAGGTGCGGCTCCGCTTGAATGACCTCATTCGCTCATACCCTGACACCGAGTTGGTGGTGCTTAGCGAATATACCCTCGACGGGCCGGTGCCAGCGGCGCTCCGGGAGTGGTGCCGGGAAAACAGGCGTTACCTGGTGGTCGGCGGGAAAGACCCGGCTCCCGGCGGCAACTTCTACAACACCGCCTTCGTCGTCGGGCCGGGCGGGGACATTGTGTTTCGACAGGTCAAAGCCGTGCCGATCCAGTTCTTCAAAGACGGCCGGCCGGCTCCGGAACAGAAGCTCTGGCCCTCACCGTGGGGGAAGATCGGCATCTGCGTCTGCTACGACCTGAGCTACACCCGGGTGACCGACCGCCTGGTCAAGCTCGGCGCCGAGGCTATTATTGTCCCGACCATGGACGTCGCGGACTGGGGCCGGCGCCAGCACGAATTGCACGCCCGGATTGCACCCGCCCGAGCCACGGAGTATGGCCTCCCGATCTTCCGCATCGCCAGTTCTGGCATCTCGCAAACGGTTGACCGCGCCGGGCAGGTTACGGCCACGGCTCCTTGTCCCGGCGATGGCGCCATGCTTGCCGGGCAACTCGAATTGCGCGGTGGCGGCAGCCGGCCGATGGACCGGTGGCTCGGGCCTTTCGCCCTGGGCGTGACCGCGGCGGTGATCGTTGCCGCTTTCGCTCTCGGCAGCAAGTTGCCCCGCTGCCGGCTCATACTACAAGACCCATGAATACCCTCGTCCGCTGGCTCCTGCGTATCCTCTATCGCTTCCGCGCATTCAACCTGGCGGCGCTGAACACGCCCGGCCCGGTGCTGTTGTTGCCCAACCATGTCTCTTGGTGGGACTGGCTGCTCATCGGCGCATGCCTGGATGAGGATTGGCGTTTCGTCACTTCCAGCACCGCGGCGGAAGTGAGTTGGTTCCACCAGCGCATCATGGTCAACCGCCGCACCTTCCCGGTGGACATGAATTCGCCCTTCGCCGTCAAGCACATGGCCGAGTATCTCCAGAAAGGGGGGCGGCTGGTGCTGTTCCCCGAAGGCCGAATCACTTGCACTGGCTCGCTGATGAAGCTCTTCGACGGGACTGGCTTTCTCATCTTCAAGACCCGGGCCAAGGTTATCACCGCATACATCCGTGGCGCCCAACGGCTGCCGTATTCCCGCACTCCCGGCCGGAAGCGCTGGTTCCCGCGCCTGTCGGTTCACTTCGGTGCTGTGCTGACCGCGCCCGTTTTCGAACGTATCGGCGCCACCACGGGGCGCGCGCGGCTCACCGACTGGATCCGCGACCAGATGGTCAGGCAACAGTTCGAGACCGAGATGAAACTTGGCCCCGCCACCCTGCTGGAGGCCATCGTGGAAACCGCGCGGCAGCGCCCCCGGCAAGTCATCCTGCAAGACGCGAGCCTCCAGGAACTCACCTACCGCCGTCTGCTGGTGGGAACGGATTTGCTGGCGGCCCGGTGGCGAATGTTGTTGAACGATACCGAGCAGCGCGTCGGGGTGCTGCTGCCCAACGTTAACGCCACGCCGGTCGCTCTAATCAGCCTTTGGGCGGCCGGCAAGGTCCCTGCTATTCTGAATTACTCCACCGGTCCAGGCATCCTGCTGGCCTGCGCCAAGCTCGCCGGGCTGCAACACATCGTTACTTCAAGAGCCTTTATCCAGCGGGCGAAGCTGGATCTGTCACTGCTCCAGAATGCCGGAATTGAACTGCTGTTTCTCGAGGATGTGCGCGCCCGAATCACTCCACTCCAGCGGGTTCTCGCGCTTCTGCGCCAGTCTTGGAACCTTCCGCTATCAACTCCCAACCCCCAACTATCAACGGACAGTCCAGCCGTCATTCTCTTCACCAGCGGCTCCGAAAGTGATCCCAAAGGCGTCGAACTCACCCACCGCAATCTGCTCGCCAACATCCGCCAGATGCTCTCGGTCGTTGACCTGATGGACACGGACCGTCTCTTCAATGCCATGCCGCTGTTCCACAGCTTTGGATTGACCATCGGCCTGCTGCTGCCGCTGGTGCGGGGCGGGTTTGTCCTGCTATATCCCTCGCCGTTGCATTATCGCGTCGTCCCGTCCGCTTTCTACAATCTCAACTGCACGGTCTTCTTTGGCACGAACACCTTTCTCAACGGCTATGCCCGCAAGGCGCATCCCTACGATTTCCGCTCCCTGCGCTATTTGTTTGCCGGCGCCGAAAAGGTCCAGGAGGCCACGGCAACCCTTTGGATGCGAAAATTCGGCGCGCGGATTCTGGAGGGTTATGGCGCCACCGAATGCAGCCCTTGCCTGAGCGTCAACCTGCCGATGCGCCCGCGGCACGGTTCTGCCGGGCAATTCCTGCCCGGGATCCAATACCGGCTCGAACCGGTCGCAGGGGTCACGGAAGGCGGACGGCTGTTCGTGAGCGGCCCGAACATCATGCGTGGCTACCTTAATGCGGATGCCAATGCGACGTTCCAGGCCCTCGGGGGTTGGTATGACACCGGTGACATCGTGAGCGTCGATGCCGAGGGCTACGTCTTCATCCTGGGTCGCCTGAAGCGCTTCGCGAAAGTCAGCGGCGAAATGGTCAGCCTGGCGGCGGTCGAGGAGGCTATCGCCAGCGCCTTCCCGCAGTACGGCTTGAGGTTTGTCGTGGCCGTGGTCGCCAGGACCGATGCGGCCAGAGGCGAAAAGTTGATTGCGGTGACCAATGAACCGAGACTGAGCCTGGAAGCAGTCCGTGCCGCGGTTCACGCCCGGGGCCTGAACAATCTCGCTGTCCCGCGGGAGATCAAAGTGCTGCAAAGCGTGCCGCGCCTTGGCACGGGCAAGATTAACCACCGCGAGCTGGAGAAGATCGTTTAACGGAAGACCAGGACAAATTCGCCGCCGGGCTTAAGCCATTGGCAGTTCCAGCTTTAGGTTTTGGAGGACCGATACGTTTAGCGATGGGGCAACCGCAAGCTAAAGGTTGAACTCCAGGCTGCTTCCTGATTTCGCCAGGCGGAGCGGAGCACCAGTAGGTGGCCAGATTGTGCCTGGACCCTCCCCGGAGTCTCGCCGTAGTACCCTCGATTCGGATCGAGGGTACTACGGCGAGACTCCGGGGGAGCCCGCGCGCGGCAGGGGATGGCTACCCGCATCCCGATTATAGCTGGGCCCGCTTCTTCCATCGGCAAGAACCGTTGAAGAATCTGCGGATTGAAAAGGATATGTGGGCGGCCATGAAAGGGATAGACGCACTGGTCCTGGGCGTGCGCCATGACTTGTACCTGAAGCTCGACCCGGACAAGGTGGTGAAGAGCGCGGGCCGGCCCTTCGCCGTGGTGGACTGTTTCTGCGTGCTCGGCGATGACAAGATCCGCCGCTATCTGGAATTGGGTTGTGAAGTGAAGGGCATGGGCCGCGGCCACATCAAACGGATCAAGGACAGCATCGACAGCCGACCGAGCGCGAAGAAAGCAAAGTAGAGGTTGTGGGGGGCGAGGGGCGTAACTGGACGATCCCACCGCCGCCGACCGTGACCTCCTCCCTCGCAGGTGTTGCCTCGGTTGCTCGGCAACCGTGACCACCCTGGAGGAGTTAGCTGGCCGGACCCATCTCCGGCTGACCGCGTTCTGCGGCGTTAAAATAATCGTTGAACAGTTAGCCGTCTCGCTCGTGGCAGGGCCGCTCGGCTTAGTTGGCGTCGAAGACGGCGTCCGACATGGCCTCCCGCGTCCCGCGCGCGCCACCCCCGGCTCATTCCTGGCCTTGGGGTAGCATTGAGGTCGCATGAGGGTGGCTTGTGGGTGGCTTGTGGGTGGCTTCGGGGTCGCATGGGGGTGGCTTCGGGGTGCCTACCGCTTGGCTAGCAACACGCTTGGAGGTGGCTTTGAAGTCGCATTGATGTGGCTTTGGGACCTGCCGTCTCTATTTCTACTTTCTGCTTTTGCTGGAATGTGGCTTTGGGTGGCTTTGCCTGGGCTTCCCCCGCAAAAAC
>SESF01030813.1_pt1 | contig 12727 bp, 14 predicted proteins | sample 3171521 | NCBI WGS metagenome assembly SESF01 (sample SAMN10866945, study PRJNA518727) | freshwater metagenome | biome: subpolar coniferous forest; feature: holomictic lake; material: water; isolation source: holomictic Lake 227, 6 m and 8 m depth | place: Canada: near Kenora, Ontario | collected...
CGCCGTCCCGCTGAGCGGGGCGGCTACAGGGCTTCGCCAATTCGGGGATTAACAACTGGCCTTTTGCCTGATTCAATGCCTGCCGTATGCCTTCCGAAACCCGATTGCCTGGCGCGCGGCGCGCACTGGCCTTGCTGCTCGCAATCAATCTCTTCAACTACATCGACCGTTACATCTTGGCGGCGGTGGAGCCGGAGATTAGGAAAACATTTTTCGCACAGGGCGACCCGGACGCGATGGCGAAGACCGGGGCTCTGGCTACGGCGTTCCTTGTCAGCTACATGGTGGCGGCCCCTCTCTTCGGCTGGCTCGCAGACCGCTATTCGCGCTGGATGCTTGCCGGGTTCGGGGTTGCCATCTGGAGTCTGGCCAGCGGCGGTTCCGGGCTCGCCACAACGTTCACAATCTTGCTGCTAACCCGGGTCATGGTGGGGGTAGGGGAGGCGGGATACGGTCCGGCGGCGCCGACCCTGATCGCCGACTACTACCCAAAGGCGGTTCACGGTCGGGTGCTTTCTCTGTTCTATCTGGCCATCCCCGTGGGAAGCGCCCTGGGATACGCGTTTGGAGGGGTGATCAGTGGGTTCTTGGGCTGGCGCTGGCCGTTTTACCTTGTCACCGTGCCGGGGCTTGCGCTGGCAGCGCTCTGTTATTGCCTGCCTGAACCCCGGTCCATGCTCCGCGCCGCCTCTCGCAGCACGTCGAACGCTTCCTTCCGCGAAGGCCTCCGGGGATTGTTGAAAAATCGCTCGTATCTTTTCAATACCGCGGCCATGACGGCGATGACGTTTGCAATCGGCGGACTCTCGTTTTGGATTCCCAGCTATATTCACGAATTTCGCGGACAACCTGATCTGGCAAAGATCAATGTTTCCTTCGGAGCCATCACCGTCGTGGCGGGCCTCCTTGCAACGGTTTTGGGCGGATACGTTGCCGACCGGGTGAAAAAGCATCACCCCGGCGCCTACTTTCTCGTCTCCGGGATCGGCATTCTGATCGCGTTTCCGGTGACGATCGGAATGCTCTTCACGCCGTTCCCGTGGTTTTGGGGGATGCTGTTCCTTGCCGAGTTCTTCCTTTTCTTCAACACCGGACCAGCAAACGCGGCCTTGGTGAACGTGACGGCTCCGACCATTCGGGCGACGGCATTCGCCGTGAATATCTTTGTGATCCACGCGCTGGGTGACGCGATTTCGCCCCCCTTGATTGGCGCAATTTCCGATCGCTGGAAGATGAACGCCGCTTTTTTAACAGTCTCCGCCATGATTGCTGTGGCTGGACTTCTTTGGCTTTTGGGAGCAAGATACCTCCAAAACGATACGGTTACGGCTGAAGAGTTCACTGAATTGTAACCGAATCGCCACGCAAACCGCACACCCTGTATTGTATTCCTGGTCCATGACCAAATCTGTTTCTGCCCGGACGGCCGCCGATAAACTCTCCCTGAATTCCCGCTCCCATCAAGTCTATCGCGTGCGGCTCGCGACGACGGAACAGGAGATCAAGGCGGCTCAGCGCCTCCGTTTCCAAGTGTTTAATTTGGAAATGGGCGAGGGCCTTGCCGCCTCCTACGCCGAGGGGTTGGACACTGATCGGTTCGACCAAATCTGCGACCATTTGATCGTCGAAGAAATCGAAACAGGAACCATTGTGGGGACCTACCGGGTGCAGATGGGAAACCGAGCCCTGGCCGGGGCGGGCTTTTACAGCGCCCAGGAATTCGACTTTGGCCCGCTGCTGGGTCACGCTGCCGAAATCGTGGAACTCGGGCGCGCGTGCGTCCACAAACAGCACCGGAATTTGGTGGTGCTTGGCTTGCTTTGGAAGGGTATCGCCGATTACGCCAAAGCGCACGGCGGACGCTACCTCGTGGGCTGCTCTTCGCTCACCTCGCAGAATCCGGCCGAGGGAATCGCTCTTTATGAGAGCCTGCGCGCCAAACACGATGCCCCTGAGGGGTGGCAGGTCCGGCCAATGCCCGGTTACGAATGCGTCTGTGATGTCCCGGCAACCGAGATTCCGGAAAAGCTCCGCGCTCCGAAACTTATGAGCGCCTACTTTTCGATCGGGGCGAAAATCTGCGGGCCACCTGCGATCGATGCCGAGTTCAAGACCATCGACTTCCTGATCGTCGTCGATCTACAGACCATGCCCGACAGCGTCGCGGCCCGGTATCAATTGCGGTGAAAACCGCGGCGGCATCGACATGACCTTCACCCGATCCGTCTGGTTTGCTAAAATCCTGCGGATAATTCTTCCCATGGACGTTCCGGGTTAGGCATCATAGCCCCACTATGACCAAGCTCGAAATTATCGATCGCATTCTCAATCCCGGAATTGTTGCCATCATTCGCGCCGATTCCTCCGAACAGTTGCTTGCCGCCGCCGAGGCGCTTTACGAGGGGGGCGTTACGGGAATGGAAGTCACCATGACCACGCCCAACGCGCTGCAGGTGATCAGCGAGGTCACCAAGCGTTTTGGCAAAAAAGTGCTGATCGGCGTCGGTAGCGTGCTCGATACCGAGACCTGCCGCGCGGCCATCCTCGCCGGCTCCGAATTTGTTGTGACTCCCATCACTCGCCCTGAGGTTATCAAGATGTGCAATCGCTATGGAAAGCCGATCGCCAGCGGCGCATACACGCCGACTGAAGCGATGACCGCCCATGAAGCGGGAGCCGATTTCGTCAAGATTTTCCCGGCCGACCAGCTCGGGCCGCAATACATCAAGAACATCCTGGCACCCATGCCGATGCTTCAGATCATCCCGACCGGCGGTGTAACCGTTCAAACGGCGGACAGCTTCATTAAAGCCGGGTGCGTCGCCCTGGCCGCAGGCTCCAGCCTCGTCAGCAAAGAAATCCTGAAGAATCAGGATTGGAAAAAGCTCACGGAATCCGCCGCGGCGTTTGTTGAGGCCGTAAAGAAGGCGCGGGCGTAGTCGCTGCCCTGTAGCCGCCCCGCTCAGTCGGGGCGGCGATGTTAAAGCGTGGGGGCCCCATCTCCCCGGAATGGTTCGGGCCTTCAGCCCTCCAAATTCAATAGCGTCCGCTTCCATTCCAGCCCTGGGCCGAAGCCGCCCAAGTCGCGGCTTCCCACCACGCGATGGCATGGCACGACGAGCAGCAATCGGTTGGATGCGCAGGCGCCGCCCACAGCTCGGGCTCCGCGCCCGCTGCCCGCGCGAACCGCCAGTTGCTGGTACGTAACCGTGCCGCCAAACGGAATCTGCCGCATTGCCTCCCAAACCCGCAGCGTGAACGGGGTAGCCGCTGGGAACTGAATCGGGTATTTCTCCAGGGCTGAAAGCAACTCGGAAAGCATTTCGGCGGTCAATCGGGCGGGGACTCGGGTGGGCAGTCGGACGCCGGTTAGGCAGCCGGATTGAAACGTGGTCTCCACCGTGAGCACTCCCACCGTGAGCGTGCGCCGTTCGTTTGCGCAGTCCGGACTTGCAGAGGAACTCATGGATTCACGTTAGCATATTTGCTGGCGCACGACAGGCGCTCATAAGGTAGGGATGGCACTCCGTGCCGTCCGAGTGTGCACGCCAATCGCAATCCAGCGTTAGGGTGGGGCAAACGGCACGGAGTGCCATTCCTGCCGTGTCCGCAATCTCCTTAGATGTGCGAGATGAAGAACTGGCAGAACCAGAATACGATCACCGTTAATAGGGCGCACAAAAAGATGAACATCCATTTGCCGTCCCGTTTCTCGGAACGCAAGCGGCGCCCACCAACGGCGCCATCCGCTGTCACGGAGGCGTGATACCTGCGTTTATCGACCAAGGTTGTCCGCGAAAGGCGCGGATCGGCGGCAAGTTGTTCGCGCCTGCGGCGGGTCTGCTCTTCTTTGAGCCGGGGCGCATCGTCGATCAGGCGCTTCAATTCCGCTTCCTTTTTGAGAAGCTGCTCTTCTTTTTCTCGGAGCGATTGCTGCCTCAAGTCAAGCGAAGTCGCAGCAGCCTTTGCAGGGCGGGAGCGTTTCGGAGACGATTTCGAGCGGAGCATATCAGCGCAGTAGCAAAATGAGGGCGACGACTAAACCGAGAATAAACAGAGGGAGTGTAAAGGCGAATCCGCTCTTTAGCCAATAAATAAAATTATATCCGATGGGTTCACTTGCGTAGCCCGGTTCTTCATCGGATTCGCCGGCGGGAAGGTCCGGCTGGATTTTCGGCAGGGACTTGCTGTATTCCGCGCGAGCATCGTCCACGGCGCTCAGGGAGCGGTTGAGTTCGCGGTTAATATCGGCGCCCTCCCAGCCTTTGGGATTGATCGACTCGAGCACATGCATGTGCTGGGCAAACGCATCCTGGATGTCCCGGAGTTGCTCCACCCGCTTTTGAGCGTCAAAAGTTTCCCGCTCCAGAACCACTGCGGCGCGCGTAAACTTTTCCATCATCTCCATCCGGCCCTGCTGGAGTTGCTCCTGGCGGCGGCTCAATTCTTCGAGTTCGCGCTTTTGCTTCTCGATGATTTCCTGCTGGCGCTTGAGTGCAACCAGTTGATCCTGAGCCTTTTGGACCTGGGCGTCGAGTTGTTCTGCGGAGAGTTCGTCCCCTTCGGGAAGGTCAAGAAATGGCTCGTTTGAATTCACGGTTTTACAGGATCGGAAATGAATTGATCCAACGTATCCGGCAAACCCTAAAACTCCAGACTTTTCAGCCGCCGAAGGGCGAGAATCAGCGGAATAAAAAGGATGCACCCGCTAAAAGTGAAGGCGGCCATAAGGGCGGCTTCTGATGGAATGGGAATAGGCCAGTGCAGGACCGTTTTCAACGGAGGAATTGCCGTCAAGGCGACAAAACTGGTGATGTAGAGAAAGCTCAAGACGAGGCAGAGCGTTCCCCCAAATCCGCTTACGACTTTGCTCGGATTATCCTCTTTGAAATTCGGATAGAGCGCGCCCAACCCCGCAGCCAATCCTGACAGGGAAGCGCTTAGCACGATGATCGAGATCACGAAAAACAGCACCCGCGTCCAAGGGAGGTGCAGGACCATGCTGCTGATCAGCATCATTGGCACGGTGAGGGCTGAGGAAATCAGGAAGCTCGACCAGAACTTTTGGAGGATGACCTTGCGCAAGCCGATGGGCGCGAGTCCTACGATCCAGAGTCGCCGGCCTTCAAGGCTGAACTGGGGAAAAACAAATCGCGTGGTGAGCGTGGCCAGCGTCAGGGCCGAAGCGGCGAGGTTCAGATACGAAATGATGGTTTCCCAATAGAGATTCCTGAAGCTGAAAGAGACATTGCGGAGATTGATAACGTAGATCGAGAGAAGCCCGAATAAGATCATGAATTGTGTCCACTGGGCGGGATCGCGCCAGAAGAGGCGGGCGTCCTTGAGCGCCAGAGCCCGGACAGGCTGGGTCAGGAAGGGGAGGCGATCGATGCTCCATTCCAGAAGAGAGCGGCGGCTGGCGCTGGTTCGGGTCCGCTCGGCTGTCCGATGGAAGCGTTCCGCACGGGAACTCAGTGCCGTGGACCAGCTTGCGTGGAAGCGCCGGTCCACAAGGCTGAAGGAGATTAGCATCCCCATGAGCGCGTTACTGAGGAGGAGACAAAAAAAGAACGCCCCTTTGCGGGTAAGATCGTCGCTGCATGCCAGGACGCTTTGGGCGATCCAGGAACTCGGCAGGAGCAGATGCTGACTGAATTGCGTGTGTCGAAGCAGTCTCTCGAAAGTGACGGCTTCCTGTGAACTGACCACCTGCTTTTCATCCACCGGCTTGATTTCCACCGCCAACCACGCCAGCGCGCAACAGCCGAGGACGATCAGGGCTCGCTTGATCCATGGCCGCGTAATCACATGGACCATTCCCAGGATTACCCACGACCCGAGCAGCGCCGGGATGACGATAAACGGCACATAGGCCCCGATAATCTGCCCGTAGAACACAGCCGGCACCTGGCGCACCTGACCATAGGCAAGCAACATCGGCGCGCTCAGAAAGATCAGCGCCCAACTTGAGACCACCAGGGATTCCACGCACTTCCACCGGAAGACGTCTCGGTGCCGGATCGGCAGGCTAAGCATCCACTCGGTTTCCCGGTTTTTGAAAAAGGTCGAGTAGCCGATCACCAGGTTGGAAAAGATCAGCAGCATGAAAAAGCAGCTAAAAACCAGGAACACCATCCGTTGGGCGAGCAGGCCTCCGATGAGCGGGAAATTGTAAAAATAATGCAGCCCGGCGTGGAATAACCAATAGCCGAGCCCGAGATAGCCGACGAAAAATGAGGCCAGGACGGCCAATAGCAGGGGGGATTTGTGGCGCACCCCGCGGAGGTGGGCCAGGAGCGTTCGCCAATGGACCCAAAGCATCAGCCGGAAAAGCTTCACGGTGCCGGTTTGGTGTGGGCGGGCAGCTTCGGGCGCAAGCGCGTCGGAGGCGATTTCACTGTTTGCGCTGGCAAATGGTTCAGGCATTTCGGATCGGCGGGCAGTTGGGCTGAGTCGTTGCAAACAATTCGAAGCTCCGCCCGGCTCCGCTCCCGCTTACTTCATCAAAAACAGCGTGGCGATGCCGAAATATGAGAGGAGGGTGGTAATATCGATCAACGCCAGCGTCACCGGCCCGGCGGCAATCTTGGGATCGAGTTTGAGGGCGTGCAACATTGCGGGGACGCTCAGTCCGAGGAAACACCCGATCGTTTGCGCCAGGCAAACGCTGCTGCCAATGGCAAGGGCATTGCCAGGCGAGCCCCGCCACGCCCACACAATGAGAAACACAGCGAGCGCGCAGGAAAGTCCCAGCAGCGCCGCGCTGGACAACTCGCGTTTCACGGCGCTCCCGTACCAGCGCAGTGTCGGGCGACTCGCGCGGAGCGCCTGGATGGTGATGGCCATCGACTGCATGCCGACGCTTTCGCACAGGCCCAGAACGAGCGGCAGGAAAAACGCCAGAATGATCAGTTCAGAAAGCGTCCTCTCGAACAACCCGCAGATCACGGCCGCCGCAGTTCCGCTACAGAGGGAGGTGACCAACCAGGGAAAGCGGAACCGCAGGGCTTTCAGCGGAGACGCATTGCGAAGCTGGGAGAGGTGAAAGCCCAAGGCTTCAAAAACGTCCTCCACCTCCTCATCGGATACCTCCAGGACTTCCTCGGTCACCAGGCTGATATCCACGACCCCCACGATCCGCCGTTTTTCATCCACCAGCGGCAGCGAGAAGAACTTGTGCAGCACAAAAAACTCGCAGGCATCGAACACCGTGGCGCTCTGCGGGATGGCGACCACCCTGCGGTTCATGATTTCCACAATTTTCTGGGTGGCACTCGAAGTGAGCAATTGGCGCGTCGGCACGATGCCAACGAGCTTTTCGGTTTCGTCCACCACGTAAAAATAGATGATTTTGGCCCCAATCTCCTGTTGGCGGAGAAATTCGATGGTCTCCGAGACGGTCCAGTCTTGCTTGAGGAGCAGGAAATCACTCCTGGAATGGTTTAAGACCGGTTCTTCGAATCGTTTTTGCTGGGCACTCGTCACAACCGCGATGCTATCCGCTCCCCATCGCGCTGGCGAGTGCGCGCTTTCGGAAAAATCGGGCCTGTCGGAATCCGAAAAGTCCTCACGCGAAGACGCGAAGTCGCGAAGGGTCGACAAATTTGGCCGAAATGGGAATCATGGGAAAATATGGGATGAATGAGAGCAGAGCTTTCCGAATCCCATAATTCTCATGCTTCCCATATCTCCCATATAAGAAGCATGGCAATTTCGAGCGTGTTCTGCCAAAACACTGCCATGAACAGCCAATGGACTGAAGGACCGCTTACTTGGAGCGCCGCAGACCCCCAAGGCCGCCGCTGAAATGGAATATGAATGTGGAAATTTTTAACTCCCCGCCGCTGGTTGAGATCGACCAGCTCACCAAAATTTACGGCACTTTCACGGCAGTCTCGGATCTGACGCTCAACGTCGGGCGGGGCGAACTCTTTGCTTTGCTGGGGCCGAATGGCGCAGGCAAGACCACCACGATCCGCATGCTGATGGGCATTCTCCAGCCGACGCGCGGCCGGGCACGAATCGACGGCCTGAATTGCTTTGCCGATCGGGTGGAAGTGATGAAGCGGGTCGGCTACCTGCCGGACGAACCGATTTTTTATTAGAAAGTGGCGCTTGGGCGGACAGTGTTCTTCAGCACGCATCTGCTCGACCAGGCCGAGAAGCTGTGTGATCGCGTGGGGATTGTCTATCAAGGCGCTCTGGTTGCCGCCGGAACCCTTTTCGAATTGCGGAGCGGATTGAAGCAGGAGAGCACCTTGGAGGAAGTCTTTTTCGCGCTCACCAAAGGGGCAGGGGACCACGAAGCATGACGCTCGCCCGGACCACCCAACTGATCGCGGCCCTGCTGCTGCGCCGGTTCATGAACCGGATGCGCTTTGGCCTGAACCGGAAAGGGGCGGTCGTAGCTGGCACGGGCTTCTGCGTCCGGTTGGTTCGCGATGGCCTGGTGACAGCGACCGGCGCTTACATCGGCAAACGCGGATCGTCAAAACTGGCAACAACCTCGCGCAACTTTCTGCCGGCGGGCATCGTCGGAAAAGACATGCGATTGCTCCTGCGCGACCGCAATTTCCTGGTGCAGACGCTGGTTATGCCGGTTCTCATGGTCTGTTTCCAGTTGTTCAACGCTGGGGGTGCCCAATTCATCTGTTCCAGCTTTCAATCGGCGGCCACTTTCGCCTACGGACTTGGCGCTTATGTGCTTATATCCACGGCGCTCAGCATTCTGGCGGTTGAAGGCAACTCGCTTTGGATGCTCTTTGCGCTGCCGGTTCCGCTCTACCGCGTGATGCTTCGCAAAACGCTGCTCTGGGCTTGCTGTGCTCTCGCTTACACCGTGGTGGCGCTGGCATTGTGGGCGTCGCGGATTCGCTCGTTTCACCCGATTGATCTTGTTCATTGCACCATGGCCTGCGCCGGCGTGTTTATTTACGCATTCATTGCCGCAGGGATTGGAATGCTGGGCACCGATCCCCTGGAGACGGAGGTAAAGCGCCGGGTCGGTCCGGGCACCGCCTATCTCTACCTGATCCTGGCTTCGATGTTCGGCTACGCCCTTCATGCGCCATCGATGTGGACGCGGGTAGGACAGCTCGTGCTTTCCACGCTTTTGGCTTACGCGCTCTGGCAAAAGGTCCGTGATCGTTCCCCGTTTCTTCTCGACCCGGTTTCTGCGCCGCCGCCTCAGATTTCATTGGCGGACGGGTTGATTGCCGCGCTGGCATTCTTCGTTTTGCAAGGGATCGCGCTCCTGATCGCGCTCTGGTGGAAGCTGGCTATGGGCCCGGCGATCACGGTGGCGTTTTCCGTGGCGGGCTGTCTCGTCGTTTTCTTTACCTGCCTCGTTTATTGGCGCACGCCCTGGGTATTAGTCGTCCACACGTTCACCGGTCGGAAATCGTTCCTGCAATCGATCGGCAGCGGCGTGCTTTTCGGGTTGGCAGCCGGCGGGTTCGGGCTGGTGTATCTGGAAGCGCTCCAGCGGTTGCCGCTATTGCAGCAACTTCGCAAAGAGGCGGTGCAACTTCATGACGTGCACGGCTTGTGGCTGGCGCTGCTTGCAGTGGTTGCCGCGCCGATGTTTGAGGAGTTTATCTTTCGCGGACTGGTTTTCCGGGGGTTGCGTCGCTCCTTGCCTCTGGGGGTCTCGGTTTTCGGGAGTGCGGCGATCTTTGCCCTCTGTCATCCGCCCATTTCGGCGTTTCCCGTCTTCATCATGGCGTCCCTGGGCCTGGAGTTATGAGCGTTCCGGCCGGCTCGTGACGCCCATTGCGGTTCACATGACCTATAACGCCATTGTCGTATTCGCGAATCAATTGGTGGGGTGAGTAATGGGCCTTTCGTGGTCATCGATCCAGATTGGAACCTGGAATGACGGCGACATTCGCGCAGAATCCACACGCAACTCCAACGGCGTAGGCTGCCAGGTCCGGCCAGGCGAAGACGCTTCCGAGCACCAGCGCGCCGAGGCGGGTGGCGCGCATGGCGTCGATCCATGGGGCGTGGTAGATCTGGCTGAACTCTACCCCGACGGAAAAGAGGAGGGCCAGGAGCGCGCGGCGGCGGATTTGTAGCTCGGGCCAAAGCAGTCCCATTCCCCAAAAAACCATCAAGGCCCAGAGGGCGTCGCCACCGTATTTGGCGGCAAAGACGGGCAGGCCTAATGCCTTTGAGCGCCAAAGCAATCCGGTGCCGATCGTGAGCAGGCAGCACAACCCATAGGCCACGCGTTTCAACGACGATTTCAATTGCTAGTCCAGAAGCCGATACCAGTTGTTGCGCATCCGGGGTTCAAAGCCGGTTTCCCGGATCAACCCCTGGATTTCCTCTTTGTGAAGATGGAAATGCGCGCCGGCGCTGCTGACGACGTTCTCTTCCATCATCACCGAACCAAAATCGTTCGCGCCAAATCGTAGGGCGACCTGACCGATCTTCGGGCCTTGCGTGACCCAGGAGCTCTGCACGTTCTCGAAGTTATCGAGGAATATGCGCGCGAGCGCCTGCATCCTCAGATACTCGGCGGCCCCCACGGTCTGTGCCTTAAGGAGCGTGTTCTCCGGTTGGAAGGTCCAGCAGATGAACGCGGTGAAGCCGCCCGAGCGATCCTGCTGATCGCGAAGGCGCTGCAAATGTTCCAGGCGGTCGTCCACGGTCTCGACGTGCCCGAACATCATGGTGGCGCTGGAGTTGAGTCCCAATCCGTGCGCGATGTCCATGACCTTGAGCCATTGGTCGGAATTGCACTTGAGCGGCGCCACGCGGTCGCGAACGCGGTCCACCAGGATTTCGCCGCCGCCACCGGGAATCGAGCCCAGCCCGGCTTCCTTGAACTTGGCGAGCACCTCGGGAAGCGGCATTTTGAAGACCTCCGCAAAGTGGTTGAACTCAGGCGGGCTGAATCCGTGGACGTTGATGTGCGGAAATTTTTCGCGGATATGCGAGAGCATCGTCAGGTAAAAATCGATGCCCAGCTTGGGATGGTGGCCGCCCTGAAGGAGCACCTGCACGCCGCCAATATCGGTCAATTCCTGCAGCTTTTGGTCGAGCTGATCGAGCGAGAGGACGTAGTGGTCGGAATCGCGCTCGGTCCGGTAGAACGCGCAGAACTTGCAATAGACGTTGCAGACGTTGGTGTAATTGACGTTGCGATCGACGATGTAGGTCACGATTTCGTTGCCGCGCCCGTCATACGCCTCGCGTTTGGCCTGTTTGCGCCGCCAGTTTGCGAGTTCTCCCAGTTCCTCCAGGGGCGCATGATAGAGTGATTTCGCCTCGGCTAGGCTGATCCGGTCCCCTGCGAGGACCTTGTCTGCGATTGATTCGTCGAGAAGTGGTGCAACCATCTTGGTTCTTTCCATAGCGTGAGACGGAGCATCTGTCAGGTGGAATCACCCTGGAAAAAGCAGTCGGGTTTCGCGCCAGGCCCGCAAAGGACGCCAAGACAGAGCTTTATGAAGGGGATGATTTCCCGCAGAGGCGCGGAGAATCTCAGGATATTAAATCTCTGCGCCAGCGTCTCTGCGGGAAACCCTTCTGCCGGATGCAATCACGGCTGGCGACCAACTCGACGCTCCAAATCGAGCATCCGCCAGCGGTGAATGCTCACCGGCTCTTGGAACCAGGGATTGCCCGATGCTGCGGCGCTGCGGGCATCCACCTGGATGACTTTGCCGAGCTGCGGATCTGCTTCGATCCAGTGATGATTGCCTAAAAACGCGAAGGCCTGAACGCCGCTTCGGGTGATCGCAAAATCGCCGGGGTCCAGGTGGGATTCGTCCATGCCTTTGATCGCGGGAACCTCTTTGATCAACCGGGTTCGCCCGCGTGCCCCGCTGCCGAGTTCGCGAGCACTCAGGTCCGTCCACCAGACGAGGGCGGCCCGGCGCACGAGCCATGGATTCAAGTGCCGGACGCCATGAAGAAACAGGGCATCGATGATCCCTCGCCGAACGAGGCCAGAGCCGTCGATGCCGAGGAACCCTTTGCCGCCCCCATAGTAACGGGTCCCTTCATAACGGAGAAGGGCGCGGGCTGTTTCCTGTCTCAGGGCGATGCGGTCGTAGTCGGTATGCCCCGGCAGGAGCACAAAAACGGCACACCCCACGTAAAGAGCCACCAGCGCCCATCGCAAGATCCGGCGCGTCCAGCAAAGCGCCAGCGCTCCCGCCGCCAATGCGCCAAAGAGAATCACTTCGACCAGTCGCGTGAGATGGGCGCTGATCGGAAACGCCATCAAACCCAGCAGCAAGAACAGACCGAGACACCAGAGGAGCAGAGGATTGCTAAGTGCCGCTCTGAAATATTGGCGAGCAGCCGTGGCCAGAGTGGTCCGACTGCTCTTGCGGGTTCTTTGTGGTTTACCAGCCATCTTCGCTCAATTTGATGTTAACTCTTCTCCTAAAGGCGGAGGACCGCGCGAAGTCAATCACCCCGCAAAGCCTCGGCGCATTATTCGTTGCCGGCGGTCGGTCGGGCGTCGGATTCGCCGAGGAATAGGCAATCCAAACCAAAATCCTCTTTTACCTCAATATATGGTTCGGGAAGCTGATTCCAGCCCTTTACGGCAAGAGTGGAAGATGTAGCTCCGATGCCTTCAAAACCGGGGTCTGAGACACCCAAGGGTGAGTTGCTCTCGATGCCTCGCCCCCCGCTGGCATCGGGTGCGGTTAAAGGTGGTGTGAGCATAGGAACCCGGAGCGCCAACGGCGCGGCTAACCGTAGCCCA
>SESF01031788.1_pt1 | contig 12727 bp, 7 predicted proteins | sample 3171521 | NCBI WGS metagenome assembly SESF01 (sample SAMN10866945, study PRJNA518727) | freshwater metagenome | biome: subpolar coniferous forest; feature: holomictic lake; material: water; isolation source: holomictic Lake 227, 6 m and 8 m depth | place: Canada: near Kenora, Ontario | collected...
CCATGGGGAACCTGGCGGACCCTGTACCCCTCCGGCTTCAGTATTCCCCCAAGGAATTTGAGGTTGGCCGCCACGTCATCCACGACGAGGATGTCCAGAATGCCCGCGCCTGTTTCCAGGCTTCTATCCATTGGAGCGCTCCCTCGGATCCAGGGCTTCCTGCAAGCCAATGAAGTCATAATTGTCAGCAAGGATACAAAGACGCCCTGCAAAGGCTGAATGGGCAACATCGATGGATCCGATGAGTTTAGCCAGGAGGCCGAAATCCGCCACCGCCAGCGCCTCGCGCATCTGGGAAAACAGGTGATCCGGGAGTCCCGCCAGGTCCTCTTCGGAAATTCCGCCACTATCCATGACATTCCCAGCTGAGGGCTGCGCTGTTTCCTCCGCATAAATGTAATCAATACCCAGGGCCTTCCCTATGACGGCGAACAGCTCGTCCTCGTGGAAGGGTTTGCGTATATAGCCCTGGACAAGGCCTGCGATTTCTTTTTTCCGCTCCTCCACGAAGGAACTGGCGGTAAGTACGACGATAGGCGTCCCTTTGCCCCTGTCGGTCGACTTGATGCGGCGGGTCGCCTCGTATCCGTTCATCACGGGCATGCGCATGTCCATGAGGATCAGATGCGGTTCCCATTCCGAGAATATCGCAATAGCCTCATTTCCGTTGTCTGCCTCGTTCGTCTGGAATCCCGCATAGCCGAGGAGTTTGGCGATGACCCGCCGGTTTTCCTGTCGGTCGTCGACAATCAGTATCCGGGCAGGCTCCTGCCTGTCCTTGATGCCTATGATGCGTCTGGATTTGACCGCCGTGATGGCAAGGCCCTCCCCCTCTCCTATCCCGACATGGAAGGTGAACACCGAGCCTTTTCCCGCCTCGCTGGTGACGCTGATGTCACCACCCATCAATACGGCCAGCTCCCGACTGAGCGCCAGTCCCAGACCCGTGCCCCCGCCTGTGGCCTTTCCTGCGCTCGTCTGTTCGAAATGCCTGAAAAGCCTTCCTTTTTCGCTTTCGGGAATTCCTATTCCGGAATCCTGTATTTCCGCGATCAGACTCATGGTCGACTCGCCCAGGTCTCGGACTGCTACGCGGACCGCGATACCGCCTTCAAGGGTGAATTTCGCAGCGTTCTCGATGAGGTTGTAGAATATCTGTCGCAGTTTGCCCTCATCGACCACAGCCAGGCGAGGGACCGCTGCCGAGACCTCGAAGGTGAACTCTAGATGCCTGACCTCTGCCCGCTTCCTGAAAATCACCTGGATGTCGTCCAACAGGGCATGCAGATCGACAGTCGAAGGATTCAGCACCATCCGCCCCGCCTCGATCTTCGACAGTTCCAGGATGTCATTGATAAGCAAGAGCAGTTGCTCGCTGGCAAGATTGATCGCTGTTATGTTTTCCTTCTGGGAGTCCGACACCGCAGTGTCGCGTTTCATCAGCTGCGAAAAGCCGATGATCGCATTGAGGGGTGTCCTGATCTCATGGGACATGTTTGCAAGAAAGAGGCTTTTTGACTTGTTGGCCGAATCTGCCTGCTGCTTCATGCTTATGGCGATGTCAGTTGCGGTCTCGAGGCTGACATTCATATCCCGTAGGATTATTTCCGCCTTCTTGCGCTCGGAAATGTCGCGGTAATTGAGGAGGACACCCTGGATATGGGGGTCGCCCAGGAGATTCGCGGCTGTAAGCTCGATGGGTTTATAGCTGCCATCCTTGCATTGATACCTGAATTCCAGAGTCCTGACTGACTTGTCTTTCTCCAGCAAGGTGAAAAAGACCTTCTGGACAGCCGGGATGTCATCAGGATGCACGGTCGAAAAACCGCTGGTCCCGACGCGTTCCTCAGGCAGCCAGCCGAATAATTTTTCGATGTTCGGGCTCTTGTAGGTCATGATTCCGTCGGCGCCCATGATAGCGATCACGTCTGATATGTTGGAGATCATGGAAGTGTACCGGGCATGGCTCCGCTGCAGCTCATCTTTTGTTTTCTTCTGTTCGGTCACCTCATGCAAGGAAGCCATGATGCTCAATTCCCCCGCGAAATCAATTGGTGTGCCTTGAACTTCTGCGTTTATGATCGTCCCATCGAGCTTGTAATACCGCAATTCAATCAGCGGCGAGGTGATGCCCAATTCGATCCCTTTTTGTATTCGGTCAAGGACGATTCGGTGACCATCCGGATGAAGCCGGTCAAGGATGCTGGTCCCGATCAGATCCTGTGCGGTTTCTGCACCAAACATCCTTACAGCGGAGGGATTGCAATAGACTATTTTCTGGTCCCGGTGGACGATAGCCGCATTGGGCGACCATTCGACCAAGGCTTGGTAACGTTGCTCGCTTCGCAGCAGGGCTTTCTGAGCCAGTTGCTGTTCGGTCAATGCATTTTCGGCCCGCTGAAGGGCTTCGCTCGATACGCGTTGTCCATAGGCGGTCAGGAAGCCGCAGATTCCGATAACCACTGAGTAGGTAATCCAGTTCCTGGTTTCGGGTGCGCTGGCTGGGACGGGTAGAATCCCGGCATTTTCGGCGACAATCAATCCCGCTATGGCAAGTGAACTCATCACGGATGACACGAGGATCCCCGGCAATTCAAAGCATAATCCAGCCATAATGACCACGAGAATATAAATCATTGCGACGGGAGCAAGTACGGTTCCGAGAAAAGCTACTGCTACCGTGAGAAACGAGAAACTGACGACAAGCAGCACAGCGCCGGCAAGGCGGGTCCTACCTCGTCGCAGCAGGTGGAGAAGCAGGACACATATAAACAATAAGGAATAGCTCATCCCCTGGATTGCGACCAGGGACACTCCGTTCTTGATGTTCCCGTAGATGGCCAGGACATCAAGAAACATGAGTGACAGCACTGAGACATTGAGAAGCCAGGCAATGCGCGTTTTGGCTTCGTCGTCGGAAAATACCGGCGCGGCGAGCAGGTGCTTGATGAAAAGCAACATCTTGGCCATCTCCCAGTGCATGATTCCACAGGCTCAACTAATCCATCAAACAGTATCAATTATTATAGGCATTCGTTCAATTCCGGAATACAGGTAGAAAACTACCGGTAATCTGGTAGCAGGGGGCCTGGAGCCATGCTCCCTTTCATCGATCCGGAAACCATCGAGGCTTGGGCTGCATGCAATTCATCCTCGTGGAGGAGGAAGGCACCGACGATGTTTCCATCGAATTGCTGCCCAGCTGCCTTTTGCACCAGGACCTTGACCTCATCACGGGCAAAGGCAGGACGGTAGACCCGGTCCGAGGATACGGCGTCAAAAAAATCGGCAACGGCGACGATGCGGGCGCTCAAGGGGGTAGCAGTACCTGCCAGACCCTGGGGGTAGCCGTAGCCATCCCATTTTTCGTGATGGCTGCGGGCGACCTCGATTCCCATTTCAAGGAAGAAGTTGTTGCTGTGCTGACGGCTCACCGCTTCCAGTGTCTCGGCGCCGATCTGGGCATGGGTCTTCATGACCATGAATTCCTCGCTGTTCAGTTTCCCGGGCTTGAGATTGACGGGCAGGTCATCGACGATGAGGATCCTTGCCTTGCATAATGTGTCGTTCATTCATGAATCCTGTATGGAAGCTGCTGATTGGTGGAAACCGGGCAGGCAAAACCAGAAGCTGCTGCCCATTCCTGGCTCGCTGTCCACACCGATGCTTCCGCGGTGGGCTTCGATCGCGAGCTTGCAGAAGGGCAGGCCCAAGCCGGTGGAAAAGACGCCCCTTCGGGCCAGCGACTCGCCCGCGACACCGAATTTCGTGAAAATCTTTTCATGCAGATCCTTTGGTATTCCTGGGCCGCTGTCAGAGACCACCACTACGCCACCCTTGCCATCGTTCCCGCCTTTCACATTCACAAGAATCTTTCCGCCTGGGAGTGTATGTTTGATCGCGTTGCCGAGGAGGTTCTGGAAAACCCGGAACAGGATGTCCTCATCCGCCCAGGCTGTGACCGTATCGAGGGCATCCAGGACAAGGATACGTTCGCCCGCTGCAGCCTACTGATCTGCAATCGCATCCGCCGCGACCCGGGTCAGGTCGCACTCGGCAAGATGGAGCTCCATCAGGCCTGCTTCAAGCTTGCTCACATCCAACACCGAAGTCACCAATCTGATGAGGCGCTCCGCAACCTTGTGTCCCTCTGTCAGCAACTCCAGCGAAGCCGGCGGAATCAGATCCCGGACGTCATTCAGCACTCCATCCAGACAGAGCGCCAACCCGCTGAGCGGGGAACGTATATCGTGGACGATCATGTGCACGAGGCCATCCCGCAGTCGTTCGAGATCCAGCAAACGTTCATAGTTGGATCGAAGTTTCCGATTCCTCTGGATGAGCCTTGTATGGACGCCTACCCGTGCGAGCACTTCCTCGGCGAAAAAGGGCTTGGTGACATAGTCCACTCCACCTGCCTCGAAGGCCTTCAGCTTGTGCCCGGGCTCGGTGAAGGAGGTAAGAAAGATCACCGGTATTTCAGAAAGCAAAGGATCGAGTTTCAGGCTTCGGCAGACTTGATAGCCATCCATGCCTGGCATCTGGATATCGAGGAGGACAAGGTCAGGTGCCTTCGCATGCGCAGCCTTGAGCGCCATCGTCCCGCTGGATACAGGCCGCACCTGATAGCCCTGGCTTCCCAGCAATTTCACAAGAATGGTGAGGGTATCGGGCGTGTCATCCACCACGAGGATATCGGCTGGGACCTGCAATGCAAGGCCAAGGTCTTCCATCACAATTCTCCCTCCATCCCTTCCGCCCGGAGGCCGATGTCGGTCCCCCAGCTTCGAGGCACGACCACGATGTGTTCGCCCGAACCGGCGATTGAAACACATCGAAAGCCCAGGGCCTCATCCTTGTCCCGGTTGAACCCGAGCGTCATGCCCTCGGGCAGACCTGCGCATTTGTCGACGATTGCATTCTTGATACGACAGCCACGACCGACCGTCGTGTTTGTCAGCACTCCTTCGACCCTGGAGCCACCCAAAAAGACGGAGTTCTTGATTTCGGAAAGGGGGTGGACATGGATTCCCGGGCCCAAAACCGATTTCATGACAACTGACCCCGAGATCGTGACCGCGTTCGAGACTATGGAATCGACCGCCATCCCCGCTCGCGGTTGGCCGGCATGGATAGACCTGGCAAGCGGATAGCCTTTCGGCTGATGGAAGAGTGGCCAGTTCTCTCCATTGAGATTGAACCTGGGTTTGGCGGACAATGCATCGAGGTTGGCCGCCCAATATGACTCAATCGTGCCGACATCCCGCCAGTAGTCCGAATCGAAGGCCTTGGATACAAGACGCCTGCCCTGCAGACTCCCGTCACTTCGATACTTGTATTCATATTCCGCGATGCTGTTATAGCTGGAATAATCCCAGGCATAGACCGGATTTCCTGCGGCTAGCATGGCGGGAATGATGTGCTGAGCAAAATCCGAAAGATCATTGTCCAGGGATCGGTGAAGCCCCGGAGTGGTGAAAAGGTAGATCCCCATGGAAGCAAAACAGTCTCCGCTACCGGGAATAGGTTTCGGGATGGATGGCTTTTCCACGAAGCCGACAACCCTACCGGCCTCGTCCACCTCAATAACACCAAATGTTTCTTTTGCAAGCCCGATCGGCACACGAATGACAGCGATGGACAGGCTGGCCTTGCGCTCTGTATGGAAGCGGCGGAATAGCCGGTAATCCATCTTGTAGATGTGATCGCCAGAAAGGATCAGCACGTTTTCTGGCCTGCATCTATCAACTCGACCAAGGTTCTGGCGGATCGCGTCCGCCGTGCCCCCAGACGGATGGCCATCCGTCTGTGCCGGGATCTCGCAGATGCGTTGATCCAGGCTTTGCGCAAAAAGACCCAGGCGTGTCTTCAGATGCCTGGATAAGGAATGGGACTTGTATTGGGTCAGCACGAAGATCCGGGAAACGAGGGAATTGATGCAATTGGACAGGGTAAAATCGATGATCCTGAAATGAGCGCCGAAGGGTACGGCCGGCTTCGCCCTGCCATCGGTCAGCGGCTTCAGGCGCTCGCCCTTCCCTCCAGCCAAGACCATGGCGAGTACGCCATTCATGATGCACTCCGCATGACGACGCGGAGCACGAGCGTGGCCTTATCCATGTGAGCTCTCCTGGGCGTCGAGGAATTCGACCATGCCCCTGTAGTCGTAGTTCTCCAAACGGTCCCTGAGCAGTCGGGCGCTCCGGACATGCTCGCTTTCCATCGAGCTGAGAATCTCGCCGATCTGGTCGTAGGCTGCTTCGTGCGCCGCTGTGCGAAGTCGCACTACCAGCTCGGGGGCAAGGGACGCGCTGTCGACCAGATCGGCCTCGTGCAGGCCGTCTTCCGCCTCGATGGTCTCCTCGTCGTATTCGAGGCCGAGGGCCTCCTTGAGGATCGCGAAGAGCTCCGCCTCCCGGAAGGGCTTGGAGATAAAGCCATCCGCCCCCGCTTCAATCGCATCGCGTCTATTGAAGTCAAGGGCGCTGGCGCTCAAGACTATGACCTTCAGCGCCTGGTAACGATTGGAGGCCCTGATTCGCCTGATTGCCTCGAGTCCGCCCATGCCCGGCATCTGGATATCCATGAGGACGGCGTCGGGCGCCCAGGCTTCGAGGGTATCGAGGGCCTCCTGCCCGTCGCGGGCCTCGCGGGTGTCGAAGCCGATGGCTGTGAGCAAGTCCCGGAGAATGGCCCGGTTTTCCTCGCGGTCATCCACGATCAGTATCCGGCACCCCTCCTGTCCCGCGCTGATCCGGAGCACTCGCCGTTCCATTGCATGCACGGTGGATGTCACCTCAGTCGGCTTCGCTTCGAAGCTCAGTCGGAAGCGGCTTCCGAGGCCCGGCTCGCTATAGGCTTCGATGTCGCCGCCCATCGTTCGTGCAATACTCCGGCTGATGGCCAGGCCCAGCCCGGTGCCGCCCTTGGAGGCTCCCAGCGCGGTCTGCTCGAAGGCTTCGAAGATGCGACCGAGATCTTCTGCGCCAATGCCGGGGCCTGAGTCGGTAACATCGATAGAAAGGCGATGGCGCTGCCCCCTGCCCTTATTTCCCAGGAGTTCGGAGTGGAGCGTCAGCGAAATTTTGCCAAAGGAGGTGAATTTGACCGCATTTCCGAGGAGGTTGATGAGGATCTGGCGAAGTCTTTTTGTATCGGTGAGCACCTGGTACGGCACTTCCGGGTCCACGACACAATCGAGCGCAAGGCCCTTCTCGTCGGTCTGGATACGGAACATGGCGCCCAATTCATCGATGAATTGACGCAGGTCGAGGCTCTCCTCCGAAAGCTGCGTCCTGCCGGACTCGATGCTCGCGAGGTCCAGGATCTCGTTGATAAGGGCGAGGAGATGGTCGCCCGCGCCCTTGATGTTGGCGATGTATTCCCGCTGCCGCGCAGTGGTCCCCTTTTCGCGTTCGAGGAGCTGGGCGAAGCCCAGCACCGCATTCATGGGCGTGCGGATCTCGTGGGACATATTGGAGAGAAAGGCGCTCTTGGCGCGGGCGGCCTTGTCCAGGTCTTCGTTGGCTCTCCGGAGTTCCTCGATTTTGGTCTTCTCGGTCGTGATATCCCAATTGGTCCCGACCATCTTGATCGCGTGCCCGCTGGAGTCACGGGAGACCGCAGCCAGTGCGCGAATAGTGCGAACCGTCCCGTCGGGCCACAGCACCCGGAATTCGGTGTCGAAATCATGGTCGCCGCGCAGGGCCGCCCGATGTTCCTCCTCGGTACGTTCCCTGTCTTCAGGGTGCATTCCATTTTGCCAGGCATCCAAGGTACCGCTGAATTGCCCGGAAGTTGTCCCGTACAGGCGAAACATCTGCTCATCCCAGATCAATTGGTTGTTGATGATGTCATAGTCCCAGATTCCCACGGTTCCGGCTTTGGCGGCCATGGCCAGGCGATCTTTGACAGTTATCAATGCTTCCTGGGCAAGCTTCAATTCCTCATCGCGGAACTTGCGGTCCGTGATGTCGTCCTTCACGGAGACAAACTGGGAGATGTCTCCCTTATGGTCAAATACCGGTGATATGCTCGCATGTTCCCAGAAGAGGTGGCCGTCCTTGGCCTTGTTGCAGATTTCCCCGAACCAGGCTTTCCCGGCCTTCAGGGTATCCCACATCTGGTGGTAGAATTCCTTCGGCATTTCCCCCGAATTCAGGATATTCATATTCTTGCCAATTATCTCATCTTTCAGATACCCCGTGATCTTCAGGAAATACGGATTCACGTAGTCGATCAATCCCGCCGCGTCCGTGATTGCAACCGAGGCCGGGCTTTGTTCGATCGCCGTGGAAAGCATGGCCAGATGCGCGGTACGCATGACAACCAGGACTTCGAGCTCCTGTGCATGAAGGTCGAGGGTCTGCAATAGCTGCTCTCGATCCTCCTCGGCGCTGATCCTGCGACGTGTTTCCGCCATCTTGTCCAGCGCGAACCCGGTATCGTCCACGATCGAGGCCAGCAGCTTCAGTATCTCGTCGTCGAAGAAAAGGCTCTTTCCTGAATAGAGGGAGAGGACTGCCCTGCTATTCCCTTCCTGGACAAGGGGAAAGGACGCGCTCGAGCGCAGGCCATGCTCCGCTGCCCTCGATTTCCACGGCGCGACCGATGGCTCCACATCCCAGTCCTGCAGGATGACAGGCCGTCGTTCCTGGAAGGCGATAGTGGCCGGACCCTGGCCGGTTTCCTGATCCCGGTCCAACGAAATAGCCAGGCCGTCAACATAGGCCCGCTCGGGGCCCTCTGCGGCTGCAACCTGAATCTTTCTGCCCGCCTCGTCTGGTACGCCGATCCATGCAAGCTCGAGATGCCCGTACTCAACGCAGGCCATCACGATTCTGTCGAAGAGCTCCGCCTCATCCGTCGCATTCACGATGATCTGGCTGGCTTTGCTCTGCAATTGGTAGAAAGCCGTCATGCGGCGGAGTCGGTCCTCCGCCAGGATATGCTCGGTGAGGTCCCGCGTTATTACCGTGTATCCATGCAAGCGACCATAGCCATCTATGATAGGCGTGACATTGTCGAGACTCCAGAACCTGGAGCCTCCCTTGCGGATCCGCCAACCCTCATCGGGGGCCCTGCCTTCGGACACAGCCTTCCTCAATACCTCTCCCGGCATGCCAGAGGCACCTTCCTCGTCCGTGTAGAAGCAGGAAAAAAGCTCACCCAGGATTTCCGAAGCCTCATAGCCATAGGTCCGCTGCGCCCCTATGTTCCATGTAGCCACCCGGCCGCGGGCATCCAGGGAGAGGATGGCGTAGTCTGTGACACCATCGATCATCCGGTGATAGCGGGCCTCCGCAGCAATGACGCTTTCCTGCAGATCCTGGCGCAGGCGAAGATTGCTCATCTCTGCCTGGCTCCTGCGGGATCGAATAATAACGATGAGGCCTATGCTCAAAGCCTGCGCCACAAGTGCGCCAATGAAAGCCGCAAGAAGCCAGACCTGGCCGCGGGTGGGCCTGAACACCTCGGCCACATCCATCTTGGATACAATGAACCAGGGCGTTTCGGGCACCTTCGCGAGGAAGGATATGCAGGGGATCCCCCGGTAGTCGCTCCCCTCGTAGACACCCTTCCTTCCGGTAACCGCCTGGACGGCGGGAGTCTCTACCCTGGACAGTGGCACCAGGAAGTCGAGCGCCGAACCTTTCCGGAAGCGGGGTTCGTTCAAAAACAGGACCTGGTCGCCCTGCCGTTCGACCAGGAGCGTTTCGGCAGAGGCTGAAGGCACGGGCCAGGACTGGATCAGCGGATACAGGAATTCGGTCGCTGAGGTAAGCAGGATCAGGCTGGCGGAGCTTGCGCCAGTCTGATCCTGCATGAAAGCCACTACAGAACAGTGGATGTGCCTGCTCATGGGATACCTGTAGAAATCCGTGAGGACAGGCTTCCCTGCCTTCGCAGAAAGCGCGGCCGCCCGGAGTTCCTCTTCTGCAACAATTCGCGTGATGCCGGAGGCGCTCCATTTAATTCGCCCCTTTGAGTCGATGAGGACGATATCTTCGTAGTTGTAGATGCCCTTCACAACCTGCAGTTTTGCCGACTAGTCACCGAGATCCATCTGTCCATCGGCAATCTCCAGGGCCTTCCTGATGAAGCCCCTGTCCAGGAGGAGGACCGAAGCATCGCCGATCCGCTCCTTGCACCAGGACTGGATCTGCTGCACCTTGAGATCGCCTATGGATGTGAGGTTACTTGCGGCGCGAAGTCTCAATTCCCTTTCCTGGGCACGGGAAATACCCATGCCGAAAAGGATGGCAGTGGCCATGGCAAGGAAAAGAGCAATCCAGAGCAAAGTCGATCTCAGGTTTGGCACAGGCTTATCATCCCTCCTCATAGTTATTAATTATTACAGATGTCCATTCAATTCCGGGAAACAGGTAGATAACTACCGGGAATCGGGTAGTCGCGGTTCTGGGCTATTCCATACCCTTCCCCACACTCATATTCTGGGCTGTCTGTCGCATCATGGACCGCATCTGCTGAGCCATATTTCGAAGGCGACAACAACGCACCGTAAGCGTCAAATATTCTCCGTATTGCTATAGTAGCTTTTGGGATCAAGGCGATAGGGCAGGAGAGCGAGTTGTTCGTCACCTTTCGCGGTGCGGGGCAACTGCTCGAAGAGATAGGTCAGGTATTTGAAGGGATCATGGCCGTTCGCCTTCGCGGTCTCGATCAGGCTGAAGATCCCTGCGCTGGCATGGGCACCCAAGGGGGTACAATTGAATAGCCATCCCTTTCGGCCAACCACGAAGGGGCGGATCCCGTTCTTGACCTGGTTGGTCGAAGGGGTAAGCAGGAGGTGGCCGACGAAGCGCTCGGCCTTGGCGATCTGCCCCTGCGCATAGTAGATGGCTTCTCCCAGTTTCGTCCGTCTCGCTACCTCAAGGGACCTACGCCCCAGCCAGAGCCGGAACTCGGAGAATGCCAGCTCCGCCTTCGCGCGACGCTTCTCGAGGAACTGGTCGTCGGTAATCGTTCCTGCATTCAGCTTCGTACGGAGCCCACGTTCGATCTTGAATACCCTGTTGCAGATCACGATTGCCTCGTCGGCCAGGCCTCCCGGTCCAGCCACCTTCTGGGCGTCCACGAATCTTCGCCTGATATGCGCCCAGCACCCGACATGGATGATGCCATCACGTGATCCGGTCGATGTGTCGCCCTCATAGCCATCCGTCTGCAGATACCCCCTGAAACCATCGAGACTGGTTTCAGGGAAGCCCTTGGCCCCTGTCGGGTGGAAATGGTACAGGCTGATCCGCCTCCGGTCCCGGAAGCCCACCGTCATCCACATGGAGGACATCGCCTGGGCCGCCTGGCATGGTTCATGGAGTACCTGCAGGGTCGTCTCGTCCATCAGGATGACCTCTGAATGCAGGATGTCAGCCCACATGGCATCGATCAGGTCCCCGATGGCCCGCCCCACACCGACGGCCTGCCCTGTACGGTCAGGCGAAGCCTGGGTCTCATTCTTTCTTAGCATACTCTCCTCCCGAGGAACGATCGGTACTTCTCTCCATGACCGCGAATAGGTTTACATACTCCAGAATTGCTCCGATCTCGGCATGTGGTTTCATCAGGTCGAGCTTCTCTGGGCTTGCAGTCGCATGATCCCCTCCGACTGCTCCTTTTCAGAGGCTGAGGCCCTTGCCCTTGGGCACCCGGAACCAGAAGCTGCTCCCCTTCCCCGGTTCGCTCTCCACCCCGATGCTGCCTCCGTGGGCCTCGATGGCGAGCTTGCAGAAGGGCAGACCCAGACCGGTGGAAAAGACGCCCCGGAAAGATGTCGCCGCGACGGAGACCTGGCCGAACTTCTCGAAGATCCGGCCATGGAGGTCCTTGGGGATTCCCGGTCCATGGTCGATCACCTTTGCGAAGACCTCCTCGCTGTCCTGCCCGATCTCAACGCGCACCTTCCCCGACTCGGGCGTGAACTTGAGGGCATTGGTGAGGAGGTTCTGGAAAACGCGGAAAAGGATGTCCCGATCGACGAGAGCAGGAATCAAACCGGAAGCCGCCAAGGTGAGTATGCGCTCCCCCGCGTAGGCCCGCTGGGAGGCGAGGGCATCCTCGGCGACCTGGGCTACGTCAACCTTGGCGAGGCGCAGCTGCATCCGCCCCGCCTCGAGCTTGTTGACGTCCAGGATGGAGGTCACACTCTGGAGCAGCCAATTGGTCGATTTGTGCATTTCCTCGAGCAGTTCGAGCGAAGTGGGCGACAGGAGACTCCGGGCCTCGGCGAGGACGAAGTCAAAGGTGCCTGCTATCCCACCGAGGGGCCCCCGAAGGTCATGGACGAGCATGTGCACGAGGATGTCCCGCAGTTTCTCGAGTTCGAGGAGCTTTTCGTAGCTCTCACGGAGTTTTCTCTCCTCCTGCAGGAGCCTCACATGGACGGCCACACGTGCGATCACCTCCTCGGCCGAGAAGGGCTTGGACACGTAGTCGATGCCGCCGACCTCAAAGGCCTTTACCCTGTTCTCTGGCTCGACGTAGGCGCTCAGGAAAATGACGGGAATCTTCGCGAGCCGGACATCCCGTTTGAGGGTCCTGCAGACCTCGTAGCCGTCCATGCCGGGCATCTGGATATCAAGGAGGATGAGGTCGGGAGGACTGGCAGCCGCCGACTGCAGGGCGAATTCGCCGTCGGAAACCGGCCGGGAGCGGTACCCGCCTTCCTTGATTATCGTGGAGAGGAGATCCAGTGTCTCGGGCGTGT
>SESF01030309.1_pt1 | contig 12719 bp, 7 predicted proteins | sample 3171521 | NCBI WGS metagenome assembly SESF01 (sample SAMN10866945, study PRJNA518727) | freshwater metagenome | biome: subpolar coniferous forest; feature: holomictic lake; material: water; isolation source: holomictic Lake 227, 6 m and 8 m depth | place: Canada: near Kenora, Ontario | collected...
GGCGCTGCCGACCGCGAAAGACGTGGAAGCCCGCCTCCGGCATCTTTTCGCCTACAACGACGAGCCGCACCAGTTCACGCGGCAGGAAGTAAACGTGCTCATCGCCGCCATTGACTCACTGAAATCCATTGACCCGGCGGTTGGCTCGGGCGCGTTCCCGATGGGCATCCTGCACAAGCTCGTTTTCATTCTCGGCAAGCTTGACCCGGGCAACGAGAAATGGAAGGAGCGACAGATTGCCCGCGTCCGCGACACGATGGCGACCGCCGAAAAGATTGAGGATGCCGCCGCTCGCGAGCGGGCCGTGCGGGAACTGGAGCAGCAAATCACCGGCATCAACGAAGCCTTCGAGCACAACGAATTGGATTATGGCCGCAAGCTCTACCTGATTGAGAACTGCATTTACGGCGTGGACATCCAGCCCATCGCGGTCCAGATCGCCAAGATGCGCTTCTTCATCTCGCTCATCGTGGATCAGAAGATTGACGACACGCAGCCCAATCGCGGCGTGCGCCCGCTGCCGAACCTGGAAACCAAGTTCGTCGCGGCCAACACGCTGATTGGCGTGAACCGGCCCGGCCAGCAATTGCTGCGCAACCGCGAGATTGACGGCAAGGAAGCCGAGCTGCGCCGCGTGCGGCAGCGCCATTTCGATGCCAGGACGCCAAAACAAAAGGCTAAATGCCGCGACGAGGACGCCCGGCTCCGTGGCGAAATTGCCGAACTGCTCAAGGGCGATGGCTGGGACACTGCGACCGCTCGAAAGCTCGCGGCGTGGAATCCCTACGATCAAAACACGTCGGCGGATTTCTTTGAACCGGAATGGATGTTTGGCATCACTAACGGTTTTGATGTCATAAGCGGTAATCCGCCTTACATCGACATCAAGGCTCTTCCCGCAGAAAACGCACGAGTATTCTTCTCCATTTTTACCACTGCCAAGAATCGGATCAATCTCTACGCCTTGTTCATCGAGCAGAGCTTTGGAATGTTGAAACCCAGCGGGGTCCTCGCATTTATCAATCCGAACTCCCTTCTGGTCAACGAGTCTTACTCAAAGGTGCGTGAGCTGATCCTTGATGATGTCACAGCTCTCGTGAAGCTACCGGACGGCGTGTTTGAGAACGCCATCGTAGAAACCATGCTCCTTTTCGTTCGACGCAATTCCCAAACTTCGACTGCCGATGTCGCCGCTTACGGCAACCGGGAATTGATCGATTTCGGCAACATTCGATTTATGCCATTCGAGAAACGAAATTGGCTGAGCGATCCCGAGATGCGTTTCAGCATTTTCGCGTCTGCTGAAGAAGGACGGATCTGCAGCAAGATTGAAGAATTACCGCTCCGGTTCGATGACTTGAGCGAGTTCTGCTTGGGACTTACGCCTTACGATAAACACAAGGGCCACAGCTCGGAATTGATCGAATCCCGCGGATTCCACGCAGACCGCAAGCTGAGCGCCGATTACGTCCCGCTCATTGACGGCTCAAATATCACGCGCTACGCCGTGTCTGAGAACGTATCCGAATGGCTGAAATACGGTCCTTGGCTCAGCCGACCGCGCGAGCGGCGCTTCTTCACCGAACCAAGAGTTATCGTCCGCCAAATCGCATCGGGAGCGCCTCCACGAATCTACGCAGGTTTTACTACTAAAGCGCTTTATCACAGTCACATCGGGTTTGCCATTCTGGTGCCGAATAAGCCAAAGGTTCCGCTCAAGGTGCTCTTAGCGCTCCTTAACTCGCGGCTTCTAAACTTCTACCACGAGCGTCGCTTCCTAGACTGCGAGAAGATCACATTTCAAAAAGTGCTCATTGCAAATGTTCGCACGTTTCCGGTTACCATTCCGAGCGATAATCTTTGTGCGACTATTTGTAGATTAGTGGACCAAATCATTGCCGGGAAGCAACGGGCCCCGGATTTCGACTCCAGCGCCTTGGAGCGTGAGGTAGACCAACAGGTTTACGCCCTCTACGGTCTGACGCCGGAGGAGATCAAGATTGTGGAGGGGGCAGCGAAATGAGCGGCGGCGCTGCGAAAAGCTCCGTTAGGAGCGCCATGTTTATAGCCACCCGTGCCGCCCGGTGTGCCAAGCTCCGGAGGAGCGGCATGGATGAGCGTTCACTCGGCCACGGCCGAAGGTCGGTGGGGGCCAGAATCCCCATTCATGCCGCTCCTCTGGAGCTTGGTCGCGTGTCCGGGGTGGGCGTTGCTATAGACAGGGCGCTCCTAACGGAGCTTGACGTGCTTCTGCCTCCGAAGATACGTGCCAAGCATAGGGCAAGCGCAGCGCGACACCGCTTTGGCTTAGCTTGGAACGACCGGGGTGCATTCACCGCCAAGCGAGAGCGCCGTCGCCGCTGCGCTCTGCCGGCGCACTCCAAAGCCTGCGGCGAGGCTGGCGACACGAGCGCGTTGGAGCGTGAGATAGACCAACAGGTTTACGCCCTCTACCTGCCTGCGCCGAGCCTTCGGCAGGCAGGCGGTCTGACGCCGGAGGAGATCAAGACCGTGGAATCCGCCTCCATCCAAACTTCGGCGCGACCAGGGGACAGAGCGAAATGAAAACGCTGTTGCAAATCCAGCAAGAATTGGCCGCCGGACAATTCCAGTTCAGCCGGCACGCCTTTCGGCGCGTGGTGGAGCGGAACATCAGCGAGCAGGAAATCCGCGAGGCGGGCACAAAAGCGGAGATGATCGAAAGTTATCCGCAGGACAAGTATTCACCGAGCGGCTTGTTGCTGGGCTTCACCCGCGCTGGACGGGCGTTGCATATTCAAGTATCGTTTACCGAGTCAGACGCGACGAAGATCATCACGATATATGAGCCTGATCCAAATGAATGGATTGAAAACCGCAGAAGGAAGTAGCCATGTTTAATTGCCATGTCTGCGGCCACAATGCCGCAAAATCGGAATTGGTCAGCGAAGTCTTCAACCTCGAAGGACGGCGCGTGCTGGTGGAAAGGATTCCCGCGCTGGTGTGCGAACATTGCGGGGAAGCCACTTTTTCACGAGAAACGACGGAGCGAATCCGCCGGATGGTTCATGGCGCGGGCCGCCCTGTCAAAACCGTGCCGCTGGATGTGTTTGCAATGGCGTGACGTGAGCGCAAAGCATGAAGCTGACGATTGATCGCGAAGCCGATGCGCTTTATCTGGATCTGGACGACGCTCCCGCCGCCGAGAGCGAGGAGATTTCTCCCGGCGTCATTCTCGATTACAATGCCAGCGGCAAAGTGGTTGGGATTGAAATGCATTATCTCTCCAAACGGGTTTCCCCTGAAAAGCTGGGCCGGATGCAGATGGAAACGGTCGGTGCATGATGGCACCATCGCCCAGGAAGTTGTTGCGCCCGCTGGACCCCCGCGACTTTCCCCATGTGCGTGAATTACAAGCCGCCGCCTGACCGCGCCGCCGACACGAGCGCGTTGGAGCGGGAGATAGACCAGCGGGGCTAACCTCGACGTGATCATCGCCCGGGAAGTTGAGAACCTCGCCCAGCAAGCAAAACAACTGAAGCCGTCTAAGGGGAAGAAATGAAATGCCCACGCACGACATCATAGACAATCGCAAGGAAAAGCTGGTTGATCACATCAACCGCATCCTGTCGTCCACGGAGTCGGCACGGTTTGCGGTCGGTTACTTCTTCCTGTCCGGTCTGGAGAGCATCGCGCAGCGGCTGGCGGGCGTGAAGGAGTTGCGGCTGCTCATCGGCAACACCACCAACCGCGAGACGCTGGAGCAATTGGCCGAGGGCTACCGGCGCTTGGACTTGGTGGCGGAGGCGGCGGAAGCAGCGGCGTATCCCAAGCGCACGGAAACCAAGCGCATGGCCAGCGAAACGGCGGGCAACATCCGGTCGGCCATCGAGTTGATGGATCAGACGGATGAAGCGCAAGCCGTGGTGACGACGCTGGTGCGGATGGTGGAGGAGAAGCGGCTCAAGGTGAAGGTCTATACCAAAGGCCGGTTGCACGCCAAGGCCTACATTTTCGATTACGGCAAGGTGTTTGATAAGAGCGGAAAGCCGGTGGAGCGGCACGAGGAAGGCCTCGCCATCATTGGCTCGTCGAATCTCACGTTGTCCGGCGTCACGCACAACACGGAACTGAACGTCGTGGTGCAAGGGAACGACAATCACAAGGAGCTTGGGAAGTGGTTTGATGCGCTTTGGGATGAGTCGCAGGACTTCGACGAGGCGTTGATGCAGGAGATGAAGCAGTCGTGGGCGGTGGCGTCGGTGCGCCCGTACGATGTTTACATGAAGACGCTCTACACGCTGGTGCGCGACCGGCTCGAAGGCGAGGACGACAAAGACATTCTGTGGGACGACGAGATCACGAAGCGGCTGGCGGATTTCCAGAAAGTGGCGGTGCGTCAGGCGGTGCAGATTGTGAAGGATTACGGCGGCGCCTTTGTCGCGGACGTGGTTGGGTTGGGCAAGAGCTACATCGGTGCGGCCATTGTGAAGCATTTCGAGCGGACGGATCACGCCCGGTCACTCATCCTTTGCCCCGCGCCCCTGACGGAGATGTGGGAGCGATACAACGAAGTGTACCAACTCAACGCGCGGGTGCTGTCGTTGGGCTATCTGCGCGAGGAGGACGAGGGTTCGATAAACACGCTCCTCCAGAATGTTCTCTACCAGGACCGGGATTTCGTGCTGATTGATGAGAGCCACAATCTGCGGCATCCCGACACCCAGCGGTACAAAGTGGTGGAGGCGTTCCTCAGCACCGGCAAGCGCTGCTGTTTCCTGACGGCGACGCCGCGCAACAAAAGCGCGTGGGATGTGTACCACCAGATCAAGCTGTTCCATCAAGACGACCAGACCGACTTGCCGGTTGATCCGCCGAACTTGAAGGAGTACTTCAAGCTGATCGAGAAGCAGGAGCGCAAGCTGCCGGAGCTGCTGGCGAACATTCTGATTCGCCGCACGCGCAATCACATTCTTAAGTGGTACGGGTTTGACTCGGTGACGCAGCAGCCGGTTGATCCCTCGCAGTTCAGAGACTATCTCGATGGACGGAGACGCGCCTACGTAACCGTTGGTGGGCGGCATCAGTTTTTCCCGAAGCGCGAATTGGACACCATCACCTACAGCATCGAAGACACGTACCGGGGGCTGTATCAGGAGTTGCTCGGTTATATTGGCAAGCCGTCAAAGAGAAAAGAGCCGCGGCGCATCATCAAACCTGCCGGCGAAGAACTCACCTACGCTCGGTATGGGTTGTACAACTACGTCCCCGCCGAGAAGCAGAAGCGCGAGCCTTATGCCAGCCTGCATCGCGCCGGGGCGACGTTGCGCGGGTTGATTCGCATCCTGCTTTTCAAGCGGTTCGAGTCGAGCGTCTTTGCTTTCAAGGAAACCGTCCGCCGACTGCTCCTCGTTCACGAGCGATTTCTGAAGGCACTGGACGAAGGCTTTGTCCCTGCCGGAGATGAAGCGCAAGCAATTCTGTACGAGCCGAATCAAGACGAAGAACAGGACTTGATGGATGCGCTTCGAGCAGTGTCCGGGAAGTACGACATTGCTGACTTCAACTTGCAGCCGCTGAAGGAGGCAATCGGGCACGACGTGAAGCTATTGAAGAAGATGCTAAAATGCATCGAACCGATCACGCCCGAGCAAGATGCGAAGTTGCAGGAATTGAAGAAGCGGCTGGCGAAGAAGCCGTTGAAGGATGGGAAACGGTTGCTCTTCACGCAGTATGCCGACACGGCCCGGTATCTGTACGACAACCTGAATCCCGGTGGGAAGCGGGACGACATTGAGGTGATCTTCAGCGGCGACAAGAGCAAGGCGCGCGTGGTGGGCCGGTTCGCGCCGAAAGCCAATCCTGAATATGTCCGCGCCGCCGGCGAGGCGGAGTTGTTCACGGTCGTGGCGACGGATGTGTTGGCGGAAGGCTTGAACCTGCAGGACTGCGACAACATCATCAACTACGACCTGCACTGGAATCCAGTGCGATTGATCCAGCGGTTCGGGCGCATTGACCGTATTGGCAGCGATCACGACGTGATCTACGGTTTCAATTTCCTGCCGGAGACCGGGCTCGACAAGAATCTTGGGTTGAAGGAGAAGCTCCACAACCGGATTCAGGAAATCCACGACACGATTGGCGAAGACTCGGAGATTCTCGATCACACCGAGAAGTTAAACGAGGAAGCGATGTTCGCCATTTACGAGCAGAAGCACGGCGGGCAGTTGAGCTTGTTTGAGGATGAGGCAGAGAAAGAGGAGTTCCTCGACCTGAACGAAGCCGAAGAGATTCTCCGGCAGTTGCGCAAGGAGAACCCGGCCGAATACGAACGCATCGCTGAGCTGCGGGATGGCATTCGCGCCGCCAAGACCTCGACGCTAAAGGGCCAGTTTGTTTTTTGCGAAGCCTCATATCCCGAACGCGAAAACTCGAAGGGCTTCCAGCAGTTGTTCCTGCTCGATGCAAACGGTGCGGTGGTGTCGAAAGACATCCCAAAGACTCTCGGCGCAATCAAGTGCGGGCCGGAACTGAAAAGTCAGACGTTGCCGAAGGACTACAACGCCGCCGTAATGCGGGTGCAACGCCAGTTCGCCGAAGAAGTGAAGCACCGGCAAGCCGAGCGCACGCATACCCTGTCATTGAGCCACGGACAGAACTACGTCTTGCGGGAGTTGCGTCTGTTGTTCGCGGCCACCGCGGACGAAGATCAGAAAGCGATGATCAACGTGCTCGAAAAAGCTTTCCGAGGTCCCCTAACGCGAGCCGTCAACCGCGAGGTAGTACTTCTGCGCCGGAATGGCGTGACCGGCGAACCGCTTTTGAAGGTGCTGGCACGCATTTACGACCAGCATAACCTCCGCGATTGGGTTGACCGTCGGAGCCTTCATGCCGCCACGCGACCCGTTCCCAGAATCATTTGTAGCGAGGCTCTGGTATAGAGATTCGCATTGGCTCGAAGGACAATGCGATACCTCACCCATGCGACCCTAACGCCTGCTGCTTCGGCCCTGCGAGCGTGTTGATTGGGAACTGCTTGCGTGTTGCTCCATAGGAATTCCATAGGATCTCCATAGGATGTCCATAGGTACTCCATAGGATCTTACCCCTCCCTGGGCCGTCCGGAGCCTTGCCCCAGCGCGCTCCGCCCGAAGCGCTTGCCCGCAACATTGGACGCGGAAGGGGTGAACTGTTTCAAAGATTTCGCTTTCGGGTGGCAGGGCGTGGCCACAGATTAGGCGTGATGAAGAAATGTTCTGCTATCGGCTTTTGCTTTCGGCTCGCCTTCAGCGCCTCCCTCGCGGGCTCCTTTTGCGCCCCGGTCGCGGGAGCCCAGGCGGAGCGTGTCTCACTGGCTGGGGAGTGGCGCTTCCAACTGGACCGGGAGGACGCGGGCGTTAAGCAACGTTGGTGCGAGCGGTCGCTGGACCAGCACATCAAGCTGCCCGGCGCGTTGCAGAACGAGGGCTTCGGCGACGACATCAAGGTGGATACGAAATGGACAGGTGAGGTTGGTGCGGACGCGTGGCTGAAAGGCCCACAATACGCGAAGTACCGGCAGCCTGGGAACATCAAGGTGCCGTTCTTCCTGCAGCCGGAGAAGCATTACGTGGGGGCGGCGTGGTATCAGCGCGACTTGGACATACCCGCGGCTTGGCAGGGCAAGCGGGTGGTGCTGAGCCTGGAACGGGCACACTGGGAGACACGGGTGTGGTTCGACGGACGGGAGATCGGCACGAACACGAGCCTCTCGACGCCCCAATGTTTCGAACTGGGCACGGGCCTCGCTTCGGGCAAGCACACGCTGACGATCCGGGTGGATAACCGCGTGATCGTGAACGTCGGGGCCTGGGCGCACAGTGTTACCGATCACACGCAAGGGAACTGGAACGGCCTGATCGGCCAGCTCGAACTGCGCGCCACTAGCCCGGTATGGATCGAGGACGTGCAGGTCTATCCCAACGTCGCCGGCAAGACTGCACGGGTGAAGGTGCGCATTGGCAATGCGACCGGCAGAGCAGGGCAGGGCACCCTCACGATTGGCCGGCAAAGCCAGCCGATTACCTGGGATGCACAGGGCGGTGCCGTCGAGTTGAATGTAGCCCTGAGCAAAGAGGCGAAGCTGTGGGATGAGTTCCAGCCTGCGCTCCAGAAACTTTCGGTTCAGCTCAAAGCCGACCAGGCCGGCGATCAACGGACGGTGAGCTTCGGCCTGCGCGAGATCAGCACCGAGGGCAAGCAGTTTGTGTTGAACGGCCAGCCCGCGTTTTTCCGGGGTACGCTCGAATGCTGCATCTTCCCGCTGACGGGCTATCCGCCCACCGACCTAGCGGCTTGGAAGAAGGTAATCGGCGCGTGCAAGGCGCATGGGCTGAATCTGATCCGGTTCCACTCATGGTGTCCGCCCGAAGCCGCGTTTGCCGCCGCTGACGAACTGGGGTTCTACTTCCAGGTCGAGTGCGCGGTCTGGTCGAATCCCGGCGAGGACAAGGTGCTGGGTGAGTGGCTCTACGCGGAAAGCGAGCGCATCGTCCGCGCGTATGGCAATCACCCGTCGTTCTTGCTGCTGACGCATGGCAATGAGCCGGGCGGGAAGAACCGCGATGAGTTCCTGGCCGGCTGGGTGAACTTCTGGAAGCAGCGCGACCCGCGCCGCCTCGTCACCAGCGGCTCGGCTTACCCGCAACTGCCTGAGAATCAGTACCACGTCTATTGGCCGTGCCGCGGGCCGCACGGCTGGCTGGGCAAGGATTACTTGCAGGACGTGAAGGCCCTGAGCGTGCCGGTCGTGGTGCATGAGATGGGACAGTGGTGCGTGTATCCGAACTTCGACGAGGTCCGCAAATACACCGGGCCGCTCAAGCCGAAGAACTTCGATATCTTCCACGACTCGCTGGCGGACCACGGGATGCTGGATCAGTGGCGCGATTTCCTGCGCGCCTCCGGCAAGCTCCAGGCCCTTTGCTATAAGGAGGAGATCGAGGCCGCGCTGCGCACGCCGGGCATCGGGGGCTTTGAGCTGCTCGATCTGCATGACTTCCCCGGGCAAGGCACGGCGCTGGTCGGCGTGCTGGACCCTTTCTGGGAATCCAAGGGCTACATCACCCCGGCCCAATACCGCCGGTTCTGCAACGCGACTGTCCCACTGGCGCGAGTGCTAAAGCGCGTGTGGACGACCGACGAAACGCTCACTGCCGAGGTGGAAGTTGCGCATTTCGGACCGGCACCCCTGGAGAACGCCGTCGCCGCGTGGAAGCTGGTTTCGGCGCGAGGGAGGACACTGGCCAAGGGTGAGTTCGCGGCCAGGACGATACCGGTGGGGCAGGGGATTCCGCTGGGCCGAATCTCGGTTGATCTCGCGAAACTGAAGGCGCCACAAGCCTGCAAACTGGTCGTGGGCATAAAGGGCACGCCGTTCGAGAACGACTGGGGTGTGTGGATTTATCCGGCTAAGGCCGAGGCTGCGACGCCGGTGGATGTGCTGGTCACGCCTGCTTTAGACGCGGCCGCCCTCGCCCGGCTCGACGCCGGTGGACGGGTGCTGTTGCTCCCGGCGCGCCTCTCCCGTCAGCACCCGCGGCTTTTCTTTGAGCCCATCTTCTGGAACCGCTACATGTTTCATACGCAAGATCACAAGACGCTCGGCTTGCTGTGCGATCCGAAGCATCCCGCCCTGGCCGGGTTCCCGACGGACTTCTTCCAGGACTGGCAGTGGAATGAGATTGTGACACTGGCGCAGGGCATGATGCTGGATGGGCTGCCGAAGGAGGTGCGCCCGATTGTGCAGGTGATTGATGACTGGAACACCAATCGCCGGCTCGGGCTGGTCTGGGAGTGCCGTGTGGGCAACGGCAAGCTGCTCGTGTGCTCCGCCGATTTGGTCAAGGACCTGGAAAAGCGGCCCGCTGCCCGCCAGTTGCGCCAGAGCCTGCTCAGCTACATAGGGGGCAAACGATTCAACCCCGCAGTTCAGGTCAGCAAGGAAGCCCTCGCGGGGCTTCTCAACCTGAGCTATGGGTCGAACCTCATGAAGCTGGAAGCCCGGGTAGTCGAGGCCGATAGCGAAGACAGCGCCAGTGGTAACGTCGCCGCTAACGCGTTTGATGGCGATCCGGAGACGATCTGGCACACGAAGTGGACGCCTGCGAGTGACCCGATGCCGCACCATCTGACCCTCGACTTGGGTCGCGCGGTCACGTTGAAAGGCATCACCTATCTACCGCGCCAGGACATGGCTAATGGACGCATCGCCGAGTGCGAGATCTATTGCAGCACGGAGCCGAGCGTCTGGGCCGCGCCGGTGGCCAAAGTCAAATGGCCGAATACCGACAAGCTGCAGACAGTGAACTTCCGGCAACCAGTCAAGGCACGCTATTTGAAGGTGGTGGCCCGGTCCGAGGTCAACGGCCAGCCTTTTGCTGCCATTGCGGAGTTGGATGTGCTGATGGACGAACGCCGGTAGTCAGATTCAAGCTCCATTCTCGACTGAAACGTCCAACTGCCACCGGCCGCAGCGGATCAAAACCGCAAACGCGCGGCAAGAATGTCGTGCGCGCTTGCCGTTCCCGGCTTGGCAAGGTAGCCTTGCACCATGAGATCGCGACGGTTCACTTATTGGCAGGACGGCGATGGCTGGCTGGGCTATCTGGATGATTTTCCCGACTACCTGACGCAGGGTGAGTCGTTGGAGGATTTGAAGGCGCACTTGGCGAGCCTGTATGAAGACCTCACCAGTGGCGAGATTCCTTGCGTGAGGCATCGTGGGGAATTGGAAGTAGCGTGAAACGCCGCGATTTGATCAAGAAGATCGAGTCGTCGGGTTGTGTGTTCATTCGGCACGGAGGAAAACATGACTGGTATCAGAACCCTGGCACGAAGGTTTCACAACCTGTCCCTCGTCATCGGGAGCTAAAGGAACATCTGCATCTGGCCCGGCACATCCTGAAGATGCTGGGCATTCCGATTGAGTAAATGTTTGCTCGTTCGGCCCTGCCCGATACAATCGCCGCCCGATGCCGGCAATCAACGAAAGCCCTGAACATGAATATTCCATCCGCGACTGAAGCTCCCACCACGACCGGCCGCGGCGGCGGCGGCGGAATCCTGGTGATCAGCGCCATCGTGGCCGCTCTGGGGTCGCTGCTCTTCGGCTTCGATACCGCCGTGATTTCCGGCACCACGGACGCCTTGCGGCAAGTGTTCGGACTCAACGACAACCTCCTGGGCTTCACGGTGTCGAGCGCGCTGATTGGGACAATGGTCGGCTCCCTCTCCGTCGGCCGGCCCGCAGATTGGTGGGGCCGGCGGCCAGTGCTGGCGATGCTGGCGGTGCTGTTCGTCCTCTCGGCCGTGGGCTGTGCGCTCGCCTGGAACTGGTATGCGCTGCTGTTCTTCCGCTGGCTGGGTGGTGTGGCGGTCGGCGGGGCGTCCGTCGTCTGCCCAATGTATATCACCGAGATCGCTCCCGCCAAACGGCGCGGGCTGCTGGTGGCGGTCAGCCAGTTGAACATCGTGGTGGGGGTTCTGGCGGCCTACCTTTCGAATTACCTGGTCAGCCGCGTGGTGGGTGCGGAGCATCCCAACACGTGGCGGTGGATGTTTGGGATCATGACTTTCCCCGCGGTGGCTTTTCTGCTCACGGTGATGATGATTCCGGAAAGCCCGCGCTGGCTGGTCAAAAAGGGGCGCCGTAAACAGGCTGAGGCGGTGCTGGTCCGCTTTGGGCACGAAAGCCCAGTCGAGGAAGCCGGCGAGATCGAGGAATCGCTCAAAGCCGAGATGAGCGGGACGCACCAGCGGCTGTTCCAGCGCAAGTATATGAAACCGCTGTTGCTGGCGTGCATGATCGGCGCTTTCAACCAGCTCGATGGCATCAACGCGGTGATCTACTACACCGCCGATATCTTCCGGATGGCCGGCGCGGACCGAGCCAGTTCTTTGATGCAGTCAGTGGTTATCGGCGTCTTCAACCTGGTAATAACGATCGGAGCGATGGCGATTATTGACCGCGTGGGGCGCAAGGCCCTGCTGCTGGTTGGCTCTGTGACCTTCTTCTTTTCCCATGTGCTGGCGGCCTGGGTGTTCGCCACCCACGCCCAGGGCTGGGTTGTAATCGTAGCCTTGATAGGCATTGTGGGCTCGCACGCTTACTCGCAGGGCGCGGTGGTTTGGGTCATCATCAATGAGTTGCTGCCCAACGCCGTGCGCGCCTCCGGCTCAGCCCTCGCCTGTTTCCTGATCTGGGTGCTCTGTGCCGGGGTCAGTTGGTCCTTCCCGGTCGTGGCCAAGAACTCGGGTGCTTACGCGTTTGGCTTTTTCGCCGCCATGATGGTGCTGCAGTTCTTCATGGTGTGGGCGTTCTTACCGGAGACCAAAGGTGTTTCCCTGGAAGAACTCCAGAAGCGCCTCGGGGTGAAGGATTAGATTGGCCGTAAAGAGGGTTGACGGCGGCGGGTCTTTTATCAATCAATAGCTATGCTCGAATACAGGAATAAGGTTGTATTTGTCGGTTACGGGGCGGTGGCGCAGTGCACGTTGCCTGTTTTGGTCAAGCACATCAAGGTGCCGGCGCGGGACATCACGGTCATGGACTTCGAAGACCGCCGTGCCGTCTTGGCACCCTGGCTGAAGCGCGGGGTACAGTTCGTGCAGAAGCAGGTGACGCGCGCCAACCTGGGTGCGCTGCTGGGCAAATACCTCGGGACGGGCGATCTGCTGATTGACCTGGCCTGGAATAT
>SESF01032416.1_pt1 | contig 12717 bp, 9 predicted proteins | sample 3171521 | NCBI WGS metagenome assembly SESF01 (sample SAMN10866945, study PRJNA518727) | freshwater metagenome | biome: subpolar coniferous forest; feature: holomictic lake; material: water; isolation source: holomictic Lake 227, 6 m and 8 m depth | place: Canada: near Kenora, Ontario | collected...
AGGCCACCCCAATGCGACTACAAGGCTCCCACAAAGCCACCCCAAAGCCACCTTCATGCGAGCCTAAAACCACATTTCCTTGACGCGAGCTTCCCGCAGTGGCTTATAATCGCGTAACTCACGCCGGCACGGCGAGCCCAATTGGTGGTGGCGAACCCGGGCACAGGCGGTCAACGGACGAAAGTTATGGCTGATATGAAGTTTAGCTGCTCGCATTGCGGGCAGGATATTGAATGTGACGAACTTTGGGGCGGGCACGAGATCCAGTGTCCCACCTGCAAGGGCCAATTTGTCGTGCCGCCGAAGCCCGACGCTCCGCCACACGCAAATCTAGCGACGGCCAAGGCTAACCAACCGCGGCTCTCGATCGGGTTATCCCGAACGGAGCGCTCCGCCGCGCCGCCCCCACCCCCGCCCCAGGAGGTCATCATGCAAGCGAGGCTGCGCCAGGCCAAGACTGGCAAGAAGGGGGATGCCAAGAAGTGGGTTACGGTCGGCGCGGTCGTGGTCGTGCTGGGCGTGGGCGGTTACCTCGGCTATGGTCCCGTCACCGCGTGGTGGGCGAAACGGAGCGAGGCAGCCCAGCAGGCCAGCGCCCCGCCAGCGGTCACCAATGCCGAGCCGGCGGAGCCACCGCCGGCACCCAAGGAACTGCCCGTGCTCGCCGCCGTTTGGACGCTGGATGTGGACAAGGCGACGATTCCGGAAGGCAAGGCTAATGGTAGTGTTTCCGGCACCAATTTCATGGTTGAGAACGCCATCTGTGTGCCCCAGCTCCTGAAATTGTACCAGGGTGCCGCTGCGGCGCCGGACCGCGAGATTCAGATCTTCCTGCGCCTAACCGCCGGCGAGAGTTTGGCCGGTCATACTTGGACGGTTTCGGCGCAAGACCCGGCCGGCAAGGGCGTTCCGCAGGTGGTCAAACGCTGGAAGACCAATCCGCGCTATGCCGCGCAGTCCAAGACGTTCTCCTCGGGTTACGCCATGAAACTCGAACTCGGCGAGGTGGAAGCCAATATGATCACCGGAAAGATATTCCTCGCGCTGCCTGACCCGGAGCAGAGCGTTGTCGCGGGCGTGTTCAAAGCCGCCACCGGCGTGGCCGATGCAAGCGGCGCCGCTGCCGCGAACCCCGGGATGATGCCCGGACCCGGCATGGTGCCAGGCCGCATGGACCGGACGGCTGCCGAGCGCTACGGTGGCCGGAAGCGCTAACCGACCCTTGGTTCTGGGGGGAGTGGGGACATGGCGCCGCGGCGGGGCCGAACCGCGGCCCAACGATCTTGCTTTCCACCTTGAAGGGCCTAGCTTAGCTGGCAGCCTGACTCGAACGCCTCGCGTCAGGCCGTCGCATGATTCGCTCGTTCGTATTTACAACTCAAGGCCGGTTGCATAGCAAGGACATCGAGATGTTCTTGATGCCGACCTTGCTGGCCGACACCAACCTGTTCCTCTGGGTGGACCTGGAGGGGCCGACCCCCGAGGAGGTCAAATATGTCCTGGAGGACGTCTTTCATTTCCATCCACTGTCGATCGAGGATTGTGTGACGGCCAGTCCGTCGCCCAAGGTGGATGAATACACGCCCAAGGAGGGAGACTTGTTTGCGCCCTACTTGTTCATTGTGATCCATGCCGTGGACTACAGCCGGAAGGATGGCGTCTTCGCCACCAGCGAGCTGAACTTCTTCCTCGGCCGGAACTTCCTCGTGACCTATCACACGGAGCCATTGCGCAGCGTGGCGCTGACCGAAGAGCGCGCGGTTCACGCAACCACTAACATCGCCCGGGCGCCGGACCGAGTCGCCCACACCCTGCTGGATTCTATCGTGGACAACTACAAGCCGGCGTTGGATGAGCTATCCCTGGAAATCGCCGAGCTGGAGCAGCAGGCCCTGCAGCACCCGACCCAGCACACCCTGAACAAGATTATCCAGGTCAAAAAGGAGGTCCTCCACCTCCGCCAGATCATCGGACCGCAACGCGAGGTGCTGGGTCGCTTCGCGCGCGGCGAGTTCAAGCTGATCCGCCCCCATCTGGTTCCGTATTACCGGGATGTTTACGACGCGCTGTTCCACATCTCCGAGCTGGCCCAGGGCTACACGGATACCCTCACCGGCATCCTCCAGGTCTATCTGAACATGTCCTCGAACCGCACGGGGGAGATCGTGAAGCTGCTGACCATGATTACCGTGATCACCACGCCCCTCATGATGGTGGGCACGTGGTACGGCATGAATTTCAAGCACATGCCCGAGTTGGATTGGAAATACGGCTACACTGCCGCCTTATCGCTGACGCTGCTATCCACGCTGGCCACGTACTGGTATTTTAGGAAGAAGAAATGGCTCTGAGGTTCTTACATGGCTAGCAAATCCAGCTTCCTCGACAAGGTGCTGCCGCGCATCGGACGACTGGATGAGGCTGGTCTGCAAACAGTCGTTCAACGCCTGGCGCGCGAACGGACTTTCCTCGAAACGCTCTTCAATACCATCGAGGACGGCGTCCTGGTCGTGGATGAGGCGGGCTGCATCCTCTACTCGAACCAGGCGGTGACGCGCCTGCTCGGCCTGCAGTCCAACGTCGAAGGCCAGGCCATTACGGATTTCATCCCCGAGCTCGAATGGAGCAAGATCCGCCAATTCGACCACGCGGGCGGGCAGGGGGTGGTACGGCATGAGTTTGAGGTCCAATACCCCCGCCCGCGCTTCCTCCGGCTCTACGCCGCCCCGCTCGATGGCGAAGCCGCCGGCAGCGCCGGGGTTGCGCTCATCCTGCATGACGACACCGAAGCCCGGCAGAAGACCATCGAGGCGATCGAGAGCGAGCGGATCCAGGCGCTGACACTGCTGGCCGCCAGCGTCGCCCATGAAATCGGCAATCCCCTCAACGCCCTGCACATTCACTTGCAGCTCATGGAGCGAGAGCTCAAGAAGCTCCGTGCTGCCTCAGCCGAGCCGGCTGGCAAGCCCGCCACGCTCCTCCGCTCACGCACTCGGGCGCAGGCTTCCGCGGGCCTGAACGAAGCCCGCGAGCTTATTCCCAAGCTCGAACAATATCTCCTGGTCGCCCGCGGCGAGATCAACCGGCTGGATTACATCATCACCCAGTTCCTGCAAGCGATCCGGCCGTCAGTACCGCAGATTAAACCCGCTTCGCTCAACGACGTGGTCCAGAAAACCCTCGAACTGCTTAAACCGGAGATCGACAACCGTGACGTGGACATACGCACCCGCTTTGCGCGCCAATTGCCCGTCACCCCGATCGATCCGGTGCAAATCCAGCAGGTCCTGGTCAACCTCATCAAGAATGCCCTGCAGGCCATGACCAAAGGCGGCACGCTCACCCTGCAAACAGGCGAGGGCGCCGACGGCGTCTGGGTCAGCGTGGTTGACACTGGGGGCGGAATTCCGCAGGAGCAAATCAACCGCATCTTCGAGCCGTTCTACACTACCAAGAAGAAAGGTACCGGCCTGGGGCTAATGATTGTGCAGCGCATCGTCCGGGCTCATGGCGGCCGCATTGAGATCGAAAGCCAGGTCGGTCGGGGCACCACCTTCCGGATCTGGCTCCCCCTTCACGAACGCAAGCCTCGCCTCCTCGAGGCCCCCATGCACGACTGACTAAGGCCCCCAGTGACGCCAGGCTGAGTCGGCCCCGACTCGCTCTGGTAGGGCACTGGTACCACACTGGTGTTGGTCTGGGGGCGGCCTGACGTGGATTTCGTAAGTGACTGGAATCGCTTGAGTTGCTCGATTAAGTCTGGCTGAGCACCTGGCCGTCGCTTTACTGAACCAAAGCCACGGTGCGCCCGGTGACCCGCGCTTCTTCGGCGGCAAAGGTAATCAAGTGGCTGTGGACCGTCGAGTCGAGGCCAGCCGCCAACGGCGAGCCAGGCGGGCTGGTCATCTCGTCATAGAGGGCATTCACCAGGCCGGGATCGCCGCCTCCGTGCAATTCGTAGCCGCCGTCTTCCGCCTGCACCGTATAACGGGTTGCTTCGCCTTCATGCGGGATGAGGATCAGATGGGTGCCGAAATGGTGGCGATAAGTCTCACCCCCCTTGAGGACGCCGCGCGTGCCATACACCTCGATGTGGCGGCCGTTCGCGAATGCAGTCATCGTGAACGTGCCAGTCACGCCGCCCTCGAACTCCAGAGCCAGCACCTGCCGATCCACCGCATCGTTATCACAGCGATAGACACAGCGGCCCCAAGGGCTGGTGCGCAGCCAAGCGGTGATTTCATCCGGCGACGCTTCCTGCGCGCGGTCATAGACCATGCCCAGCCACGGCGTGCGCATGTCGCCGATATAGCGCAACGCATTGTAGGGACACGTGTCGCCGACCGGGCAACCGTCCGTGCAGCGGGCTGGAGCGCCGGACGGCGCGCGTTCGGGGCGGAAATACTCCAGGGAACCGAAGCTCGCGACACGCCGGCAGCGCCGCCCCACCAGCCAGTGGACAATGTCGGTGTCATGGCAGCACTTGGATAGAATCATCGGGGAGCTTTTCTGCACCACCGACCAGTGCCCGCGCACGAACGAGTGCGCCTGGTGCCACGGCATTACCCCTTCGTTGGCCTGAATGGAGACAATCTCGCCCAGAGCGCCCGAATCAATAATCTCCTTCACCTTGCGGTAGAAGGCGGCGAACCGCAGGACGAAACAGACCATGACGCGCCGGTCCATTTGCCGGGCCAGACGTTGAATCTCCAGGACCTGCTCGACACAGGTGGAGATCGGTTTTTCCAACAGGACGTTGTAGCCCAGCCGGAGGGCCCCGGTGCAGCAGCCGTAGTGGTCATTATCCTGGGTGGCGACGATGGCGACATCGGCAAGCTTGCCGGCAGCCAACAGCGCTTCGGCATCAGGGAAGCCCCGGAAATCAGCGCGCCCGGAGATGACGCGCAGCTTCTCGACGCGCTCGGGGACTGGGTCTGCGCCCGCGACTATTTCAAATTGCTCTGGCCGGCGGGCGGCCAAGGTCGCGTAGGTTTGCGCCCGCGCGCCGCACCCGATGCAGGCGAGTTTCAGGGCTTTGATAGTAGTCATAGGTTCAGGGGCCTTTGCGTTAGTCTGTTGGTTGTCAGTCAGGTCTGAGCTATTCTGCTCTTCAAGACCGGCGGCTAAAAGCCTCCAGCGAACAGCGAGCTTCGTTGGCCATGGGCAGCGATTTTGCCTGGAGGAGTTTGGTTCCAAGTGCGTCAGCGAGTGGTTGCAGGGCGCGAATGAGATTGATGGAGTCCAGCTTGACGGCGGCGGGTCGGTAGCCGGACGCCTGGATGGATTGGATCAGGCCGCACGCAGCAGTTTGGGCCATGGTTTGTTCGGGGCCAGTGAGTTGGAAGGCCAGGATCATTCCCGTCGCCGCATCGACTCCGAGCGCTGTCTTGGGGAAGTAAGGGCGCGGCGGCTCGCCGATGGGCAGGGGAGCGTAGAAGGCCGTGAGTTCCCAGGCAGACTGCGGTGGTTGCGGCAACGCGAGCAAGGGGGGCAGGTCAAATGCGTGGGTATCGACGGGCGGATCGGCGAGCGGCGGGACCGGCGAGATGGTGTGCCATTCGAACTGATCCAGGGTTAAAGGCCCGGAGCCCGAGGCGGGCAAGAAGGGGAATTCGTTCTCCTGGCGCGAGTCATAAACTGCGGGGTTGGTTCGCAGCAGTTCCGCAAAAGGGACGGCCTTTCGTAAATCATCCAGCAGGAGGCGGGCTTCGGTTTCATCAATAAACCACGGCACATACCCCGGTTTATGGCTTTGGAACTCCGGAAAGAGCCTGGGTTTGCGGGTCAGCGGTTGGAAATCGATCTGCTGGATGATAGCTCGCTCTGCCTTCCGAAGGTCCTTGCCGGGGACGAAATCGACCAGCAAGGCGTCCTGGTAGAAGCGGGCGTCGGGGCTTTCAGGGGCAAATTCAGCACGCCGGAGGCGCAAGAGGAAGTTGGCGCCGGCACTGCCGCGGTAGCTGGCCAGGCCGAAGACCTCACCCATGCCGCCAAGCACGGTTAGCAGGCGAACCCCGTGCTCGTTATTCACACCAAAAATGTGGATGTCATCCATCCATTGCCAAGGGGCCAAAAGCTGGAAGCGGGCGGCTGCCTGGTAGAGTTCACGCCACAGGTCGAGCGGGATCGTGGGAGCAGGTGGGCTATTTGTTTTTGCCATAGGGTGGAGATTCTCCTGATCAGGCGACCGACTCCCGCCAGCGAGACAGCAGGGAAGGCGGCAAGTAGCTGAACATGAGTTCGAGGTTTTCTTTGAAAGTGGTCTCCGGCACGGCTTGCTGGCAATAGCGGTGGTACACTTCGCAGGCATGGCGGCGCAGTTGTTGGACGGGCGCGGCACTCAAGCCGGCGCGGTTGAAGGACTCGATGAGCATGTCCAGCAAGGGAATAAACTCGGAGTCGTCGAGGGGGTTCTGGTTGTTATAGCTGAACCAGTGCTCGATTTGGCTTCTTCCGAAACGCAGCAAGAGGGTTTCCGTGTCTGTGACGGGCGGGTTCTCGGTTTGGGGCGGCGGGGGATAAATGGTGGCGGTTGCCGCGGCACCGCTCAATGGCGGCAGTTCTTCGGGCGGAAGGCGCAGCGTGATGCTTCGCGCCTGGCCCGGCACGCGATTAATTAATCCGCGACGCTCCAGGGTCAGAATCATTCCATGCACACTCGGAGGCGTGAGCCGGAAGAATTGCATCATCTCCGCCTCTGCCGGCGGACGTCCGTGCAGAGTAGTGTAGTGGTTTATGAAGGCCAGGAACTGGCCTTGCCGCGGGGTGTAGGGTGGTTTCATTGGATCATCGGCCGCCCGCGGCTACGCTTGCGCCTTTTGCCGCAATTGCCGGAGACGTTCCAGATTGTTGACCGGCAGTACGTAACCCTCCGGGGCAAATTGGACCGCTTTCTCCAAGGCTTTCTGTGCCTCGTCGAATCTGCCCAATTCCGCCAACCCCCAGCTTCCGGGTCGATAGCCAACGCGGCAAAGCCCGGTGGCCGCTCGGGCGCTGGCGCTGGCTCGCGCTGAAGGCGTGCCAACGCGGCCCCAAACAGACGGTTGGCTATGCTGTCATCATAAGCCCACTGCGCCGCCATCCGGCGCTTTGCCGCGGGCTTCAGCGCGTACTCGGCTCGCAGGGCTGATAGTTCCCGGTCGTGCGAAAGGACTTCGGCGAAGCACTGATTCGTGCGGGGAGGCGCTTTGTTTGTGGCGGCTCTATTGGCCATTCTTTTTCTGTTCATGGACGGCTTGCTCGTATCGCCTCCAAGTCATACATGAGTCGGCCCATCGCTTCAACATTTCTTAAGTCATCGTAGGAGACGACGTTAGGAGTCTCTGATCTCCTGGCCTGCGGCCCAAACCTGCCCTTTCTCGGAACGTGCTGTTAGGCAATACCCCCCCGCCGTCCCTCGCCCCACCGGCCTCGCCCCTGTATTAGAGACTCCTTACGTCGTCTCCTACAGTTTCACGCGCAATCCGCGGGATTGCGTCTGATGCGGAGGGAATCCAGACTCAAGGTTTATGCTCAGGTACATTTCCAGGGCAGGCAGGTCACTGCTCGTGGCGGCGACGTTCATGATCATGGCGCTGGCGGTTCAGCGAGCAACCTCGGCCCCAGCCCCTAAGCCCAACATCGTCGTAATCCTGACCGATGATCAGGGCCGGGGCGATTACAGCGCATTTGGCACCAAAGACATCCGCACGCCTCACCTGGACCGACTGTTTCGGGAGGGGATCACGTTTCAGAATTTCTTTGCCAACAGTTGTGTCTGCTCACCGACGCGGGCGGCGTTGCTGACCGGCTGCTACCCTGACCGCGTCGGGGTGCCGGGCGTGATTCGCGAAGAGACGCCCGACGACTCCTGGGGCTACTTCGCGCCGGGCGCAAGATTGCTGCCACAACTGCTCAAGCCGGCCGGTTATCGCACGGCGCTCATCGGCAAGTGGCATCTCGGCATTGGCTCGCCCAACACGCCAACGGAGCGCGGGTTTGATTTCTTCCAGGGGTTTCTCGGCGACATGATGGATGATTATTGGACTCACCGCCGGCACGGCCACAATTTCATGCGCCGCAACCAGGAGGTGATCGATCCGCAAGGCCACGCCACCGACATCTTCACCGGCTGGGCCTGCGACTACCTCGCGGAGCGCGCCAAAGCGGGCGGCCCGTTCCTCCTCTACCTCGCCTACAACGCTCCGCACGACCCGGTCCAGCCGCCGCCGGAGTGGTTGGAGGCGGTGAAGCAACGCGAGCCGGCACTGCCGGAGAAACGCGCTCGGCTCGTTGCGCTCATCGAGCACCTCGACGCCGGCATCGGCAAAGTACTGGCGGAACTCGACCGCACCGGTTTAGCCACCAACACGCTTGTGATCTTCACCTCAGACAACGGCGGGCTGCTTGCCAACGGCGCCAACAACGGTCCGTGGCGCAGCGGCAAAGGGCACATGTATGAAGGCGGGCTGCGCGTCCCCGGGGCCGCCCGTTGGCCGGGCGTGATCAAGCCCGCTACCAGCACCGACCGCCTGACGCTGACGATGGACATCTTCGCAACCGCCTGCGCGGTCGCCGGAGTTCAACCGCCCCCCAAGATCGACGGTGCCAGTTTCCTGCCGACGCTGCGCGGCGAAACGGAGGCGCGCGAACGCCGTGACTGCTATTTCGTTCGCCGCGAAGGTGGTGCTGCTTACGGCGGCAAGACGATCGAGGCGTTTCGCCGCGGTGATTGGAAACTTCTGCAAGACAGCCCGTTCGCCGCACTCGAACTCTACGACCTGAAATCCGATCCGCAGGAAACAATCGACCTGGCCACGAAGCGCCGCGAAATCTTCAACGAACTGGGCGCGGCACTGCGCCAGCAAATCCAGCGCGGTGGCTCGACCCCTTGGCAGAAACCGGTCGGCGAAACGGGGCGATGATTCATCCTTTGATTAGCCCAGCAACCGAAGCGTGGAGCGGACGGGAGCCAGGCGTCGCGGTGAGCGAATCTGCGTTCCTCAGAGGCGCTGGCTAATCATGACACCGAGACGATGTGGTATTTCACCGTAGAACCGCCAAGTTTGGCCGCCCAGCGCTGGCCCGCTTGCCTGCCGATTAAGTTTTGCCCCAGGGGTGACTGGGGCGTTATCACCAGGATCTCCTTGCGCCGGTGCGTGATTTCCAAGCCGCCGCTCTTCGGCCCGATAAAATAGGTCGCCGGAGTGCCATCGGTGTCCAGTTCCACCAGGGCGGTCAACTCAATTGGCGCACCGGGGGAAAAATTCCTGGTAGCCAGCGCCTGGTAAGCCTTGATGGAGTCCAGGATGTCCTTTGCCTGTCTGGCCTGACCGCCAGCGAGGTAGGCGGCTTCGAGTCCACGGGTGTCGTATTTGCTTTCCGCCTTGCTGCTCTCATGCGTGGCCTCCTCGTGCGAGGCGCGGGCGGCCTTTTCCAGAACGCCGAGGCTCTCAGTCAGGCTGGTGATAATCTGTTTTACGAGTTGGTCTTTCTTCATAGTGAGTTCAAACCGCAGCCTGGACGAGGAATGCCGCACCCTAGCCCGGTTATAAAAGGACAGTGTGGATCCACGTCAGGGCTTTGCAGGCGGCCGTAATGTCGCTTTTCCCGGTTCCAATACTAACCATCCATCCCGACGACCAACGCCTAGCTCACGATCCAAATGGGCGGCGAGCGGGTCATCACCGGACAAGCCAAGGCGCGTGCGAATCTCGCGGCGCAACCACCAAAAACCAGAATTCCAGGAATACAGATGATGGCCGTGCGGATGGCCATCGACGGTGCTGATCGATTCGTGAAAGGCGGGCATGACGGCGAGCTCCTTTTCCAAACGCCACAACAGCCGGTCGTTCACCCAAGTCTCATCCATCCCGTGGATTTGTCCGGCCAGATAATTCGCGCCGTCATTAAGAAACCACGACCCGCCAAAGACATATACCCCGCTGTGGCCCGCGAGCAAATCCCCGTTGGCTTGGGAGATGACTCTCATGCCGTAGGGCGATTGCAGCCGCACACTCGTTTCGAGATGGCGACGCACCATTTCATCCGGCAGAAGTTTGCGGCCGAACACCGCGTAGGTCAGCACCGCGCCATACAAACTGTCCTGACCGATGTGATCCTGCTGTTTCAAGCTGGTAGCGAAGTAACCATTGGTGGCATTGAACATGCGCCGATAACCCGCGATAGCGCTTTCGATGTCCCCATCGGTCACCGGGAATCCCAACTCCCTGGCGGCTAGTAAAGCGCCGCAATGGAAACCCTGGTTGGACGAAGGTGCGTCATCGTCTTCGTAGGGCAGTTGGTCGTGATACGTCCTGGCGATCTTCTTGTCGGGAGTAAGCCGCGGCGGATAATACAATCCCTCCTGCTCATGGGCGCGGATGAAGTGATAGGCCCGGCTCACCGTGCGGGAGTCCAGTGCGCCGCCGGCCCGCTTCACCAGCGCCGACCAGATCAGATAGTACTGAGCGTTGTCCTCATAATTGATTCGCTCATAAAACACCGCCCCATGCGCCGCCTGGTCGTATTTCGGGTCGTCCAAGCCGCGGCTCATCCAGAAGGCGTCGCTGACCCATTGCTTCCAACCGTAACCCACGCCGGAGATGAAGAGGTAGTCGCTTTCCGGTCGCAAGAGGTTGCGCCGCAGCAGGAGGTAGGACGTATTGCGCAAGATCGCCTCCAGGCTGGAATGATTAAAACCCTTGGCGTTGGCCAGGGCCAGATGCGCCGCCAACTGCACGTCATAAAGCGAGTGCGCCGGCGAGGCAAAGAGCCAGGTCGTAAAGCTCGCGCTCTCCCCCCGCTCCAAGTGCTGCCAGCCGTCAAATGAAGCCCGGTAAACCGTGGTCGCATCAAGCTCCCGGGGAATCGTGATAATCCGCTTGGCCGAACCGTCCCCGGTGGTCAGCGAAACCATGCGCTGCTCCACGTCGAGCCGCATAAAGCTGCGGTTCTCCCAAAGCCCGGGCGAGTCACCGAGCAAACCATAAAACCGGTTTGCGTCGAGGCAGCCCAGTAGAGGAAACGTCTGTAATGCTTTCGAATGCCCGGCGAACTCGGGTCCGCCGCAACTCAGGCTGAACCCCTGAGTGTTCGTTTCTTTTCCCATGAACGAATAGAAATCCCCAGCCTCCGGAGCCCGCCAGCCCAATTCCAGATAGAACCGCTGATCCGAATTCGCGGTCACCCGCACTACCCGCTCGATCAGATCAGCCTGAATCGGACGAAACGTTTCGGTGATCGAAAGCCCCGAGGCCGACCCTCCGCTTAACGTCACGACACCACCCTCACGTTTCACTTCTGGATAGTGCACGGGCGTCTGCCCCACCGGTGATATCACCACCAGCCCGGCATTCGAGGAAATGGGCGAGAACACCGTCTTCTGCCCGTCAAGAATCCGCATCGTCACCCCGTTCTCGCTCTTGACGACCTCAAGTTCCAGCGCCCGCGCGGCAGGATAAAACCACCCCGCGACGACAATCCAAAGCATCGGCAAGCAACGACTCGATAGTTTCATAAAGGTGTGTTCATTCCGTCCACCTGGCGGGCTGAACGGCGAAAACAGATCCATAGCCTGCCGTTGTCCATTACTTTTTTGAAGCCTCAAAACGCCCAACGGGAAATCCTTCGGCGTAGGAAATAACATACACCCCGTCGCTCGTGACATATCTTACGTCTTCACGGCGCTCGAAGTCGGTGGGCGTTTTGCGTTCGAGCGATTCTGGACCGTCGCCGCGCAGCCACTTTCCGGCGACGTGTTGCGGGATGAGTGTGCGATCACCCAGGGCATGACCTGTCGTGGTGAACACCTTGCCATCCACCAGTTCCTTTGTGACCCAGACGGGCACGATGTCCAATCCGGCACGCTGCATGTTTGCGACCATCTCCTCCCCGTCACCCAGGCAGGTCTTGTCATCTACGCCATGCACCGAAACGATCCGGGTCGTCGTTCCGAGACGTTTCATCTCGGCGAGGTGGGCGGGGTGGCCGACAAAGCGGATTTCCTGCGCGCCTGCCGAGAGGAAGTTGGGGCTGGCGGCGTCTCGGCTATAGCGCGCATTGAGACCGTCGGCGGCCGGTAGATTGTAGGCCAGCGCGTCGCTGAGCTTCTTCATGCCGCACATGTCCACGATACAGGTGAAGGTGCGTGGCGCGAGCTTGTTCGCCATCAGCGTCACATTGCCGCCCCCCGAGCCGCCAGTGGCAAAGAGCCGCCCCCGGGCGAAGGGCTGCTTTGCCGAGTCGAGTTCATGGCAGACGAGCCACAGCGCCCGCAGGGCATCCAGCCCCTGCAACCAGCCGAAGTCGTAGGGCTCCGGCCCTTTGATGGAATCTTCCGGTCCGCTCTGAAGATAATTAACGCCGAGGGCGACGACGTTGAACTCCTTGGCCAGCACTTGTGGACTCGCCGTCCCGGCACAGTCGGTGCCGCCCCAGTTGTGGAGGGTGAGGAAAATGCCCGTGCGCGGACCGACGCTGGAGCGCGTGCCGTCAGGGTAATGCACGAGCACCCGCACCTGGCGCGGTCCGGGGCGCAAAGGCCACTCTTGAGCGGGAATCATCACCGCGCCGTCGCGTTCGGGCAGTTTGGGCCAGACTGATTCAACGGCGTGGAGCCGTGAGTCAGAGAGCGCCAGTCTCGCTGCGAGGACCACAATAGCGGTAAAACGCACAAGCAGAGCTTGGCTGAAGGGCCCCGCCCTGGTCAATAGGCTGGACGCCAACCTTGCCGTCGTC
>SESF01006686.1_pt1 | contig 12716 bp, 7 predicted proteins | sample 3171521 | NCBI WGS metagenome assembly SESF01 (sample SAMN10866945, study PRJNA518727) | freshwater metagenome | biome: subpolar coniferous forest; feature: holomictic lake; material: water; isolation source: holomictic Lake 227, 6 m and 8 m depth | place: Canada: near Kenora, Ontario | collected...
GCGGGCGGAGGTAATGCGGGAACCGACGATGGCGTGGGCGCGGCTTCCGGTTTTTGAATGGTTTCAACCTCGGCTGGCGGTGTGGTGGCAACAGGGGCGGGCACCTGATCCACGAGATGGGGAGGCTCGGGAGGTAGATCGGGTGGTGGCGGTGGCGGTGGCGGCGGTGGTGGGGGTGGAGCGGCGGCTTCCGGATAATCCTTGATTAATTCTTGTTCGAGGTATTCGGCGGTAATCTTATCCAGCGAGCTGGACGCGACCCGGGCGGCGGTCATGCGCAGCTCCTTCGCCTTGGCCAAGACTTGTTTGTTGTCCAAGCCGAGCTTTTTTGAGATGTCGTATATACGAACGGGCATATTTCTCTGTCGCGTCGGGCCTTAATTGCCAAACAGCCTTCATAGGCACCAACCTAAAACACAAGGATTTCTGGCGCTGGCGCCAGATCAACCAGAAATCGGCGTTTCGCCGATCTTTAATGTGCGCCGACCTGCCTCGGCACGCGCCGCTTCCATAATAGCAGCGGCATGATCACTGAGTTCCGGGATCCCGGACAAATCGCTTTCTTCGGCCTGCAGCAGATCTTCCAGCCGGGTTAGGCCGTGATGCACCAGTAAATCCGCTTGCTCGCGCGAAATCCCGGATATAGCCGCAAGCGAATCCACCGCTTCGGACACCTTCTCATCAAACCCCTTGGTAACCACCACTTCCGGCTCAATGTCCACCTGCCAACCGGTCAGTTTGGAGGTCAGCCGGGCATTCTGTCCCCGTTTGCCGATGGCCAGGGAAAGCTGGTCTTCGCTGACCATGATCCTGGCCCGCTTGCGGGTTTCATCAATCTCGAACGTCTTGAGCTTTGCCGGGGCCAGAGCATTGGTGATGAAATTGCTGATGTTCGAATCCCAGCGGATGATATCCACCTTTTCGTTGTTAAGCTCGCGCACGATATTCTTGACCCGTTGACCGCGGAGCCCAACGCAGGCCCCCACGGGGTCAACCCGCGGGTCGCGAGTCCAGACCGCCAGCTTGGTGCGAAAGCCCGGCTCGCGGGCGATGCCCTTGATCTCAATCGTGCCGTCGTTGATTTCGGACACTTCGAGCTGGAACAACTTGATGACAAAACGCGGATCGGAGCGGGACAAAATGATCTCCGGTCCGTGCGGTCCCTCCTCGACCGCGCGGACATAGCAGCGGAGGCGCTCGCCGACCTGGTATTCCTCGGTCGGCACGCGCTCGCGGTTGGGCAGCAAAGCCTCATACTTGCCCAGATCTACGATTACATCTGAGCGGTCAAAGCGCCGCACCGTCCCGCTGATAATATCGCCGACGCGGTCCTTGAATTCCGTGAAGATGAGCTGCTTCTCGGCCCGGCGGATATGCTGCATCAAGGCCTGTTTGGCATATTGGGCGGCAATGCGGCCGAAGCCCACTGGCGTGACCTCCACCTCAACCTCTTCTCCCAGTTGCGCCTCAGCCCGGATGCGTCGGGCATCGAACGCGGAGATCTGGTCATGCTTGGAAATCACCTTCTCCGACACGATCAGTTTAGCAAAGGCACGTATGTCGCCGGTTTTCTGGTCGATGACCACGCGCAACTCGCGCGCTGGACCGACGGCGCGCTTGGCGGCTGACAACAACGCCTCCTGGACCGCGTTGGAAAGGACATCACGGTTGATGCCCTTTTCGCGTTCCCAGAATTCTAATACTGCTAAAAAGTCGGCGTTCATATGTCTTCTACGGCAGCTCCCAAACAGGGGAACAAAAAAGTCGGCAGATTGTACTCTTCCGACTTTGGCGGGCTGGCGAACCAGCTAACTTTACCGTTCACAGAAAAAGTAGGGGGTTGGCCGAAAACAGTCAAGCTTAGATTCCAATGCCAAAATAGCGACCAAGAACCCCTCTTTCCGGGGGTTTATGCCCGTTTGCTCGATTCCTTTTGCAATTTGACGTGCCCTATTCCAAGCTGGTCGCATGACGCAACCGCTTGCCCTCGTCTTGTATGAGAAACTACTGCCGGGTAGCCAGCTCGTCAATCGGCTGCAGGATATGAATTATCGTGTCCAGGCGATTGCGGACGCTGGCCGGTTGGTGGAATGCGCTGAGCAGTCCAGACCGATGCTCGTGCTGGCGGACCTGGCATCCACCCGGAATGACGTCTGCGCTGCACTCGCGCGGCTCAAGCAGAACTCCGCTACCAAACACTTGCCGGTTGTGGCTTTCAGCGACGAAGAATCAGCGGAACTGCAAGCGGCTGCGCAGGCTGCCGGGGCGACCTTGGTCGTCAGCGAGGCCGCCGTTTTGAACCATCTTCCCCAGATCCTCGACCAGGCCCTGCAGGTCGAGTGAATGCTCCAAGCCCCTACTGCCGCGCGTAAACCAACCCCCAAATAGGCAAAATAAACGTTCAGCAATTGGCGAGTGAAAAGGGACCCACGGCCCAGAACGTCCAACGCCAGCACTCGAACGCATCTTAGACTGTCCATTCGATTCCTGTAGTCAGGCACAACTCAATTCCGACCAAAGGAATTGGGGTGTTGGTCGATCTATTTATGCCCCTGCCAATGGGCCAAAGTAGGGCCGGATGATCACGCCACCCCTCCCACCCCATGACGCGGTGGTGTCGTGGTGGTTGCGGTTTCTTCGCGTTCTGCTAATGTCTGTGTGCTCATGCTGGTAATCGCAATATGCTTTGTCGCGGTAGTGCCTGAAAGCCGCCCAATTCAGGGAAGAGATTGGGGCGAGTGCCTCAGCTCAGGGCTTGCTATTGTCTCGCCATGCCTGGCCTCGGATTGTTAGACTTCTCAAACCATAAGTATAAGGATGAAAGTTCTATCGAGTAGTATGCGGATGGCCGCGTTTGTGGCCGCTGGAGTTTTTGGGATCGCTCATGCCGAGAGCGTCTATGAAAACTACACTTTCAACACCTTCGCCGGCCTGGGACCCGGTTCCAGAGATGGCTCCAACGGTGTCGCCCTGTTCAACTCGCCCAGTGGCGTGACCGTGGATGGCGCGGGAAACGTGTATGTGGCCGATTCCGGGAACCAGACCCTGCGCAAAATCCTGTCGGCGGGCAGGGTGGCTACGGTGGCCGGGTTGGCCGGCAGTTCGGGTTCCGCCGACGGGACGGGTGGTGGGGCGCAGTTTAACTTTCCACGAAAAGCGGCGGCCGATAGCGCTGGCAATCTTTACGTGGTGGACACATATAACCATACCCTCCGCAAGATCACCCCCGCTGGGGTCGTAACCACCCTGGCGGGTACCCCCGGCGTCCCGGGGACCAACAACGGCACTGGGACATCTGCCAAGTTTTACTACCCTTACGGGCTCGCGGTGGACACCAACGGGACGGTCTATGTGGCCGACACCTACAATCACACCATTCGTAAAGTCACCGCCGGAGGGGTGGTTACCACCTTGGCTGGCACTCCCGGCGGCGCGGGGACCAACAACGGCACTGGGGCGGCTGCCAAGTTTAATACCCCTTACGGGCTCGCAGTGGACACCAGCGGGACGCTATATGTGGCCGATACCTACAACCACGTGATCCGCAAGGTCACCGCCGCCGGCGCCGTGACCACCTTCGCGGGCAAAATGTTCAGTCCCGGCAGCCTCAATGGCACCGGCACAGCGGCTCAGTTCCATTATCCTGCCGGGATATCGGTCGGTACCGGAGGCACGCTGTATGTGGCGGATTACGCGAACAGCCTGATTCGCAGGATCACTTCCGCAGGCGCCGTCAGCACCCTGGCCGGGACCGCCGGCTCTCCCGGCAGCGCCAATGGAACAGGTGCCGCCGCTCGCTTCAATCAACCCATGGATGTGGCAGCGGACCTTAATAGCGGGTTGGTGTATGTCGCCGAAGATGTCAACCAACTCATCCGCAAGATCACCTCCGTGGGCGTGGTGACCACGCTGGCCGGCCAGATCGTTGGTTCCGGCACCAATAATGGCACCGGCAGTGTCGCGCGCTTCAATTACCCCAGTGGCGCCGCGGTGGCCGGCAATGGCACTGTCTATGTCGCCGACTACCGCAACTTTGTCGTGCGCAAGATTAGTCCCGCAGGCGTGGTTACCAATTTGGCGGGGTTGGCTGGGGTCGCGGGGACCAACAACGGTACCGGCACTGCCGCCCGGTTCGGCGGTCCAGCCGGCGTGGCGATTGATGGTAGTGGCAATCTGTATGTCGCCGACTTACTGAATTATGCCATTCGGAAGATTACTTCCGCCGGCGTGGTGACCACTCTGGCAGGGCGCCTGGGCACCTCCGGCACTAACGATGGCACCGGCACCGCCGCCCGGTTCAACAACCCCGTCGGAGTGGCCGTGGACGCCGGTGGCACTGTCTATGTCGGCGATTCGTGGAACCACGCGATTCGCAAGATCACTCCTGCGGGTGTGGTGACGACTCTGGCCGGCTTGGTCGGCACTTCAGGCACCAACGACGGGGTGGGGGGCGCCGCTCGTTTCAACTACCCGCAAGATGTCGCCGTCGATGCCAGTAATTACGTCTATGTGGCCGATAACGGTAATAGTTGTATCCGCAAGGTGGCGCCTGATGGAACGGTGACGACCTTGGCCGGGCTCTGCGGTAGCAGCGGCAGCAACGACGGCACGAACTCTGCCGCCCGGTTCACTAATCCCCTCGGCATCGCCATAGATTCTGCGGGCAATCTTTACGTCGGGGACACCGGTAACCAGACGATCCGCAAAATCACTCCCAGCGGCGTGGTGACTACCATCGGTGGCGAGGTCGGCACCGCCGGCAATACCGACGGGTTGGGGAGCGAGGCCAGGTTTAATGGCCCCGAAGGGTTGGCGGTCGATGCTAACGGCTTTGTCTATGTGACCGATAGCAGCAATCACACCATTCGTAAGGGCAATCCCGCCCTGTCGGACTATCCGGTGGTTGATTTGCCCATCGCCAGCATCGGAACCGTCCGCCACTTGGATGTGACCAACCTGACCACCACCTCCTGGTCCTGGAGCATCGTCCGCTGCCCGGCTGGCGGGACGGCCCAGTTGTCGGCGACGACCGCGCGCAATCCTACCATCAACCCAGACGCTACTAACGACTTCTACGTCATCCAGTTCCAGGGGATGGACGCTCAGGGACGCGCGGCCATTGGCACGGTGTCCGTGGGCGATTACATGCGGCCGCAGGTTATTATCGCGAGCCCCACTTGGGACCAGCAGATCTACAGCCCACTGTGCACCGTCGCCGGCACCGCGACGGACGACGTCCAAGTGACCAGCGTCCAGGTTCAGCTCAACGATGGCCCGTGGTTGCCGCCGTCTGGCCTGACCAACTGGACCAGCCGGATGACGCTGATTCAAGGAGTCAATACCATCCGCGCCTATGCGGTGGACAACCGGGGCCTGTTCTCGGCCACAAACAGCGTGGGCGTGGTTCGCGCCGAGCAGCGGCTGACGATTACTCCCACGACGACGAACAGCTTGGTGGTCTCCTGGCCATTGCCGGCGGACGGCTGGGTGCTGGAGTGGACGAACAGCGTTCCCACAGTCCCGAACACTTGGCCCCAGATCTCACCGCCTTACCAGACCAATACCGTGCAGGCCTGGATTGTCGTGCCAGCGCCAACGGGCGACGCTTTTTACCGTCTGCACATACCGTAAGTCGGGAATGCAGAATGCAGAATGTAGGTAACTTTTCAGGTCGCCCCTGCCGTGCACGCAGGCCAGTGAACAGTTGCGAATGCAGAGCCGCAGCCGTGCGCCTGTTTTGGGGGGGCGTTGCCGGGAATTCTTCATTCTTCATTCTTCATTCTGCCTTCTTCATTCACTGAATTGTCCGCCGTGCCGGTATCCAGTCTTTATGTCCACGTGCCCTTCTGCGCGCGGAAGTGTTCCTATTGCGCCTTCTATTCCGAGCCCTCCAGCGCCGAGTTGATCGACCGCTATGTGGGGGCGCTCATTCGCGAGCTGGAATTGGTTGCCGCCGACCTGAGGCCGCGCACCATCTACTTTGGTGGCGGCACGCCCTCGCTCCTTAACCTGCGTCAATGGGAGCGGATCATCGACGCTATGGAACGTCTTCGGTTAGGCGGGGCAGGGGAGTGGACGGTTGAGTGCAACCCCGCCACGGTTTCACTCGACAAGGCCAGGCTGCTGCGGTCTGGCGGCGTGAACCGCATGTCCATGGGAGTCCAGTCACTCAATGCGTCCTTGCTCGATCGGCTTGGGCGCGTTCATACCCGCGAGATGGCCTTCAAGTCGTTCGACATTCTGCGCCAGGCGGGTTTTGACAATCTCAACCTCGACTTGATGTTCGCCATCCCCGGCCAAACCCTCGAGGTCTGGCGCGAGACATTGCGCGAAGCAATCGCGATGGGCAGCGAACATCTCTCCAGTTACGAGGTGATCTACGAGGAGGACACCGTCCTCTACGACCAGCTCCAGGCAGGCAAGGTTAACGCCGATGAAGACCTGGCCTGCTCGATGTACGAGGAGCTGGTTGACTGCGCCACAACTGCCGGCTTTGAGCAATACGAGGTAGCCAACTTCTCCCGCCCTCGCGCCTTCCGCAATCAACCCGCAGCTCCCGACCTGCCAGGCTGTGCGTGCCGCCACAATGTCAACTACTGGCGGGGTGGCTCCTTTTACGGACTTGGCCCCAGCGCGACGAGCTACGTGCATGGCGTGCGCACCAAGATCATGTCCAACACGCAGCGCTATTGCGAGCAGGTTGAGCAGGGGCAGCACGCCCATGACTTTAGCGAGGAGTTGGCGCCCCTGGCGCGGGCGGGAGAGACGGCGGCGTTTGGCTTGCGCATGGTGGAAGGCTGGCCCTTTGAGCAGTTCCGTCAGGTGACAGGTTTTGATCTGCGCCAGGAGTGGGCGCAAGACATGGCCCAGTTGGTGAAGCAGGGCAGGGGACAAATCCTCCCTGACCGCTTCCTGCTAACCCGGGAGGGGTTGCGCTTTGCCGACTCCGCCGCCCAGTTCTTCCTCCGCTGAACCAGGATGGCAAGGAAACCCTGACTTCAAGATGCCTGCGACAGCCCCCCCTCCAGTATTATGCTCTTTCCAGGCACGTGTTGTCCGTGTCAGTAAGTTGACACCTGCCCAGCAGCCTGCGACCATCCCTCTCAACAGTAAAAAGCGCGTGTCACCGATCACCCTCAGTATCAAAACCGGTCTCCTGGCCCTCGGGCTCATCGGAGCCGGCATCATTTCAACCGGCGCGGGCGCGCCACCCTTTGACTTCACGAGAATAGTCTTCGTCAAGCGTACCAACCTGCAATCCAACCACTACTACACCGATTACATTAACGGCGGGTTCGAGCCCGGGGGAAACCTTTGCATTCTGGACTTGGAAACCGGAACGGCTCGCGAGGTGGTCAGCGAACTAAAAGGCGGCGTGTTCGGGCGGTTCGATCTCTCGTTTGACGCCAAGACAGTGGTGTTCGCCTGGAAGAAGAGCGCTGGGGAAGGCTACCGAATTTATGAGTGTGGGATTGACGGTAGCGGCCTGCGGCAGTTGACATCCCCCCCCCCGGAAGAAGCGGACCTGGTCAAGAAGTACCAGCTCGGATATCACCACGGCACCGACGACATGGACCCCTGCTACCTTCCCGATGGAGGCATTTGCTTCATATCCACCCGGTGTCAGTATGGGATTCTCTGCGACGCGCCGGACATCTTCACGACCACGGTTCTCTACCGCATGGACGGCAACGGCGGGAATATCCGCAAGCTCTCGAATAGCTCCGTCAGCGAAGCCACCCCCGCCGTAATGAATGACGGGCGAGTGCTTTACACACGGTGGGAGTACGTGGACAAGGGAGCTGTGAGTGTCAAATGTCTCTGGGCCATGAATCCCGATGGCTCGGGTTCGAGCGAGATTTATGGGGCGGACATTTCTTTGCCGCCCACCTTCACGCAGGGGCGGCCCATCCCGGGCTCCGACAATCTGTTTATCGCCGCCGGCACTCCGCATTGTCCGCAAAACGCCGTGGGCACCATTATTCGCATCGATATCAGCAAGGACATCCGCACGCGCGATCCGATGACCTATATCACTCCCGATGTTGATGTGCGCGCCGAGGGCGGGTTCTGGTTCGATCCCGCCGGCAAGTGGGGCAAGCGCCTCTTCAAAGACCCCTACCCGATCTCGGGGAAGCTGTTCCTGGTCAGCCTTAACCCGACGGGTGTGGCCACCGAGAAGGTCAATTGGGGAATCTGCTCACTGGATGAAACCGGCCAGACGACTTTGCTTTATCAGGACGCTCGATACGGCAGTTTCATGCCCATCCCGGTCAAGCCCCGCAGCGTGCCCCCGGTCGTTGCCGCCAGGACAGACCCGAACCTGGCGGCGCTGAACAAGGCCGCCTGCATCATCACCGATGTCTATCGCGGGTTGGAGGGGATTCAGCGCGGCCAGGCGAAGTATCTCCGCATTAACGAACAGGTGCCCCGCCCGTGGAATGCCCGCCGCTTCTATGACGGCGACGAATACGACCAGCAACACGCGGTCATCAGCAAAGACGCCAGCCTCGGTCTGAAAGTCCAGCTCGGCATCGTTCCCATTGAGTCCGATGGTTCCGCCTACTTCCTGGTCCCGGCAGACCGGAACATCTATTTGCAGGTCCTGGACGAAAACTTCATGGAGCTGCAGCGCGAGCGCACTTACGTCAACTATCGTCCCGGCGAAAAGCGCTCTTGCACCGGCTGCCATGAAACGCCCTCGCAGGCCCCACTTCAGCAGCAAACGGCACCGCTGGCCTTGGCCCGTCCGCCCTCCGAACCCGGCCCGCAACCGGGAGAAGTCTCGGGCGCGCGCCCGCTGCATTATCCCACCGACGTCCAGCCGGTCTGGGACAAATACTGTCTCAAGTGCCACAGCGGTGCCTCGCCCAAGGGTGGTCTGAACCTGAGTGGAAACATGACGGCCCTGTTCAACACCTCCTACGAGAGCCTCATGCCTGAGCGCCGACAGGCTCCCAACCGCGACCGTCACGTGCTCGGACCCATCATCGGGGAAAACCACCCCAAGACTGGTAATGTGGAATACCTCCCAGCCAAATCGCTGGGCTCGCACACCAGCGTACTGGTCGCGATGCTTTCGGGGGGCAAGGTTCAGCTCAGCAATCCGGCTGACGCCCAGCGCGCCGCGACCCTGGCGGAAAAACACAAAGAGATTCATCTGACCGGCGAGGAGCTTCTTCGCATCACCACCTGGGTCGAGGCCAACGGCCAGTATTACGGCTCGTATTACGGGAAACGTAATATCAAATACAAGGCGGACCTCGATTTTCGTCCGGTGCCGACGTTCCAACAGGCTATCTGCCAATAAACACCAATCCATTCCATGAATCCACTGATCGCAACCACGTATCTCGTCAGCGCCATCTCCCTTGCCCTCCTGAGCGCGGGCTGCTCCCATCATGATGGCCGAGATCAGGCCCGGTCCTCCGTGCCGGCTTTCGACAACGCCTCCTTTTACAAGGACGGCAAGTTCGATGTCGAGAAGGGCAAAGACGCCGTGATCGCACTGATGAAGTATCACGGCTACCCCGTTTATCCTGGTATGCGCCAGGCCCTGTGGGTCTCTGACTACGGCACCGGGCAATTCACGCGCCTTGGTCTGGCTGCCCGGATGTGGAAGAATAACGAAGCCGACCGCTACATGCTGATGGATATGTTCCTATTGCCCGGACAGATGCTGCCCGAACATTGGCATTTGGCTGCCGGTGACAATCCCTCAAAACGAGAAGGCTGGCTGGTCCGCTACGGTTCTGCCCATATCGTAGGCGAAGGCGAACCCAACCTGGCTCCGGAAGTGGTCGTGCCCAAATGCCACAATGGCGGCGAGGTCACTGTCAAACATGAGGTGTTCGCCAAGGCCGGCGAATTCGCGGCCCTCAACCGCGAGGGGGCGCATCATTGGCAGCTTGCAGGGCCGGAGGGTGCCATTGTCAATGAGGTGGCCAATGTCCACTCCGAGCCGGGGGTGCGCCATTTGGATCCGGCCATCAACAAGAACTTCCTCGGCAACTAGAATCGCATGAGCATCGGCAAGGAAGCTATGAGAATGGTCAGGCGTCATGCGGCAGTGCTGCTCGCGATATGCGCGTTTGGCGCGGCGCAGGCGTATGCGGTGGAACACCGGTTCCTGGCGGTGGATGAATCGCGCTCGCAGTTGCACCTGGTGGACCAACGCAACACGAATCAAAGCTGGACGTTGAAGCTGCCCGAGCGATGCCGCGACTACCAGTTGATCGGCAACAACGAGCTGCTCCTCAGTTCCACCACCGGCTACTACATTTACAGCCTTGCCACGCGCGCATTGGTGAAGCAACTGCACGACAAGCGCTTCGACGGGGCTGCCTCCGTGCGCCGATTGGCCGACGGACGCACACTCCTCGGCTGCAACCAGAATGGCATCACCCTCTTTGAGCTCGGGCCGGATGATGCGGTCCTCCGCACCGCGAAATTTCCCGAGCTAAACACACTGCGCTTAATGCGCCTGACACCCACCGGCACGCTGCTCTTTGGCGCCAATGGCAACCTGGTCATTGAGGCCGACCTGACCGGGAAAATCGTGGGCCGCTTCACACTTCCGGAACCCGCCAAACATATTTACCAGATCCTGCGGCTTCCCAACGGCAATCTCCTCGCAGCCGCCGGGTATGGCCATTTCCTTGCCGAAATTGATGTCGCAGGAAAGATTGCCAAACGCATTGACGGCTCCTCGCAGCCGCCCGAGACCCATCCCCATTTCTGGTGCGGCTATCAGGTTCTGAAGAACGGCAACATCGTCATGTGCAACTGGACTGGCCACGACGCCAGCGACAGCACCAAAGCCCCTCAACTCATCGAGTTTGATCCCGCCGGGAAACTGGTCTGGTCCTGGCACAATCCCACTCTGGCCGGCACCATCCACGGCGTCGTGGTGCTTGATGATCTCGATACGACCGTCCTGAATGATGATTCCTCGGGCACGCTGACAAAAGCAAAGCCTTGATTCCAGGCCGGAGCCAAGCTCCCTGGTTTCCACGGATATTCGAGCGCGCGAAGGTGGAGCATCCTGCGGGGTGCAGGACTAAATCGTTACTCCTTTTGATTTCCGATGCTTTTGCGCTTGAATATGTCTAGCAGATAGACATATTACGTCCATGCGCAACTTCATCGAGCAACGCCAAGTGATCTTTCAAAAAATGGCCCGGATTGACCAAATGGAATACGGTTCTCTCCAGGCCGAGTACCGCCCGGGAACCGACCCCGAACATCCGCTGGGCCCCTATTACAAGTATCAGGTCTGGCAGGATGGCAAGAATCGCTCCGAGCGAGTCGCCGATCCCCGCGCCGAGCAATTGCACAAAGCCCTCGAAGGTCGGCAGCACTTTGAGCAACTGGCCCGGGAATGTATCGAGTTAACGGTGCAGCATACCCGCCAGCACCAGACGGATACCGACGCAAAAAGAAACTCCAGGAGTCGGTCCGCCAGGAAACCGCTTCCGAAGTCGAGGCCTTCATCGCCTTAGCCAAGGCGCGGTTGGTAACCGAGCGGGTCCTGCCGCCACAATGGTTGGAGTTGGGCCTCCGAGCCGCTCTCCTGAAGGATGGCCAACGCGCCTTGGAGGAGCTATTCAATGATCCGAACTGGCGACTGGAGCGGGACCAGGCGGAGGAGGGGGAGAAGTGTTATGCGAGCCGACCCACCACCGTGGACACTCTGTTTGGGCCCGTAACCTTACGTCGCAACTATTACACTGACGGCCAAGGCAGTGGACGCGTTCCCTTGGACCAGGCCCTGGGGATTGTGGCGGGCTGTACGCCGGCTTTGGCGCGGCTGATGTGCCGGGCGGGAGCGGTGGAACACTATGAAGCGGCCGCCCAGAGCCTCAATGAGTGCGCCGGCTTGACGATCAATGCTCGGCGCATCCAACGAATCGTCAACCGCCTGGGGCCGCAGATGGCCCAGTGGCCACGGCCCAGTTCGGAGATCAGCCCGCCCTCGGCTGATCAAGTGTTCTATGTCGAAGGGGACGGGGCCGGCATTCCCGTGCGCCCAGAAGAGACGGTGGGGCGAAAAGGCAAGCAGACCGGTCAACGGGCCAAAACCCGGGAGGTGAAACTGGGATGCGTTTTCACCCAAACCAAAGAGGATGAGGAGGGCAAACCGATCCGGGATCCCCAAAGCACTTCCTATGTGGCCACGCTCCAGCCGGCGGCGGAGTTTGGCGCTTTACTGCGGACCGAAGCCCGCCAGCGTGGGCTGGCTCTGGCCTGCTTGGTGGTATTCCTGGGCGATGGAGCGGCTTGGGTCTGGGAACTGGCCCGCGTGAACTTTCCTATGGCCGTCTTTATCCTGGATTTCTTTCATGCGGCCGAGCACTTGAAGTGGCTGGCCCAAGCGCTCTGGGGAGAAGACTCCGAGCCAGCCAAAACCCAGTGGGAACGCTGGGCCAAGCTGCTCAAAGAGCAACCCGAGGGCTTGGAGATGATTCTGCGGGAGGCGCGCCAGGCGCTGCCTCGCCGCGGCAAGCAGCGTGAAGCGGCCTTGAAACAGATCGCCTATTTTGAAAGCAATACCGACAAGATGCGCTATGCCGAATACCGGGCGCGTGGCTTATTCATCGGCTCTGGAGTCGTCGAAGCTGGCTGTAAAACCGTCATCGGCCGCCGACTCAAACAATCGGGCATGTTCTGGGGTGTCGCGGGAGCGCAGAACGTCCTAGACATTCGCTGCCTGCTTG
>SESF01015967.1_pt1 | contig 12711 bp, 12 predicted proteins | sample 3171521 | NCBI WGS metagenome assembly SESF01 (sample SAMN10866945, study PRJNA518727) | freshwater metagenome | biome: subpolar coniferous forest; feature: holomictic lake; material: water; isolation source: holomictic Lake 227, 6 m and 8 m depth | place: Canada: near Kenora, Ontario | collected...
CCCGGTCGTCGGTCTTGAACCGGAGGGCGATCTCCCCGGGCCGGTGGGAGTGTCCCTCGGCGTCGGTGAACGTGATGGTGAAGGTCAGAACGAACCCGATTTTCTCGTCCTTGAAGAGAATCGACTCCTGGTCGAACTTTCCCCCCAGGGCCAGGGCTTGCTGATAGGAAATTCCCGGGATGAAAAAAGATTCCTCCTCGACGGTGTGGTCGGTCCCGTCGGAGTAGGTGTAACCGGAGGTCTGCTCGATGTACCCGAGGCCGAGCGCCCGGATGGCACCGGCAAGCTGACGGTGCCGGAACTTGTTCTCGGAGGCGGAAAACTCTCCCCGGTAGGCGGAGATGACCGCGAAAGTTTTCCCTGTCTGAATGTGCTGGATGATCCGCGACAACGACGACTCCCGGATGATGATCATTGCGGTTCCGTGAACCCCGGAACCGGACGCTGGAAAAGGGTCTGCATCTGGTCTTTGGTCAGGTCGACGACCCTGAGGGTTTCGTTGTGGCCGTTGTTCGCCAAGGCTTTGAACAGGCCGTAGACGTCGACGGGGATGGCGATGGAAGAGGGGAAATAACTTTTTCCGTCGTCGGCAGATTCTTCGACCGTGAAGGAATACTCCCCGATTTCCACGTCGAACCTGGAGTGCGTGTCCTGGAACGTGTGTTCGTCCTGCCAGACGTACAGGTCGACCGAACCGGTGACGGTGCCGATCTGGCACGGGACGTCCCTCGCCCACCGGTCCAGGAAGCCGTACTCAGCGAGGTGGACCTCCTGTTCCTCAGGAGGCAAGTCGGAATGGGGACGCCACCGTACCTGTTGCGGTCTCATCTGCTATCCCAGGTCGACAGGCGGGAAGCTGAGATGCGCCACCCAGCCTTTGTTGCCGGTCAGACGGATGCTGAGTTGGTGGCTTTGGCTTACGTACTGGGCGGAGATGATTTTCCCGAGGTACATGTCGAGGTTGGTGTCTCCTTGGTTGGCCGACACCCACAGGCCGTCTTGTCCGACCCCGATGAAACTGACGCTTGTCCTGCCCACGCTGATCACGCTCTTGTCGTTGACCTGGGTGAAGGTCGTGTGCGAGAGGTCGCTGTCCTGGAGGTTGTCCAGGGCTTTCACCAGGCCGATGAGAGGCATCTGGGAGTCCCACAGCCCACCGTTCGCCGGTCCTACAAGACCCACTTTCTTGGGCGGGTCCAGACTGATGATGGACTTGATGGCGGAGGCGAAACCGGCCAGGTCGCCCTCTTTCAGACTGGCCTTCCGGGGCGCCGACTCGACCCGCTGGGCCTTCCAGCCTCCGACCGTCCACTGGTTGAGGAACTTGGTCAGCGCGTCGCTGGGGTGGTGCATGGCGTCGAAGTCGAACATGGCTTTTTCCATGGCGTCGGCCAGGCCCTGGAGGTCGTGGAACCGACTCTTTCCGGCGGAGGTCAGGTAGTTCATGACGTCGACGTCGATGTCGACAGTCATCCCGTCGGCGGTGTCCGCAATGGTGATGATGTCGGTCCCCCGCTGGGCCCTCGCCAGAACCGTGTCGCCGGAGTGGAGCCGGAAATGCTGGTTCGGCTCGAAAAAATCTTCCTCGAGACCCTCTCGAGCGGAAACGGGGGCCTTGTGTGCTTTCTTGTTCTCGACCCGAAGGTTTTTTTCCTCGGGGAGACTGTGGGCGGTGCGGGTCATCTTGGCCAGAACGGCTCGGCTGGATCGGGTCATGGGTTTTTCCTTTTTTCTCAGGGGCGGTCAGCGATACAGGAACGACTGGAGGAAGCCGGGGAACTCGGCTTTGGCCCAGACCTTGGTACCGTCGTGCATCAGCATGTCGATGCGGTTGTGGCCGAACAGGCGGGCGAAGTTGACGTTCGCCAGCGGGATGATGAGCTGGGCGCCTTTGTTCATTCCGAAGAACGACCAGACCTCGACGCGGATGCAGTCTCGCTCGGCGTCGAACACGAGCTTGGCGGGCCAGATCGAGGACTCGATGCCCGAGGGCTTGCAACTGACCAGCATCGACATGGCGCTGGCGCCGAAAGCATTGTCGCCGTTGGCTTGGAGGTACTCGCGGATCTCTTCGCCAGAAACTCCAGTCAGGACGCCGGGTACGTTGTCAGCATCGTAGGGCCTACCCTCGACAATCTTTTTTCGCTCAACAAGTTTCATGATAGACCTCTCATCAGAATAGTCTCAAAGTCGGGCGGTTTGCAGATCCCGCTCGATGTCGGCGTCGGAAGAATTTTTCTTGGAAAAAGATTTCTTGACGTGCTTGGCAATGGTGTGGATGGCCGCGATGACCAGGTTGAATCCTGCCGCCCCCAGTTGCCCGAACCACGGGAAGGACAGGGCACCCCCGGAGGCCACCCCCGCCAAGAGGAGGATCAAGGACTTGATCCCTGCCGGGGAAGTGAAGAACGTGGCGAACGTCAACTTGCCGGTCAGGGCCAGGACGATTTCGGACATGTCGAAGTCGGAGTGGAAATCCCCGGTGAAGGATTGGTTCATCCACATGAGGACAAGGAGGCCCGCGAAAACCGCCCCGGAAAAAACCAGGATGGCCTTGTGCCTCTTGAGCCAGGCGTCGATTTCCGCTCCGACCTTTCTCAGGGTTTCCGGGTCCTTTCCCATCTTGACCAGGGCCAGGTCGATGCCCTTGTGGGCCAGGGATGTCAGGAGGTCGGGGACTGCGTGAACAATTTTTACCCATGCGTTGTGGGCTTGGGTGAGGACCTTCTTGAAATACTCCAGGTCCCACTTGAATTCCGTGAACAGCTTGAAAACGCCCTTGTCCTTGAGAAACACCATGAAATCTTTGACCGAGGTCTTGAGGAGCTTGACCGTCTCCTTAATGAAGACCCAGACCTCTTTCATGCCCTCGGAGAGCTTGTCCTCGCGGAGGATGCGCCCGTAGTCGGTCGACCGGCAGAAAGCCTCGTACTCAAGAAAAAGCGCATCGGTTTCCATGCAAGAATAGTCACCTGAACCCGAACAGGTCGGTCTTGGGCTTCTCGGTTTGTCCGTATAGACCGGCACGGCTCATCGGAGGGAACGCCTCGGCGATCCTCTGCTCGGCCAGGACGATGTACTCGGGGTTCAGCTCCGTCCCAACGTAATCCCGGCCTTCTTCTTTGGCGACGGCCCCGACGGTGCCGGACCCCATGAACGGGTCCAGGACCAGACCCCCCCGGGGGGCTCCGGCGAGGATGCACGGGCGGATCAGCTCGGGAGGAAAAGTCGCGAAGTGCGACCCGGCGTAGGGCGCGACCGGAACAGTCCAGACGGAGCGTTTGTTGCGGATCTCCCCGCCGTAGAAAACATCGTCTCTGTCAGGCCTATGCGTCCCGTATCCTTGCCCCGGGATGGTTTGCTCTCTTTTACTCCCTTCGCGCTTGAACGAGGCGGCTTTTCCTGTCTGTCCCCCGACAGCGTCCTCTTTCATTGCGTCAGAGTCGAAGTAGTACCGCCCCTGTTTGGACAGGAGAAAAATGTACTCATGGGCTTTGGTGCATCGGTCGGTCACCGACTCGGGCATGGGGTTCGGCTTGCTCCAGATGATGTCCTGCCGAAGCCACCAGCCGTCGGCCTGGAGAGCGAGGGCGACCCGCCAGGGAATTCCGATGAGGTCTTTCGCCTTGACGCCCGGAAACACCCGGTTCACGACGGCCTCCCGCTCGGCCCCGTACCCGGCCCGCCCGCTGGATACCAAAGAGTTGTTCCCGGCGTAGCTGTCACCCAGGTTCAGCCAGAGAGTCCCGTCGTCGCGGAGAACCCGCCGGACCTCGCGGAACACCGCAATCAGGCGTGCGACGTACTCATCGGGCGTGCCCTCCAGGCCGATCTGTCCATCCATTCCGTAATTTCTGAGTCCAAAGTAAGGCGGCGACGTGACGCACGTGTTGACCGATCCGTCCGCGAGGGTCTTCAATCCCTCGATGCAGTCGCCTTGGATGATTTTGTTCATGTTGCGGGTGTCTCCTCGGGGTGGTCTTGTCCTAGAATTCTTCTTCGCTTGGCCTGGGACTCGACCAGTTCCTCGGGCGAAATCCGCATCAGCTTGAACAGACCGGGTTCGTGGAAATACTTGACGATCTGTCCGACGGACCCCATGGACTGTTTGAGGACCTGGACCTCGACGATGTCGTCCAGGGCTTTGGCTTCCTCGTCGTCCGGAAACAGGCGGTCGGCATAATATTTTTCTCGGAAAATTCCCAGGACAATTCTCGACCTCTCCGCGATGGCCGAAGAATTCTTGATGTTGTTCAGCGTCGGTCTCAGCCTTTGGATTCCCTGGATGTTCAGGGGCTTTGTGTTGTCGGTCTGCCGGTTGGCCTGGATGAGCAGGACGATGTGGACGCCCAGCCGTCGGGCGACCTCATGGATCATGTTCATGCCCTTCTCGATGACTGACGGGTCCTCGCCGGAAACGTCTTTGAGCATGGAGAACAGGTCGATGAACAAGATCATGAACTTGGTCTTCATCAGAATCTGCTGGCGTCGGATTGTGGCCTCGACGTCGGCAATGGATTGGGACGGGTCGTCCACGAAGAACCAGTTGTTCAGCTTCTTGCTCAGAACCTCGCGTTCCCGGTGGATGGCGTCGATGACGAAATCATCCAGAGGCTCGCCTTTGGCCCGTGGCAGGAGAGACCGGGAGTCCAGGTCTTTTCTCAGACCCATGAGCCGGTCGCCGGTCGCGATGCCCGACATCTCAAGGGAGATCATTCCGCACGGAATCCGGCTGTTGATCATCCGGTTGAAGAGGTTCAGGGAGAACATGGACTTGCCCATGCCGGTCGCCCCGAAAATCGAGGTGATCTCCCCGGGAGCGGGTCCGACGGCCAAGGCCTGGTCGAGGGACGTGTCTCCGAACTCCCATTTGTACAGCCCGTGGTTCCGCGCCTCGATCTGGCGGACGTAGGCGTCCATGAACTGCTCGGGGGTCTGGATCGAGGATTCTTTCCCCTTCGCGACGTCGATGTGTCCCTGGAGGTCATAGACCCAGCCTTGGAGGAGAGCTACATCCAGCTCGCCTTTCGAGGAGGTCTTGGTCCAAATTTTTTCCAGAAGGCTGGTCTCGATCTGCGCCTTGGCGTAGTCTCCTCGAAGGCGCTGGAAATAGTAGGCGAACGACCCGGTGGTCCGCTCGGTTTCCAAGAGGGACCGGATGGATTCGTCGGTCAGCTTGCCGTGGCGCTTGTTTCCCTCGGACACCAGGTTGGTGACGCTCGGCTCGACGTGGGCGATGTAGAGCGCCTTGATGGCCTCGTAGAGAGCCATGCCCTCCTCGGAGACGAAATAGTTTCGGTCTAGGTTGGCCACCAGCTCGATGTTGTCCACAAGGCAACAAAGGACCTGACGCTCGTTGAGCATGGAGGATAGGAGAGACACGTCAGTCCTCCCAAATGTTGTCGAGGTCGACCTTGGCCCAGACGTCGTTGAACTCCATCACACGGACGGATCTGGCCACCAGGGCCTGGATCGAGGGGCCGTAGGGGTCTCCGATCAAAGCCGGGTCGACGTTGGAGGTGAAGCACGTCGAGCGTCGGTACATCTCCATCCGGGTTCGAAGGAACGTGTCTAGGAAAGCGAGCTGATAGCCAGACTTGTAGAGGGTCATCTTCTTGGGGTCGAACGAGTCGTCGACGACCAGGTAGTCGACCTCCCGACAATCCTCGACCAGAGAGGCGTACCTGTCGGGGGCGTAGGTCTCTTCCTTGAGGGCCAGGACCAACTCCGACATGGTGATGAACCGAACCGTGTACCCTTGGAGGAAAATTTCTTTCGCAAGAATTTTTGCCGTGGTGGATTTCTGGGTCGAGTTCCAGGCAGACCAAAGGTATAGATTCGTGGACCGGTGTTTGGAGGGAAATCCGTTCAGGAAAATCCTGAGCTTGCGGAGATTCCCCGGCTCGTCGGCTCCCTGATAGCTATCTAAGGACCGCCCCATGGTCCCGGACTCGACTCCGGCCTTCTCCAGGGAACACCTCGCCTGATAGAGCCGGAGGGCCTCTCTATAGGCCCGGGTGTAGGTCAGCGTCTCTTCGCCGTCCTCACCGACCGTGATGACGAATTTTTTGTATTCGACGCCGTCGATGAAGGCGACCTCGGTTCTGGGCCCCGGCATCAGATTGGCTCCGTCGTGGAGGCGCCTTCCTCAAAGGAGGCGAACACCTGGCGGATCCTGTTGAGCATGATGCGCTCGGCGTCGGTTGTGTCCTCGTCCTGGACCTGGCCGACATTGCGAATCAGAAAGGAATCGGGATCGAACGTGGCGTCGACGACCGCCTTGCGCCCGGAGACGACCATCTCGTCGCCTCGGTAGGCGAATGAAATCTTGCCCAGGAGGGGGAGGACAACCTCCCGACCCTCCAGATATTCCATCACGACGAAAACGGCCAGAGATTCGAAGAACTCCTGGGTTACGTCTTTGTTCCGACCGAAAATCAGTTTCATCCGGTTCAGGGAGGCCTTGTCCGCCTTGGAAAACTTTGCTGTCATGGTGCCTTCCTGATTCTCATACTAGCAATTTTTTCAGCCGTTGATTCGGATTCTGTGCTTATTTTCTCCGGTCTCGACGACGTGGACGCCGGGCTTTTTCTCCAGCTCGGCCTTCTTGGCCAAGAAGTCTTCCTCGGTCATCTCCTGCTCGTTGAGCGAGGTTTTTTTTTCTTCGGGCTTGGCTTGGTCGCTCATGGCGAACCTCCTGTCGGTAAAATTATACCCGGAATTCGGGTCTGGTTGAACTTCCTCGGGACCCCCGGGGGAGGGGGGGGTACCCTACTTGCCGGTCGAGCCGAACCCGTTTTCGCCTCGGCTCGGTGCCGGGTCCAGGGCGTCCACCACGTCGACGGGGCACAGGCCGACTGGGATCAGCAGAAGCTGGGCGACTCGGTCGCCAGCCTTGTACTTGAGGACCTCCCGCTCGGAGCCGAACTCGGTCGTCCGTGTCAGGGCGAGGAAGACCTCGCCTCGGTAGTCGGAGTCGATGACTCCGATGCGGTTGGGTTGAGCCACCGAATCGTAAACGTCCTCCCGGGGAGGCTCGGAGCCGGGAAAGAATTCGTAGCGGTCAGCCGGAAGGAACGAAGCGACGTCGACCCCGTCTCGGAAGCCGGTCGAGGATCGGGGGAGGATCAGGCCGACGAAGCCCTCGGGGATCTGGAGCCGGAGGCCGGTGCGGGCCTTGGTGACCTTCCAGACGCGGACCTCGATGTCCTCGGGCAGGAAGATGTCGTAGGCCCCGGAGCCGTCGGTGGCCCGCTGGGGAGCCTTGGCGTTGGGGTGGGCAAGGACGACTTTGAAAGGGGATCGGTTTTTGCGAAGGTAGGCAAGATCCGCTTCGCCCAGGAGAAGGCCAGGCGAGACCGTCAGGTCTCCTGCCCCTCGGATAATGTGTCCGCTGGACAGGAACCCGGCCAGGTCTTCGATTCTCTTTTGTTTTCTCACGGAAAGCTCCTCAGTTTCATTTTTGAGCCAAAGCTCGAATTGGTCGTAGACGGTCGGGCTGAACGCCAGCGGGGAAAGTTTTTTCTCGTAGCAGAAAACTTGCCAAAGCGCCGACCGCTCCCGGACAGCCCATTCGGACATCTCACAGGGGTTCGGCCAGGCTCTGGCTTGTGTATCCGCTATTTCAGCAGGAATGAACTGCTCAGGAGCCCTCAGTTTTCCAGGTTGGCATTCCGTCGGAAGCCAGACCGGCTCGACCAGAGGAACAGCTCCGACCAGAGACTCTTTGAACGAACGAAAAAATTCTTTCAGCATGATCTCATCTCCATTAAATGTACTCCGTGTTTTTGTCAGGCTACTTGCGGGGTGGTTTCACCCAAAAGTTCACAAATAGAATTTATGTTGTCATCAGAAATTTCGTGCTGGCCGAATCCCCAGACCTCCCCCTTCCACGGTGCGGCGAAGTTGATTTCCCCCATCGTCCCGATGCCTTTGTTCTGGGGGAAGTCGAACGCAAACGCATTCAGCATCGTCTTGGCGATAAGAAAGATTTCCGACCGGTGGACTGCCAAAACAACAGAGTCATGAACGGTCATGATGATCCGGCTCTTGAGGTTGCGCTCCTTGATGAGGTTGTGGAGCTTGATCATCACGGTCGACATCGGGATGACCTCATGGTTCTGAACCGGAGAGTTCACCGCGATGTTCTTCATGTTCTTGGTCTCGGCCCCGTCGGAGTCGGTCCCGGTGTAGGTCAGCCAGGGGAGAAGCCTCCTCGCTCCGAACGGGGAACGGATGTAGCCGTTGATCTCGGCATATGCCTGGTTCTCTTCATGCCAGTCGATGAGGCCTGGGTACAGCTCGAAAAACTTTTCCCGGATGAACTCGGCACAGGCAGTGAAATTCGCCATCCGCCGGGATTTTCCTTTCTCCATCAGGTCGGACACCCGCCAGTCGAGTTCCTTCTCAGCAACGAACTCTTCGGCGTCCTTGTCGGACCATTCGACCAGGAGGGTCTGTTCGACCAGGACCTTGGCGCTCGCGCCAAAGATGAGGCCGAAGTTGATGGCCTTGCTCCGGTTCCGGTACTTTTTGTACTTGCCCTTTTTCTCGGCAAGAAATTCTTCCAGCGTGATGTGGGGCGTGAACACCGAATGGCCGGTTACGGAGTGGAGGTCGCCTCCAGGCACCTCGAGGAACGCCCGGCGCATGTTGGCGTCTCCGGACTGAGCGGCTCCGATGCGGAGCTGGAACCCGGCGGAGTCGCCCTCCGCAATGTAGAACTCCTCGTCGTTCGGGGTGCGGAATATGGCCCGGACGAGCTTGGCGATCTCCTCGTCTTTCTTGGCGATGTTCTGGAGGTTCGGACTCGACGACCGATGCCGGTGCGAGGAGGCGAAGAAGACCAGGAAATTCGAGTGGATCTTTCCGTCGGAGGATCGGTACTTGCGGTAGCCGGGAGATTTATTTTTTTTCTTTTTTGGTGAGTCCTCGTCACCGAGAGACGCCCACTTGGACGGGTCGATCAGAACCTCATCCTCGTCGGCTCCGACCTGGCTGGTCAGGTTTCCGCAGAAAGTATCCCGGAGAGCTGTCCACTTGGAATACTCCAGAATCGGCATGAGTTCGGTGTGGCCCTGTTTGATCCACTCGCCGACAACATCCTTTCCGGAGAGATAGTATCCGCCGGAGGTCGTCTCGCCCTCGTCGTTCTTTTTTTCCTTGGCCCGGCCCAGGTCGATCAGCCCCATCTTCTCGTAGTGGAGTCCCATGACCTTGCCGGAGTCGAGGTCGATCCAGTCCACACCCAGAGCCTTGAAGCACCGTTGGCGGATCTCCTCGATCTTTGGCTCCAGCATGACCTTCAGCCGGTCCAAGGCGCTCCAGTCGATGTCGACACCTTCGTACTCGATGTCGCAGAACATGTTCAGCGCGGGCATGATGAAGGTGTCGAAATATTTTTCCAGGAGCGGGTCCTCGGCCAGGTGCTTCCGCATTGCCTTGTAGGCTTGGAAGGTTGCAACCGCGTCGAGCGCGGCGTAGGGCGCGATGACCGATTCGGGGATGTCGAGGTAAGACTTGACCCTCGGGTTGTTCCGCTTCCAGTTCTCCAGATCCCAGTCGTAGCCTCCGATGGTCGTGTAAATCCAGGCGTGGGTCTTCAGGGAGTTCGACCGGATTTCATTCAGGATGTGTCCGCACTGCATCGTGTCGAAGCCGATCACCAAGTTCTTGACGCCGAGCTTCCGGAGGAACTTCACGTCAAACTTACAATTATGGACCTGTAGTCCCTCAGCGATGTAGTTGTGGTTCCCTTCAACCTCCAAGTCGTATTTGAACCGACCAATAGAGCCATTCGATTTGTTTTCTTTAGGGGCCACCCACGTAACACCTGTCACCGTGACAAGCTCTGTAAAAGTCTCCGTGGACCATGAGTGGAAGTCCCCCTCCGGAAGGAGCTTGTAGGGTACGAGGGGAGCCGGGCGCACGGTTTCAAAAAGACGCAAAAGCGCCTCGGTCGCATCGCTTCTCAATCGGAAATTGAGGTTGGCGCCTGTTTCCGTTTGAAAGCCCGAGGCCTTCCGTCGCGCGATACCACTAGCTTCCTCCCCCAAAAGACTCTGGAGCTTTCTTTCCATTGCCTCAAACTCTTCGTCCGAAAAAGATGCACAGTGCAAACTCAGACTAGACCGATCCAGACTGCCGTCATCCAAGTACCACAGGAGTAAGCCTTTCAAGTCAAGCGCATTGATTACATCAAGCCGACTTTTCCCTTTTAAGGCCCCTCTGATTTTGTAAGAGGCCCTCGCTCTAAATCTATAGAAGGGCACCCCGTTATTGACTCGGTCCAATTCTACCTTGGAGCACCGAATCCCGTTCGCCAGCAAGTAGTCCCGTTTCCAGCTCAAGTAGTTGAGCTGACCCTCGGCGTGAGCAAAGGTGGTTTGGCTGGGCGCAAAACAGCCGTCGCCAAGGAAGCTGGCATAAATGAACTGTTTCAGGTCGGGATTCGCACCCTCGAAAAACCGTACCTTATCACCGGGGCGAACCAGCCCGGCAGGGGTTTCGCCCTTCTCGGTGAAAACCATGTGCTGAGGAGTGCATCGAAGACGAGAGTTTCCGTTGCGGTTGCCTTTATAGTCAAAGCGTAGGTCAAGCCATTTTTTGTCGGGCTCAAGTTTTCCATTTTTGAACCAGTTGACGATAGGCTTCGGTTCCAGCTTCCCGCTTGGCGATACGCTCATGACAGAAACTTGTTTTTTCTTATTCACAAGGGTTGAGATTTTTTCCCATGACCCGTCGGCCAGAAGAACTTTCATGTTCCCTTCTAGGCAATTTGCTCCGACCTGGAATTTCCCCTCGAAAAACCGGGACAGCGTATTGATGTCCACGTCTTTCCACCGGAGGTAGTATCCGGTGATCCCATCGAACGAAACGGTGAGACAGCCGATCTTGTCGTCGACGAAATCGAACCCGCCGGTTTCCAAGTCCCAGGCCACAGAGCCAGGCCCCATGCGGGCTTCCAGGAATTCGTTCGGGTTCTCGACGACGACCGTCTTGCACGGGACCAAGCGCCGGTTCTCATATTTGGTCGTGAATGCCCGGTGTTCCTGTTCCAGAAAATGGTGGTTCGGGAAAGCGTCGAGAATCTTTCCGTCCGCCGAGACCAGGTCGGCCAGGGGAAAGCACGGGTATACCCGGAGTTTCATGGGATGGTAGTCGAGGTAGGTTTTGTTCCAGGCCTTGTCGAGGAAGGCCTCGTAGTCCACGTCCCCGTCCCGGGTGATGATGGTCAGGGCGTTTCCAAACGTGATCACGGGTCGGCCAGGAGTCAAGTGCGTCTCCAGGTTTATCCGGTGGGAGCCAAGGAACCAATGGATCCCGCTCTTGAGCGTCTCCGGCTCCGCCTTGAGGCCGTAGAGGACTTCATAGTGGTCGATAGGGTTTTTCTGTTTCAGGAAATTCAGAAAGTGTTTTCTTTCCCAGTCCCGAAGAAAACGGTCGACGATGACCGTGACCCGGGGCGCCCGCCCCCGAAAGATCCAAGGGTCTATGGTGCGACCCTGGAGTTTCTTGGGGAGGTCGGCGTCTCGAAACCCGAAGTCGAGCATCAGACTTTTTCCTTTAGGGCCGGGTCGACGAGTTTCCTCAGATCCTCAAGGGCGAGCCGACTCCGCTCATACCCCCGAGCCACGTCTCGGCGATGGAGCTTGGTCTCCCGCCATCGGAGGAAATGCCCGGTGGCGCTTATGAGGACAAGACAAGAAACGGCGACGGCTAGGAATTCCATTTTTCACACCTTGGGAGCGAGCTTGGGGAACTGGTGTCCCCACTTGACCATACTAGCGGGCTGGTTGACCAAAGAGACAAAATCTTCCTTCTTCATGAAGATTTTTTTCCCGTAGGCGAGCTTGTACCCGCTCGTGTAGTCTCCCCAAGGATCGTCAAGAAAAACCCCCGCCACCTGATCCCAGGCCGGGGGGGAGGGGGGGAGGGGGGTCCCCACCAGCCGAATGCCCGCGAGCGTGACCACGTGCCCGGCGGGCGTCAGCTTGGTCGAGATGACGGTCGGCTGGCCGAGGAGCAGGGTGGACAGAAGATCCTTGACCGGTATCGAGGTCGAGAAATTCGTCACGCCGGGAATGCCGGTCCACAGATTCGTGGCGAACGACAGGAGGGCGTGGATCTGGCGGTTGGGGATGCCCAGGCACCCCGGGTCGAGCTTCAGACGAGATCGCTCGGCGTGGACTCGGGGGTCCTCCGTGAACGCCTCCAGGGCGTCCTCCGGCTGTTCCGCCTCCTTCGCCCACACCTCCGGCTTGTACCCGGCCAGACGGAGAGCCTGGACCATCGCGGTCACGTTGCACGATGACCCGGGGTAGAGGGCGTTGTTTCGTTGGGAGTAGTAGTCCTTCCCTTCACCGAGATAAAGGTCGGTCGTCTCAAAGCCCATGCTGTCCTTCCTTGAAAAAAACTTGGAACTCCACGTCGAGAGTTTCTGCGAGAATGAACGTTTGCGGGGGGCCGATTTCATCGCCATCAAGATTCTCCTCATCCGGCATGTCGGCCCGCAAAGCGAATCCGACCGGGTTGTTGTACAGGAATAGTGCGTCCTCGGGACTCATGTCGCAAGCGGCGGCGCACGGATGCCCGTTGAAAGGAAAGAGGGAGTTCACCTTGAACTTGGCCTCGTCCCGGCTCCGGCCCGAGATGTGGCCCAGCTTGTTCCCGTAGTCGTTGACCACCACGATGTAGTCCAGGAGGTCGGTC
>SESF01027948.1_pt1 | contig 12700 bp, 12 predicted proteins | sample 3171521 | NCBI WGS metagenome assembly SESF01 (sample SAMN10866945, study PRJNA518727) | freshwater metagenome | biome: subpolar coniferous forest; feature: holomictic lake; material: water; isolation source: holomictic Lake 227, 6 m and 8 m depth | place: Canada: near Kenora, Ontario | collected...
CTTGTTCTTCTCGACCTTGAGATGTGCAACGATGGTGGTGGTACGTTTTTCTGCCTCTGTTTTTTGCTTTTCCTGCCACCTCTCTTCGTCAACGCCCTTCTCACAAGGCTCTTTCAGGAATGCGGCGGTGAACCAGTTGCGCAAAAACCGCTCCTGCTGCTCCGCTGTAAAGTCCTGCACATCGGCTCGTTCGTACTCCGACGCAAGCTCAATGCCTTCATTTTTGCGGTACCCTGTCGCCCGTGATGTCACCACAAAAAAGGCCTTGCTGAAGCCGCTAAAAGCGTTGTCAATCCACCGGCACACCTCTTTTCGCTCTTCAATGTTGCTGATTTCATCAAGACCATCAAGCAACACCAGTGAGCTCTCATTGTTCAGCCAGTCAGTAAAATTCTTTGCATCAATGGGTTGATGAAACATTGGAGACCATCCGGCAAGGGTTGCTGGCAGCTTTTCGGTGCAACGCCCTTCCTTGTCACGGACAAGATCACGCAAGGGTAGGTAGAAAACATGAACCGGAGCGCTGAATCCAAGCTTCGCGAAATCCTCAAGCGCACAAAGGGCATAATACTTGAGAAGCGTTGTTTTACCCGAACCCGGATCACCGATAACGAGAAGCATCCGGCGACCTCTCCGGTCATGGAAAGCCTGCGTCATGATCTCGTCGGGGTAGAGAATATGTTCACTTCCCTGCATACTGACCTCTTTTGCAACAGGGCCACCTCTCCCCTTACCGTCAGAAAGGCGCAAGGGCACAAAGGTGTCGTTGTTCAGGTTAACCTTGATGCTCTCAACACCCGGAAGCCCAAGCATACGAATGTAACCCAACTCCTCTTTGAGGATTTCCTGGTAGCGATTTGCGTGCTCTTCATGTTTTTTGTCAACGGGTGGCGTTGCTCCCTCGCCGCCAAGGGGTCCGATATCGGGTTTCTGGAGAACAAAGCGAAGATCAGATATGGCTTTAGCAGCCTTTTCCTTGAACTCATCAAGACTGTTGAATTCAGCATAAACGCGATGCACTTTCGAATCCGGCCCCATCTTCTTTGCCCGCTCACGGAAGGCGTTCAACCTGGCGTTTTTCTCTTGATTTTTTTCAACGTCACTTATCGTTATCGGGTGCTTTTCACCCATAATAAAGAGCAGGATGAGCTTTCGAAGCTCCTCTGCTTCGTTAAACTCCAGCTCGGTAATCGAAAGCTTGCCTGGATTCCGCTTCGGACACTCCGGTGTCTGGCCGTATTTGTGGCTTATCAGAAGGATATAAGCAGCACTATCCTGCACCATCTGCAACGAAGAGTCGATCACATCCACATCAGACTTGGCTGAATCATGCTCCATCACCACGGACTTAAACCCTGCACCATCAATAATGTTGATCAACGCAGCACGGTGCACCTCCAGGTCAGTGAAGGTGCTCGAAACCATAACTCCCTTGAAATCACGCGGCATAGAGGATGTATCGTTTGGCATAACATTGAGAAAACGTTGTTAACTGCCTGCACCTGTCAATCAAAAATGACGTAAATCCCGTTCACTTCTCACGTAGCAATACCGGCTGTTCCACAGCAACAACTATTCCGTAAACACTTTAAAAATAATACCACAAATATACAGAAACTGAATCACCGATATCAGCAAGAACTGATTACAAGTCATTCCACGGTCTTGGCAGAATCAATAATAGTCATCCTCCCGCTGGTGACGAACGGCCAGAATAGTTACGGTAGATTGATCCTCGATTTCGAAAAGGGCGACATAACCCGAGTTTCCGAATGAAACAAGGAGTTCCCGAAGCAGCGGATTTTCCGGGATGGCTTTGCGGCAACTGAATGGAAATTCCCTTAAAAAGTCGAAACCTTTCGACAGTGCATTGAGCGCCTTTTCCGCTGCATACAGATCCTTTTCCAGAAGAAATGCATAGAGCCCCGCAAGATCCTCCTTCGCTTCGGGGGTAAAGCGGACGGTGAATGTCACCGCACCTTCATTTTTGCTTCGATGAGCATTTTCTGAAGCTGGCCCATAACAACGTGCGCATCCTCATACTCTCCGGTGCTGCGGGCACGCTCCCCCGACGCAAGCCCACGGACAATGAACTCCTTATGACTGAGCCGACGTTCGATGTTCGCCCGAAGCGATGCCTCAATAAATGAAGAGAGGGTTTCACCCTGCTGCAAAACCTCTTCAGCCGCCTTGCGAAGCACAGGCTCAACGCGGAGCGACGGTAATGATGCGCTTTTCATAATTTCTTTTTGTAATAACGATTGCGTTGCAAATGCGATACAATATACATATACCTTACAGGAAATCCGCAAACGCTTCATCCATTCTGTTGCACAACGCACTGCAGAAACGGTTTAAGGAAAAAATAGTAAGTTTGGAAACAAGTTGTATCGAAAAAAAATCAGCAAATAGTCCATCCCTTTGAAATATTATGAGCATAACAACCACTCCCAATAGTGAGACCCCACTCAACACTGAAAACGCAAGGGATTCTTCCCTCCCCCGCATCATCTTTTTGCACGGCTTTCTTGGCTCGGGGAGCGACTGGGCTCCAATGGCCCGGCAGCTTGAAAATGATTACTGCTGCATTCTGGTTGACCTGCCGGGGCACGGAGAGAGCGATATAGAGGCAAACGGCAACCCTGACCTCTTTTTTACCGAAACTGTCGATGCTCTGGCGGAAGAACTGGGCCGCTCGGCAACTCCCGAACCCTGCTTTCTTGTCGGCTACTCCATGGGCGGGCGTATCGCGCTCTCGCTATTGCTGCGCCACCCGGAACTCTTTGAAAAAGCGATTATTGTCTCTGCCTCCCCCGGCCTCAGAACTGAAGAGGAGCGCCTCAGCCGCCAGGAGAGCGATGAAGGTGTCGCACGAAAGATAGAGAGGAACTTTGAGGGATTCATTGAAGCATGGTATGAGCAGCCGCTCTTTGCTTCACTCAAAAGTCGCCCTATATTCAAAGAGGTCGAGAGCGAAAGAAAAATCAACGACCCCTCGAACCTTGCCCTTGCATTAAGGCTGCTTGGAACGGGTCGCCAGCCCTCCGCGTGGAATGAACTGCAAAAAAACAGGGTGCCAATCCAATTTTTTGCGGGTGAAAAAGACCTGAAATTCGTTGAGATTGGCCGCCAAATGGTTAATTTATGCCCTGATTCAAGCCTTGAGCTCTTTGTGGAGTGCGGCCATACCCTGCACCTCGAAAACCGGGAGCTCTTTCTTGACTGCCTGAGAACATTTTTCAACAAGCATCAACCATCCTGACATGAGCGCTGTAAACTGGATACAAGAAGGTGAATTTACCGACATCCTCTACCATAAAGCTGAAGGCATCGCCAAAATCACCATCAACCGCCCTGAAGTACGCAACGCCTTCCGCCCGCAGACAGTCGATGAGATGATCGGGGCCCTTCAAGACGCAAGGAATGACAATGCAATTGGTGTTATTATTCTCACGGGCCAGGGCGATCTTGCCTTCTGCTCGGGCGGCGACCAGAAAATCAGGGGTAACGCTGGTTATGCGGACGGCAAAGGGGTCAACAAACTCAACGTCCTCGATTTCCAGCGCGATATCCGCACCTGCCCGAAACCGGTCATTGCCATGGTTGCAGGCTACTCTATCGGTGGCGGCCACGTGCTGCACATGCTCTGCGACCTCACCATTGCGGCTGAGAATGCCATCTTCGGCCAAACCGGCCCCAAGGTTGGTTCATTTGACGGAGGATGGGGTGCGAGCTACATGGCGCGGCTTGTGGGCCAAAAAAAGGCACGCGAAATATGGTTCCTCTGCCGCCAGTACAATGCCGCTGAAGCGCTGGCAATGGGGCTGGTGAACACCGTTGTACCGCTTGAGCAGCTCGAAGAGGAGACGGTGAAGTGGTGCCGCGAAATCCTTGCCAACTCTCCGCTGGCCATCCGCTGCCTGAAATCGGCCCTCAATGCCGATTGTGACGGTCAGTCTGGCCTGCAGGAACTTGCTGGCAATGCCACCATGCTCTACTATATGAGTGAAGAGGGGCAAGAGGGCCGAAACGCCTTTGTCGAAAAACGGAAGCCTGATTTCAGCAAATTTCCAAAGAGACCGTGAAAGCTTCACACATTATTCTCTACCGATACGCCATTCCCTTCACGGAGCCCATCACCGTCAAGGGGAGGCGGCTTGTACAACGGGAGGGCATTATCGTTGCACTGAAGAGCCTGGGAGAGAAGCATATCGGCTATGGTGAAATTGCTCCGCTTCCGGGCCTGCACCGCGAAATGCTGCAATCAGCCGAAGCGCAACTTGTAGAGTTGCTGGCAAAACACGATCTTGCCGATCCCAACCTTTTGCTGGAAGGACTCTACCCTTCGGTTCGTACCGGGCTGGAGATGGCGATGATCAATCTTGAAGCCGCCATAGGGGGCACACTTCCCGCTTTTGCAGATGCAGAGCCTGCCGCCCGCCAGGTAGCGGTCAATGCCCTGCTCTTCGGTGATACAAGGCTCATCATGCAGCGGGCAGAGGAGTATTTCCAACTTGGATACCGCACCTTCAAGCTCAAAGTCACTGCAAGTGATACCGAAAGTGCGATCACAAGCATCAATGCACTGCACCGAACCTTCGGAAATCGTATCGAGTTACGGCTCGACGCAAACCAGTCGCTCTCGCTTGATGAAGCGCTCGATTTTGCCGCAAACATCCCCAAAAGAAGCATCGCCTATATCGAAGAACCATTGAAAAAGGCCGAGCTGATCGGCGAGTTTTACGCAAAAACAGCGATCCCCTCCGCACTCGACGAAACGCTCTGGCAACATCCGGAACTGCTCTATCAGATACCGGAAGCATCACTCTCTGCGCTGATACTGAAACCGAGCCGACTGGGAGGAATCTCTGCCGCACTGCGCTTCGCACGCTATGCCCGGGAACACCATCTGCTTGCGGTGTTCAGCTCCGCTTTCGAGAGCGGCATCAGTCTGAGCTTTTACGCATGGCTGGCCGCATCAACCGCCTCAAAACCGGCCGCTTGCGGGCTCGACACCTACCGTTACCTGAAGCATGACCTCCTTGAAACACCCTTTGAAGCCCAGAACGCTCTCCTTGATACCCAAAAAATCTACCAGGATGGGCTGAAGGTCAATCAGAGAAGCCTCAAGAGAACATCGTTATGGACATTATAGCCCGCGCTGCAAAACTTTTCGGCAACTCGCCCGCACTGCAAATAGCTGACAGGACTCTGTCGTTCAACGAATGCAACGCCGTCGCAGAAGCCATTGCAAGCCGCCTCAGCAGCAGAGGTATTCACTCTGGAGAGATTGTTGCGATTGTTGCGCCAAACAGCGGGGAGTTTCTGGGGCTTCTCCTCGGACTGCTGAAAGCGGGCATGATTGCTGCACCGCTCAACTACCGTTTTCCTGAACATCTGCTCAACAAAACGCTGGAAAAGCTGAATCCCCGTTTGGTGGTAACCTCCGGCACCACAACGCTGCCGGGCAGCATCAACATTGCTGAATTGCTTGACCATCCGTCGCACAGCCAAGAGCGCTTCACAAAACTTGAAGAGAACAGAGGCTCGGACGCAATGCATCACCCCGTCACCCTTATCCACACCTCGGCAAGCTCGGGAGAGGCAAAAGCGGCCCTGCATAGCTTTGCCAACCACTGGTACAGCGCTCTGGGTTCCAATGAAAATATTGCGTTCGGCATGGGCGATTGCTGGCTTCTTTCACTTCCGCTCTACCACATTGGCGGCTATTCACTCCTCTTTCGATCGCTCCTCTCCGGCGGCGCACTTGCTCTTGGAGAACCGGATGAATCTCTCGGCCAGTCACTGCAAAACTTCCCGCTCACCCACCTCTCCCTGGTACCGACGCAACTCTACCGCCTGCTTGCCGACCAGAAAAGCACGACCCTGCTGCGCAAGCTGAAAGCTGTTCTGCTCGGCGGAAGTGCGGCACCAAAATCACTGATTGAAGAGGCTCTCCGCGAGAGTATCCCCCTCTACCTCAGTTATGGCTCAACCGAAATGGCTTCGCAGATTGCAACCACCCCGGCACCGATAACCGCCATCCGTCAGAACAGTGGGCAACTTCTCCCCTACCGGGAGCTGCGTGTTGCTATTGATGGGGAGCTGCTGGTCAAAGGGCCCTGTCTTTTTCAGGGGTACCTTAGGGATGGGCTTATTCAACCTCAGACAGACAAGGATGGGTGGTTCCATACCGCCGACATCGGCACCCTCTCCGCAAAAGGCGAAGTGACCATCCTTGGCCGTAAAGACAACATGTTCATCTCAGGAGGAGAGAACATCCACCCCGAAGAGATCGAAAGAGCGCTAATGATGATAGAGGGGATAGTTGATGCGCTTGTGGTACCGTTACCCGATGACGAATATGGTCAGCGACCGATCGCCTTTATCCAGAGCATTGAAGATGAAAAACCCGATGAGCCAGCAATCATTGAGGCCATGCACTCCATAGTTGGTAAACTGAAAAGCCCGATACGCTACTATAGGATGAATAAATGGGCTACACTGCCAGGATCACAGAAAACCAACCGCAACTTTTATAAACATCTGGTCAATAATGGCCTCACCTGACTCAACCTCTCGCCGCCTGACGCTTGAGTCTGCGCACCGCATACGCGCCACCAAGACCGGCCATTGGCGCATAAAAAGTCCAGACTACAATTATGTTCATCAGGAGATCAGCAAAGTTTAACGAAACGGGTTCAAGTGCCTGTTTTTTTAGTGCAACCAGTTGTTGCAGTTGCTCCAGCATATCTGGCCGCCCCTTTGCCACTTCAAGCGCCCAATCTGTAACAGAAACAATAGTCTGTGTCTCCGGCCTGTAATGAAAAAATTCAAGAAGAAAAAAACTGACAAGTACTGATAGCAAACCTCCGGCAAAACCGGCCATGCAACCAAGGACAAACGCCTGCCTGAAGGTCAGTGCGACCTGAAAACGCATAATGGTCTTATGCAGCGCCACCACTCCCGCAAGAAAAATGCCTGCAAAAAGAAATCCATTCAGCAGCAACAGATAAGGAACCGTTGTCGTCAGAAGCATCAATACAGCACCAAGCAGGACAGCATACAGTTTTCCCGCAAAAGGCAAACGAGAAGAATTTATATTTTCAGCAACCATGTTCCTTCATGCAAACTTTTCATTCAAAAAATCATCCATCGTATAAAATCCTGGAGCCGTTTTGTGGCGCAGGGCGAGCCAGTTAGCCGCTTCGACGGCACCCGAAGCAAACCCTGAACGGTTTTTGGCCGTATGGGAGACCACAATTTCATCAGCATCCGAATCAATAAAGGCGGAGTGCTTCCCGAAAACAGAGCCAAGGCGCAGAGAGGCTACCTGCAACTCATCCGGCGCAAGCTTTTTATCATCGGAGAGCTGGCGCACAATGCTCTTTTTGCGACTGTTGGCCGAAAGAATCATATCAGCCGCCCGCAAAGCTGTACCACTTGGGAAATCGGCCTTGGCGGTATGATGCTGTTCAGCAAAGGCAATATCGAACTGGCCGAAGGGGGCAATAAGGCGTGCAGCTTCACGCACTGTGCGCAAAAAGATGTTGACGCCGAGCGAAAAATTGGCCGAATAGAGCAGCGACCCACCGGCATCGTAGAGTATCCCTTTGACCTCCTCCTGGCGGTCATCCCACCCCGTGGTACCCACAACAACGGGCACACCCGAGGCAAGCATTGCAGGGAGGTTAGCCAAAAATGCCTCTCTGACGGTAAAATCTATAATGGCATCACTTCCCTGAAACAGGTCAGGGGTAATCGGAGTATTGATATCAAGCACAGCCGCCGTCTCGTGGCAGCTCGACTGGGCAATGACCAGAGCAACCTGCTGGCCCATTCTCCCGTTTCCAACAAGGGTAAACCTCATGATTGTTATTTCTTGCTTATGTGTGGACTTTTTTTTACAACGCGGAAGTTTCAGTGGAGAGTTCACTCATGACGCATAACTTCAAGAATCCTGTCGAGATCATCATTAGAGAAGTACTGAATATGAATCTCCCCTTTGCCTCCCTTTTTTTCAACAATGCGTACCTTCGTCGCAAGGTTGTTTCTCAACGAAGCCTCAAGCTCTGTCAAGTACGAAGAGCGCTCCGAAGAGGCCGTCTGGAGGGGCTTCGACTGCTCCTTGAACATGCGGCTCACCAAAGCTTCGGTCTGGCGAACGGAGAGCTGATGGGCGAGAATCTGCTTCCACACCTTCAACTGCTGCTGTTCACCGGGAAGGTTAACCAGTGCCCGAGCGTGACCGGAAGAGATTTCACGATTGCGGATGCTGTCCTGAATCTGGAGCGGCAGTTTGAGCAGGCGAAGAAAATTGCTGACGGTGGAGCGGTTTTTGCCCACCTTCTGCGCAATCTCCTCCTGTGTCAAATTGCACTTTGTAGTCAGGCTTTTGAGGGCGAGGGCAATTTCGATGGCATTAAGATCTTCACGCTGGATATTCTCGATAAGCGCAAGTTCAAGCTTGGTTGAATCGTCATGCGCATCAATAACGTAGGCGGGAATAAACTTGAACCCTGCCAGTGTAACCGCCCTGAGCCGCCGCTCTCCACTGATGAGCTGATAACCATCACCGTCACGGCAGACCGTCACCGGCTGAATCACCCCGTTTTCAAGAATGGAGTTCTTCAGCTCCTCAAGAGCCGTTTCATCAAATTCCTTGCGGGGCTGAAAGGGATTTGCAACAATCTTTTCGATCGGCAGACTGCCTATACTACCAACCGGCGCACTCTCCTCTCTCTCCTCCTTCGAAACGGCTGCAAATCCATCATCCTGAAAAAGTGCTTTCAGTCCACGTCCCAATGCTTTCTTCGCCATATCACCCATCAGCTTACCCGGTCAGCTACGGCTGACGAACTTTAAATTTGTTAATATTGCCATCTCTCTCAAAAATCTCCTGTGCCAGATCGAGATAGTCTTTCGACCCGATACACTGGGCGTCATAGAGCAAGGCCGGCTTGCCGTGGCTCGGTGCTTCAGAAAGCCGTACATTGCGGCGAATATAGGTTTTGTAAACCTTCTCCTTGAAAAATTTCTTGACCTCTTCAGCAACCTGCGATGCCAGCCGAAGCCGTGCATCGTACATGGTAACAAGAACCCCTTCAATCTCAAGCCTGGGATTGAGGTGCTTGCGAACGATGCTGATGGTGTTGAGCAGTTTGCCCAGCCCCTCAAGCGCATAATATTCAGCCTGAACCGGTATGAGCACAGAATCTGCCGCCGTGAGCGAATTCAGGGTAATCAGACCAAGCGAGGGCGGACAGTCGATAATAATGTAGTCATAGAGGTCGCGGACACCCTTGAGCGCTTTCTGCATCACATACTCGCGCTCCTTCATGTTCACCAGCTCAACCTCCATCCCGACAAGATTGACATTTGAAGGAAGCACATCAAGATACTCCAGACTGGAGGATTTGATGGCATCCTGTATTTTGCCACCCTTTACCATCACCTGATAAAAGGTATTGTCGATCTCATCACCGATTTCGAGGCCGAAACCAGAGGTTGCATTGGCCTGTGGATCAATGTCGATCAGCAGCGTGCGGAACTCGGAAATGGCAATAGAGGCCGCTATATTAACGGAAGTGGTTGTCTTGCCGACACCCCCCTTCTGGTTTGCAATCGCAATAACTCTGCCCATGTACTAACCAGGGAAATTTACAGGAGTTGAAGTTTCATCATAATATACTGCATTATACTACATACCGGAACCATTACAAATTTTAATCTTCTTTCAGGGAACAGAGTGAGAGGAAAAACAATTCCATACACAACCTGCCCTGAAAAGTTCTGAACAATTGCCCGAAGCAATTATTGCACACCTTCAAAAAAAAGCAAGATCACGCATATATAAAAAAAGCTGCGCGTATTGGAAAGTTTCAAAAAATAACTCTTTTTGATGCAGAGCCGCACGTTGCCAAAAAGCGGTCGAAACCCCCCCATAGACGTAACCTGCTGCGCCCATGATCGGAACCTCACTCTTGCCGGAAATAAGGGAGCTTATTGAGCAGCGCAACTTCAGCGCCTTGCAGCGAATTTTCAACGACTGGCTCCCGGTTGACCTCGCTGAACTCATCTCCGATCTCCCTGAAAATGAACAGGCGATCCTCTTCCGGCTGCTGCCAAAAAATCTGGCAACCGAAACCTTTGAATATCTTGATTTCGACTCGCAGCAGAACCTGCTGACTGCACTGACCAAAAAGCATGTCACCCAGATTCTCAACGGCATGTCGGCCGATGACCGTACCGCACTGCTCGAAGAACTGCCAGGAACCGTGGTTCAGGAGCTGCTGAAACTGCTCTCCTTCAAAGAGTTCAAGATTGCCAAAACCCTGCTTGCCTATGCTGAAGGAAGCGTTGGACGGCTCATGTCGCCCGACTACCTCAGTGTCAAAAAAGATTGGGATATCAATCTTGTGCTCGACTACATCCGCACCTACGGCCATGAGAGCGAAACCCTCAACGTCATCTACGTCGTTGACGATAACGGCAAGCTCAAAGGAGAGCTGCTCGCAAGGGCGCTTTTGCTCTCACCGCCTGAAAAAAAGGTGAGTGAAATCATCGCCGAAGAGAAAATCATCACCCTCACCGCCTCACAGGATCAGGCCGATGCACTCGAAGCCTTCAAACGCTACGACAGCGTCGCACTGCCGGTGGTCGACTCCAACGGCTACCTCATCGGGGTCGTGACGGTTGACGATATGCTTGACGTCGCCGAAGAGGAGGAGACCGAAGATATCCAGAAATTCGGCGGTATCGAAGCACTCGAAGAGCCCTACATCGACCTTCCCATACCGCAGTTAATCAAAAAACGGGCTGTCTGGCTGGTTATTCTCTTTGTCGGAGAGATGCTGACCGCATCAGCGATGGCATTTTTTCAGGACGAAATGGCCAAAGCGATTGTACTCGCAACCTTCATACCGCTCATCATGTCGAGCGGCGGCAACTCCGGCTCGCAGGCCGCCTCACTCATCATTCGCTCCCTCTCACTCGGAGAGATAACCATTCGCGACTGGTGGACGGTGATGCGCCGCGAGCTGGTTTCAGGGCTGGCACTTGGCTGCATTCTCGGTGCCATAGGGGTCTTGAGGGTGCTCATCTGGGCATCCGTCCTCGGCCATCTGAACACCCAGTGGCTCTACATCTCCTTTACCATAGGCATTTCACTGGTAGGCATTGTCATGTTCGGAACGCTCACCGGCTCAATGCTTCCGCTGCTCCTGAAGCGGCTCGGCCTCGACCCTGCAGTCTCCTCAGCGCCCTTTGTGGCAACACTTGTCGATGTTACCGGTATCGTTATCTACTTCAGCGTCGCATCGCTGATTCTTGGCGGAATTCTTCTCTGAACAACCAGCTTGAGCAACATGAAACAGGAACGTGAATCGGTCGAATTTGACATAGTATTTGTGGGAGCGGGCCCGGCAAACCTCGCCTCGGCCATCCACCTCCAGCGCATGATCAAGCGCCACAACGCACAGTCGACAACCCCTCTGGAACCCTCAATAGCAGTCATCGACAAGGGACGCCACGCAGGAGCCCACCTCCTCTCGGGGGCGCTGCTCGACCCAAAGGTGCTCGAAGAATTTTTTCCCGACTACCTCGAACAGGGCTGCCCGGTTGAGGCCACCGTCTCAAAAGAGAGCACCTGGTTTCTGCAAAGCAAAAGGAAATTCCCGGTACCCTTTGTCCCCAAAGAGTTCAGCAACGAGGGAGCACTGCTCCTCTCGCTCAGCCGCCTCGGCGCATGGATGGCTGAAAAAGCCAACGAGGAGGGCATCCAGCTCTTCGACAGCACCGCCGCCACCGCCCCCATTATCGAAAACGGCAGAGTCGCGGGCATTTTTACTGACGACAAGGGAGTCGACCGGGAAGGAAACCCCAAAGCCAACTTTGAACCCGGGCTTTTGCTCAAAAGCAAGGTTACCGTGATTGGCGAAGGTTCCGACGGCTCGCTCTCGCGCCAACTCTCTGCCCTCTATCCTTCAGGGAACCCTGGGCAGCGCTACGAAACGGGGGTAAAAGAGACTTGGCAGATAACAGAAGGGAAGCTCAAGGCCGGAGAGGTGCAGCAGTTTTTTGGCTACCCTCTTTCAGCAGAGAGCTACGGCGGAGGATGGCTCTATGCTTTCTCGCCAACACTCATCTCCATTGGATTCATCTCCTCATTGGGGCCCGATTCGCCCATCTGCGACCCGCATCTCAACCTCCAGCGCTTCAAACTCCACCCGCTGCTTGCAAAGATTCTCATCGAGGGAACAATGATAGAAGCAGGAGCAAGAACCATCAGCTCCGGTGGCCTTGACTCCATGCCGCAGCTCTACGGGCCGGGCTTTCTCGTGACCGGAGAATCCGCAGAGATGGTCAACATGCAGCGCCACAAAGGGATACACCTCGCCATGAAGTCCGGCCTCCTTGCCGCCGAAACCCTTTTTGAAGCGCTACTGCACAACGACTTCTCGACTGAGCGTCTGGGCAGCTACGCCAAGCGGTTCAGAAACTCATGGGCCTGGAAGGAACTTTACGCCGCCCGGAACTACCGCAAATCCTTCGACAATGGGCTCTATGCCGGTCTCTTTCATGCGGGCTTTCAAATCAGCCTTCCCGGCCTCTCATTACCCAAAACACCAATGAGTCTGCCGGGTCTCGCCTCCATTCCCTTCCCTGGCCTGAAAAAAAAAGAAGCCGCTTCTGCCGCAAT
>SESF01024222.1_pt1 | contig 12697 bp, 11 predicted proteins | sample 3171521 | NCBI WGS metagenome assembly SESF01 (sample SAMN10866945, study PRJNA518727) | freshwater metagenome | biome: subpolar coniferous forest; feature: holomictic lake; material: water; isolation source: holomictic Lake 227, 6 m and 8 m depth | place: Canada: near Kenora, Ontario | collected...
CTTAAATATTTTGGTACAATTTAGTACAATTTCAAGCCCTTTCAGAGGAAACATAAAAGAAGAAGCCTCAATCAGCTTTTTAAGTGCTTTTTGAGGCTAATTTATGGTGCCCGGGGGGGGACTCGAACCCCCACATCCGTATAAGGGATAACGGATTTTAAGTCCGTTGCGTCTGCCATTTCGCCACCTGGGCTTCTAAAATCTATTACAAACTAGTATCTGTAATGCTCTGCCTTGTATGGACCATCGGCAGGAATTCCAATATAAGAGGACTGTTTTTCAGTCAATTTAGTCAATTTAACTCCGAGCCTATTTAAATGCAAACGAGCTACTTCTTCATCGAGTTTTTTCTCCAATCTGTAAACGCCAACTTCTCTATTTGATGAGGCAAGATCAATCTGAGCAAGAGTCTGGTTTGTAAATGAAGTGCTCATTACAAAACTAGAATGTCCTGTTGCACAACCAAGATTAACAAGTCTTCCTTCGGCCAAAAGGAATATTGCATGTCCATCAGCGAATAAATATTTATCAACTTGTGGCTTAATATTTATTCGTGTAACTCCCTTCAAGTTATTCAAGGCATCGACTTGTATTTCATTGTCGAAGTGTCCGATGTTACAAATTATTGTCTGATCTTTCATTTTCTTCATGTGCGCAGTAGTTATAATATCACAATTCCCGGTAGTAGTCACGAACATATCAGCAACGGGAAGCGCTTCTTCTACAGTAGTTACTTCAAAACCTTCCATCGCAGCCTGCAAGGCGCATATCGGGTCTATTTCTGTGACCAGAACTCTTGCTCCGAACCCGCGAAGCGATCTGGCTGAGCCTTTGCCTACATCACCGTAACCGCAAACACAGCAGACTTTTCCTGCTATCATCACATCAGTAGCTCTCTTGATTCCGTCAGCAAGAGATTCTCTGCAACCGTACAAATTGTCAAACTTGGACTTTGTTACTGAGTCATTAACATTGATTGCCGGGAATAGAAGTTTTCCTTCAGCAAGCATCTGATAGAGTCTATGAACTCCTGTAGTTGTTTCTTCTGAAACACCTTTAATTTCTTTAGCAAAAGCAGTCCATTGTTTAGGGCTTTCTTTTAATATCTGCTTAAGCAGTTTATTAAGAAGTTTTTCATCTTCGCCGCCTGCAGGAGCATCAAGAATCTTTGCGTTTTTCTCAGCATCAACGCCTCTGTGAATCATTAAAGTGGCATCTCCGCCATCGTCAACTATTAAGTTTGGCCCTTTTCCTTTTGGGAACTCCAAAGCTTTTCTTGTGCACCACCAGTATTCTTCAAGTGTCTCGCCTTTCCAAGCATAAACAGGAACTCCTGACTTAGCTATTGCAGCGGCGGCATGATCCTGAGTTGAGAAAATATTACATGAACACCATCTGACATCTGCACCCAAAGCTGTAAGCGTCTCAATAAGAACCGCAGTTTGGATTGTCATGTGCAAACTACCGGTAATTCTAAGATTTTTAAGTGGTTTATCTTTACCGTATTTATCTCTTAATGCCATTAACCCTGGCATTTCTTTTTCTGCTATTTCAATTTCTTTTCTGCCAAAGTCAGCCAAAGAAATATCTGCTATTTTATAATCCATAATTATTAATCCTTGTTCTATTACTTAATTCTTTTTTGTTTCTTTTATTTTATTGAAGTCAGATATGATTGCATTCCATCTATGACCAGGAATTGATGCCCCCATTACCTGAACAACTTCAGCTCCGAGTCTTGCCCCGAATCCGCCGGCTTCTTCAAGCATCTTACCTGTAAAAGTTTTGCAAGGGATATAACCATACAAGAATCCTGCCTGCCAGAAGTCGCCTGCCCCTGTAGTATCCACAGCTTTAACTATTTGAGCTGGAACAGTTACCTTTGTATTCCCTGCCTTAATAATAGCGCCTTTTTTACCAAGTTTAAGGGCTACCACATCACAAACTCCTTCAAGCATATTAAATATATCTTCTGGATAGGAAGTTCCAGTGAACTGCATAGCCTCATCTTCGTTACAAAAAACTATATCTACATAATTTTTCAGTATTTCAGGAAGTTCTTTTCTGAACTGCTTAACAACTTCAAATGATGCCATATCCAAGCTAACAATCAAAGAATTCTTCTTTGCCGTCTGCAAAACTTTGAGTGCTACGCCCGAGTCGTATTGAAGAGTATACCCTTCCATATGCATATGAGTGTAACCGTGAAAATCTTCGTCAACTATTTCTTCTGGACGAAGAGTTAATGCAGCACCAAGATACGTTCTCATAGTTCTTTCTGAGTCTGGAGTGACCATGCTAAGGCAACAGCCTGTTCTTACACTGCTGCTAATTTTAAAGCTTGAAATATCTCCTCCAATACTGGCATAATGCTTAGTAAAGAAAGAACCCAAATCATCCTTACCTACTTTACCAAGAAATCCGGTCTTGATTCCTAACTTTGCCAAAGCTCCTATTGTATTGGAAGCAGAGCCACCCAAAACCATGGATTTTTCCATTGTAGCCTTATGAAGAATGCTGTCAATAACTGAAATATCGACTAGTTCCATCCCACCCTTTTGGCCCTCGACATTATGATGAATGAACTCATCGTTAACATTAACTAAAATATCAACAAGCGGTGAACCGAACCCAAGCAGTTTTATTTCTTGCATATACTACCTTAATGGAAAAGAATTTTGATTCTTATTATATTTTGAACCCAAGTTTCTTGGCAGACTCAATCAATGCGCTAACTTTATTTGTCTTTTCCCAAGGGAAGTTAGGACGACCAAAATGCCCATAAGCAGCTGTCTGTCTATAGCACCAACCGTTTTTCTGAGGATGCTTAAGTTCAAGAGTCTTGATAATAGCCGCTGGTCTCATATCAAAAACATCTCTGATAATAGCTTCAAGATCTTCGTCCTTATCAAGCTTGCCTGTTCCGTATGTATCAACATTCAAACTGAGAGGTTTGGCTACGCCGATTGCATAAGCAACCTGTACTTCGCATTTTTCAGCCAAGCCTGCTGCTACTATGTTTTTAGCAATATAACGGCACATATAAGCGGCTGAACGGTCAACTTTGGATGGGTCTTTACCTGAGAAAGCGCCACCGCCATGAGAACCTACTCCGCCGTATGTATCAACTATAATTTTTCTTCCTGTTAACCCTGTATCACCATGAGGTCCACCAATTTCAAATCTACCGGTAGGATTAACAAAGTATTTTACATCTTTATTCATGAATTCTGCAGGAATAACCCTTTCAGAAACTTCTCTTACCAAAGCTTCCAAAACTTCCATTTTGGCATCAGGAGTATGCTGATGAGATACAACTATTGTTTCAACTCTAACTGGCTTGCCGTCAATGTAACGGATTGAAACCTGGCTCTTTGCATCAGGTCTGAGGAATGGATATTTTTCAGGCTGTTCCTTCCTTAATCTGGCAAATTCCTGAACTATTTTGTGTGCATAAATAATAGGAGCAGGCATAAGCTCTTCAGTTTCGTTTGAAGCATAGCCAAACATCATTCCCTGGTCACCGGCGCCCTGCTCATGTTCTTTGCTGGTTGCGGCGGTAACACCAAGAGATATGTCAGCTGATTGACTATGTACGCAAATCAGAAGTTTTGCTCCATCAGCAGTAAATCTCATAGCTTCATCATTATACCCTATTGATCTAACTATGTCTCTTGTAACAGTTTCCCAAACAACATCTGCGCGTGTGGTAATTTCGCCTGACACTACCATCAAATCAGTAGTAACCAATGCTTCGCAGGCCACTCTGCTCTCAGGATCCTGTTCTAAACAAGCGTCAAGAACTGCATCAGAAATCTGATCGCAGACTTTATCTGGATGTCCTTCTGAAACGGACTCGGATGTGAAAACATGTTCAGCTCTAATCTTACTCATAGTATTCTCCTTATTTGAATTTGAGCATTAAATAAATCGACCGCTTAATATTCCTCAAAACAGTATAACTTCAAGTCGTTAACTAGATTATAAGCATACAATCACCATATGAGAAGAAACGCATTTTCTCCTTAATAGCGTACTCATAAGCCGTCAAAATGTTATCTAAACCGGCAAATGCCGAAACTAACATCAAGAGTGTGCTTTTAGGTAGATGGAAGTTAGTTAGAAGCATATCAACTGTTTTAAATTTATACGGCGGACTAATAAAAATATCCGTCCAACCTTCACCCTTTTTAACTGTGCCATCTGCCAAAGCTAAAGACTCCAAAACTCTTACTGAGGTTGTCCCGACAGCCGCAACTTTATGACCGCATAGCTTTGATTTATTTATCAGATTAGAACTAGATTCATTTAGAAAGTATTCTTCAGAGTGCATCTTATGATTTTTTATGTCTTCCACTTGCACAGGTTTAAAAGTCCCGGCTCCGACATGAAGAGTAAGTTCAGCGATACTTACTCCATTTTTTGAGATTTTTTTTAAAATATCTTTTGTAAAGTGAAGACCGGCAGTAGGAGCTGCAACTGCGCCTTTAATTTTCGAATAAACTGTCTGATATCGTTCAATATCTGAAAAATCATCCTCTCTCTTAATGTATGGAGGCAAAGGTATATGCCCTATTTTATCCATTATTTCGTAAATATCGTCAGTATTAAATTCAATCACATAAGTGCCATCATGTTCGGCAGATATTACAGTAAAGTATCCACCGGAAATTTCATTAGAAGCTTTATTAGCGGAAAGAAAAACTTTAGCTCCTGGCTTTACTCTTTTACCAGGCTTAATAAGGCAGCTCCACCTCTTTATATCTGAAAGTAGAGGACTGATAAGCATAACTTCGACATTTGCATTAGTTACTTCTTTCTTTCCATAAAGCCTGCCCTTTATTACCTGAGTGTTATTTAGAACCAGGCAATCTCCGTTGGAAAAATAATCACAAATCTCAGAAAAGCTCTTGATATGCATCTTCCCGGAAACCCTTTCAAGAACAAGCATTCTTGAAGCATCTCTTGCAGGAGACGGATAATAGGCAATTAGTTCTTCGGGAAGATTATAGTCGTAAAGTTTAAGTTGATTCATATTAGAAAAGATTACTTGACGCCGGAACGCATACTTTCTCTTGCCTGTTTGAGAGCAGAGAGTTCCTCTTCAGTAAGGCTGTTTATTCCATTCTTGGATATTTTATCGAGGATTTCGTCTATATGAGCAGCAGGAATACCAGACATTTTCCAATTTTTAGCTGCTTTGGCGCTGAAGTTCTTTGGAGCTCTATAGAAAGATGGCAGTTTTAAAAATTTAAATATATCATAAACTTCTCCTGGATACATAAATCTCATTACTAGATAGCCGCCAATCAAGCCGCCAATGTGAGCAAGATGAGCAACTTGTCCATCAAATCCAGTAACAGCAGAGAATGTCTCAATCAAAGCGTAAATAATAGCGAAAGTTCTTAGTTTTAAAGGAATAGGAGGAATAAGAAGCATTATCGTAGAGTTAGGAAAAAGAAGAGCCGCCCCTATAAGTATGCCGAATAAAGCACCGCTTGCTCCAATGCAAACTGCCATACTATTCCAATTAAAAAGAACCCAGAATAATCCGGCAAAAATACCGCTTATGAAGTAGAGAAACAAAAACTTTTTGCTTCCCATATATTGTTCGATCATCGAGCCGAAAAGATATACGCCCCACATATTAAGAAGCAAATGCCAAAATCCGCCATGAAGGAACATATATGTGAAAATTCGCCATATTTCGTAATTTGTTACTACGCTATATGGAATCAATGCCATCGAATAGGTTATTGAACTGTATGAATATCCGCCGCCAGCTCTACTTGTGGTCATCTGCTGGAGAAGAAAGACGACGACATTTATAAAGATTATTGTAGGAACAGCGTAATTTCCTGCGCTGTAGCTGCTGAAACCTTTTTTGTATCTTCTATCTGAAAACATATTTATCACTAAATAAAAATAGAAGCTCCGAAAGAGCTTCTATATAAAATTTAAGTTATTATAAGAATGCTATGAACGCCTTCCCGTACTTCTGCCGGTGGCAATAGCCCTCTTGCTTGTTTTAACAAAATCCAGAAATTCTATTACTTCAGGCACTTGTTCAACTTCCTTTTCTATTTTCTCAATAGCATTGGAAACATTTAATCCGCTGACAAAGAAAATTTTGAAAAGATCTCTCAGAGCTCTGATTGACACATCGCTAAAACCATTTCTCTTCAAACCTATAATATTCAAGTTCTTTATAGAGCCATTTCTTCCATCAGCGATCACAAACGGAGGAATATTGACTGATGTTACTGAACCGCCGCTCATCATGGCAAATCTTCCTATTTTAACAAACTGATGAGTTCCGCAAAGTCCTGATATAACACAGCTATCTCCAATTTCGCAATAACCGGCAAATCCAGAACCGTTAACCACAGTAACCTTGTTGCCAACCTGACAATTGTGGGCCACATGAGTATTTATCATAAAGTAGCAATGGTCGCCGATGACCGTTTCAGACCCTTCCTTTGTACCTATATTGGCTGTAAAACCTTCTCTGAAGAAGTTATAGTTTCCGATTTTAAGGTAAGATTCTGTTCCAACAAAACCATGATCCTGAGGTTCTGTCCCAAGTGAAACAAACGGAAACATAGTATTATTTTCGCCGATGGTGGTATGTCCTGAAACATTGCAGTGAGATATGAGCTTAGTCCCGGCCCCTATTTTAACATTAGGTCCCACAGTGCAAAAAGGCCCTATTTCAACTGTGTCTGCTATCTGAGCCTTTTCGTCCACTATCGCAGTGCTATGAATCTTACTCACGATTAAACTCCGTATTTATAATGTTTAAGTGCTAACTATTTTGTAATTGTCTCTGAATAAATGAAATAGAATGATCCATCGATTTATCTTGTAAACGCTCTTTTCTAATCTTATTAATAGCGTTTATCACTGTAGCATGCGTCCTTCCCCCGAATGATTCTCCAATTACGGGAAGAGAGTACTCCGTCAATTCCCTTGATAAATACATAGCTATCATTCTAGGATAAGCAATGTTTTTGGGTCTTTTATCGCTGACCAAGTCCTTAAGCATCAAATCAAAGTGCTCTGCGACTTTCTTCTGTACCATCTCTATGGTAACCTTAGCGGCGGCTTCCTGTATAATTATAGGGTGAAGAATCCTTTCTGCGACACCAAGATCTATTTTTGCCCCTGTCATCGAAGTAAGAGCCGTAAGTCTAATAAGCGCGCCTTCAAGTCTTCTCACATTGGATGTTATCTTGCTGGCAATAAAATACAAAATTTCATCGCTAAGCTTAACAATCTGTTCTTCTTGCTTTTTCTTGAGAATAGCAACTCTCATTTCAAGACCTGGAGGCTGAATATCAGTAGTAAGACCAGTCTCAAATCTTGAAACAAGCCTAGCCTCTAACCCATTTATTTCTCTAGGAGATCTGTCTGAAGTTAATACAATCTGTTTATTATCATTATATAAAGCATTAAATGTATTAAAGAATTCTTCCTGAAGTTTCTCTTTACCTGTCAGGAACTGAACATCATCGATTAAAAGCATATCGATTTTTCTGAATTTCTTTCGAAACTCTGAAATTTTATTGTTCTGCAAAGCGTCAGTATAAGCATTACAGAATTCTTCACATGTGTAGTATTCAACTTTAAGTTTTTTATTATTCTTGATGGCCTCATGAGCAGAGGCTTGTATTAAGTGTGTTTTCCCAAGTCCTGTCCCGCCGTAAATAAACCAGGGATTAAAAGATATGCCTGGAGCCTGGCCTATAGCAGCAGCAGCAGAATAGGAAAAATCATTTCCATCTCCTACTACAAACTTATCCAAGGTAAATTTTGGATTGCAGTTCACGATATGAATTACTTCCGAACTGTAAGAAGTAGAATTTTTATCCTCGACTGGAGTTGTACTGAAATCTTCTACAGGAGTATGCCCAACCTCAAATCTAAAAGCTATTTTTTCATTTCCTGAAGCCTCTCTAAGGGCGTGCTTTATTTCTTCAGAATAGTGGTCTTCTAGCCAATCAGCAAAAAATTCGTCTGATACTCCCAAAACAAAATCATCCTGGAATGAGATTGCCTTTATCGAGCTAAACCAATGATTATAGATACTATCGTCATTAAGGTGAATTCTGAGAATATTCCTAGCATTCATCCAAATCTTGTCTTTTGTGAGAAGGTGTTCCATAAATATCCTAATGCCCGCAATAAATGTTTTGAGTAAACTACCACAATTCTAAAGGAAGCATCATAACTTTCAACAGGTAAAAATTTTTACAAACTTTTTTTAATGAAACTAACAATATTTAACAGAAATAATAATATGGGATTTATTTTTAATCTAGCTCTATTTTAGGCTCATTTTATTATATTTTTGTGATATCTTTTTTTAGCCGTATTCCTTCAAAAAAACTGCATTTTAACTAGATGAATCGCAAACTTTTTTTCTTATGTTTTATTAACACTTATCAACAGGTTATCAACATGCTAATAATAGATGTTTTTTGTATCTATTATTCCCGCTTTTGGCGAAATTTTGTCAAAAAAATTATCAACAGCTATATTTCAAAGCTAGAAGCTAGAAGTTTCTATATTGTCAAATCGTATAAAAATGATATATTCTCTAGAAAGCATTATTAAGTTTTAAAGTCCTTTTCTTTCAATATGCCTGAAAAACCCGCAAACATACAGAGAATATTATTTACGGCCGATTATTGCTATACGCCATTTAGGAAGATAGTGAATGCTTCTATTCTCTGCGAGGAAGAACGAATCGTTGCAATAGGAAATTCGTCTTCTTTCAATCTCGATCAGGCCACTAATGTATTCCATCTTGCCGGAACATACGCCATTCCTGGGTTTATAGATACTCATATACACGGGACGGGCGGTTTTGACTCAAGTTCTGCCGAAGAAGACAAGGAGAACTTTAAATTTATGGTTAAAACCCTTGTCGGTCATGGTGTAACTTCATTTTTGCCGACTCTAGTTTCAAATCCTAAAAACCGAATGCTCTCCTCGATTACAGCGCTTCTTTCTCTTATTTCCAAAGAATACCAAGGGGCCGCTCCAGAAGGAATTAGAGTCGAGGGGCCATTCATAAACAAAATTAAGAGAGGCGGGCAAGACGAAAATTTCATTCGCCCGATAGATATCGGCGAACTAAAGGAAATAATTTCGGCAGGGCAGAACAAAATAAAGATTATGACTTTTGCCCCTGAGCTGGAAAATTCTATGAAACTCATAGAAGTGCTACGAGAAAATAACATTATCCCTTCAATGGGGCATACAATGGCTGAAGAGGAAATAGTTATCAGAGCTATAGATGCCGGCGCAACACACTGCACGCACCTTTACAATGGTATGCCTGTACTACATCATAGATCAGTAGGTATTGCAGGAGTGGCGCTAACTGATGATAGAGTCACTACAGAAATAATTCTGGATGGTTTTCATATTCACCCACGAATGGTTGATATAGTCTGCAGGACAAAACCAAGAGATAAGATTATCGGAGTAAGCGATGCTATTCAGGGAGCCGGCCTCAAAGACGGGATTTTTCATATCGGAACAACTCAGGTAAATGTTAAGGATGGAAGAGTTTTGACTGATGACGGCATAATTGCCGGGACTACACTAACTTTGGAGCAAGGATGGAATCATCTTGTAAGATATTCTCAGTTACCTATTACCGATGCTGCGGCCTGCCTAACCATCAATCCTGCCAGGCTCTTATCGCTAGACTCTCAGGGTGAACTTGCCCCTGGAAAATTAGCTGACATAGCCTTCTTCAGCAAAGACACTAATAAAGCTATTATGACAGTCCGAAAAGGGAAAATTGTCTATATCGACAAGGCATATACTCTAAATTCACACAAATCAAACCCTGGAATCCATTCAAGAGAGCATCAAGATGCAAAATAAATTAGTTGATCAATACCAGATTTTAGACTCAGGAAACCTTCAAAAACTCGAGCAAGTTGGTAATTTTAGGCTAATACGCCCTGCGCTCAATGCTTTCTGGCCTCCTACTCTCTCAAAAACTGAATGGGACAAGTCAATCGGAGTTTTCCAGAGGGACTCTACAGGCGGAGGAAAGTGGACTTGGAAATCCAAAGTTCCACAAGAATGGCTCATTTCATACAACAATATAACATTTCTTATAAAACCTACTGATTTCGGGCACCTAGGCTTCTTTCCTGAACAAAAAGATAACTGGGTTTGGCTTAGAGAAACTATTTCGAAAAAAACGGAACTAAAAACTATAAATCTTTTTGCCTATTCGGGCGGAAGTACTTTGGCTATGGCTCAAGCCGGAGCAAAAGTTTGTCATGTCGATGCTGCAAAAGGTATGGTTGACTGGGCTAAAATAAATCTTTCGAACAACAAAGACATAAAAAGTGGAGTCAGATGGATTGTTGACGATGTTAATAAGTTCATTCAAAGAGAAATCAATCGAAATGAAACTTACGACGGTATAGTTCTAGATCCTCCATCTTTTGGCAGAGGTCCAAATGGACAACTTTGGAAAATTGAATCTGATATAATTCCTTTTCTTGAGAAATGCAAAGCGCTTCTTTCCCAGAAACCATCGTTTGTACTATTAAGCCTTCATAGTCATGGTTTTTCTGATAACACGCTTGAACGAATTCTCCAATTTGTATTTGGCAATAATACTCAAATCACGACTGGAGAAATGACGATAACAGAATCAAGTGGCAAAAAAATATCCGCCGGTTCTTACGCAAGACTTCTTTTTAAGTAAATACACAGAACTATAGATAGTTAATGAAAAATTTTTTAGAAATAACCAGCCTTCAGAATGATAGGATTAAAGAGATAATAAAGCTTAAAGACCGTAGAAGCAGAGATAAGCTTTCGAAAACTTTCCTTGAAGGATACAGATTAATCAGCAGAGCCCTTGATGCTAAATTCCCTATAGAGGAATGCTATTTCTGCCCTGAACTCTTTCTTGGGTCTAACGAGGATGTTTTATTATCCAAACTTGAAGAAAGCGGCTCCATGCTCATCAAGGTAACAAGCACCATACTGACCAAAATGGCTTACCGTGAAAGACCTGAAGGGCTAATTGCTGTAAGTAAAATTAAAAAACACTCTTTAGAATCTATTAGACTTGTAGAAAATGGGCTCTATCTCGTCCTTGAATCTATAGAGAAACCAGGTAATCTAGGCTCAATTATGCGGGCCGCTGACGCGTCTGGAGTCAACGGGATCCTTATTTGCGATAAACGAACAGATATTTATAACCCTAATGTCCTAACGGCCAGCACTGGAGCTATATTCTATGTACCATTCGCCGAATGTTCCTCGGAAGAAGCACTAGATTGGCTGAATAGGAATAAAATAAAGACTCTTGCGACAACTCCTCACACAGACCTAAGCTATGACATGATAGATTTGACTCAATCTGTAGCGATTGTAGTCGGAACAGAGCAAGTGGGACTAACTGATTACTGGATTGAAAATTGCACCATAAAAACTGTGATACCAATGAATGGCAAAATAGACTCTTTAAATGTAGCGATCGCGACGAGTGTAATACTTTTTGAAGCCTCAAGGCAAAGACGCCTTGCCGTTAAATAAGTTTAAACTATAATTTTACCACAAGTTCCAATCACCTAAACTTAAGGATTTATATGAGTTTTAAAAATATAGGAATCACTTCCATCTTCATTTTCATGCTCCTTGCATTTACATCGTGCAACAATTGGGACAAAAACTACCAGACAGTTTATAATCCACAGCCGGCAATTGAAAAAGACGGCTTTCCTATAAATAATCCTGTTTTTATTTCAAACATCGTTGATGCCAGACCTCAGCAGGAACGAATCCCTCTTGACCCAAATGTAAGCCCACTCCTTCTGATTCCGCTTTGGCCATATGACCATAGTACAACAAGTCCTGTTTTAAGATATACATATATGCAAACAGATATGCTCAATACGCTCAAGCATCTCATAGCTGAGGATATAAGAACAAGTGGAATTTTCAGCTATATTACGACTCAAAGCTACGGAGTAACAGGATCACAAGAAGCTGAATATGCCGCCAAAATTCCAGACGATGCCTATGTGCTTGAAATCGAAATCAAAAAAGCGTTATGGTCCAGGTATGTAACGACCTACTGTTTATCCTATCCCGGATCGCTCCTGTGGCTATTTGCTCCTGAGTCTTATGGCAGCGTAAGTATAAGCATCGAAGCAAAACTATATTCTCCATCGGATAGGAGCAAGGCCTTAGTACAAACCACAATCTCAAAGGAAGTTTCCTGCACTGAATGGTCTTACGATCAAATAAACTATCAGCCGCCTATATCGGAATTCAAACTCGCAGAAATGTTCCCTGAAATCATGACAGATTTGAGAGCTTTCTTGATTAAATCGCTAGATAAGAGTAAAAAAGACTAATCTTTTATTTTTTCAAAAACGGCTTCAGCAAAAAGATTAGGATCAAACTTCTGAAGGTCGTTTATCCCTTCTCCAAGCCCCAGAAATAATACCGGCAAATTGAATTTCTCTGTGATGGCTACAACCATGCCGCCCTTGTATGAACCATCCAGTTTAGTGCAAATCAAACCGTCAATCTTGCAGAATTTTGAGAACTCTTCGACTTGAGCCAAGGCATTCGACCCCATACTGCCGTCTATTACTATTATAGTTGTTAGTTTGCCTGGATTAAGTTTTTCCACAGTCTTGGATAT
>SESF01011720.1_pt1 | contig 12694 bp, 6 predicted proteins | sample 3171521 | NCBI WGS metagenome assembly SESF01 (sample SAMN10866945, study PRJNA518727) | freshwater metagenome | biome: subpolar coniferous forest; feature: holomictic lake; material: water; isolation source: holomictic Lake 227, 6 m and 8 m depth | place: Canada: near Kenora, Ontario | collected...
GCAAAGGTGGAAGCCGTTTGGCGAAGGCTGGTTGCGGTTAATACATCAACCCGAAACCGTTCACAGCGCAGATAGAATTTACCACAAAGAACACAAGGATCACAAAGATCAATTTCTTTCTTTGAGTTCTTTGCGTTCTCTGTGGTTAAAATCTCCCCCTCCCCAATCCACCTCGATCTACTCGCTGATCGATACGTTGTCGCTCTCCACAATGTCAAACCGCTTGTCATTCGCGCCCGCCTTGGCCGGATACGCCCCAGTCTTTTCAACGCGATTGCTACGAATCGTCAAGCCGTCCACCGAATACATCTGCACCAGCGAACCGCTGCCAAAAGTACGAAACAGATTATCTTCGATCACGACGTTGCGGTTGTAGCGGCTGGTCGCCCGGCACGTTTTCTCAATGCCTGCGCCAACCTCGATGGTCGCCTTGCCCCACACGCCGAAGTTGCAGTTATCAAACGTGTTCTTACGGATCACCAAATCGCGCACGCCAGCCTGCTCGTACCAGAAACGTCCATCGCCCTCCAGCAGGATCGCTGCGCCGGGTGTGTGAAAAACATTTTCTTCGATCACCATCTTTGCGCGGGAGCCGAGCAAGATGCCGCGGGCGCGGTTATTGCGGATCACGCAGTGGTGAATCCAGGTCTCAGGATAACCATCTGTGCTCGCCACCACGTCGCCGACGATACTTTCAGCCGGCAACGGCTGGGTCAGCGTGACGCGCGTAAACTCCTTGTTCACCCGCTCGACTGTTTTTACGATTGCCTCGCCGTAGGTGACCAGGCTCGGACCATGCACCAGCTCGAGTTTACCTCCGGGCACGATGAAATCGAACCCTTGCTGTTGCGGATGGAGCAGTTGCACCTCGATCAAATCCGGTGCAAGCAGACGCGCCATGCGGGCATAGATGCCGTGAACATTGGTCGCGTCGTCCTTCTGGTTCTCGAAGAGAGAGTTGCTCAAAATAATTTTTCCAGAGCAGTTCACAAAGTGCGTGGCGTCAGCCGTGATGCTGACGACCCGGCCGCTGCCCGGCGCGGGCGTGACTTGCACATGGTCTACGGTAATGTCACGACTGCGTTGAGCAATCACACCCATGCCACCGCAATGATAGAGGTTCACGTGGTTCACTGTCACGTTGGCGCTGTCACTGATCACGATGCCCGGACAGTCGCGGTGACTCGGACCGAAGACCAGGATATTGCCGACCGTCCCCGTCAGTTTCGGCAGTATGATGCGGACCTTGTGCTGACCGAGGTCCTGTGCCATCACCCCGCCCTTCACCCAGTAATCACGGGCCATGTAGGCGGTCTCACGCTTCTGCGCATCGAACTCCAGCATACTGCCATAAGGGTAGGTGAGTTCTGAGCCTTTAACTGTGGTCTGCTGCTCCTGACTCTTCTTCCCGTCCGTAAAGACAAGGATACCGTTGCGGACTGCATACGGAAATGCTTCGGAGAAACTGACCGTGAGCCCGTTGGTATTGACCTCCAGGATCTTGCCTTCGCTATGGAAGGTACGCGTCCAGTCCATCGAGAAATTCTTCAGCGTGATGTTCTTGGCGTGGTCTAGCGCGAACGGCGTGATCCAACCCCGGAACATGAAGAGCGCGCCCTGGCCGTCGATCTCAATACTTTCGGAGTTTCCCAGCGGAAAGGCGATGCGCTTAAGCCCCTCATCATTGTTGCTGACGAAGAGATAACGCTCCGGCGCGCGGTCAGGATAAAAATCATACTGGCCAGGACCGAACACGAGCCGTGACGGCGCACCAGCGCACGCCTTCAGCGCAGCCTGCACCGCAGGCGTGTCATCCAGCCCGTCATTACTGATCGCGCCATAATCCGCCACGCGTATCACCTTCACGTCAGCAGCATCCACGCACAAACACGGAATGCATACAGCAACGATTGCCCAATACTTCATACATCGATTTTCCATCACTCCCCCTCATGTGGGCTTTGCCCACTACCCAAATTTTTCACCACGAAGATCACGAAGGACACAAAGGTTTAACTCATCCAACTTCTATTTTCTTCGTGCTCTTCGTGTTCTTCGTGGTTAATCTCTTCTCCCCCTCAAAATCCGTAGCTAAATTCTCTCATCCACTTTCGTGAAGTTTCGTGTATTCCGTGGTAAAAAAACTCTGGCTCAGAATATCCGGATCATCGTGCCCTTAGGCGGAATAGTCAGCCAGATCTCCTTGCTGTTGGCGCTCGTCGTGAGCTTCGATCCGCTCCGGGCGCCGGAGAGGACGAAACTGCCCGTGATGGTGCCGCCCGTGGACTCCAGCACTTTCCAACTTCCGCCTCGTAGTTGATCGCCGCTGACTTCCAGCGTGACTGTTCCTGTGAGCGTGACATTACCGACCGCGGTGATCGTATCCGCGGTAGCCGATGCCACATCCACCAGGAGACGGCTGTTGGTTTCGAAGGTCATCAGACCGGCGGTAGAGAGCGTCCCCACGCCGCCCGCGGCGCCCGCCGAAAGTTTCGCACCGCCTTTGACGATGATGTTGCTGCCGAGGTTACCCGAAAGACCGAGCACGCCATTGCTGACCGTGGTGATGCCTGAATAGGTGTTCGCGCCAAGAACATTCCAGAGGTTGGTCCCGGTCTTCGTGACCGTCGTAAAGCCTGTGAAGACCACCTGCTGGCCATTGGTCAGCGCCTCGGTGGTGGCTTGGCTCAGCACTCCGGTTGTACTATTACCAGGAATGGCTGTCAAATAGGTTCCCGGCGCGATCCCCTTACCGCTGACCCTGTTGCCGACGCGCAACTGGCCGTAATTCACATCGGCGGGTGCGATTATGGCCAGCCGGTCCGCACCAAGCGCAGCCGCCGCAACAGTCGAGAGATTCGTTCCATCGATCACACCACCGGATAGCTCGCCTGTGCCGGAGGTCGAGCCCTGCAGGATAAGCGTCTTACCCGCATCACCCACAGCGGACACGACGATGGGACTTGCGAATTTCAACAACCCGGTTCCGGCCTGTTCCAGTGTGATCTTGCCAATCGTGGTGGCGATTTCGAGAATCCGATCCGTGGTTTCACCTGAACCGGTATAGGTCAACGCAACAGCATTAGCCCCATATCCGCCATTCCCACCCAGGACAATCGTACCGTTGGTCGCCGAAGACGGCTGACCGAGATTGCTCGTGGCTCCGTTCACCGAGCCGAGCGATGCGACACTGAGAGTACCCTTCAGGATCCGAGTCTGGCCTGTATAGGTGTTCGTGCCAGAGAGAATGAGAAGACCGAGCCCTTCTTTGGTCATACCACCCGTACCACTGAGGACGCCGGTCATGGTCGCAACCGTGTTGGTGCCTGCAGTGGGCGCGGCTTGGTTGACCCACACCATATTGCCGTTGTTGGCGATCGGATTGGCCCAGATCAACGTGTTATTGGCGGTGGGGTCTTGAAGGACAAGGCTAGAACTTACGGCATTCCCAAGGCCGAACGCACCGGATCCGTAGGTGAGGGTTGCGGGCGTGCCGAGCCCGCCCAGACTCACCGTCACAGGGCCGCCGACCGCCGAGAACCCGCCGCCAACAGCGCCTTGACCGGTGGTGAACTGCACTTGGCCAGGACCGGTACCGAGCGAGCGAGTGACATTGGCCGAGGTTTGGAGGGTGCCACAACCGTATGATTGGGCGTTTCCTCCATCAGACGCCAGGTCAAGGTTCGCATTGGCTGAAAGCCCGACGCCCTCGTTGGCCCTAAGGGCAGAGCCAACCGTGTAGGTTCCCGTGAAACCGTTCTCGTCATTGTTCAAAATCAGACCGACACCGGTGCTGCCATAGAACCCCAACATCAGATTGCCGCCGCCGGTGAGCGAACCGTTCAGGGTCAGAGTAGGTCCTCCAACGTTGAGGACGGCGCCGGAGTTGATGACGAAGTTGCGGCTGTTGGTGATGGCGTTGTTCAGACGAAGGTAATTATTTGCTCCGCTCGTTACGGTAACCGCGCCGCTGGAGGCTCCAAAGGCACTGTCCGAATCGATGGCCAGCATCCCGTTATCCAGATAGGTGCCGCCCGTGTAGGTGTTGTTGCTGATAATATGAACCTGCGAGTAGCCGCTGCCGCCGATCGTGAGCGACACCGGAGTCGTTCCGTTGTCAATGATCGGTGACGCAATGGTCATGGCATAGTAAGCCCCCCGCGGATTACCGTTAGCTCCACCGCTGCGGGGGGAGGCACCCTGATTTCCTGAGGCGGCATAGATCCAGAGGTCGCCCGTGCCGCTGGTGAGATAGCCGCCGGTGATGGTATGGTTTACGCTGTCGGCCGTCACCGTACTCGGAAGCAGGATGCCGCCGCTGGCAATGGTGTTGGTGCCCGTAAGGATCACGGTGCGGCTCGTGGTGTCGGCCAAACGCAGGCTGTTGACCGAGAGGGGGCCACCCGAAAGGTTGCCAGTCACGTTCACGTTCTTGTCTGCGGTCAGCGTAGTGTCATAAGTAGGCGCAGCCACGGTGCCGGAATTGGCAGCGACAAAGTCGGTGCCACCCCAGATGGTACCGCCGAGGATCGCGCCGATGAGGAGCGGAGCGGAGGTGCCCGAGACACCGGCACCCGTCGGCGTGTTGGCGAAGCTGACGTTGAACCCCGCCGTATTGGTGGTGGCAAAAGTAACCGTGCCGCCCGTGCTGCGGCTGTAAACGCTGCCGCTCGCGCCGCTGAAGGAGAGTTTGTTCGTACCAGTGGCGGCGCTGGCATTGATGGTATTCCCACCCGCGCCGATCGAAAGCCCTGCCAATGTCTGGCTGTGCGTGCTACCTGCAGCCGGGGCGGCCAGCGTGAATGTGCCGCCGCCACTGGAACCGCCCATCGTCAGCGTGGCCGCCGGGTTGATGCGATTGGTGACGTTGTTATTGCTGGCGGCAGTGGAACTGCCGTCAATGAGCGTGCCCCCGTTGGCAATCGAAACACTGCTCGTATTGGTCATCGTGCCGGTGATTTGCAGCGTGCCGATAACCTGCGGAATGCCACTAACAGAGCCAGGCATCGGAGTAAACACAACCCCGCCATTGGCCACGGTCGCCCCAGTGTAAGTGTTGATACCCGACAGGACCCATATTCCGCTGCCGACCTTGGTCAGCGACACGGCGCCGCCAGCGGTGCCGTCGCTGATGATGCCGGAAACCGTGTTCGCTCCAACACTGAGCCCGCCGATGGTGAGCGCGGTAGTGTTGCCTGTCGTCGCCATTCCTTTGATGCTACCGCCCAAGGTAAGGGTTGCAGAGGTGGCAGAATTATTCAGATTCGTGTACACCCCAGAACTGCCGCCCGAGGCATTCTGGATGACAAGCGGGGCGTTGACGATCTGGGCGGCCGTGTCACCGCTGTTGACGGTGATGCTCCCGCCGCTGGAGAGGAGGACAGCATTGCCGCCGGTGGTGCCGAGCGTGAACGCGCCTGCGCCGATATCGAAGGTAAAACCGCCAAGGTTGATATTGGCGACATTGAATGCCGGAGCCTTGTTGGATGGGTTATTCGTGAACGATGCGATGTCCGGGTTGGTGGTGCCGCTGGTCGCGCCGGGATAGGCTCCGCCCACCCAGTTGCCTGCATCCGTCCAGTTGTTATTAGCGCCGCCACTCCAGGGGGCATTACCAGCAAAAGCCACAGGTGCCAACACCCATAACAGAGCGACCAGCATCTGTCCCGCTGTTCTGTATAACCTCTTCTTCATTGAGTTCATAATCTTAAACCCCTTTCTTTTTTCCCAGAGACACACAATCCCTTCGCATCTCTCACTTAAGCAAACCAGCAGAAAAAAGTCAACGGGTTTCTGGCTTTACGTAAAGTCGAGCGTGCGTGCAATTCGGGATTTTTTGCATTGCATAGCCCGAACGAGGACTTTGGACTTGGGACTTGCAGTGATACAAGAGAGGACAAGGGCCGGGGTACACCCCGACCGCGGCACGGGTGTAACCGTGCCCTCCATATGCGTGTCAGCCTGTCAGAATAATCACTGCGTTTCTGCGTAAGGCCATACATTAAGTTAAATGCTCTAGTGCGCGTCCGCGCGGTTGCTGACGCTGGCCACCTTGATTGCGGTGTCGGGGTCAATGATGACGCGGAACCCGACATCGAAGACCCGCTGCCAAGGTTCGTAGTTGCGCCGAGCTGACGAGGTGGCACGGTACGGGCGGTCCCAAAACGAGCCGCCGCGCACAACGCGTTGGCCAACGCTTTTCGCCGTGGTGGCGTTACGGCCATCGTCGTCACGATATGGATAAGGCTTGAAAAGCGAACGCGTCCATTCAGCGACGTTGCCGTGCATACTGTATAGACCCCACGGGTTTGGCTGGTAGGCGGCCACGTTTTGGGTGATCGTCGCGCCATCATCGACGGTTTCAATAGCCGGAATCCACGGCCTGACGGTACGCAGACCGTTTCGGAGGCTCTTGTCTGCGAGGTTGGCATACTGACCGAAGTTGGCGGCAAGGTCGCCGAACCAGAGCGGCGTTGCGGTGCCGGCGCGGCAAGCATACTCCCATTGCGCCTCGGTCGGCAATGCGCACCGCTGACCAGCGGTACGGCCAAACCAATCGCAAAACGCCATGGCTTCCTGCCAACTTACGCGCACAGCAGGCTGCTCCGCGTTGTTCATCGATGGACCGGGCCCGGTATGATCCTTGGTGTAGGTGTCGATCGTGCGGCTGTCGTGCGCGACGTCGAATTCGCGGAACTGGGCGTTAGAAATTTCCTTGCGCGACATGTAGAAGGGCTTCTCGATGCGAACACGTGTCGGCGGATACTCGTCGTCGACACCAGTGGCATTGCCGAGCACGAAGTCGCCGGCCGGGATCAGCACAAAGTCCAGTTTCACGTTACTGTTCGTGCCGCACGCGAGTTGCAGTTCCTTCGGCAGACCGGCTGCGGATTGACGGCGTTGGGCTTCTGCCGCGTCGAACGGCCAGCCGTCAGCAGTCGCTACAGGCGCATGACGAGGCGTGGCAGGAGCAGGTTTGACAAAGGCGACCGGCTGCGGCTCGGGGGTCGGATAGGTCTCTGGATTATCCATGGTATTGGCGTACAACTTGCGGTATTCGTTACGCAGCGCCTCTGGCGCGCCCATGGGTGAGCCGCGATGCTCACCCCAGGTGCCGTGACATGGCACGTTGAGATCTGCCCACGTCGTCAGCCGGGACCAGGCATCAACATCGAGCGCGACGTTATGATGACCCTTGCGGAGCATCTGGAACAGCTCGCTGGTGCTGACATGATAATCCATCGGCGAGAGCACATGGAAATCGCTTTCCGGACCGGGCCGGCGCACGAACGGCATCAGCGCCAAGTAAGAGGCGTCGAAGTTCCTGTCTCCTTTACGGTTGCCACGAAGGTCAGGGCAGCCTGCCTTGCTGCCGTCGTGGCAGCCGACGCAGGATTTATCGAGCACGGGCTGGACTTCGCGGCGGAAACTGAACGGCCGCTCAGGCCCGTTCCACGGCGTGATCGCACTCGGCGCACGACGCATCGCGAGATTCGGCTTGATGAGCGGGCTGGAGTTGACAGACTCGTGGCAACCGACGCAAGAAGCATTTTCACCCGGCATCACCACAAACCAACTGCGCATCAGCGCGACAGCTTCGCCCCGCTCATTAAGCGGCTGGATCGCAATGGGCGTATTGGCCGGTACTTTGAAGTTTGCGGAGCCGTCTTTATAGACCGGCACCGTACCGATGATACGTCGGCCGTCCCAGGAGCCATCCACGCCAATGTTAGCATGGCCGCCCACTCCCCAGTATCCGAAGTGAAAACTGTATACGCGAAGCGCTTTTACCGTACCATGCTGTACGCCTTTGAGCCCGGGGCCCGCGTAAACGTCACTGAGGATGACGGTGCCCTCTTTCATTTCGGGGCGGACACGGTCAGGGATCGCGGCCGGCTTGACCCTTGCCCTGAGCGGGATCGGCTCGAACAGCTCGTAGCCGGCTTCTTCTGCGAGGCAGAGCATGTTGTCAAAGACATCCACCAGGTAAATACCCCAGCGCGACTCCGGCGTGGGCTTGCAGGAAACAATGAAATATTTGTCACTCAGCGGATACGGGTGCAGGAATTTCGGCCAAGAGCCTTGCACTAAACCGTCAGCAATGACGGGCTCGACCTTCTTGCCGTAGCCGGGAATCCTCTGCACGGCGCCGTTGGCCTCGGTGCGACCGCGCGCAAGGTCAAACAGCACCAGCTCACCCATGCGCCGCACGCCGTGGTGACCAGAAATGACAGCGATGATCTTCGAGGGCGCATCGGGAATCTGACGCGCGTAGAAGATCGAGTTCGGCCAATACGAATTGCTGCCGTAAAGTGAAAGCTGTCCTGTGCCGTCCGGGTTCATGCTCATCAGCAGGCGGGAATGATAGTGAGGCAAGTCGGAGTACTCCCATCGGGTGTACATGACGCGGCCGTCGCTGAGGACGCGCGGATACCAATCCTGATCCTGTTCGAAACAGAGCATCCGCACATTTTTGCCGTCGGCGTCCATGCGGCAAAGGTTACCGACCTTGTCGCCACCACCGACGCAAGGTACGCCATGGATGTTCATGGTCGAATTGAACATGATCTTCCCGTCAGGCAGATAACAGGCGTCGTAGTTATCGATTTTCGAAATGTCAGGCGTCAGTTGGCGCAGGCCCGAGCCGTCGGCCTTGATTTCCCAGACCTGCCAGGCATCCTTCGTCGGCATAGAAAAGAGCATACGCGTTCCGTCGAAATTCAGATCCACGTCGCCAACAAACTCCTTTCCCTGCGGCTTGAACAGAGTCGTCAGTTTGCCGCCGGGGTGTGCCGGCGACAATACGACGATCTCGTTGTCGTAGCCGTTCCGACTGATCGAGGTGTTGCCCTGCCAGTTCTGCGGCAGGCCCAGCGAGTCGCGCTTGACCAACAGCAGCCGCTCGAAGTTCATCAGCGGGTTCGCAAGCAACGCTTCCCGCTGCAGCGCAAGCATGTCGTTCAGCAGTTTCAGATCCGTCATCTCGCCGCAGTCCGCTGCCAACCGGACGTCTTCGTTTTTCTTTTTGCAGGCCTCCAACCTCTTCAGGAACTCCGGACCGCGCGTATACTGGCCGGGATACGTGCGGCTGAGATCCTCAATGGCTCGACGCAAGGCATCCGTGTTGAACCGTGCCGCATCCTCCTTAACCGCGCGAACCTGGCAGGCGCGGAAGTACAGGTCGAGCCAGCGCGAATCTTTGGCGGAAACACCACCCTGCTCTAACTTGGCCATTTCCTGATGGAGAACGCCCGGCTGTCCCAACGCCGCCAAGGGGCGGCTGATGAGCGCTTTCTCATTGTCAACGCTATTGCGGCCGCCGAGCCAGGCCGTCAATCTGCCATCCGTGTCCCGCTTCAGCCACGCGGCCTGCACCGGGTAATCTTTCGCCAATTGGGGCCAGACGTCTTCCGGCGGTGCGAGTTCGAGATTGAAATAGAAACCACAACTGCCGCCAATATTAAAGATTTTGACCAGCAAGCGGTTCTCTCCGGCCTCGAGGGCCAGCGCGACTTTGTCCTGGCCTGAGGATACTCCGCGCGGGGCATCAACCGAGTGGATCTTCTTGCCGTTGAGCCAGACTTCTATGCCGTCATCACTGCCGAAGCCCGCTGTGACGGTAGCGGCCATCTTGGCGGTGATGACACGAAATAGATACGTCGATGAGGAGCCCGACGCGGACAGCGGCTGGGCGACGCCGTCTACCCACTCCGCATGCTGCCGCCAGACCGGATTCCCCTTTTCATCTTTGGAGTCAAGGTTCACGCCCTGCTCGGGAAACAGCGCATCGCCGAAGCTTTTGGCCTTCAAGGCGGCGGTGGAGGACCACGGGCCGGCACGAAGTGGCGCGGCGTCAGCCAGCGTCTGATACCGGTCGCGCGTGGCGAGCATCGTCGCCGTCCAAGAATCCTTCTTCACGTAGAAGTTGGCCTCGCCTGCAGTCGGCTTTGCCGTCGACAGCATGGCCGAAAGCGACAGAATCGAAATCAGCATCGTTTTCATCGTTACCCCTTGTTTCATAATGTGTTGTTTCCTTCCGGCTGCACTTCGGTCTGACTGCACGCTTCGGTCACAATCGCAACCGGCTTTTTTTCTCCCCAGCGGAAGCGACTCAGCGAGGGATCCAGCGGCTTAAACTGATTGCCGGAAATCACCAGTCTGTCCGTTGAAGACACGTAAATAGTGGGCAGTGGTGAATTCAGAATCGTATTGTTACGGATGGCAATATTCTTGTGGGCGCCGCTCGGCGCGAGCGCTCCGGTGCCGCCACGGGCTACGACCTCAATGGCTGTTGCGCGGCAGTCGGTAATCTGATTGTCTGCGATGACCAGATCGCTGCTACTGCCCGACTCCAGCCACCACCATTCAGGCGCGACCAACACGGAGGCCATCCAACAGCCTGTCAGACGGTTACCGATGACCTGCCCGTTGCTGCCCTTGATGAGGATACCGCGCGAACGGTTGAAACCGAAATCGCAATCCTTGACCAAAAATCCGTTGCCGGTATGGCGTGTCGATGCGACCACGGAACCCATCGGCAGGTCCACTGCCCGATCCAGTGTCAGCGTCCAGGCATCCGTATTTGGCTTGGACAGAACTTCCTTTGTGCCTTGGTTCATGTGCTGAGCTTTGAGAAACGTCTGCTCCTCAGGCTTGACCTTGCCGTCCGCTTCAATCGCAACAACCTTCGCATCTGCCAGACGTTCCCCCGTATACGAAACCAGCTCAACGGAATCGCCGACAGAGATGTTGCTGTTGCGATGCGATAACATGCGAATTTTATTCTGGCTACTCCCCATGACCATGTAGTATTCGCCGCAAATATTCACGCAATCATCGCCCTGATACTTCGCCGTGCAACTGATGATCTGCGGTCCGCGGATTGCGTGCTTGCTATGAAAAGCGTCTGCATTGCTGGAGCGCAGGCGTCGCAACCCGCGTGACCGAAGATCCTCTGCCAGCGGACGGCGATCAATGCTACACCGGCGATAGGTGTTTCCATCGCAGTCATGTTCCAGATAGCTGAAACAGTTAGAGGCATAGAGCCGGATATCCTCCAGCACCACTTTCTGCGAATTAGACGTCACAATCGCATGCCCCGCCTGCCCGCCGGGCGCAGTCGAACTGTTGGTCACCAGAATATCGCCTACTTCCTCCAAATCCTTATTGGGATCAAAACGATGGCCTGAACCGCGTGACACGCGATAACGGTGATTGCCCAAGGACTGGAAAGGCCCCCAATCGTAGCGGGTATTGACTTTGAGCAATTCGGTGCGCTGGTCAAAGATCTCGATCCGCATTTCAAGATTTTCGGGATAGCCGTCGATGATCTCAAACTCCAGCCACGCTTTGTCGGGTGCCATGGCAACAATGCGTCCTTGCGTGAACGGCAACGGATCATAGTCGATGGTCAATCCGCGCAACGCCAGATTGCGACAGTTGTCGATATTCAGGGCCAGCGTGGTCTCGGTACAGACCATCTCGACATCCATGGCCATGACCTCGACATCCTGAAGGTCGCGCAACCGCAGATGACATTGGCGTTGCGGCTTCACGCGATACCGGCCCGGCGGCACGACAATCCGCTTTTGCCCCGCCGCGAGCGCGTGGTCGATGAAGCCTTGCAGATCGAAAGATGTTCCTGGTCCTTTGTGAACTATTCTCGCTGGCTCTTTCGCTACAAGACGGCACCCGCTGATGAAAAAAGGAACTGACAAAACACCTATCGCAACGACCGCCCCCGCCCAGCATTTCACGATTCGCTTCCCCATCAGTTCCTCCTCATGCGGGCTTTGCCCGCTATCCAAATTTTAATGAAACCCCGTGCGGGTCCGCCGGACCCCTATAGCCACGCTATCTCTTTGCGGTTTTTGCGTTAACCTCTTTAATTAGAAATCGCTGTATATTGCCAGCCTTTTGGTGTTGGCAACAAATATCTCTCCTTAGCTTAACACCTATGCCCTATACCCGCTCGGCTGCTCGGCGATGCGGCAGCTATACTCTTGCATTTGCCCATAATCGCCCTGTAAAAGTCCTTCAAGAGAGAGATCCTCATCCAAATCCGGCCAATGTAAACCAAATGGAGAGATTTCGATTTTGTTGAGCTGGTCGGGGGTACCCTTGGAAAGACGCGGATTACCCTGTACCGGAAATTTAATCTCCACCCCGTTTCCACAATGGACAACAATCAATCCAGCGCTATAGAAAGCCGACATCAGCCCTTGTTTATTTGAAAAACTCATACCATTTCTCCTGAATCAACTTCCTATTTTCAATCACCATCTGACGTGCCCGCGACAAATCTCCCACTTTCATATTAAGCGATTCCCTCAGTTCAACCTCATCAGCCGACACCTTGAAAACCGCTTCACCACCACCATGCCACACATGCACATGAATCGGCTCATGATCATTGCTATAAAAGAAAAACCGAAACCCGTCATTTTCAAATATTTTCGGCATCCGTACTCCTCTATTTAAACGACCCTATAAACATTTCTTACCAATAATTTTTAATTTTACTTGTCCTCCGCAGCAATGTAAAGCCAGCAATTCTAATTATGGAGGGCGCATTTTAAAAGCACTCAAATCCGAGGGGAAATCGCTGATAAAAAAGGAACGGACAAAACACCTATCGCAACGACCGCCCCCGCCCAGCATTTCACGATTCGCTTCCCCGTCAGCTCCTCCTCAT
>SESF01021354.1_pt1 | contig 12690 bp, 12 predicted proteins | sample 3171521 | NCBI WGS metagenome assembly SESF01 (sample SAMN10866945, study PRJNA518727) | freshwater metagenome | biome: subpolar coniferous forest; feature: holomictic lake; material: water; isolation source: holomictic Lake 227, 6 m and 8 m depth | place: Canada: near Kenora, Ontario | collected...
ATTGTGCTACCCTGCCAGGGCCGCTTATTGAGTCGGAGCTGTTTGGCCACGAAAAGGGCAGTTTTACCGGTGCTACGGAGCGCCGCATTGGCAAGTTTGAGCTGGCTGAGGGGGGGACCATTTTTTTGGATGAAATTGGTGAACTGCCATTGGAGTTGCAGGCCAAGCTGCTGCGCGTGCTTCAGGAGCGTGAACTTGAGCGGCTTGGCGGTCGGCAGGTGATCAAGGTTGACGTGCGTGTTATTGCCGCCACCAACCGTGATCTCGAAAGGGAGGTTGCCGAAGGGCGCTTTCGCGAAGATCTCTTCTTCCGGCTCAACGTCTTTCCTCTTTTCATTCCTCCTCTCTCTGAACGAAGGGAGGATATCGCCATGCTTGCGGCTCATTTTGCCGCCAAATTTTCAAGGGAGTTTTCGAGGCCGCTCCGCACTTTCAGGGAGAGCGATATGCAGCGTCTTGTCAGTCGGGAGTGGAAGGGCAATATCCGTGAACTTGCCCACTTGATCGAGCAGGCGGTTATTGTTTCTGAAGGGGCGTCACTTGATTTTTCAACACTGCTTTCATCGTTGTCTTCCGTTACTGATGCGCAGCACTCCCGGCAACAGAAAACCATGCGCGATTTTGAACTTGATATGGCAGTGATGGAGCGGGAGCTGATACTTGATGCACTTGACCGTTCAAAAGGCCGGGTGAGCGGTGATGGCGGCGCTGCAGAACGGCTTGCCATGCATCCCAAAACGCTCTACTCCCGAATTGACAAGCTCGCTATCCGCAAGCGTTATCAATAAATAGTGCAAAAGAAGGAAACCGATTGCCGGTGATAGAGAGAAGCCTCTCGCGGCGAGAGGCTTCCTTCAGGCATTTACCATTCGACGGTAATGGAAATTTTACCCCATCTGGTTTTGATGGTGATGGTTACTTTAACATCAGGAGCGATTTCATCAATGGAAACCTCTCCACTTTTTACGCCTGCTTCGCGAATCAGGGCAATTAACCCCTTCTCATCTTTTGCAAAGGCAGCGGCATCGAATTTTTTGGCAAATGCAGGATCCTTTGCCAGTTTTTTAAACAAACCCTGAACCTCAGTTTGAATTGTTGAAGCCGATGCTGCGGATGCAGAGAGTGCTTTCGGGTTTGGTTGAGTACTGCCTGCGTTAGCGCTGTAAGGGCTCATGCAAAGCAACGCAAAAACAACAGCAGGAATGGCAGAATGTTTTTTAAACATAGATCTCTCCGTTGATAGTAATTGTTGAAAATTAACCCTCCAAAACCAGAAAAAGGACAAGGCTGACGCTTTATTTACCCCACGCCTCAAAAATTATAAATAAAAAACGCTTATTTTACAAAATAATATCGTCAATACATAGGGCTATGGAGGGAAAAACATTTCTCTGAGAGGTTTTGTACAGGGATCAGATGGCATTGCTATGGCTGCACACGGAGCTGGATGTGAAAACGGGCGATGGCCGATGAGTCACCCTCCCAGGATCGCCACTGTTTCAGCATGATGTCGCCTGTACCGATTTTTTTTGCCTGGAAGATGAACGTCACTTCACCGCCGGAGCCGACACCAGTTGTTGTCGGATAGTGTGCTTCGGCGGGAAGCTCCGTGATGAGCTCCCGGTCATAGCTCTCGACCGTCCAGCGGTACCCCGTTGTTGCGTTTTCTGGCAGTGTTATCCTGACGGTTTCATCCAGGCGGATATCCTGCGTGCGATTATTATCTGTTGCAACGAGCAGGTGTGTCATTTTTATCTGTTTTGCAATTTTTTGACAGGAAGCTGCACCGGGGGAACCGATGATGAAACAGGTTCCTGCCAGCACAGCCGTGCGCATAAGGGAGAGTATAGTATTTTTTTGTCTCACAGAGTTATGCTCCTGTCCGTTGAAATCGGTGGTTTAGATGGTTATACCGTAATTGTCGTTGTGGAATCCGGCTGTGATGTAGGCCTCGCTGGCGTAAGCAAAACCTCCGTCGCCCCAACCTGTGCCCCAACTGTTGCGTACAATAAAGCGTCCCTTCGTATAGCCGACAATGGCGATGCAGTGGCCTCCGCGAACCGTGGCAGGCTGGAAGACATCAAGATTGCCATGCGTTGCTGTGGCGTGATCCCAGGTTGCATCCACATTAACACCGGCGACGATGGGGCCATGGGTTGCCAGCCAGGTGCGCCAGTTGGCAAGATTCTTTGCGAGATTGAAATAGGCGGCGATACGTCGCGTTGCGGCTGTAGCGTAGAAGGTGCTTTCGTCACCAGTGTACATCGTGGTCGCAATGTGGAATGGCAGGACGGCATCGGTCACTGCTCCGTATTTTTTCAGGATATCAAGAGCCGCGTTGGCAAAGGTGCCAGAGGACTCAATGAAGGTGGTTGGATGAGTCGTGTATATGTCGGTCTCTTTTGCTCCCATCCAGGAGAGACGGACCGAGAGATGCTCTGTTGGGGCCAGCCTGCCGGCTTTTACAAAATGGTAGCGGGCAACGCCATCGGTGCTTCCCCAGCCAACGCACGAACCGGTATTTTCCTGGTTGCCGACATCCCACCACGCGGCACGCAAGTCTACGCTTGCAGGGAGGGCGTCAGGTGGAGCTGCTATGGCATTGGCGGCGAGGGCCTGTTCGATACCCCAGTCCTTCGCAGTATCGTGACGGGAGGGTAACAGATTGCAAATCCGGTTAGCTTCTGGCCTTGAATCATGATGTACAGTCATAACGTCTTCTCCTGTGTTTTGTGAGAGAGCCGGGGATATCCCCTGGTTCCCTTCATGCAGTTGTGAAAAAAATTATTGTTGTAATCGACATGGCGTGTTAATCATCACCTCCTTTCTGCTTGGGATAATGTTTGAAAGTAAAAACGGTTAGTAAACTTTTTACCCTCTCCGTTCCGGTCAATCGGTCAACATGCGCATACTCAAACTGCGCACGACAAGGTCTGACCGATGCTCGTTCCCTGATTCAGGAGAGTCTGCCCTATGATGTGTCGAGGTTATTCCGTAATTCCTGCTGGCAGGGTATTGCCCGCACTCTTTTTTCTGAACCGGGACAATAATTCCAGCGAGTACTGGTGTGTTGCGTGAGCCGCTTGTGATGCAGCAGTCCCAAGCATTTTTTGTGCTTTACTAACTGGTTTTGTGCGTTTTAATGTGCATTTAAAAGTAATATGAACATATTTCTTTTATAAAGCAATTGTTAATTTTTCCACTGAAGAAATTTGTGACAGGCAGGTAGCGATATGGTCACGAATGAATATCCATTCGCGCATTTTTTAGCGTAAAAAGCGCGATTGTATGGCTTTGTCACGTTGGTTTACCCGCAGTGCTTGCGTATGGCGGCGGCCACAATCGGAATGCCCTCGGCGATCTGTTCCGGGGAGTTGTTGCAGTAGGAGAGACGCAGGGAGTTGTTGCGTTTTCCTGCGGGATCAAACGTCTTGCCAGCCACAAATACGGCTCCTCCTTCAACGGCAAGCATCATGATTTTGGTTGCATCGGCCTCATTCGGAAGCGTGAGCCAGATGTAAAAACCGCCTCGTGGTTCGTTCCACTGTACGTAATCTGGCATATATTCCCTGAGGGCGGTAACCATTGCATCGGCCCTTCTTTTGTACTCTTGCCGTACCTTTGCGATGTAACTGTAGATTTGTCCGGAACGGATGAAGGCATCGGCAAGTACCTGGGTGAAGCTTGGTGAGCAGGCATCGGCGGACTGCTTGATAAGTTCACATTTCTGATAAATCTTGTCGGGTACCAGCATCCAGCCAAGCCGCAGGCCGGGGCCGAGAATCTTGGAGAAAGAGCCGGTATAGCAGATGTTGATGTCCGCCGGATTGATGGCTTTTATCGGCATGAGGCGCGGGCGGTCCTCTTCATAAAAATAGAGGTCGCCATAGGCATCATCTTCAATGAGCGGAATATTCTTGCCCTGAAGCGCATCTACGAGTTGCTTCTTGCGTTCGGTCGTGTAGAGCAGCCCTGCCGGATTGTGGAAATAGGGGGTGATATAGAGAAATTTTGCCTTCTCTTTCCTGTCGATCTCCTGCTGCAGTGCCTCCATTGCAATACCGTCACGGTCAACCGGTACACCTCTCAGTTCCGCCTCACTGGCGCGGAATGCCGAGAGCGCCCCGATAAAGCAGGGATTTTCGACAAGCACAGGCTCCCCCGGGTCAATAAAGGCTTTGGCCAACAGGTTAAGACCCTGCTGAGAGCCGGTGGTGATGAGCAGCCGGTTTGTTTCTACCGGCAATCCCTTTGTTTCAAGGAATCCTGCAAGCGACTCAAGCAGTGAGGGGAGGCCGGGTGTTGGGCCGTACTGAAAGGCTGCCTGTTTCTTTTTCAGGTCGAGCCCGCGGAACAACTCTTCAACCTCCTCAACGGGAAAAAGTTCATTGCCGGGCATTCCCCCTGCAAAAGAGATGATATCCGGTCGTGACGCAAGGGTCATGAGATCCCTGATTTCCGACGAACGAAGTGACGATACAGCTTTTGAAAACCTTGGCATTTTTTCCCTGTTAAACCTGATAGACATCCCCTTCCTGCAGCAGCTCCATTTTATGCTCCTGCAGGACATCGATAAGTTTCTGTAGCGATTCCGCCCTGATCACCACCGTTGCCTTGCACTCTCCTGACGCGAAAGCGTACATGTAGTCAATGGCGACGTTGTTATCCGAGATGATTTGCAGTGCCTTGTGCAGACCGCCAGGCCGGTGGGGGATAATCATCCCGACAACCTCGGTGACTTTGACGGCAAACCCCGCCTTGCGCAATATCTCGGCAGCAGGTTCAGGTCGTCCGACAATCATGCGCAAAATGCCGTAGTCGGCCGTATCGGCAATGCTGAATGCCGAGATGTTGATATCGTTGGCGGCAAGGATACCGGTCAGCTCTGTCAGCCGTCCTGTCCTGTTTTCGAGAAATACCGACAATTGCTTGATAATCATAGCAGTACCATGTTTTATAATAAGTTATGGCTTCTGTGCCACAAAAATTACAAGATGAAAGCTTCAACCACCTGTTCACTCATCATGAACACCTCGTCATCTCCATGAGTTATAAGCTTGTTCTGAAAAGAGAATGCAGGAACATACAAAAAAGCCTGCAATCCGACATAACAAAGCCGGAATTACCCGGCCATTTTCCCGGCAATTATGCGGGCTCCATTTTAAACACCATTTTATCTCTTAATGCCGGACGCGGGGTATTCATAAGTCTTTTCATGGCAATTGAGGGGCGTCAGGTTTTACTCCATCAAAGCGAATCGTAAGAATACTGAGTGGCCATGAAGAGGTCACTACATGGTCTCTTTTGCCCGTTGCGATCTCCGCAATGATGTCAAGTTCCGGTTCGCTGTAGAATTTTCGGGCAGAGGTAAAGCCGTCAAGAGCAAATGAAGCAATCCCCTGCATGCTTGCCATCAGAGGAACACCACCTGCAAGCAGCATGCTTCGATAGCCATCAATGCCTACAAAAGCGGTTTTGGTATATTTTGCCGACTGGGCAATCATGACGGCAAGTTGACCGGGAGTGAAATGGTGGAGGCTTTGAGAGAGCACCATAAGATCAAATGACACGGCAGAAAACTCTGACAGATCGTATGCATTGAGCTGCCGGAAACGGAGAGGAAGCTTTTTTTCTGTAGCCTGACGATTGCCCTCCTCAATAAATATCGGTATGATATCTGAACCGGTAACAGAAACCGCCAGATTTTTTCGCAGCACCTCTTCAGCCAGTGCTATAGCCAGTCCTCCCGATCCGCTTGCCAGTTCCAGTACTCTCGCTTCCGGCCCTCCACTTTTGAGCGTTTCATCAAGCAGGGATAAGAGCATGGCAACATATCGGGGGTAGAGATGCAACATCTCGTTCTGTCGGTCGAGCGCTTTCACCAGTTCGAGCTTTTCGATCTCGGGAAGTTTCTTGTCGTCCATCTGTTCATTTTCGGAGGTACGCATCAGTCTGTCGAGCAATTCAGGCAGAAAAAATCCTCCTCCCAACTTCTTTGATACCCTGAGCCTTTCATCAAGAAAGCGCGATATAAAGTCATTTGTCCTGGTTTCAAGCTCTTCCATACTTTGCCAGGCAATAGGAAAGTCTCCTGCTGAGCGAAGGTTTTCAAGGGCCTTGAGAGCCGCTTTTTTCATTTGAAGCATGATGATACAATCGGAAATTGGTTTTAACCAAAAAGGCCCGATTAATTTACACTATTTCATCTCTCCACCAGCCAGATGAATTCGCTTCTGTCGCCCTCATTGTCGGGCCCTTTGGCTTTTTTGGGGATATCAAGAGCTGGCCAAAGCTCGCTTACCCCTTGAATACAGAGTCGCGTATCAGCGCGTCCCACTCTGCGGCCCTTGCCGCGAAGCGGACGCTTTCCGACGCAGTCCCGTTAAGGACGGTGTACGAATCAACCAAAGAGCGATTACTTTTTACGCTTGTCGATAACCCGTTGTGCCTTGCCCATGCTGCGCTCGATGGTGCCGGGTTCAACCAGCCGGATGGTTGCGCTGATGCCAAGAACGCTGGCAATATTGGCCTTGATGCGCTGGCGGAGTCCCTCAAGTTCCTTTATTTCGTCAGAGAAAAACTGCTCTTCTATTTCGACCTGGATTTCAAGGATGTCGAGGTTGTTTTCACGATCAACAACCAGTTGGTAGTGTGGTTTTGTTTCACTCATTTCAAGCAGTACCGACTCAACCTGTGAGGGGAAGACATTGACGCCGCGGATGATAAGCATGTCGTCCGAACGGCCAACGCATTTTTCCATTCTGACCATTGTGCGTCCGCATTCGCATTTATCGGCATGGAGGCGGGTCAAGTCTCGTGTTCGGTAGCGGATGAGCGGCATTGCCTCTTTGGTTGCCGGAGTAAAGACCAGTTCGCCCAGCTCTCCGTAGGGCAGTACTTCGCCGGTCTCGGGGTTGATGATTTCCGGGATAAAGTGGTCTTCAAAAATATGCATTCCCTTTTGGCAGTGGCACTCCATTGAGACACCCGGCCCGATAATTTCGCTGAGGCCGTAAATGTCGTAAGCCTTGATGCCGAGCAGTTGCTGAATTTGAGAGCGCATCTCTTCTGTCCAGGGTTCTGCACCGAAAACACCGGCTTTAAGCTTGATGTTACGGCGGTCGATTTTCTCCTCAACAAGAGCTTCGCCAAGGTAGGCGGCGTAGGAGGGGGTGCAGGCAATTACGGTGGAGCCAAAGTCCTCCATGAGCTGAAGCTGTTTTTTTGTATTGCCGCCTGAGATGGGAATGACTGATGCGCCCACTTTTTCTGCGCCGTAGTGCAGGCCGAGGCCGCCGGTAAAAAGGCCGTAGCCGTAGGCAACCTGGATGATGTCGGTTTTGCCTACTCCCGCCATGGTGAGCGATCGGGCAACCACTTCGCTCCACATATCAATATCATTATGGGTGTAGCCGACGACGGTAGACTTTCCTGTTGTGCCGCTGGATGCGTGGATGCGGACAATATCCGACTGCGGCACGGTAAAGAGGCCGAAGGGATAGTTGTCGCGCAGATCCTGCTTTGTGGTGAATGGCAGCTTTTGCAGGTCGTCAATGCTGGTGATGTCGCCCGGTTCGATGCCCATCTCTTCCAGCTTGTTGCGATAGAATGGGACGGAGTCATAGACCCTTTTTACCATTGTACTTACCCGCTCTCCCTGAAGTTTGAGGAGCTCTTCGCGCTCCATGCACTCATAGTGTTTGTTCCAGATCATGACGCAGTTGCTTGATGTTGAGATAATGCTTTTCCTGTTCTGAATGCCCGGATGTTCATGGCAACAATTTCATCCCCTTTTGCGGCAAAAAGCTTTTCGATCGAGGCTTCAAGTTCGTGGGATGCAAGACCGGTAAAGGGGGAGGCGGCTCCGAGCATGACCATGTTTGATGTTCTGGGGCTGCCAGCCTTGCGGGCAAGTTCGGCAGCGCTGACCAGCACCGGTCGGTTGGTGCGGTTCAGTTCGGCATGGATATGCTCCACTGCCGGGTAGCCCTCCATGTTGATGAAGAGGTCGGTGGAGGTGACAATCCGGCCGTCTGAAGCGAGAAAGGGCAGATAGCGCAGCGCTTCAAGCGGTTCCACCGAGAGGATCAGGTTTGCCGTGCCTTCTGCAATAAGGTCTGAGTAGATCTCCTGGTCAGCAATCCGGAGGTGCGACTGTACCGCGCCGCCGCGCTGGCTCATGCCGTGCACCTCTGCCTGACGGACGATGAGGCCGCTTTGCAGTGCAGCCTGGTCGATCACTGCCGCAATAGTGAGTATTCCCTGTCCGCCGACCCCCGCAAGAATGATGTTGATCTGCATATTTTTCGTTAAGCGTTGGCTGAAGGGTTCCGTTTTTTCCGTGCAGCGGTTTCAATACATTCCCGCACCGCAATCACCACTGACACTCCATCCCAATTGATCTCCTGCCGGAGTACGTCAAGATTTTCTGCAAGATGCGATTTCAGCGGAATGATGGTTCTCAGATGCTCTTTCTCAACACCAAGACCGAGGCATATTGCCTGAAGTTTTGAGCCGTTTGCCGAAGAGTTCTGGCCGCCGGTCATGGCTGTGGTATCATTGTCGGCAATGATAACGGTCAGAGGGGAGTGGTCGTTAATGGCATCGAGCAGGCCGGTCATGCCGGAGTGCGTGAAGGTTGAGTCGCCGATGACCGCGACCGCAGGCCGGAGTCCGGCATCCGCAGCGCCCTTGGCCATGGTGATCGATGCGCCCATATCGACGCAGGTGTGAATGGCGTTATAGGGCGCAAGCGCCCCGAGGGTGTAGCAGCCGATGTCGGAAAAGACGTGCTGCTCCTTGCATGAACTCATGACGGTGTTGAGTGCTTCGTAGAGGTCGCGGTGGCCGCACCCTTTGCAGAGTTCGGGCGGGCGGTTGACCATTATGGATGGAACGGCCAACACCTCCTTTTTTGCTATGCCGAGCGCAAGAGCGATGTTGTCGGCATTGAGTTCTCCGGCACGGGGAAGAGTTCCGTCGAGGCGTCCCTTGATCTGTTTCCCATTCTGGATGCCGAAATATCCTCTCAGCAGCTCTTCGTAGACAGGGTAGCCCTCTTCGGCAACAAGAATGGTCTCGCAGGTGTTGAAGAGCGCATCAATCTGCTTTTTGGGAAGGGGATAGTGGCCGATTTTGAGGATGGGGAAGTCGAGGGCGAGGGCTTGCCGCACCTCCATCACATAGTTGAAGGCAATGCCGAACGCAAGTACGCCCATATTTCCCTTGCCGGGAACGAGGCGGTTCAGTGACGAGTGCTCCGAAAGCTCTTCAAGCCGGGGCTGCATAGCGAGGAGGTTGTTATACTGACGGCGGGCATTATGAGGCATCAGCACAAATCGTTCCGGGGCATAGAGGGCATGAAGCGGATTCTGGAGGCGTGTTGCAGCGCTGGTCACTCCCGCACGTGAATGCGCAAGCCTTGTGGTGAGCCGGAGCAGCACCGGAAGCTGTACTGATTCCGACAGGTCAAACGCATAGCGCGAAGCATCATAGAGTTCCTGCTGTGAAGCAGGCTCAACTACCGGCACCATGGCAAATTTGCCGTATACCCGGCTGTCCTGCTCGTTTTGTGATGAGTGCATTGAGGGGTCGTCCGCCACGGCAACGACCAGTCCGCCGTTTACCCCGGTAATGGCGGAGTTGATGAAAGCATCAGCCGCCACGTTCAGTCCGACATGTTTCATGCAGACCAACGCCCGTTTTCCGGCGTAGGACATGCCGAGAGCCGCCTCATAGGCTGTTTTTTCATTGGCTGACCAGGCAGAGCGAACCGCCTCCTCCCGGCCACTTTTATTTTTTTGGATGTATTCGGTGATTTCAGTCGAAGGGGTTCCGGGATAGGCGTAGACACCCGATATCCCAGCGTCAAGGGCTCCAAGAGCGATGGCTTCGGCACCCAGTAAAAGTTGTTTCATTGTACACTCATTGAAAAGTTGTCCTCCAAGATGAGAAATTATTTTCTTTGAAGCCAATGAAATCCGTTTGAAGCCTTTTGATTGATGTAAGCCGACATCGACTCTATCCAGAGATTCTGGTTAAAAGGGGATGCCTATTGCAGTGGTCACTCTGTTATTTGTGTAGCAAGAGTCGCTGAATTATTTTCTTTAAGGTCGTCATAAAATTGTGCAGAACTAACTGACATATAAGGAGTAAGCCATAGCAAGCCTATGCCAAGAGTGACGATGCACAGTAAACTCCAGCCCAAAAAACGTAGACCAAGGCAGAAAAATTTCCATTTATTGCCACGCATCATCTCTTTGCTCTTTGTTATAGCCTCTAATGCCGTAATGGAATTATTGTCGGCAATAATGAAGTAGGTCATCGAATATGACAATGTTGCGATAATACCAGGCACGACGAGAAGTAATGACCAGAGGAAGACAAATATGCATTGAAGCATGGCCGCGCTAACGCAAAGTCCGTAGAGACGAAAGCCACTGAATAATTGTGAGACTCTTGCATCTTGCCTTCTTGAAAGAGACAAGGAAAAAATTGCTAAACCTGCGGCTACTGGTCCACCAATGAGAATGGAAAAGAGTATGTTGATAATATCGGCCGATAATTTGAGCGATTCACCAGTTGACGATGAGCCTGCTATACCAATACCAATAACGATAGACAAGAATTGCAACGCGAACAGGAGCACCAGATACACAGCGGCGGCACCAACCCCTGAGCCCCATTTTCCCGTCAGCGCCTCTCGTGCCTGAAATGTTAAAACACGATTTTCTGTCCTTGAGAGAGTACTCATTTTCGGTGTGTTTTTTTGTTCCAGAAAGGTCTGTTTGACCCTTATTGTACATAAATTTAAGCACAATAACTCATAAGCTTTTCGAAAAAAATTTCGCATAATTGAGTCGAAATCTGCCTCAGTGGTCGTGAGTCATCCGCTCAGCGTACAGGCAAAGATTTTTCCATGCGGCTTGAGCTGCGGTGCTTTACGAAAGATGGTGCAGACAATCAGCCGAAAAGATAGTTGCGCATCATCCTGGTGAGATCGCAGTCTCTTTTTTCTTGAACACAATCTTCAGCCACTGATCTTCATAGATGGCTTCAGAAACGCGCATTCCGGCAAGAAAAAGCGGCAGAATGACCCCTTTCTGGTAGTTTCCGATTCTCAGGGTAAGTGAGTCTCCAAGTTGCAGAACATTGGTCTCCATCTTGTTGTCGAAGGCGAATGGAAGGCGCAGTTTCATGATATAGTGCCCCTCACTGATTTTTGTAATGGAGGTATGCTCTTCCTGATAAAAAATGTCAAGCGGGTTTTTATCTCCGTAGACCACTTCACCCACGGTTTTGAGCATCTCAAGCCCAAGTACTTCGCGGCGGAAGAGGGGCACCTTCGTGATCGGGATGGGTGCGAAAGAGTGCTCAATCTGCTCGATATATTTGTGCTGGATGGTTTTCCATTCACTCATGTACTCGCCGTCAATTTCATCAATGAAGACCCGGTTGATGATCACCTGGTCAACGGTGATGCCGTACAGGTTAAGGTAGGTGAGTGCTCGCATCGACTCTTTTACCACCATTTTTTCGGGGTTCATGACAAGTCGCACGGTTGTTTTTGTTCCATCCGACAGGAGGTCGATGATACCGTCAACCGAAGAGAAGAGATGCTCTATCTGGTCATAGACCTCGGTTTCGGGCACTAGATCGTGGAGGCGGCTCACCTTTTTTGAGAGGGGGCGTATGACCGGTTTGACGACATATTTCTCAAGGGTTCTGATCATCTTGAGCATCCATCCGAAGGTTTCCGGAAGGGAGAGCAGCCTGAGGGTTTCGCCAGTCGGAGCGCAGTCGACAATGAGAAGGTCGTATTCACCGGATTCGTTGTATCGTTTGATGTAGGAGAGCGAGAAGAGCTCTTCCATGCCGGGAAGAACGCCCATCTCCTCAACATAGATCCCCTTGATTCCCTGAACCTCCATGATGTGGGCAAAGTGCGCACGGACGATTTCCCAGTTCAGGGTCAGGTCGCCGTAGACGCTGACCTCCTGGCCGTAGAGGTTATCGGCAATCTTGATGGGTGAGGGTCCAAGTTCCAGGTCGAAGGAGTCTCCGAGGCTGTGGGCGGGATCGGTGGAAATGACAAGGGTTTTAAAGCCAAGGGATGCAGCTTTGACAGCAGTGGCCGCAGCAATGGAGGTTTTACCGACGCCGCCCTTTCCTGTAAACACGATTGTTCTCATTAGGTATCAAGTTTGGTTGACTGTTTTCGGCTATTTATTTAACTCACGAATCTCCCCCAAGGCCTCGACAACGGTGTGATGGTTTTTCTCTGCTCGCCATGAAGACTGAAAGGCCAGAGGCTCTCTTTTGGTTGTGTATATTACAGACAAAGATAAGGATAATGACGGCACTATTTCGCATTTTTTGGTAGATCCCCCGTTATTCTCATGACCGAGTCCCGGAAAATGTTGACGGTTCGAGAGAGTCATGCCTTTGGCTTTGCCATGACTTTTTTGCTATCTGCGTCCGAAAATTGTTGTTTCACATCCGTCTGATCCTTTTGTTCCTGTTGAGGCTCCCTTGCTGCAGGTTAATTTCCTTTTTCTTTCCGATAGTACCGGCCGCCGTTCTTTCGTGTTGATTATTTCGTATTATATTATTCAGGCATATCGAGAGTGAGTGTCGGGATACTTGTGGTGATACTTGCGGTCTCGAATTACAGGCACGCATCAATCTTGT
>SESF01028431.1_pt1 | contig 12682 bp, 8 predicted proteins | sample 3171521 | NCBI WGS metagenome assembly SESF01 (sample SAMN10866945, study PRJNA518727) | freshwater metagenome | biome: subpolar coniferous forest; feature: holomictic lake; material: water; isolation source: holomictic Lake 227, 6 m and 8 m depth | place: Canada: near Kenora, Ontario | collected...
AGTGTCAACAAGAAAATGAAGGATGCCACAAAGAAGAGTGCAGAGACGAGCATAATTCAATTATTCACCAGGCTGGATTGTCAAAATTAGGTTATCAAAGGTGGGCAAGCTTAGGTTGTCATTCCGAATCAGTCCCGGTCATTTCATGAACAGCACTTTCATATCCTCAAGCCCGTCCTGGGAGTTGTCCCGCTTCAATTGAGGACACCTTGTCCAGGAAAAGATGAAGCTGCTGAGAATCACTGTTGGTATTATCAAACACTGCTCGACATCCTTGATTGAACATTTTCCGCCCCTGCTCACCCGAACAACGCACAGCCTTGCTGCTTAAATCTTTCGATCATCTCTTTCAGTTCCTCTTCCGTCGACTCGAAATACTCGGCCAGACACGTCAGGCACATCATCCGTTTAATCTGCGGATGGATGAGTTTCTTGTTAAGTCCAATGTCATTCTTGGAAAGCTTCTCATTGTCACAATAGGCACAATTGATTTGATTTCCTCCGATCATTGTTCTACCTCGCGTAACGTGTACGCGGCTAAGTTCTTCCCACCATATTCAAGCGGGTCTATCTTCTGCAATTGCTGCCGGATCACCGTGCGCATCTGCACGGCAGGACGCAGGCAGTATCGCTTGAACTCCCCCTTGTCGATTCTGTCCGGCTCTGTGACTTGCGGAAACAACAATTTAAGGTAGGCAGTACACAACCGTAATACCGCTTCCGTGTCGCGGGTGTCAGCCTCAGGAGGATAGTCCACTAACCTTGCAACGACATGCCGATAAATCAGTGTTTCCGCTGGCTGGCGCAGCAGATGCATGATTTCGGAAAAATACTCCGTGTTCAGCGCCCAACCGTTGATTTTTAGGCTCTCATTCATGCGTGGGATGTTGCGCCCCCGGATAAAGCCATGGAACCGGTCCAGTAATGCCGACTCATGGAATACTTCCGGCAGCCTTTGAAACATGTCACTGATTTCGTCCATCTCTGTTTGCGGGATGTTCCCAAGCAGGATAACACCAGCCCCGCCAATAATTCGGTTCTTGCCGACCGTGATCTCCCCACTTTCCATATAGGCTTTCAGCCCGCCTTGCATCTCACTCGGGGCGTGGAAGTTGATCGACTGGATTTCGTCCAGCGCTACAAAGTCGTTAGACGCGATCAGACCAGGGCTCTTCCCATTGATGTCACCAAACATCTTTGCTCGTGTCAGGGTTCCCCCGCTGACCAGCCAGCCGTATTTCCCTACCTGCCCGAACAGATACGACTTACCTGTTCCCTTGGGTGCCAACTCGATCAAATTCAGTCGCGGTTCGATGAATGGCAGCAGACGCGTCAGCACCGTGTGTTTCTGTACCCAATCTTCATATCCATCAGGGTTGTAATCAATAGCTCCCAACACAACGTCGATCCACTCCTCTGCAGTGAATTGACTGCGAGCCTCTCTATATGCGTCTATATTAATCGTGTACGGACAGAAATTCTTGTACTCTAAGAGCGTGAAACATCCTCGTGGATTCTCGCCGTCCGGGCTGCGGTATCCCAGTTGTACCAGTCCCCAGCCCCCTGCCGTTTTTACAACTTCTTCTTTGATCCGATCCCAAACATAATCCTCAATCAGCGTTTCAGCATGCCCAAGCCCCAATTCCGGAATCGCAAACGTGAACTCGTCGGACCGCACACTGAATTGGATTTCAATTTTAGCCAGAAACTTCTTCGAGCGCCCCTCACTTCGAGCCGCATCCTTCAATTCCAACAAATTCTCACGGTGCGGGATGATTTCGTAAATATATTTTCGCAAAGCTTCAGCATCGTGAATTCTACCGTCAGACTCCGCTTTGCGCTTCAAAATCCAATCCCGCAAAAACGACGGAATCGATGCCGCTTTGAAGATCGCCACGATGTTCGGATCCTTAAAGACCGTTGTGTCCGGGAATGCCGCCCGTAATTTTTCAGTACCGACCATGATTAATTGCCCTCATTGATACTACAGATCAAAATCATCTTTCTCAACAATCTGCGCGCGTTTGCCACCAGTCTTCTCCTTCGCCATGAACTGCTCTGTCCTCGAGAAAATTACTACCGGCACCAGTCGCTCCTCCAGAGTTGCCCCGCCATGTAGCTCAAAGCCCTGCCCGCCACCCTTCTTGGGCAGCCGGTTATACCCTCGCACCACCCAATACCTGCCGTCCAATGTTTCCTCCAGTTCCGGCGGACAGGCGCTCTGCGCCGTCCGCTCACGGTAGCGCCAATCGGCGACTTCCGCGCCAGTCTCACAGGCAAGTGTCCGCGCCAGCTTGGGTTCTGTCTGCCACGCCAACACCGATAGCCGCGAACTCCCGTGATCTGCTGTGACAAGCACCCGCTCAAACCGCAACAACCCATCCGCCACACGCGGTAACACCTCGCCACCGATCACATCCAACGCCGCAGCCATATTTTCCTCCGCGCGCCGCGTTTCGTGCGTCTCCACGCCGTAGTGTGCAATATTGTCGAAGCGTTTGATGTCCTGTAACCGTCGCGCCGCGTCTGGCCAATGGATGTTGTTGAACAGCGTTGTTGTCGGCAAATGCGCCGTGCCCACCGCAATCGAAACCACGCCCATATTCCGTTGCAGTGCCAGCGCCTCCAACATTGGCAGCCACTCCGCACCCATCGCGTCCACCACCAGCAACGCGCACCCTTTGTCCGATGCATACCGTTGCACCATCGCGTCTCGCGATTGCACGGAACTTGGAGGAACCACCCTCTGCGCCCTCTCGTAAAACTCCGGTGTCACGCGGCCGGTTATTTTCAGTTCACGGTATTCCCTGAAATAGTTTTCCAGCGTCACGTCGCCAAAAACGATATCCGTGTGCAGATACGCTGCCACTTCTGGATACACATGTTTTACGGCGTTTGACGCAATGCCGTCCACCACGCAGCGCCGCAATAATTCCGCCCGCTCCGCGTCCGTTTCGCAATTCAACCACGGCGCGACTCTCGACGTTGATTCGCCCGCGCAACACGCAATGAACTGCCGTATGTCCGCGTCGGACATCCTAACGTTCGCTTCCCGTATAGCATCCCTGCGTTCGTTATAAAACACCGATTCATCCAGCCATTGCGCAGCGCCTGTTATGTATGCGGAGCGGAAGGTGCCGACATGAACCCCCTCTTGCCTTGCAACATACTCAAGGTAACTTCCCCTGGATGCAACATGTTTAACCAGCCAGAGTACCATCTCGCTTTTCGCACCATTGCATCCATCAAACACACACAGGGCGTGCTTTGCGACTCCACCTTCTGGGAAAAACAGCTTCTTGAGTGTTTCCGACAGTGTTTTCCCCGCACCTTTTTTACCCCACTCGCACATCCACCGCAAAGCATCTTCGGACAATCCCGCATCTTCAACATTGTAAAACACGCGAGCGAAATCCCGCAGACACACCACCTGTCGTACCTCAGCGCTGAGCCCCGCCAATTCCCGCCCTTTTGAGGCTACAACAATCCGCCGAAAAGAGCTGTCGTTCGGATGTTCCTCGGTATATCGCAAATACTTCTGAAATGTGTCGCACACTTCCGGTATGAAGGATTCCAAGGTGTCCTCGACTATCATCACCTCCGTACGCCCCGTTATTCTTTTCGCTTCTTCAGAAGCGGCCTGTGATACGATATGTTCGACATCAATTGCAATCAGTTGCTTACCCTGGCGGTAGCGCGGATTAGCGAAAACATCCTTGAGTATCAATCCTGTGCCGTCATCGCTCCTCAAAAAGCAGACCGCTTCCCGCCCTGACAAGCCGTCCACCCATTCGCGTAAAGCGACAATCGCAGCCCGTTTATTCTCGTCTGTTAACAACGCAAGATAGCCGGGCAGCCCCAACAATACCACAGCCTTACCGATTGCCTCCTGTGCCGTCATTGCTTCATAAACCCGTTGGAAGACTTCATCAGGCATTGGGAGCCACGCGCTTTCCTTCACAACATCGCTCAAACGCAACTCAAAGTCGCCGCGGTCTTGGCAGAACCGGCGCAACGCCGTCCAGCTCTCTCCCGGAGGTACGATCACCACCCGCACCTTCGCCTCCGCGAGGGGATTCTTGATGTATTCGCAAAATTCGATCAGTGTCATGGCATCACTCCAGCACCGAAAGCCCCACATCGGGGAATTTATCAATCAGCTTCAAGAGCAGTGTCTTCGCCTCGGCATCGGAAAGCATATTCACCTTTTCCGCAGCCTGCTTCTGCACATGAGTCTCATATCCCTGTTTGACGAACGCCTCGACCGCATTGCGAAGTCCTCCATCCGTCAGCCATCGGTCCGGTGCGTCACCCAATTTTCTGCACAACCAGTCGCTCAGTTCTCCGACACTGAACCCGATTTTTTGGTACCGAGGGGGCAGCACCCGTTCGAGGAATTTTTCACCCGCAGTGGACACATCCACAAATGCACCCTCTTTTTCAAGTTCATCATGCACTATCTGTAAGCGTTCCGCTGACACACCTCCCGGATTTACGACCGCATCGACGATGCCCTTGGCATCGTCGACCGCCAAAACGCATTCGGCGGGCAACTCGTATTTGCGGCTCCATTCGTCAGGCGAATCCGTACTTGTGCGTTCACGCCACACCGCCACTACCTGCTTGGAAACCAGCGTCCGGCTATACTCCTCAATCTTTCCACGCCCTTGCACCTTAAAACTCGGCTCATCGGCTCTCGCCAAATTCGGCGGGAAGGCATTGTAAAGCTCGCGGCCTTCCGCAATCGACATCGGCCAGATCTCTCCGAAAATTTCTCGCATCGCATTCAATTGCCGCTTTTGTGCGACGTCGAAGAATACCTCGCGGATAACCTCTTCTTGTTGCTCAAGTATCTCTTCAAAGGCTTTCACGTCCTCGCCGGACAACGACGGTCTGTTGAGCAATTCAAAGAAGCGCTGCAACGCCGGATGTTTCTTTGCCCAGAACTCCGTCGGCACCTTGTTCTCGCCCAGCACTGCATTGCTTAAGCGGTTCAACGCATCCTCGAAGCTCATGTAGCCCGATGAGCCAGCCTGCCTGCGGATATGCTCAGCGCACAGCGTCTGCCGGTAAACCTCTTCAAGTACGGATTCAGCGTCGCCACGTTTCCACAACCAGCCGCTTGTCGCCGCAAAACGGTTTTTGACCACTCTACAATAGCTGTGCAACGAATCGCCCATGCGCTCTGCCGCCACTTTCAACTCCGGCTTGGCGCTATCGACATACCGCTGAAAAGCCTCTTCAAACATCACTGGCGTCATATACTTGGCCATCGCCTCCGCCAGCCCCGGCGTTGCCAGAAGAACCTCTCCGATTTCCTTCACCTTATTGCCGCGAGTCTCGGTGTCTCCTTTGGAACTGATGCCATTCGCCGCGCACAGCGCGTTGATGACCTTGCCCATCTCCTCAGCACTTGGCTCGGTTTGCGCACGGATATGTTCCGGCAGCACCCAAAGCGGAACACGCTGTGAAATATCTTCCAGACGTGTCACGACAGCGTTCAACGCCGCCTCCACCGTTCCGTCCGCAAGCGTACTGCTCCCAAAAATCATGCTGCTCTGTTCTATGAACGTCTTTTCCTCTTTCGACAAGCGACAGATCAGTTTCTCCTTCTTAATGGCATTGGCGCCATCGTCTTTCACCACCACCTCAATGATTTCCGCCAGCGCCGCCGCATCTATCGTCTTGCTTGTCACGCCGTCCGTCCATTGTAGTTTGCGCTGTCCAGTCAACCATGTTTTCAGCACAAAGCCCAGCACGAAGGCCGAATGCGGCACCCCCAGGAGTCCAAACGGGGGGCGTTGCAAATCGATATAGAGTTTGCGTATAGAGCAGGGGTTGCCAGCACCCACCGTGGTGTCTTGCCGTTTCTTGCAGAAATCCCGCAACTGCGTCAGTGGATGGTTCGGATTCGCATTAAACCATTCATCCTCTCCGGTGACACCGTTCTTCTGCCATGTCGTCACCACGGTCTTCCACGCGCCTGGTTTGGAGAACTTGTCGAACTCCATGCCCGCCAGCGCCCAGCTCTGCAAGGCGCTCGGCGCAGCGAACGCGCTGATGTTAAAGCCACACAGATCATCCGTATATGCCTCGAACGTCTGTTTCGCATAGCCGGTGAGCCAGTCTCTTTTAAATTGCCCCCACGTCACTTCCTCAGCGAACGGTTCCCCGTTTGGATTGGGTTTGTACACGATGAATTTGGCAGCACTCGTCACTTTGGATTGCCATGTCGCCTTGGCGCTGCTGACCTGTGTCTCGAACACCTTCTTGCTCGTGCTGTCGCTTGCCAATGCGAGACGGGCGCTGTTTTCCGTGAACTCTTCCCATGCCTTCGCTTTGTCTCGGCAGAAGCTGACCTCCGGCAGCGTCACAAACAGCATCCGGTGATCCTTGAACTGTTTCGCCAATTCCCTTGCCTTGTCAGGAATGCGCAATTGTTCCTGCTCGTCCCGCGCCAGAATGAACTGCACAAGCACTCGGTTCCCTGTCGAACCAAAAGACTCGCGTCTCGCGATGCTTGACGCCGAAAGACCGCCGATACTCACCGCGCGCACATCAAAACGACCGCCGTAGTTGACAACTTTCAATTGTTTAACCAGCTCCGCCTCTGTGTATTTCAGCACGAGATCGCCAAACTTGCCATCCAACGCCGCTTTTTTCTCCTCGATCTCTTTCGTGTCCGAGCGGTCACGGAAACGTTCGCAACGCCCGTTCACAATCGTGAAACAATGCTTCTGCTCTATATTGCGTAGGATCGCATCCACACCTTGCAGTGCTCCGTCCCCCTCGAAACAGCGTTGGATATTTTCCACTGTCACGCTCAAGAGCGTATGCCCCGTTCCCTGCATCTGTTCGATCAAATTAAACAGCAACACCGCCTTGAACACGCGCCGCTCGTCCGGCTGCAAATCCTGTTCGCGTCGAGCGTACTCCGCCTGCGCCTCCTGCACGACTTGTTCCGTCCCCAGATCATCCCGTTCCACGAAATACCGCCACAGATGATCCACCGTCAGGAGCTGATGATCTGGAACCTCCAGCCCGCCTTTATCAATGAACGCCCTGAACTCCTCGCCGTTTAGGAACTCGAACATGCTCCGCTGGTTTGATCCGATCGCCACAGACAGATGTTTCAGCAGGAACGCCGCCATCGGATGCAGTGGCAGTATCCACTTGAAATCCACCGCATCCATGCCCGCCTTGTTAACGACCATGTAGTTTTCAACCACGCTGTTCACACTGTGCCACAGTACGTCGCGCTCTATCCTCCACTCCGCTGCTTTCTCCGGGTTGATAACGAAGGCATCTGCCGCCAGTTTCAGCGCGGTCTCGTTCGGCAGGTCAATCCGCTTGAACGTGAACCGGTCGTTCGCTTTCTTCGCGCTTTCGGAACCCGCCGCCACATACGACGAAATATCCGTGTGCGTCACCGGAACGAAATAAAACCCCCCTTGCTGTGCGGCCTCCGCCAACTGTTCCAGCGTCTTTAATGCCGTACGGTTGCGATCCATGAACGCCGAAAACTCGTCCCAGATATAGACCAGCTTGGAAAGTCCGTTCGCATTCAAAGATGCGTCCACCCATTCCAGAAATTCTTCAGCACTCAAACTCAGATATATGTTTCTTGCCTCCAGCACCAGCATCGCGTCGCTGACCAGACCCGCCTCCTGATTCGCATCCCGAAGTTTTTTCTCCAACGTTTCCGCCGTTTTAATGCCCGCGTTCAGGTGCGAGAGCCGCGCCTGCATCTCGTCGCGCTTTGCGAAGAAATGCTGCTCATCCTGCCGGATGCGCTCAATGACTTCATCCAGCTTGCCTTTAAGCGAAATCGTGTGGCCGCCCGTCATTAGTGCCTTCGTGATGCCGCGCTGCAAGCGCATCAGAAACTGGTTTTTCGCGTCCACACCGTCCGCGTTTACGTCATAAACAACGAGCGTCTTTTCGCAGCGCCGTTCCAGCACCCCATTCCGAACTGGGCCCGGGATCTGCGCCTTGCGCAAATCCAGCCATTTCTGGACGCGTGCCACGTCGTCGGTGAACAGTTTTTGCAGCACCAGTGAAGCATGGCTCTTGCCCGTACCGTAGGCACCCGTGATCCAGATCGTTTTTTTCCCGCCGTTCAGGCTCTTAAGCAACTCCCGCAAAATCTCCACAAATGAGTCGTGCGGGTAAAACGCCAGCCAGGTTTCGGGACTTTTGTCAATGTTCGCACGCGTCATGAATGGCGCGTAATCCGGTCTGATCCCGAAATAGTCCTTGTAGAAAGTCATTTTTCCGCTCCCTCTAAAATCTGCGGTCTATCTGTGGTTCAATGCTTTTCCAAAATCAGAGACACCACATCGTTTCGAATCTTCGTTTCCGGGAACACCCGCACCTCGTCCAGCCCCAGCGTGAAGCTGCACGCGATGAGGTCTGGATGCACCGCCGCCAGTCCCATGCACTGTTTTTTGAACTCGTCCGGTGAGATGCCGAACACCGGCAAGGGCGACACAACATCTCCGTCGAACTCCGCCGCCATCATCTGTCTCACCGTAAACACACCGCGGCCAGACTTCTCCGCCATCACATAAAGCCCGTAAAGAACTACCAGCGAATCCACCGAACGAGAACGGCGCGTAAGCCCAACAACGGATCTGCCCTTCATTTCGGTTTCAATCAACGCATTGTCTCCTTCGCTAAGCGGAGAGGCCTTAACCAGTTGGCAAAGCGACTGCAATGCGCCTTTCCTCACCGATGCCGAACCAACGGATTGTGATAGCTTTTCATCAATCCGCTTCAGCGGATACCCCGTGTCAATATCCGTATTGCAGGCATACCATTTCACAAGCGGGGAAGTGTTTACCAAAAGAAACCACAACAACTGCCAAAACAGCAAATCGGTAAAACCACGTTTTTTACCAACTTCCAAAAGCAATGTTGTGGTTATAGCCGTTGAACCTCCAATCAACCCCGCCTCCCGGAACCACGTCACGGCTGCTGGAATCATCCTGTTACCTAGTGCGGTTGTCTGACGGAAATTCGCGCCCTCGTTCGCCAGAACTTCAATCCATTCCGGTTTCAGTCCAAAAGTCATGTATTTATTGATGCCGCTGATATTCATCGTTTTTGCTCCTGCATATCGTTTTGAGTAATACCGCCAACAGCCCTCGTCAGGCGCATAACACCTCATGCAATGAACGCACATTCCTTCATCAATAAAAATCTTCACCTTGCCGCTATGAGTATCTTTATCCCACCGCAACGCGCCTGTCGGACATTCCGCCTCGCAAGCGTTGCATCCTATGCAGGCAATAGCCTTGTGAACGGCGTATGATAGCCACTTGGTAACATACCTGTCGGATTTTCCAGTCGTCCAGACACATTGAAGCAAACCTGTCTGACCGTCCTCATGAAGTAACAACTCCGCACCTTTAATCTCCCCAATCGCTTTGAGCCATTCCTTCAAGGCCGGCTCTGCTTCAATTGGAAATTCAAAAATCACTCGATCGCTTTTGCGTTCCACTCCTGGTTCCGCAATGACGTGTTTCAAGGATACGCCGCTTTTCCTCGCATGCCATCCCCCTCCATAAATGAAGACATCCGCGTCATCCTCGGAAGAAAACTCCCGGTCAATTGCATCACGCACAGCGTCAGTAAAAGGCGCGACCTCCTCACAGTAATTCATTCTTATCAAATCATTCTGACGGTCGGTTGACATCGGACACATCAGGCATCCGACACGGGACAACCCTTTTCGGTATGCCTCGTTTAGAACCAGATCGTGCGCAATGATATAGAGCCACAGTTCATGCGCTGACCACGCCAAAATTGGCATGGCATTCACCTGTGATTGGCTTTTCAAACCATCTCCAATATCGTCGTATCCAGAACGCCGTTGACTCTCCTCACCACGTATCCCAACAAATGCCAGCGTTTTGATTGACCTTTTTCCGAGTCTTTCCTTGAGCGCTAATATTGCAGGAGCGGTCTTGTGAACGGAACAGCACCAACGCAACGCTTGCGACGGCGGTCCGAATAGTCGCCAGTTTTCCAATGCGGGGGTCTTGGCGGAGACCTTCAAAAAGGGGCGGTCTTCGTAGCGGCTTTGGATTTTTTCCCAGACGCTGTAAGTATCTGGCAGTTCCATATCGGTATCACTGAAAACAACCGGAATGTCCAACGGTAGTACCTTGTGGCAAAGGTCGAGCAGTACCACCGAGTCCTTGCCGCCACTGAAGCCGATATAGATAGCTTCGCATTTTCCCGTGTAGGCGTCGTACATCTCCTTGATGCGCTTTAGCGTATCCGTAACCAGCGCCGCCATGATTTCATGGTTTTCGGCCACCAGCGCCCTGACATCAACTGGAACCAGCTTCAATTTTCTTCGTGACTTCGCACCTTCGGGCAAGCCTCCATTCCCGCACAATACACCCTTCCATTCGATGTCCAGTAGCTTGCCGTAACGTTTCTTATGGAGTCTCGCGATTTCTTCGCCGTGATGCAGATACACGTTCTGCCTCGCCCAGAGGAGCGGACGTCGCTCTGCCAAATCGAATGCCAACCGTGCCTCCAACCCTATGAGCCTCAGTTCCTCTGCGAAGACCGGGCGGATTTCGCTCGCCACGAATTTCCCTGTCTGCGTCGTCAGGCGGTACCTGCCTGTGTACTTGTCCCACTCGTAACTATACATTCGTAACGCCTTCTGTCTCCTGTACTTCAGTGGTCGGCGACATCGCCGCTACCTGATATTCGTCCTATTTGCCCGCCTGTTCCAAGCGCAACCGTCTCTCCCACAATGTTTCTCCCTCGTAGGTAAAATTGCAAAAACCATTTGCATGAGACACACCCAACAAGTGACACGCCAATGTCGAAATCGCCCATGCCTTTCCGTCATATTTCACTTGATTGATGCCATCAAGTACAACACAAGCGATATCGCGGTCATTTGTAAAAACCAGCTCCCCGCCAACCGGCACACCAAGAGTGTTGAAGCGCGTATTCGGACTACGCACACGCCTGCCCGGCACGGACGATTCATTTGCTCTCACGCGGGATTTCTTCGTATTCGGAAAGACATCATTCTCGCCTTGGTAATGTTTCGCACAGACGTGCATGAAGGTGCAGTTATCCAGCAGTGCGTATTCCTCGCGGAAACGGGCGCGGTAGAACAAATTCAAGGCGAACTCAAGTTTTGCAGCGGACACTTTCTCTTCAAGCGCAACCAGCGTATCGACGACGGTTGTCAGTTTCTCCGAGAAATCCTCCGGCAGCATAATCGACTCTGTACTGCGCCAACAGGGTACTCCACCGACTTCCGCCTCATGGGCTTCCGGCAGGAAGTGCAAGCGAATGCCCTCCAACGCCTCGGCGGTCAGGTGCGGCATCGCCTGTTCGATTTCATTAAAGGTCAACATGCCGTCCGCCTCTTCAAGCCATCCGGCAATCGTTTCCGAGATTGCAGCCAGACTATCATCCAGATTTGGCGAGGGCAGGGAACAGAAATGACCCCCCTTCCCCCACGCTGCCACCGCGAACCCTAAATACCGCAGAAAGGCAGCGCAAATTTCCGGCGTGTCAATATGGCGGAGAACACCGCAAAAGTCTTCAAACAACCGTTCGACCGAAAAGCAACCGTGTTCCATTAGCCATTCCAACGCCTGCCCTTCGAACGCCAACCGGGACTCAACGTCCGAAATCATCTCGTGGGAAAACCACAGTCCGTTCCCCAGTTGGAACATCGCGGCTTTCAAATCTTCTATCTGCCAATCCTCACACGAGACTTTCTGCCGCAACAGCCGCACCGCCATCGGATCGAACGACACGCCATTGGGATATTCGCGCTCCAATATCGCCAAAAGTTCAGCAGTCGTCATGCAGTCTTCCATTCATGAGTCACCCAGCATGGCACCAGAGCATGCAAATCAACAAGACTATCTCTTCGATTCCGCGACACAGGAAACCATTCTAAAATCCTGCCCCTCATTCCTTTCTTGTTTTTTATATCAATTTCAGCACGGAGTTTTTTGATTTGGACAACGAAGGAACACGACAGGACACCTATATTGCTATCATTGATCCTGTGCTCATCTGTGTCTATCTGTGGTTCCGGATTATCTCCTTCGTTCTCAAACAACTCCTTGATCATATCATCAACTCCGCTGCAGCCGACCCGATTAAGTTCAAATGCATAATAATTAGAATGATAATCACCCTCCGATCCATCGTTCTGAACATCCTGACACCATTCCTGTAACCTGCACACCTCATCCAAATTATCAGGATTTATGGCAATTTAATACATATCCGTATTAAAAGCAAAAGATTAAAGTGTAAAGTACGAAATCACAGGATAACAGTTCCTTCATAAGGGATGGAGTATCCATTTCATCAACCTAGGCGGTCTGTCTTTTTTTGGCAGGTCGTCTTTTGCGTTTTAAGGAGGCTCATAATGTATCTTTCTTAAATTCGATCACCCCATATATGAAAAAGATACTTCCCCCTTTGGAAAGGGGGATAGAGGGGGATTTTTCAGGTGGATAGCCTCCTAAATCCCCCCTGGTCCCCCGTTTCAAAAAAAGGGGGGGGAATCCTTTCGATTTTAGTATTTTAGATCGTTCGATGAAATTTAAGAATGATACGTTAAAACTCGATGATCAAGTTTTTCCAGTAACATGCTGATATTGTGCGCCGTGCAAAGGCGCTG
>SESF01033403.1_pt1 | contig 12682 bp, 8 predicted proteins | sample 3171521 | NCBI WGS metagenome assembly SESF01 (sample SAMN10866945, study PRJNA518727) | freshwater metagenome | biome: subpolar coniferous forest; feature: holomictic lake; material: water; isolation source: holomictic Lake 227, 6 m and 8 m depth | place: Canada: near Kenora, Ontario | collected...
GGCGTCTTAAAAATAACGTATGCTGAAACCGTCAGGCTCTGCCTCAGAGCCTGTGAGCTGAATCCGAATAAGCTGCGGCGGATCTTTGGCGAAATGCAACGCGATGACCGGCGCCGCAACCCAAGTAGGCCATAATTCCCTTGTCCCGCGCGAACTGGCTTGATGCCAGCGTTTTGTAAACGCCCTTGTAGCCACATCTGTCATCAAAACCGGCCACCAAAATTCCCGCCCCAATGCGGACCACTACACTGAGTCGGGGCGCAACGCTCTGGCCGACTTTTGTTTGGGTTCCTGCCGATTTTTCATTTGCCCGAGCGGATCCTACTGAACTCGCGATCCTACCGGCACGCCAATTCCTACCGGCCTGCAATCCTACGGGGGCGTCACTTGCGGTGTTTCCCATCGCTCGGCACTGCTTTGGCGTTCTTTTCTGAGTTTCTGATTGGCTCTACTGGCGCCAAGCAACATGGCGGCACCGAAAACAATGAGAACGAGTCCCCAGACCAGGTTGATGTTGATGCCAAGCGATTGAGAGTCAGCGGCATCGCAGACGCCATAAGCGGCAAGGAGCGCGCCAATGAAGCTGAACATGAAACCAATAGGCCAGCGGATATCGAGTCCCATAATTTTGAGGCAAGGGTTGAATTGCGGGTTAAATCACCAGAAGATGACATTTAAGATCACACAGCAAATAAGCAGCACTACCCCGATGACCCCGGGTTGTTGATAGAAGGGGAGGTGGTCCGCCTTGATTTTTGGCGTGAGCGAATAGACCAGCCCTTTGAGTTCCTCGTCGGTTTTTTGGGACTTGGTCAAAAGCGAAATCATCAACGTCAGGATGAAGCAGACGGTGAAGGCAACTGCGGCCAACCAAAAGTTTTGCGCCATCTCGCTGGGGAACTTCGCGAGAACACCGAGGTAGCCGCCCTTGACCCCGGGCGCGTTGCCGATGGTGATTGTTAGTGCGTGAAATAACGCCGAACTGCCGATGCCGATAAACAACCCAAGGAAGGCTCCGGTGCCGGTAGTGCGTTTGGAGAACATCCCTAGAAGAAAGGTCGCGAAAAGGGGCGCGTTCACGAAGCCGAACACGAGCTGGATGATATCCATGGCGTTGTTGTATCTCGAGGCGAAATACGCCGCCGCGATGCTCAGCACGATGCCGACCACGGTGACAACCTTGCCTATCCAGAAATAGTGTTGGTCGCTCTTGTCCTTGGCGAAATATGCCTGATAGAGGTCGTAAGTGAAGACGGTGTTGAACGCCGTGACGTTGCCCGCCATTCCGGACATGAAAGAGGCCAGCAACGCCGTGAGCGCCAGCCCGAGCAGCCCCGAGGGACAATACTTCTTCACCAGCGATAGAACCACCCCGTCGTAGTCGTATTCCGTGATGCTGTTGTAAACTCCGGCGTTGATCTGCTCGTCGGAATACTTGTTTTTCGCGGTGGCGATAATGAGCGCCGAGACCTGTTCGGGGTTTACCGCCTTTCCAAGGGCTTCGCCGACCGCTTGCACCCCGGCGGCGGGATTGGCCGGGTCGGCCTTCTTAACGGCCGCGATCGCCTGATCGTAGGCTTTCTGCGAAATGACCGGGGGCGGGATGCGGTAGTCCTTGTTGGGCATTGAGGTCAGTGCCACGGCGATCATCCCGGGAACGATGACCAAGAAAGGAATGAGCATTTTAGGGACAGCCCCCACCAGCGGGGTGTTGCGGGCGGCCGTCATGTCCTTGGCGGCCATTGCCCGCTGGACCACGAGGAAGTTGGTGCACCAGTAGCCGAAGCCGAGCACAAAACAGAGGCCGAACATCATGGAAAAAAGATCCACGCCCATTGGATTGTGGGCCGTGCCGGCCACCAGGGGCCGCCAGGCGCTGGTCCAGCCATGCACCCCGTACTCGGTGCCCCGGGCCGTTGCCATTTGCGCGGAATAAGTGTGCAGGGAGGAGTTCATCGCGTGCCAGCCGCCCACGTCTTTCAAACCCAAATAAACCACCGGAGCGAACCCGAGGCCGATCATGAAGAACTGGAGCACCTCGGTGTAAATGGCCGAGGTCAGCCCGCCTTTTAAAACGTAGAGGAGCACCACGGCGGAGCAAACCCACAACGCCAGATCGTAGTTCCACCCCAACAACTGGTTGAGCAGTTTCGCCAGAGCATTCATTGAAATGCCGGAGGCGAAAATCGTCATCGCGGCAAACGCAACGGAGTTGAGCGCGCGAACCCGCTCGTCAAAGCGCATCTTAAGATACTCCGGCACGGAACGGGCCTTTGAGCCGTAGTAAAACGGCATCATAAACACGGCCAGGAAGACCATCGCGGGAATGGCTCCGGCCCAATAAAAGAAACAGGAACCCATCCCGTATTTTGCGCCGCTGGCCCCCATGCCGACGAGTTCGAGCGCGCCAAGATTGGCGGAAACGAAGGCCAGGCCGGTCACCCAGGTCGGGATCGTGCGGGCGGAGGTTAAAAAGTCTGCGGAGGTTTTCATCTGCCGCGAGAGCGCCCAGCCGATCCCTATGACGAAGAGAACGTAGGCGACGAGGATGGTGTAATCAATCCACTGGAGATGAATGGCAAGCATAAGTCTGTTTTGGTTTTTTGCGGCTCGGGATATTTTGGATGTTTAGCTTCATGGAGACGACTCACCATTTACGAATCCGTTGAATGAGATCATCCTGAATTGAGTCCTCGGCGGCGATGCAGAGGAAAACTCCTTCTGGGCGGACTTGGTCCATGAATGGCTGGAGTTCGTGCGGTCTGAGATCGACCACGACGGATTTGCCGGCAGCCTGGATCCGTTGAATCAGCGGAATCCATTGCAGAATGGGTTCGTCGTCACCCACGCCCTGCACCCACTGGATGGCGTGAATCCCGGGTTCAGCAAGGAGAAAGTCGAGGTGTTTGGCCACCCCTTTTCCGTCAAGGTGATAAATAACCCGGTCCATCCCCTCGATTTCACGCCGGATAAACGGGGCGCAGAATTCCCCGAATTGGGCTGGGGAAATCATGTTCGAGAAGTCCGCCTGGATCGTGTGGCATCTTCCGGCGTGCGGGATTTCCATCCACCCCAGGGAAGGCTGGCCGATCCGCGCCAGCCGTCCATAATAACGTTCGGCCAGAGCCGGGAATGGCTCAAAGGTTTGCCCGATCAGCTTCTTGGTGTGCTCGGGCTCGAGCAGGAGGGACATGCAAAGGTCTTCCGGCCCCATCAGCGCCGCCGCGCAATCAATTCCCGGGCACCAACTCGTGATTCCCACCAAAGCCTTGCCTGCGCACCGTTCGAGGGCGCTCTCCGTCATTTCATCGAGCTTGCGAAGGTAGAGGTTTTCGGGATCGAAAGCTGGCAGCGCTAGCTGCGCCGCATCGGAAAGGTCGCTGATGAGGGGCTCGCTCCAGGAGGTGATCTCCCCAAATTCCAGTGGGCAGCCGAAGAACGATGCGTAAATTTTCGGCCCGAGATTTGGCCAGTAAACCGGAAATGTCTCCGCCCGGAACGTGCGTTTGCCAATGTCGGCGAGCGCCGAAGCGATCTGGTGGTCCGTGTCGAACCACCGGTCACGGAGGGTGGGCCAGCGGGAGTCCTGGAGACCGCCGTTGGTTTCGTATTGCGCATTGTGTTTTGAAAAGCGCACGGGAGCGCGGTCAACAATCCGCCCGTGAAACCAAGCCTCGACGCGCTGCATGGCTTCGGCAAAATCCGGTTTTGTGGATAAATTAAAGTCGGTCATAAATGGGGCCGGTTTTAAGTTGGTGGTTTTGTTGCAAAAACGAGAGCTACTGTTCCCGGACGGCTTCCAAGAACGCTTCGACGTTCGCCCACGGAACGTCGGGTTCCAGAGTGTGGGTGGGTGCGAGAAACAGGCCGCCTCCTTTTCCTACGGTGGCGATGAGCTCGCGCACGGAGCGCTTCACCTCTTCCGGAGAACCGAAGGGCATCGTTGTCTGGGTGCCGATGCAACCCCAGAATGCCAGCTTGTCGCCGAACTTTTCTTTGATTTTGACCGGGTCCATGCACTCCGGTTGGACCGGGTTGAGCACCTCCACGCCGATCTCAATCAGGTCCGGTAGAATGGCTTCCATGTTGCCGTCTCCGTGATAGAAAATGAGCATCTCCGGCCGGACCTCCTTAGCGCTGCGAATGACCCGGGCCAGCCGCGGCTTGAGGGTTTCGCGCCAGAGCTCGGGACTGATCATCATGTCCAGTTGGGTCGCCACGTCATCGCCAAGCATCAGCAAATCCACCCCCGCCTCCGCGTAACGCCGGGCCATACCCACGCGCATTTCCGTGAGGATGTCCAGGAGGGTAATCGCGATTTCCTCCCCCGACATCAAGTCCATCATGAAATCCTCCATCCCCCTCAAATACCATGCCACCTCGAAGATCGTCATTTCCATGAATGCCGCGCAAACCAGATCCCGATCTTTCATTCCCTGAACGGTTTCCGCCGCCCCAGTCCAGCGGTAATCCTCCAGGAAATCAGGCCACGGATACTCACGCACCTGCAGGGCGTCGGTGAAGGTCACCATCGGGTGCAGCATCTCTTGGAAATGTGCGACCGCTCCGGGTTCGCCCATTACGCCCCATTCCGGATTCCAATCCAAGGGGCGTGTGCCGGCGGGGAGTGATTGGAAATATTTCGTAAAATCCGTTTTCAGCCGCGTGGGGTGCAGCTCCAGAACGCGGACAGGGAAATTGTAATATTCCTGGTAGTCCTCACGTCCGGTGCGACGTTTGAATTCTTCCAGCAAAGCGGGGGAAAAGACGAAGTCGAATCCGACTCGTTCGGGTTGTTGGCGGTGGAGGGCGCGAAGGATGTTTTCTCGGTTGGTCATACTGGTAAGTGGAGAGAGATTAATAAAAATTCAGATATACGAAGGCTCGTTCGAGTGCAGGGTTTTCTTAGTAAGGCAAAGCGAATCTGGAAAATTCGAGCTTATTTCGTCACAAAGCCCGCATTGACCCAGTCGGCATGGTCGCCATCCTTGGATCCTTCATCGGTCACATGAAGCCTGATCCGTTTGATCCCGTCAGGGATTGCGACATCGATTCCGGCGGCCATGTTGGGACGCATCACATCGGTCTCATAAAGGAGAGTCTCCCCTGCAATCGCTTCCGCTGCGGCTGTTCCATCCCGGACATCCCCGTAAACCTGGAACCTCACGCTGGCCGCAGGGAAATTCTTCATCGCGTCGTCGATTCCGACATACGCCACAAATCGTTTGTATTCCGGTTTGGCCTCGAAAACGAGATCGGACACGGCGCAAACCCCCATTCCTTTTTGGAAAGTTGTCCCAAGCAGTGACAGGGGCGTTTTGTTCCAGGCAAGATTTCTCTGAACCGTAGTGTTTGGAACCCCAACCGTTTCCTTGAGCGGCTTTAAATCCGCGATATTGAGATCGGGCAACCGCGGAGGCGGTGGCACGTTTTGGAATTCCGCCTTTGCGATCCCGCCCACTTCGCCCTCTAGATAAAGGCGAGCCTTGATCTGGGCGGCTGCCTTCAAAGTGATCGGCCCGGCATAAACGGGGGACTGCTCCGTGGGCTCCGTGCCATCGAGCGTGAAATGCACGACCCCTTTGTCGGCCCATTTTGGAACTTTGATTTCAACCTGTTTTTCCTTGAAGATCATTCCCTTGTCCGGGGTGATGGTCGGGGTTGGAGGCAAACACCTCACCCACTCATTCTCGAAAACACCTTGGGGAACGGGCTTGCCGACAGCGTCGCGAACTTCAAACTGTAACTGGGCCGTCTGGGTCAGCACGAGCGGTGCCAGAAACTCCTGATATTCCGTCCATTTCCTGTCAGCCATCTCGTGTTTGAATACCTTGGCTCCCGGGAGCGCGCTAACCACTTTGATTTTGGCACCCTTCAGGAACGCCTTCGAAGCAGGAATGACTTTTGTGTGTACGATCCGAACCATCGCGCATCCGTTTTTCAAGGGAACCTGGATTTCGTCACCTGTCCGAACCGGATGATCCTGCAACGCCTTCCATTCGGTGTCGCCCGGGTGAAGCACCTCCACGAAATGCGGCCCGCTCATCACCGGGTTCTTCGATTTGATGGTTACCGCCGCGCGGTTCTCACCGAAGACCACCGGAATCAGCAACCCGCCGGGGATCAAGAAGCAGTTGGCCTTTGCTCCCTGCACCGAAACCGGATTTTCCTCCAGATCCCATTTCCGAAACCGGAGCGATTCAAAGAGCAATCCGTAGTCGGCGTAAGCTTGATCGACCACAGGATTTCCCGGCTTGATCGTGTGATTGTTGAACGGCATGGGGGCCGTTGTATAGGCTCCGAGGTAAAGATAACGCTGCAAGTATTCGTTCAGCGGCACATTAGAGGGCAAGGTGTCAGTCCAGCCCACATACGGTTTGTCCAATGCGAGAAACGAGCAGATTGAAATACTCGGGCAATTGGCACGGCCGAATTCATCGTAGTACCCGTCCACATTTTCATAAAGATCGAGTCGCCGGTAGAGTGGGTTGCAATAGATCACTTTCCCTGGCTCGTGATACATGGGGCCGATCTTTTTCATGAACTCCAGCCATCCCAGAGCAAGCGATCCACAAGGCGCTCCTGAGACCCACGACACGCCGTCATCCCGGTTCCAGTTGAAGAAATGCATATAATCGGTTCGGTCAATGCAAATCCCGGAACTCTCAGGGAGAAAATCCAGATGCATTTGATTCTGGGCGATCAAATGTTTTTGGAAGCTTGGCACGCCGACATCCATCAGCACTGACTTCTCCCACGCCTTCCAAGGTTCAGTGGCGCCTTTGGGAAAAAGAACGGCATCGCGGAGTTTGTAAAACACGAAATCATTCGCATCCCGCCAGAGATCCTCGTCGCGCGCGGCCTTGCGCTTCGGAGGCGAAGCGAAGCTTTCGATTTTTAATCCGAGTTCCGCCGGATTCATATAGTTGAGGACGTGAAAACCGTAGCCCCTCATCTTCTTGGAATACGCGGCCATGTTCCGCAACGAGGTGGGAAAGGGCGGCGCTTCCGCCCCCTGAAACCGCGCATTCGTCCACTTGAAATCCAGATCCTTTGTGTAGGGAAGATACATCCCCATGTAAAAGTGGTCGTAGCCGGCTTTCCAATTGAACTGCAGGCCGGTCTTGTGGAGCTGATAGGCGTCGAGATCCCCCTCGTGCTCGGAGTAGGCGCCATTGCCGGCAACCATCCATGTCTCCTTCCTTCCAGGCTCGAAATACTTGAGGTATCGTGCGCGATACCATCCGAGCCCCAGCCTCCAATCGAGAGGTTGCGGGCGGAGGAAGAGCGAATATGTGAAGGCGTTGTTTTTTTCGATCCGCCGATTCGATCTCACAAAGCGAAACGATCCGTCGCGATCCACCTGCGTGTTCATGTTGATAATCGGCCCCTCGATCCCATGAGCTAGCATCAGCGCTGACTTGCCATCCGAGTCGCCGACTACAAAGACCGGAACCGAAACGGCATCCCGGTCATCAAAGGAGAACCCCCCAAACTCGAACTTTCGGGTGTTCAGTTTGAGAAACTGAAGCGGGTCATCCCAGAAGGCCCGACTTTTTCCGAGCATCTCTTTCACTTCGGCGTCGGACTTCAATCCCCCCCAGGTCGTCCAGTAAACCGGATTCTCCATCGAGGGGACGATTACGGTGGAAATGACATTCGCACCGAAGGCCGAACCGGCTCCCTCGACGGAAACGTCCCACCGGATCGCATCGCCGTCGATTGAAAACCGGTCCGTTACCGTGCAGGAGGCGCCGTCCGCTTCCCGCTTTAGGATTCTTGTGAACTTCGCAATGCCGGTCTTCGACAGATCTGCGGAAACAGTTCCCGACACCTTCAAGCCGGAAACATCGGAGAGAGCCGGGAACCGGGACAAACGCTCTCCCAGCTTCACCTGCGCTTCTCCCTTTGAATTGAGCTCCAGCGTCATCCCGCCGGACCGGAGCGTTACCTCCGAATCCGCGACGACCTCCGCTTGGGATTGGGCTGTCCAACCGAGGAGGGTTGTTAAGGCGAGGGCCAACAGGAATTTATTCATTATTAAAGATTCTTTCTAATGGACGATCATTTCACTCACTTCAGTCATTGAAGAAAACCGCATTGATAACGGCGTTGGGCCCCTTGGTGGCGAGTGCCTGGAAGGTGACATTACCTTCGAAGCTATACTCGAAATAGACGCCCTTTTCGGGGTTGTACACGTTGTATTGATGCAGCACCTTGCCATCAACGGGATCGAGTGCCCGGATGACCATCGACCGATCCGTCGTACCATTGGGCCAGATATAGAACGCCACCCTCCGAGGGCGACCGCTCTTGTTCGTCAGGGTGATGCTGCAGTCTTTTCCTGCGCCATAGTAGCCGGCAGCGATGCGTTGGTCGCCATCGGGACGCATGAGACCCTCGCTATCCGCCACTTGATCGCGCCAGACGCAGGTGGACATTTTATTTTCGTAACCAATGTCAGCCGGAATGTTCGGGGCCAGACCGGCGATGGCAAATCCGGCTTTTCCATAGTGCTCCTTCCAGTTGCCCTTCGAGGTGGTGTCCCTTTCCAGAAGAAAGACCTCGTTTCGCTGGGTGATTTGCTCCGCGGTGGGCAACGGTTGGGTCTCGAAGATCATCCGCATCGTAGCGGCTGCGGCCTCGGTCATGCCGTTGAGTCGCAGCAGAACGCTTCCCCGCACTTGGTATTGTATTGCCCAGGGGTTGGACTCCGCAGGCAGCGGCATGGTGTCCAGCACGCGTCCCGTGCCGGCGTCACAGAAGCTCACCGACGCATGGGAACCTGGACTTTTATAGGCAGCCAGCGTCAGGAGCAAGGTTTTGTCCGTGACACGGATGGACCATTCCCTGAGCGAGGCGCCCTTGGTTAAGGTAACCGCCGGATCCTGACAAACCAGAGATTCCAGCGGGGCCTGCCCCTTGCGCAGATTAAGCTGGTTAACTTTTTCTGTCGTCAACCATTGCACCGCGGTGGCGCTGCCGGTCGGCGTGGGGAGCACCTGGGTCTTGGCACTGATCGTGCGGATTGCCACGGTCTTGTCGGCCGTATCCGGGATTTTAATCCAGAGGCGATAGGTCTTGGTGAGATCATCGAAGGCATAGGTCCAGCCTTTTTCAGCCGCCTTGAATTCGGTTTCGGAAGCCAGGAAAGGCAGGCGTTCATCGCTGGCAGTGGGCGAACGGAGGGCGTCTGAACCCAGCGCCGGATCAGGTTTGGCAATGAGGGCGACCTGTTCGGGTTGGGTCGGCCAGAGGACCTTGCACACCACCGAGCGTTGCTGCGGACGGAATTGGCCGGTGCGGCCGCCGAGGCGCAGACAGAAGTCTCCGTTGGTTCGACCCATTTGCACCTCGGTGGTACAAAAGGCGCCCTGCTGGTAATCCCGGGTCCGGCCGTCGTCCTGATAGACCTTCAGCGAGGTATGTTTCTCGGTCGGATAGAGGTCCAACACCAGCGGGCCGGTGGGATTTTCATTCAAATGGCTGGCGACGGATTCCATCATGGGAATGATGGACCCCATCCGCACATAGAGAGCGGCATCGCAGGGATCGCCTTGGATGAAGGGGATGGTGGTGCCGCCAGCCAATTGCCGACCCGAGAAATAATGCATCCACGCACCCGGAGGCAATAGTACCGACCGCGAGTTGTGTTTATACAGTGGAGCGTAAAGCAGGCTGGGACCGACCAGCACTTCATCGCGATCGCCATAAGCGGTGTTGGCCAAGTCCTCGAAGACCAGGGAGCGCCATGCCGGCAGGCCGCTGGTGTGGGATTCCCAGGCAAGTTGGTAGAAATACGGAACCAGCCGGTAATGAAGGTCATGGTAGCGTTGATAGACACGCTGCATGCTGAGGGAGTTTTCCCACGGACGATGATTGACCGACCGGCGTTGATTCCCGCTGCTCAAACCCAAGACCCAGTTGTTGCACATCGCCAGGGGATTGAGGAATCCCGTTCGTACACCGTCGGCGAATTCGCCTTCATGGGTTGGCGTCGCACCCGCCATGTCCTGGGTGGAATGGGCGACACCGATCATGCCCTGCGTAAGATTGGCCAGCATGGTGGTGCGGTTGTATTCCTTATCGCCCATCCACGGGTAACCAAAGCGCTGACAACCCGGGTAGCCCCCTCTTCCACAGAGAAAACCACGTCCATTCCCACTCGCTTCATAGGTCTCGAACATCGCTTGATAGAGATGGAATGGATAACCGGCATCGAAGTTACCGAATAAAGGGTTCGGTTCATCGGTTTCGTCGACCCAGAACCAGTCCGCGCCTTGGTCGACCACGCTTTCCTTGAAGACTTTCTTGAAGGCGGACCAATCCTTATATGGATAGGTGTGTGGTTCGGGTCTCGGGTTCAGTTTGCTGAAAGTACCGGGCATTAAGACATCGAAGTAGAATCCCAAGAGGGCATCGGCCTGATGCAGTTCATCCGCGACGGCTTTGACCTGGGCGATGTCACGGGGGGGGGTGATGGTGACGTCGGTAAAGGTGATGCAACTGTCGACAGCGTAGCCGTGTTGACGCCATTGGTGAAAGGCTTCGGTGTGATCGATCTGGACTCCCTGCACCAGGTATTGGAAGCCCAGCAGCTTGCGCGGCGGCATGGGCGGCCGTCCGGTCAAGGCCGTGAAGGAGCGCAAAATGTCTGCGTATTGTGGGCCGAAGAACAGGAAGAAATCCATTTCGCCCTTGTTCCCTTTACTCTCGATGGCGATCGGGTTTTGCAGGCGAAAGAGGGCGTCCTCGGTGTATTCATTATGGAAAAACACGCCATATCCCGCCGATGACACCACGAATGGACTGGACCAACCGAAACCGTTGCGGTCCTTGGTGGCAACCACCTGATCGCGATGAGATAGCGTGGTCGAGGTATTCGCGACCTGCAGTCCATAGAAGGCTTCTTTCTTACCTGAAGCGTCCCTTTCCATCAACAGGGTGCGTCCATCGGAAAAAGCCCCCGGCTTGGTGCGCAGACCCCAGCCCCAGGTACGATCATGGGGTGCAAAAACGCTGTTCTGATCGCGATGAGTCATGGGGGAAGGGTAAAGAGCGGATTCAATCTAGAACGTTCCCAAAAGCGATTGAAATAGACGTTTTGATCAGCCATATATGAAAAATGATCGATGACGTGAGCCAATATTTCGCTGTGAGTATCAAGGATCGGCGATGGGGGGTTCACATCTCGGGTGCGGGCCACGCGGTCACGCTACCAAGGCAAAGCTATCCTCCGCAGCCGAATGCGCGAGGGTACGATTTCCTGTGGGAGAGGGGGCGAGTGCTCGACGAGTTTGGATTGCTTTATCTGGTAAATGGCAGGGGGATCTTCGAGTCAGCTCATCAATCGGCCACATCGATTGAAGCCGGTAGCGCCGTCTTTCTTTTCCCTGGGGACTGGCATCGGTACCGCCCAGACCCAGATACGGGATGGGAGGAATATTGGATTCTTTTTGGGGGATCGGTGGTGGAATCGTGGAAGACCGAGGGCTTTCTGCGCGTGGATCAGCCCGTGGCAGAAATCGACATGGGGCATTCCCTGGCACCGATCTTTGATGAACTGCTACGGCTGAGCCAGCGCGGGAACAACAGCAGTTTTGTCGCGAGCGGTCTGTGTCATCTCTTGATTGGGCGCATTTTGAATGCTGTGGAGACTCCAAATGATCGTTGCGGGCGGCAAATGCAGGAAGCGGCGGATATTTTGCGGCTTCGCGCGGGCATGGAGGTGGATTTACAAGCGCTCTCAATTGATTTAGCGATGAGCTATAGTGCTTTCCGGCGGGCGTTTCGACGCCATTTTGGTATTCCTCCGCATCGCTTTCACCAACAAGCGCGAATAACTCTGGCAAAAGAGCTGCTTATCGGCACCCCGCTCCCGCTAAAGGCAATTGCCGATCGCCTAAGTTTTCAAAGTGAATTCTATTTTATGCAGGCGTTCAAACGAGTCACGGGATTTACACCCACGCAATGGCGGCTGGCGGGCGGTCGAGCCCAGAAAATCAACTCTCGAACAATGACGCCACCCCCTCCAAGATCTTCCAAGAAGTAAGATATCTTTCCGCTCAAACCTCGCTGGTCGGATGCATCCGATGGCGAAAATCACTGGGGGAATGGCCGGTGATCTGTTTGAAGCGCTTTGAAAAGTGATATTCGTCGAAAAAGCCGAGTTGCCGTGCGATTTCCTTGCCCGACATCTCCTTGGCAAAAAGCAACTCGCTGGCCCGGTCTACGGCGCGGGCGGTCCGGTAACGCATCGGCGACATGCCCATGATCTGCGTAAACTTTTTCCGGAAGCTCTCGAAGGAGAGCCAGAAGGCCCCCGCCAGTTCGCGCAAATCCACGGGAGCCATCATGCCGTCGCCAAGGATGGCGCTGGCGGCGGCGAGCCAGTCCGGCTTGGGGAGACCCTGAGAGCCCCGGCGCTGTGGGCGAGGATTTCGGTAAGCACGCTTTGAAGATTGCAGACCTGCTGCAGTGCGGCGGCCCAGCCGACGGTGCCGTGCTTTGGGTTCTTGCCTGGGGGGAAGGAGAAGTGGGCTTAGAGCGGGCCCATGCAAATTGAAGGCCCAGATTTTATGACAATTTATGACACTTTTTTGGGCATCAAACGCATTTGAAGGCATTTGGACGAAAAAAGCCACTTGCGCCAAGTGGCTTGCAATCACTTTTCGCGGCTTTC
>SESF01029071.1_pt1 | contig 12669 bp, 10 predicted proteins | sample 3171521 | NCBI WGS metagenome assembly SESF01 (sample SAMN10866945, study PRJNA518727) | freshwater metagenome | biome: subpolar coniferous forest; feature: holomictic lake; material: water; isolation source: holomictic Lake 227, 6 m and 8 m depth | place: Canada: near Kenora, Ontario | collected...
CCTCTCAACTCCATCGGCGCCTGCGTCCTCGGCGGCATTGCCATCACCGGAGGCGTCGGCAACCTTTTCGGGGCCCTGATCGGCGTCGCGATCATCGGAGTCCTCAAGTCGGGCCTGATCATGATCAACATGCCGTCCTACTACCAATGGGTGGCGAACGGGATAGTACTGATACTTGCGGTCTACCTCGACACGAGGAGACGGCGTTGACCCAACCCGGGCTGCCAGCGCTGCCTGATGGCGCGATGGCGACCGACGGGAAGGATGCTGATACGGTACTCCCCACGTAGCACAATCACAGATCAAGGAGTTATGCATGACATCGAGAGAACGCTTCCTGAAGGTCTTCAAGGGCGAGATGCCCGACCGCGTGCCCGTGACCCTCTTCATCGCCGACCAAGGGCACTTCCTGAACCAGCTCTATCCCGAGGTCGATCCCTGGGACTTCGACACCCTCCACATGAAGGTGCTCGAGGCCCAGAAGAAGTTCGGCCTGGACGTCTTCGTTCGGCTCCTGTATGGCATCAACGACCCTCTCAACATCATCTACGGCGGGCTGGACGTGTCGCAGAGCACCGACACCTGGCAGGTCAGCATGGAGAAGGTCGAGAATGGCAACACGATGATCGAGCGGGCGACGATCCGGACGCCGGACGGCACGCTGACCCAGGACTTCTCGATCAACGAGAACCGCAAAGGCACTTTCATGTACGCCTGCACCCGGCACCCCATCAACGGCCCCAAGGACCTCGAGATCGCGCGGAAGTACGAGCCCAAGATGCCGGCAACCTGGCCCGCGATGGTCAGGGCCCGCGTGCAGCGGATGAAGAAGGCGGTCGGCGACGACGGCATCGTCGGCACCTGGAGCCCCCACGGGCCCTTCAACAACTGCTCGCTGATCACCGAGCACACCCAGCTTTACTCGATGTTCCTCACCGAGCCCGAGTACTACCACGAGCTCATCACCTTCGCCTACGAGCGGAGCCTGCCCTACGCCCAGGCCCTCGACGACGCGGGCGTCGACGTGCATTGCGTCGGTGGCAACGTCCCCGGCGGCTTTCTCGGGCGCCCCTCCTATGACCAGTACATCCTGCCCTACGAGCGGAAGTACATCGAGTTCGTCCAGAAGAACGGTACCCCCGCCATGTACCACAACTGTGGCGAGGTCATGAACCTCGTGGAGTCTTACAAGGACCTCGGGGTCCGCATCGTTGAGCCCTTTTCCCCCAAGCCCCTCGGGGACGCCGACCTCGCCGAAGCGAAGCGGCGCTCAGGCGGGGCCTACGCCATGCTGTCGGGCATCGACCAGGTCAATGTCCTTCAGAATGGCAGCGTGGACGATGTCATCAAGGCCACCGAAGCCGCCATGATGGCCGGCAAGCCGGGCGGAAAGTTCATAATGCAGCCCGTCGATTTCCTGGAGTACGGGACGCCGGAAAAGAACGTCGAAGCCTACGTCAAGACTGCCATGCGGCTCGCCGCGTATTAGGGAGCTAGAATCAATGTCAGCAAAGGTGAGGATGACCCACCTCGAACGGTGGAAGGCGGCCATGGCCCGCACAAGCTATGACCGGCTTCCGAGGTTCTACCTCGGGACCGGCGAGTTCACGAAGAGCCTGACGGATCACCTTGGAATGGGACTCGACGAGATCCTCTACGGGAAGTTCGACATCGATTACCGCTTCCAGGGTTCGGGCATGGAAGGGAAGTCCTGGGAACCCGAGTACATCGGTCCCGAACCCAGGAAATATGACGATGGCACCTTCGAGAACATGTGGGGTTCAAGGCAGAGGCTCATGTACTATCGCAACGGAGGGGGATCCTATACCGAAACGATCGGCTATCCCCTGGCCGATGCGGATACAGTGGCGGATGTCGACCGCCACCCCTGGCCCAAGGCCGAATGGTTCGACTATGAGAGCGTCCTGCCGGGCATCAAGGCCTATCCGGACTACCCCTTCATGGTCGGATATCTCGCAATTGGCTGGTTTTCCTGGGAAGTCCGGGGGATGGAGAACGTCCTCACCGATTTCTCGCTGAACCCCAAGGTAGGCGAGGCCATCATCAGGAACATCGCGGATTTCGGCTATGAGTATTTCAAGCGCCTCCTTGAGACGGTGAAGGACTACATCGGGAAAAATGTCGTTGCAATTCATATTGCCGACGACTGGGGCATGCAGGAAGGCCTGCTGGCAAGTCCCGAGGTCTTCCGGAATTTCTATGCCGGCCAGTACCGCCGTTTCACCGACCTCGCCCATTCCTACGGGCTGAAGGTCGAGTTCCACAGCTGCGGGGCTGCGCGGGCGCTCTACAGGGAATTCGCTGAATTGGGTGTAGATATAATGAATCCGGTGCAGACCAGCGCCAAGGGCATGGTGCCCCACGAGATCAAGGCCGAGTTCGGGAAGGATCTCTGTTTTTCCGGTGGTATCGACGTCCAGCAGGTCCTTCCAAGGTCCACTGTCCAGCAGGTCAAGGATGAGGTCAAGTACGTCCTCGATTCGCTCGGTGCCGGCGGGGGCTTCATTCCCGGTCCAGCGCACAACATCCAGTTCGGGACCCCCCCCGAGAACGCGATTGCCATGTATGAAGCCATGGATGAGTACTATGGCTGCTGATATCCTTTCTCGCCGGACGGATGCATGAGATGACCCGGAGGGAAGCAGTCGGGACCGCGCACTCCCATCAGACCCCGCCCCATCCGGAAGAACTGAACGAGGCAGTGGGGAATCACATCCTCAAGCCGGGCAGTGACATCGGCTTTTTCGAGGGGAGTACATTTTCCCGGAACTACGCAGGATGTACTCGGTCGCCCGCGAAGCGGGCAAATCGGTGATGATCCATTCCTGCGGCGATGTTGACGAGCATCGGCTCGCCGTCGAGCATGGGTTCGCCGTCGCGGGCCGACGGCCGGAGGTGGCGGAATGACGGATATTGTCAAGGGAAGATACAAGGACCAGGACGCTGTGGTACTCGAGAACGGGGATGTGCGGGCGGTATTCCTGCCGCACTGCGGATCCAAGCTCGCGTCCTTCGTCCACAAGGCGACTGGAACGGAGGTTCTGTGGCAGAACCCGGAACCCAGGTACCGGAGGACCTTCTACGGGGATGCCTACGGCAAGGGCGAGTTTTCAGGCATGGACGAGATGTTCCCCAGCATCTCGGCATGCCGCTACGAATCAGGCCCCTGGTCGGGGGTCGAGGTACCCGATCACGGTGAGGTCTGGAGCCTCCCCTGGCAGCACTCCATTGAAGGTTCCTCGCTCGTGATGCGCGTATCCGGCCTGCGCTTTCCCTACTTCCTGGAAAAGGAAGTCAGGCTCGAGGGTTCCTGTCTGCGTTCGCACTACCGGCTTTCAAGCGGCTCCGACTTTCCCCTCGAGTACATCTGGGCTGCCCATCCTCTTTTCAATGCTGTCGAGGGTACGGAGTTCATCGTGCCCGCGGGAATGGACAGGGTCATCAATGCAGTTCCAGGCGCAGCGCTACCGAACTATGGTGAGAGCCTGGGCTTTCCTGTGGCTGAACCCCGGGGGGCGAAACCCCTCCGTCTCGACCGAATGCCCGGCAAGGATGTATCGAGCTACCAGAAATACTGGTTTGCCGACAAGGTAACCGAAGGTTGGTGCATGCTGCACGACCCGATATCGAGCCTCACGGTGGGCTTGGCCTGGCCACGGGAACGAGTGCCCTTCCTTGGCATGTGGCTGAACGCCGGTGGCTGGGACGGACAATTCAATATCGCTCCCGAACCCGCAAGTGCCGCGATGGACCGTATCGACCTTTCCAGGCTCTGGGGCCGGGGCAGCGTCCTTGAGCCTCAGTCACGCCAGGAGTGGGACCTCGCGATCAATCTGACGAGGGGGGAAAAGCCGCGTGGCCTCGGAGTCGATGGAGGATTCCAGTACTGATACCGAAGGGTCGCCCGTGTTAGGGTCGGGGCGCCGGTACGCATTGTCATAGTCAAGTTCGGGTCCCTTCCGACCCGCCCCCACCGATGCATTTCCCAGCGAAAGGACTTTCAGCGATGAAGCCCATGAATATCCTGGTGACCATGCCTGCTGCCGTCGAACACCGACACATGCTTTCGCAGGCTTCGCCCGAAGCGCGGATCAGCTACGCAAAGGCCTCGGACCTTACGCCAGGCGAGTTGGCTGGGGCGGACATCGTCGTCGGGAACCTCCTGGGGCAGCAGCTGTCCCTGTTGGGGACGCCGTGCCTCATCCAGCTCAACACGGCCGGCGTGGCGAAAGAGTACCTGGGCCTGAGGCGGGAGCTGCCGGGCACGGTGCTCTGCTGCGCCAGCGGCTCCTACGGGCCGGCCATCTCGGAGCATATGCTGGCGATGCTGCTGGGCTTGATGAAGCGCCTCCATGAATACCGTGACGACCAGGGGGAAGCGCTCTGGATCGACCGCGGAGAGGTCCGCTCCCTGAAGGGCGCGAGGGTCCTTGTGGTCGGGCTTGGTGACATCGGGGGCTGTTTCGCAGGCCTGTGCTCGGCGATGGGGGCTCGGGTGAGCGGCATACGGCGGCGTTCCGGCCCGGCCCCCGCCGGCGTGGAGGCGGTATTCGCTGCAGCCTCGCTCGAGGCCTTGCTGCCTCTGGCTGATGTCGTCGCGCTCTGCCTCCCCGAGACGGCGGACACGATCCATATCATGGACAAGAAGCGCCTGCTGCTGATGAAGCCGGGCTCCTATCTGCTGAATGTGGGCCGGGGGACGGCCCTCGACCAGGATGCCCTCCTTCAGGCGCTTCGCGAGGGCAGGGTAGCCGGAGCCGGGCTCGACGTGACCGACCCCGAGCCCCTGCCGAAGGGGCACCCGCTGTGGGGCGAAAAAAACATCGTGATAACTCCCCATATTTCTGGTTGGTACCACCTCAGGGAAACCCACGACCGGATCATCGCGATGGCCTGCTGCAACATCCGCGCCCTGCCCGATGGCCCCTTCGAGGGCCTCGTGGACTTCGACTCGGGATACAGGGCCTGACAGGGGTGGCGTCCTGCCGGCGCGGCGGTCCCAGGTTGGCGCGGCTCGGTCTCAGAGGACCTGCGCTTTCACGAGGTCCCTGACCTTCGCTGCGACTGCCGCAGCCGGGTCCACTCCTTGAGCCAGGGCCTCGCCGATGGCATCGATGAGGGCTGAGCCCACGATCGCGCAGTCGGCCCAGCCGGTGAGCGCCTCTACCTGGCTACTTTCCCGTATGCCGAACCCTGCGGCTATCCATCGCCCTGTCGCCTGCCTGAGCTCGCGGAGCCGCGCGAGGGCCTCTTCGGCAAGTTCGGTCTTCCTGCCGGTAACGCCGAGCCGGGTCACTGCGTAAACGAAGGGGGAGCTGCTCGCCGCTGCCAGTGCCCTGGCCCGGATAAGGCTCGTGGCGGGCGCGATGAGGGGCACGAGGGCCAGTCCCCGAGCGGCGCACTTTGCCTCGAGGTCGAGCTCAGGCTCGTCATCGGGGTAGTCAGGCACGATGAAGCCATCGAATCCTTCCTTCGCGGCGCGGTCGAGGATGGCGTCAATTCCGAAGGCGAGGAGGGGATTGAGGTAGCTCATGATCAAAATGGGTATATCTGTGTCCTTCCTGAGCGAGGACAGGATTTCCAGGCTTGAAAAGGTCGTTGTTCCCGCGCGCAGGGCAGCGTGGTTGGCCTGCACGATGGAGGGTCCGTCTGCCGTCGGGTCGGAGAAGGGCAGCTGGGCTTCGATGAAAGCGGCGCCAGAGCTGGCCATCACCCTGAGGATGCGGGCAGAGGCAGGAAGGTCAGGGTAGCCGACGACGGCATGGGTCATGAGGCCGACGCGGCCGCGCAGCCCCTCGAAGCTTCGAGTGATCCTGTCAATTCCGGTCATGGCGTGGCCTCCTTATCGATCCGGGCGGCATCCGGGCCTGGTGGCGCGGCCTCCCCACGGAGCCGTCCGACTTCGGCCTCGAGGAAGGCCAGCCAGGCTTCACGGTCGAAGTGGGGTGCTGTGATGAAAAGGTCCTTGTCCCCGCGTCCGGAGATGGTCATGACTATGATGGAATCGGCCGGCATGGAGGGCGCTTCCCGGAGGGCGAGGGCTACGGCGTGGGCAGACTCGAGGGCTGGCATGAAGCCCTCCAGTCGCGCGCAGCGCGCAACGGCGTCGAGGGCTTCCGTGTCCCGCACTGCCTCGAAGCGGACCCGTCCGGTAGCCGCCAGATGGGCCAGTTGGGGTCCTAATCCGGCGTAGTCGAGGCCGGCGCTCACCGAGTGTGTGGCCAGGAGGGATCCATTGTCGTCCTGGAGGAAGAGGGACTTGTAGGATTGAGCGATTCCGACGCGGCCGGTTCCCGCTACGCGCGCCGCATTGTCGCCAGGCGCGGGGCCCCGGCCCCCTGCCTCGGCGCCGACAAGTTCGACATCCTCATCGAGAAAGGCCGAGAAGGTTCCAATTGAATTGGATCCGCCACCCACGCAGGCATAGATCCTGTCAGGCAGGCGACCCTCGGCCTCGAGGATCTGGGACTTCAGTTCGCTGCCGATCAGGGACTGGAACTCCCGCACGATCGTGGGAAAGGGGTGGGGCCCGAGGGCGGAACCAAGGACATAGTGCGTGTCCGAAACACGCTCGGTCCAGTTTTTCATCGCAGCGTTCACGGCATCGGTCAGGGTGCGTGTACCCTCCTTCACCGCCGTGACCTTGGTCCCGTACATCCGCATGCCAAAGACGTTGGGCTGCTGGCGGGCCATGTCGACCTCGCCCATGAAGACCTCGCATTCGAGTCCGAGGAGGGCGGCCGAAGCTGCGGTCGCCAGGCCGTGCTGGCCCGCACCGGTTTCGGCGATGAGCCTTCGTTTGCCCATGCGCTTCGCCAGAAGGGCCTGCCCGAGGGCATTGTTGATCTTGTGCGCGCCGGTGTGCGCGAGGCCCTCGAGCTTGAGGTAGAGTCTCCTTCCGCCGAGTTCCGCGGAGAGGCGCTGTGCAGAATGGAGCGGGGTGGGGCGCCCGACCCAGGAGGAGGACAGGCGCTTGAGTTCGGCAGCGAAAGCGGGATCTGCCTTCGCGGAATTCCAGACAGCCTCGAGTTCCTCGAAGGCAGGCCGCAGCACCTCGGGAATGTACCTCCCTCCAAAGTCACCGAAATACCGTTCATCATGCCTCATGACCTGGCTCCTTCAGCTTCGATAGTCCGCTCTGGGATTTCGAGATTTCCGCGAAATACGCCTTGAGGAGCTCGGGGGATTTTATCCCAGGAGCCTCCTCGAGGCCGCTTGAAGCGTCGATGCCCTCGATGCCGCCGGGCTGCAGGGCCGCGAGGACCCCTGCGATGTTCGCGGGTCCGAGTCCACCAGCTAGAAAAAACTGCTTTCCTGCGGCCCTCGTCGCGTCCCGCGCCTCAAGGGCCAGGGGGAGGGCGAGGGTGGTTCCGGTGCCGCCGTAGCTGCCCTTGACTGCGGCATCGGCCAGGATGCGAGGGCAGGTCCAGGATGCCATCAGGCTGGTGGCGGTGCCGGCGGCTGCCCCGGCAGAGCCTGGCCGGAGGGCGCGGTACCAGGCGAAGTCAAAGGCCGCGCAGGTTGCGGGCTCCTCGTCTCCGTGGATCTGCGCCGCATCGAGGCCGGTGAAGGCCAGGATGTCGCGCATCGCGGATGGCGCTTCGTTGACAAAGACGCCGATGGCGCGGAAGGGTTTCCCTGCGTCACGCAGGGCATCGAGGATGGATTTGACCAGTCCGGGAGTGACGCGCCGTGGGGAGGGGGCGAGCACGAAACCGAGTTCGTCGGCGCCGAGTCCGAGGGCGAGCTGCGCGTCCCCGAGGCGGGTCAGGCCGCATATCTTCACAATTGGCTGCACTAGGGGCGCGCTTGCCGGGCGGCGCTGGCCCCTGCGATGGCTTCAACGAAGGCCCGGGCCATATCGCCCGGCTGCCCCGAGGTCGCGAGGGCTTCACCGACCAGGAAGCCGTCATAGCCACAGAGGCGCAGGGCTGCGGCATCGGAGGGCTCCCTCATGCCGGATTCCGCCACCAGGGCAAGCCCCGGGGGCGCCTGGGCTGCCAGCTCGCGGGCAAGGGCAGCTGACTTTCCTGTGTCTACGCTGAAGTCGCGGAGGTCCCGGGCGTTGACGCCGACGGCATCGGGGGCCGCTGCGAGGGCCGTCTCGATTTCATCCGGCTCCTTGACCTCGACGAGGATCGACAGGCCAAGCTCCCTTGCACCGGCGGCCAGCTCAAGGAGGAGTCCCCGGTCGATGGCCGCAACTATGAGGAGTATGGCGTCTGCCCCCATGGCCCAGCTTTCGCGGAGCTGGTAGGCGTCGACCATGAAGTCCTTCCTGAGCAGGGGGAGGCCTACAACTTCCCGCACGGCGACCAGGTGGCTTGTACTTCCCTGGAAGTGTCGCTCCTCGGTGAGCACTGAGATCACTCCTGCGCCGCCGGATTCGTAGGCCCGGGCGAGCTTGGCTGCATCGTAGTCGCGGACCATGAGCCCCCGGGAGGGCGAGGCCCGTTTGCACTCGGCTATGAGGAAGGGTGCAGAGGCCTTCGCAAAGGCCCGCCTGGGCGCCGAGGTCCTTCGCCACAGCCCCGACTCAGGCCTTTCTGTGCGGGCCAGCTCGACATCGGCGAGCCGCGCCTCGCAGATCGTTTCGAGTATGCCCATGTCAGGTCCCTGTGCCGGTCGGTACACTGTCCTCCCGGGCGAAGGCACGGAGGGTCTCGAGGACTGCCATCGCCTTCCCACTGTCGAGGGATCTCCGTGCCGCTTCGATCGCTGAGGGGAAGTCGGATGCAAGGTCGGCGGCGAGGATGGCTGCAGCCGCGTTGATGATGACGACATCCCGCTTGGGGCCCGGCTCGCAGGACAACACCCGCAGCGTGATTTCCGCGTTCTGCGCGGCATCCCCGCCCTTGAGGTCGGCCGCCGTACAGGGCTCGAATCCGTAGTCGCCTGGGTCGAGCTCGAAGGTCCGCATCCAGCCCCCACGGAGCTCGGTGACCCGGGTCTTTCCAACCAGGCTGATTTCGTCGATGCCCTCGAGGCCGTGGACGACCAGGGCATGCTCCGAGCCCAGGTTGTCCAGGATCTTCGCGACGGTCTCGGTGAGCTCGGATGAGTAGACGCCGATGACCTGCGAGCTTGAGCGCGCCGGGTTGAGGAGGGGGCCCATCATGTTGAAGACGGTGCGGAATCCGAGCTCTCGGCGGGGACCCATGATGTTCCTGAAGGCAGGGTGGTAGGCCGGCGCGAAGAGGAAGGCCATGCCCGCCTCCATGATGGCCCTGGCCGCCCGGGCGGGCGGGAGGGAGGTCGGAACACCAAGGGCCTCGAGGACGTCGGCCGATCCAGATTTCGAGGTAATTGATCGGTTTCCGTGCTTGGCGACCCTGGCTCCCGCCCCTGCCACGACAAAGGCGGCCGTCGTCGAGATGTTGAAGGTGCCCGAGGAATCGCCTCCCGTGCCGCAGTTGTCCACGGTACGCAGGCCGGCAGGAAGGGGCAGAGGAACCGCGCGCTCGCGGAGGGCCTCCGCAAAGCCTGTCACCTCGTCGATGGTCGCGCCCTTCAGCGTGATCGAAGCCAGGATGGCGCCGATCTGGGATTGCGTGATGCCGCCGTCGGCGATCTGGTCCATGAGGCTTCGCGCCTCCGCGCGTCCGAGGTTTTCCCTGGCACTCAGGCGTTTGAGGAGGGACTTGGCGGAGGGCAGTTCGCGCACGCCCGACAGGAAGTTGCGCACGAGGCGCTCACCGGCCTCGGTGCCGATGGACTCGGGGTGGAACTGGAGCCCCTCGATCCTGAGCTCGCGGTGGCGGACCGCCATGATCTCGCCGTCGGCCGAACGCGCGCTGACCTCGAGGCAGTCCGGAAGGCTCGAGCGCTCGATGGCCAGGGAGTGGTAGCGGATGACACGGAGGGGATTGGGAGCCTCGGAGAAGATCGTCTTCCCATCGTGTTCTATCGCGTCTGCCTTGCCGTGCATGATGCGGCCGGCGCGAACGATGCGGCTGCCGAAGGCCGCACCGATGGCCTGGTGACCGAGGCAGACCCCGAGTATGGGTTTCTTTCCGGAGAAATGCCTGATCAGCGCCATCGACTTTCCTGCGGCCTCGGGCCTGCCGGGGCCGGGGGAGATGACCAGGCGGTCAAAGTCGATGGAGTCCGGATCGTCGAGTTCCGCCTCGTCGTTGCGCAGGACGCGCACCTCTTCGCCGAGGCGCATGAACAATTGGGCGAGGTTGTAGGTAAAGGAGTCATAGTTGTCAATTATGAGAGTCATTTCAGGATTCCCGCCTTTCCGATCGCGGTGAGGATGGCCTGGGCCTTGGCGGCTGTCTCCTCGAATTCGGCCTCGGGCACCGAGTCGTAGACGATGCCCGCCCCGGCACGGACGCTGATCCTGCCGTCCTTCACGATGGCCGAACGGATCGTGATACAGGAATCGAGCCCCCCTGCGTAGGAGAGGTAGCCGACCAGGCCTGCGTAGGGGCCGCGGCGCTCCTTTTCAATGCTGTCGATGATTTCCATGGCCCTGATCTTGGGCGCGCCTGAGACCGTGCCGGCAGGAAAGGTAGCGCGCACCACGTCGAAGAGGTCGACATTCGGCGCCAGCCTGCAGGAAACCTCCGACACCAGGTGCATCACGTGCGAGTAGCGCTCGACCTCCATCATGCGGTCCACCGAGACGCTGCCGGCCTGAGCTATGCGGCCGAGATCGTTCCGCGCCAGGTCGATGAGCATGAGGTGCTCGGCCCGCTCTTTTTCGTCTCCGATGAGCTCCGCTTCCCGCCTTGTGTCCTCGGCCTGGTCCTTTCCGCGCGGCCTCGTGCCTGCGATGGGCCTGACAATGGCCTTGCCCTCCTCGACCCGCACCATGACCTCGGGCGAGGCACCCAGAAGCACGAAGTCGCCGAAGTCGAGGTAGAACATATAGGGTGAGGGATTGACGCTCCGCAAGGCGCGATAGATGTCGAAGGGCGAACCCTCGACTCTGGCGCTGAAGCTCCTGGACAGGACCACCTGGATGGCCTCGCCCTCCTCGATGAGGGACTTTGCGCGGAGCACTCCCTCGGTGAAGGCTGCGAGGTCCATGTCTGCCTCGATGGGGCCGATGCGCGGGGGGAAGCGGCTCAGGTCCCTGCCCTCGTCGGCGCGGAGGAGGGTCGCCTCGGTGGCCTCGATGCCTTTGATGGCTGCGATAAAATCGGCTTCGGGATCATCCCCGATGCGCTGGTTGCAGACGATTCGGAGGCCATGGGTCAGGCTGTCGAAGATGAGGGTGTAGCGTGTGATCATGAAGAGGCCGTCCGGCAGCTCGGGACCGGGCTTGTCGGTGACATCGGGGAGCCGCTCCCAGAGGCGGGCTGCGTCGTAACCCAGATAGCCAACTGCTCCGCCGGGAAAGGGAGAGAGGTCTCCCTGTCCCGCCCAGGGCCGCGAAGCCATGAGGTCTCCCACCGCGCGGAAGGGGTCCTGCGCCTTGAAGCTGCGCTCTCCGTCCTCGTCGCTCCAGCTCACCTGTTTTCCCTCGATGCGGAGTCCAGCCACCGGCTCGACCCCGAGGAAGGACCAGCGTCCGAAGTTGCCGCCTCCCGCCGATTCGAGAAGATAGGAAGCCTTGAGGGCGTAGAAGGCGTCGATGGGTGTGAGCCGGTCAGCCTGGACGTCCTTGACGACGGGGATGACTGAACCGCGCTTTGCAGCCTTGAGGAAGTCGCTCTTGGTCGGGCGGATCACAGACCCTCCTTTAATGTTACTTCATGACGTAACAATAAGACTATAACTGGAAGCGCCAGACCCTGTCAACCGAAGAAGTTTTGGCTATGGGGAACCCTACCAAAGGCTTGCTGCCGATGAAGGAAACACCGCAGGTTCCCTCAAGATCCCAGATGTGCTAGTCTCGCCGTCGCGCTGCGTTTTTTAAGGATCGGGGGCTTTGACCTTCCCGGTCCATGTATGTTTTATTGTTTCGATATATAGCTACATTGGTGGGGAGACATGGCAGGATACGATACAGAAGGAAAGACCGACAGCGGCTATCCCGCTGCCCAGGGGCTCTATGACCCCGCCAACGAACACGATGCCTGCGGCATTGGTTTCGTCGTCAACGTCAAGGGACGCGCCTCGCACCAGATCGTGAGCCAGTCGCTGACCATCCTCCACAACCTGCGCCATCGCGGCGGCGCGGGCTACGAATGGAATTCCGGAGACGGGGCAGGCATCCTGACCCAGATCCCGCACCGCTTCTTTACGGAGGTCTGCCCCGAGGCCGGGATTGCCCTTCCAGCGGCCGGTCATTATGCGGTCGGCATGGCCTTCCTTCCCCGCGATGCCGGCTTCCGCTCCTCCTGCAAGGGCCTGATCGAGGACTCGGTGACCAAGGCCGGTCTGCCAGTCCTGGGCTGGCGCGACGTGCCTGTCGACCTGTCTTCCCTGGGCAATGTCTCGCGTTCAGTGATGCCGGTCATATGCCAGCTCTTTGTCGGCAGGACCGAGGGCCTGGCCACCGAGCTCGACTTCGAACGCCGGCTCTATGTCATCCGCAAGAAGGTCGAGAGGCTTGTCCTGGAAAAGCAGGAGTCGGACCCCGACTACATGTATTTCGCGAGCCTGTCCTGCAGGACCATCGTCTACAAGGGCATGCTCACCTCCGAGCAGGTCGGGCCCTTCTTCCTCGACCTCGAGCACCCCGCCTTCGAGAGT
>SESF01014995.1_pt1 | contig 12658 bp, 7 predicted proteins | sample 3171521 | NCBI WGS metagenome assembly SESF01 (sample SAMN10866945, study PRJNA518727) | freshwater metagenome | biome: subpolar coniferous forest; feature: holomictic lake; material: water; isolation source: holomictic Lake 227, 6 m and 8 m depth | place: Canada: near Kenora, Ontario | collected...
GGTAATGAAAGAAAAAGGGTTGATTATGAATTTAGTGGCTCGCTTCGACGGCCTCATTATCGGATCAATCGCAGAGTGGGAGATAATCACATGGCTGTTAAACCGAAGGCCGAAGGCGAGTTAGTAGCCGCTGCGAAGGCGGAGGCGAAGGATAAGGTGCAGATATCTCTGCCCAATGGCCGCAAACTTACGGTTGAGGACTACGCCGTTGTCATAAAGAACTTGGACGATAAGTCAGCAGAGTTTCGTGATGCAGCGGGCCGTAGTGATGAGGCTCTATATGAGGCCCTCAAACTTGTATACGTTGAATACTTGCTTGCGAGCAAGGTTTTCGAGCACAAAGAAAAATTGAACAAATTGATAACAGAGCGACTTGCGCTGGATAATGACTTTTCAATTGATGACCAGCCAGAGAGTAACTTGTTCGGAGCACTCATCCGCGCAACGGTATTGTATAATCGCCCTGGATCAAACGAGAAGTATGGCGAAACGCTAAAAAAGGCATACACGCAAGCAAATCAATACTCGATGGCTTTGCATTGGTGTTTACGCAATAGCATGATGCCGAACGAGGTTTTGGAGGCTTTTAACGAGCACGGCATGACCGGTTTGCGTGTAATGGAACAGGAAGCAAGGACAGGAGGAAGGGGCGAGGTAATTCAAACCGAGCAGCAAATCAGGGTGGAGGCAACAAGAATTCTGTCGGAGCAATATGGTCAAGGTCCGAAGATTGAAGTTGATATGGGCATGGCCGAAAGCGATGGCATCGGCATGTTTCTTACAAAGATTGTTACCGTTGGCGGTAAACGCGAAATCCAACTTCTCCGGCAGGTTTCCATGCCAGAAAAGACAATTGAGAAAATTTCAGCGGAGTTTGCAAAGGATGTCGTTTTGGATAATTCAAGTGCGGGCGTGGTCCCTCGCTTGGCAACCATCGGAAAACAATATTTCGGCGACCCAACAAAGTGCGAACTGGTAATATCAAGCAGTTCCGGCTGGGTTCACCTCATCAACAAGTCCACCAAAGCAGTGCTTGGTGTCGCTGCTATGAGTTGCGGTTTTGAGATTGATACCATACCGGAGGATAAGGTCTGCTACATTCGGGAAACAGACCTTAATGCCCTCGTTATTTTCATTGAAGGAAACCCGCTCGCAAATAATTGGCGCATCGATGCCGTTCAAGATGAGGCGGCATTAAAAGCTGGCGTTGAACGAAACAACTTTATTCTGCGCTGTAACGTTGGAGAAACTCAAAAAGAATTCCCCCTTTCCATAAGAAATGACGAAGATGTTGAAACGCCCGCGGTTAACAACGAAAGCGGCGATTTTCCAACGGTTGAAATTCATAGCCGCGATTGGGCTTCAATTGAAGGGCTTGTAAAGCAGGTTTCGGAAAAAAAGGGGAAATCGGACGACGATTATTCGAACATCGACATGAGGGCCGTCATGTTTGATGGCATTGATAAACCTGAACTTGTGATTAGCATTCTTGGCGTATCTGGAAGTGAGGAACACCTTGAGAATAAAGAATTTATCGCACAATTCCCAGAAATCGGCTTAGCAATTAGCAAAACCGCGGTTCCAAAGTTAACCACCTCTTACGAAGAAGCAAGTTCGAAGATGGCAACATGGACAATTGGAGAAAAACATATCAATGTTGAATTTGGGTATGGCCCAACTGCTATTACCGTTACAATCCGGAACGAACTCCAGCCGAAGCGACCCAGAAAGAAGAAGGATTAGTATTCGCAATCCTCGACGCCATCACCGATCCACCCGTGCTCGGTAGCATAGGGGAACGGCTCCAAATCTGTTGTGGCCCAATTCACCTGATTATCAGAACGGATGAGTTGGGCCACGGTTGCCACATTCTTACGATCAAACCACTGCAAGATTTTATCATTATCATAAATTCGCGATATGGCCGCATTTGATGGTGTTGCTGGATTAAAAACGTAATCGGCAATTTTATTAAATTCTTCAAATTCAAACGGCATCTTAATTGGTGTTTCTCCATATAGTGCATGGTCCATAAAACGGTTGATTTGCAGCATCGCAGCAAGGTGGACATATGTATTGTGGTTCGCCAGCAGCGACGAACTCAAGCCATCCCATGTTGAGTTGCTCCCCTTCGGGTTCTTATTTACGCACATATGCCCCATTTCAAGCATCTGCCCCATCGGGCTGGTGATATAAGGAAATGGCGTTTTGCTCCCGAGGAAATTGACCTCTCGTGGAACGGTGTGGTAGTCAAAGGTCATCTCTGAATTTGTGCCCCTGTCCTTGAAAAACCAATTATGATACGCCTTGCCCACCTTACCTGCCATCAGCATCGGTGATGACGCATCAAAACTAACGACCAAGTTCGGATTTACATGCTTTCGTAACGCCCGCATCACCAGCGTTAAGGCTCCAGCGAAACGAAGGCGAGCAAGCCCCAAAAAATGAATCCATTGGCAATTTTCGAGTTTCCCATCGTTTTTCATAATCGCTAAACGATGAAGCACTCTTTGAACACTCCCGTGTGATGCCCACGAGAACGACCAACCTTCAAAACGAAAATCTTTTACAGCCTCATACCATTGCTGCTGCATTTCAAAATCAGTTCCTTGCAACACACAGAGAATTGGCTTGTTAAGTGAGTGGTCGCGGTTCCGTTCGAAATATCGAAAGTTCTCAAGCGTTCCGCGCATACATTGATCAAGAGACGTAAGAACAGAATTTTTCCATTTTTTGGGTTCGGCAAGGAATAGCGCAGGAAGGTCAAGTGCTATAATAACGTCACATGTGCCCTCTTGCCATTTTAGCACGCGCTCGCAAAGTTTATCCATCTGGCCGCGATCGTCTGTATCATACCGCCACTCACCGGATAAAAACTGAAACCCGCCACAATCGCCTACTAATTTTGATGATGGGTCACGATTGTGAATGATACTCTCAACGTTATTCGCTTTTGCTTTCTCCAAATCAAGTTCTGCATTACCGGCTGAATACAAAGCCCACTTCGATGAAAACAATGGATTGCTCGGGTTGAGGAAATTCAATGCCTCAAGGCTATTCTTGATCGCTTCCGGCAACGGGCGATCGTTAAACTTCTCTGTTCCGCGATCAAGAGTTTTTGCATATATTGGCGAGATCGCCGGTAGATATAAAGCATACGCTCCCTGTGCGTCGTCCTTGTTATGGAGAGGGTTTAGCGACGACAGGTCGATCATGTTAAGCACCTTTCCGGGAGGGTAATTGAAATGCCGACAGCAAATAACAGAGAGCGACGATTTCTTGTTATTAAATGGGATAGCCGAAAGAAGCCTCTTCGTAAAGAGCTTTTTACATCTGATATTGCGAGGACGGTTAGGATTTACCACGGCGCACAAATTCGCAGCCGCCCAATACTTGGTTTGGTTATTGTCCCGATCGTGCGTGACTGCGGAATTGTCTGCAATCTGGCGATTGTTGAGGCGAAGTCGCTGGATGATGCACTATTCGCGAGGTCGCAGGTTGCGAACAACGAGGGAGACAGAATGCTTGTCGCTGTTGGCCCCATATCCGCAGACATTGAAACGCAATTGGTTGGGCTGGCTGAAAACGTGCTTATCCGTTCGATCGGGTTAAAGGCAATTGAGGAGCAAGCGGTTGAGGTCTTTCAAGATATGCGGCGGGCGACTTTATTTTTTGTGGGAACTAACGCAAAGTTTCGAGAACTTGCGGGCGACACTTCAGCATATCGAATTGCATATGATGGCGAAATCCGGCGGCGGGAGATTGTCCTCGCACAAGAAGCATACAAACTTCTGCCTTCGCTAATCGAAGCCATTGAAGAGTTTGTTCGCGTTGCGCAACCGGCTCTCTTTGGCGACGACAGGCGTATCGAACGAAGTCAAGATGCACTTGCAGCGGCAATGATTAAGCGTCTTGTCCCATTTAATGTATCGCTACTAATGAAGCGGCATAGTGCTGTTATCGGCGAAATTGACATTAGGGTTGTGGGTAACGCTGTGTAGACAGCGTTGCCGCCAAAGGCGAGTTTATTAAATTAACTCGCATTTACCGCAGCCTTACAACACCTGCACAGCAGCCCTCATCATTTCCTCGCTGCAATCGATGTATCTCTGCGTGGTTGAAAGGTTTTTATGCCCTGCAAGCGTCATAATCACTTTTGGTGAAATGCCGCTGTGCGCTAACCGTGAGATGAACCAGCGCCGCCCGCTGTGCGATGTCCCGCCATCAATGCCGGCAGCCGTGTAGAGATCACAAACAAGTTGGCATAGCGTGTTCGGGCTGAAGGCAGTTCGCTTCTGCGTTTGCAGGAACGGCTTATCGGGCGACGGCCTTGTTGCAAACATCTCCACATACCGCACCAACTCCTTCATCAGCCGATCGTTTACAAAGATTGACCGGCTTTCGTTAGCCTTCGTTGTTTCGGCGCGAAGCACAATCTGGTCCTTGATGTCGCCATTTGGATCGATCATGTCGGACCACAGCAGGGAAGCAATCTCGCCAACACGCATGCCGCCGTAATAGCCGAGCATGATTGCGATGCGGTTCCGGTCAGCGTGTTTACGTTGGGCGATCACAGCAAGCAACCGCTTCAACTCTGGTTCTTTCGGAATGCGGGCCTGTTTCATGGCGCAAAACCTCACAAAATGTGTCTCGACTATACCAAATATGATGTATTATTTTGGAGGTCAACATAAGGCTGGCGAAAACCCGAGGCTGGCTGCGGGTTTCCGCTGAAACCTCATAAAAGCACACTTTTATGAGGTTTTCGGATTGCTTGTGTAATCTTGCAAGCCGCATACACATGCGTTGTCACCTGCCGTGTGTGAGGGCTAATATTCCGAAGCAAGCATTACGGTGAGGACCCGCTTCGTCACCACAGGATCGCTCGGATCGGGCGAAGCGCAATCGCCGCTTAAATTAAAATAGTCGATCTTCCAATACACTTTCCGTCCGTGCGTTTCAAACGCGCCGAAGTCATGCTCGTGGTATGGATCGCAGTCATCGGAAAATGCATCAAACTCGCATACTTTTTTGAGAACGACGGCGACAGCTGCTTCACCAAGGGATTGAATGCCGGCTGTTACAAATACGCTTCCTCCCTTAAATGTCTGTCGGAACCGATCATTAAGCGTAGCTATACGACTTGCGTGTGCGTCATCCATTGCAGGGGCTTCCGTAAGCATAAACGCAGGGAGGATGCCCCTGCGTCGTAGCGTAAAGCCCCAGTGTGCGGAAAAATCAAGTTATGGATTGCCGAAATTGTTGAAGACTATTGTAGCATTATTGCTTCACGGCTACTTTTTGATCTTGGCTTGGAGTTGTGTGCGAACATTTTGGCCATTTACACTTTTCTCGGCGATCATGAAGATGCCTTTGCCGCAACTCATCCGTTCCCACAATTCGCCAATCTGACGCTTCTCTGCGGTGTCTGTGGTTGATGCGGTGAGCGCGCCCTTATACTCGACGATCAGCAGCCGGCCATCGGTTAGCAGGGCAACGAAGTCGGGATAAAACTTGTCTGTCGCCGTGGGAAGCCAAAACGACGAAGGGTGACGAGCAACGTTTCGCACCCAATATTGAACTTCGGGCAGGCTATCAATTGCCACAGCACAATCAATCTCTTCGCCATCGACGGCACCGTCAAATGACGGAACATTATCTGGCCCAAGATAATGCTTGGAAAACTTAACCCGACCACGATGCCGCTTTTGGTCATGATACATGCCGTCACGAAACTCAAAAGCATCATCAAACGAAACTTCAACCCTTGCCTCGGGTGCAAAGAGAAAATGCTGATACGCTCCCTCGCGAGCCCGTTTTCTGTATCCCTCAATTTTTTCCTTTACCTTCTGCGATAAGAGAAACTTGCACCGCATAAGGTTTGTGAGTGAAATGTTACGTGTGTTTGCAAGATAAAACACCAAATCACACAACCACTTTAACAGAACCGATTGCGAAATATCTGATTGGCGAACTTGACGGTCAAGCCAAAACACCAGCCCGCTTTCGGTCCAAGCGTCTACATCGAAGTTAAAGTTTTGTTGGCTATCCTCGCTTACGAAGCGATAGGATATTTTGTTTCCGTCAAGATCAATCTCGAAACTATTTGCTGTTTCGACAATACGAAATTCACCCTCTTCCAACCGCGCAGGGTAATCAAGCAACGACCACTCAAATGCCTCCATAAAGAGGTCGGTATCAGCAAAGCAAAACTCACCTTGTAAGTTCGCCATTAGCCGCGGGATACGAAGTTCGTTCCCGAGTTCTGCCGGCGACCACACATGACGATTTTCGTAGCGGTGCGTTTTAACCGCTTCCTTAAACTTCTTGTGTTCCGCTTCCGGAAGCACAGCCGAGATTGCATCCTCGATTGCTTTGCTCACAACGCCTTTACAAGAAATATTGACAACGCCATCTGTCGCTCTCTCAATCTTAAGACCAGCGACCGCTTTCGCTTCAAGAGCAGAAACAAGTTCATCCGATGCGTTAATTGTATGTGAGAAGGTGGGCTTTGGCTTTGCAGCCGGCCCAAACAGCCCTCCCTCGAATTCAAATTCCCGCTCTCCAGGTTCAATAAGCCCTTGTGCTTCTTCTTCATCAAAGCCCATCGCAACCATTTTATCGCACAAAGCCTTTGCGGCTTGCTGAAAAGATGGTTCGGAAATGTGGGCATATGCTTTATTCAATTCTGGCACACAACGTCGGCGGGCTTCCGGCATCCGCAGCACGCGGCCAAGCAACTGCTCAACATCGGTAGCACTGCGAATATTTGAAACGGAGCAAAACACATACGCAAACGAACAATCCCAGCCTTCTTTCAATGCTTGGATCGTTATGATGTATTCAATTGGGCAATTCCGATCGAATAAGTCGATGCCATCCAACTCGCGCTGATCGCCGGTCACGACTGCAATTTTGCTTTCCGGAATTTGCTCAACTTCAAGAAGGTGCTTTTTAAGCACATCAACCGTAACATCTTGGTCTCGTGGTTGTGCTTGGAATAAGACAATTGGGCGGATATAGCCGGTATCCTTCTTGGCAGCTTCCGCAAGTTTTGCTCTGCTAATAATTGCACCGTTAACAGCGTTTTGCCAATTTGTGTGCTCCGATAACACTATCGGCAGCTTGATCATTTCCGCACGCTTCAACTCCTGTGCGGTAACGCTGTGCAGTGTATTGCTTGCGAGCCGTGGCGTGGCGGTAAACTCAATAATAGCGCAGGGATTGACCCGCAGCTGCGCCTCCCGCGTCAAGCCGGTAACAGCATTATGTGCCTCGTCAACAATCATTAACGGGCGATGGAGGTGGAGAAGGTTTGCAAAGGAATAGCGGATGCCGTCGCCATTGTTCCCAACGCGTTCAAGGTCGGGCGTGCTTTGGGACACGGCCGTAAAATGCGGCTCCAACTCTTCATGATGAGCATAGACCTTTCGCCCATCTGTGTTCGACACCCGTAAAGTTTGGATCGTCCCAACAACGATGCACAGGTTTTCCCGTAGGTCATGGGGTCGGATTTGTGCAAAATCAACAATATCAAAAACCCGCACTCGTCCTTCAAACTCTTCATCAAGCACACGACGGTATGGATGCTTTGTATTTTTCAACGCATCAGCAGTTTGAACGCGGATTGTGTTTGAAGGGACCAACCACAGAATGAGCGGATAATCTTTTTCAATCCATGCCTCGCGAGCAATAGTTACAGCGTGAGCACCAAGGATTGTTTTACCACCGCCCGTTGGTAGTCGAAGGCACACATATGGAACGCTCGGTAGTCCTTCAAGCGGTCTGTATTCATCACCATACCTCCCAAGCCTTTGTGCTTGTTCCGGTTCTCTGGTAATTTTCTCGTATGCTGCCTTTGGCCCCGCAATGCGTGCTTCTTCAAGAAAGCGACGCAGAACCGCAAGCGTATCTTTTTGATAATCTTTGAGGTTCATAGCCGCACCCTATTTCCGAATTTTGATGTCGTAAGGAGTTTGTTTGAACAGGATGTTTTCCCGTTCAAGAGTGGCTGTGGACAGGGCTGATCGCTCGCCATAAACCGTTAGCGTCCCAGCAAAGCTTGGATGCGATGCGGCTATTGCTTTGCGGATGATGCGCAGTGTGGCTGTAGTTAAAACGTTGCCGCCTTCAAGCGTATGATCGCTTAATACACCATTATACAGAAGAGCAACGGCACGATCATTATGGACACCAAGAGCAGGCGTTTGTGTTTCGGCGGTATAGTGCGATCCAGTTTCACTAAACCATACATGAGCCGCGAGAACAGGGTATTTGATATCCGAACAAATATGCCCGTCCGTATCAAACACAGGACTGCCGAGACGGTAAAATCTGAACCCGCCTCCGCCACGCCACTCAATTTCCCCAGAAATTCCGCCTTGCTCACCATCAACAACTTTAATTAGGCGTGCAGCACAATGAGTTTCTGCGTGCTCGCCCATTTCTATCCCAATGTAATTCCGACCCATCTTGTGCGCCACTGCTGCTGTTGTTCCCGAACCGAGGAAGCTATCCAATATAAAATCCCCCTTGCTTGTTGCGATATGTATAATTCGAGACAATAATGCTTCTGGTTTTGGCGTCCCAAACACATCTTTGCTGAATAATTGAAGGATTTCCTTTTTTGCATCTTGCGTATGGCCAACCTCGTCGTAATGCCAGTATGTTTGTGGTGTCACGCCTTGCTTCACCTCGGTTAGAAACCGCTTAATTTGCGGAATTGAGTTCTTATCGCGGCCCCACCAAATTCTATTGTCTTGATCGAGTTTTTTGAACGTCTCTTCCGAAACCCGCCAATAATTTCCACCAGGCGGCCCGTCAATCACACGTCCACCAGGGCACTCAATTTTGTATAACCCTTGGCTATAGTAGTTACGAGCCGATAAGTCGCTACTTTTCCAAACCCCTCGCAAATCATCGTCGAGGTTCTTATATGCTTTGTTTTGCTTCTCGCCACGCGGCATTAGATTTGGCGTCCATATCCCTGCCGATTTTGCATAGACAAGTATGTAATCGTGGTCCGAAGAGAAGTGCCGCGCCGTTGATTTTGGTGAGTAGTTCTTGCGCCAAATTATCGTATCAATAAAATTAGTGCGCCCATAAACCTCATCCATGATAACCTTTAAGTAGTGCCCCTCATTGTCGTCAATCGATACCCAAATTGAACCGTCTTCCGAAAGCAACTCCCGCAGCAACTCAAGTCGAGGCCACATCATTGCAAGCCATTGGCTATGCTCAAGGCTGTCATCGTAATGCTCGAAGGCGGATTTAGTGTTGTAAGGAGGATCGATGTAAATACACTTAACCCGACCAGCATAAAACGGCAGCATCGATTTCAAGGCTTCAAGATTATCGCCCTGTATCAGCATGTTACTCGTATTTGGGTCGCCATATCCGAGAGCCGGAACTTCTTCCAATAGGCGATACGGGACAGCCTGTGTAGCCCGAACATCGTTGTCACGAGTAAGCCATTGGAGTGTCGGCATTGCATTGCTCGCCATAAATTATGTGGTGATGGCTATGTTTAGCAACCTGCAGGCCGTTATTCCAGGGCTTTAAGTTGGCGAGTTAATTTAATAAACTCGCCAACTTGTTCTGCGTCACGCGGCTCGGCTACCGCTTGAATTGAGCCACTTAACAAGTCCATCAATTTCGCCTCGTCGTTCATCCGGTGAGCGAGCAAATGAAGCGGCTTCAAACAATGCCGAACGCAGTTCGTTACCTGTCAATCCGGTATAATATAGCCGAGACGCCAACGTCTTTAACGCAAGGTGGCCGGTATGCTCCGGTGTTGATTTGAAGTCTGCAATTGCATCGCTTCGTCGCTTCAAGTTGTTCACCTGCCTCTGCGCATCAACTTGATCTTTATCGATTGCTTCACGCTGTATCCGAGCCTCGTTAAGGCTTCGGATTACCTGCTTTAGTTGCTCGCTCTTGGGGTTTTCGTAAGGTGCAACGACGTTGTATTGGACTTGCTCGGCCGGTATGTATGAAATCCACTCCGACGGATCGAGCAGTTTTGCAGTGCCATCCCAATTCTCTTGCCAAAAGGAAAACTTTTTCCCGAACCCAGATTGGCATGGATAATAGAAAAATGAGTTTGGCGTTCGCTTGCTAACATCAAGCCCGCTTCGCTTCGGCATGTGCCTTCCGCTGCTAATGGCCTTTTGGTATTCAATTTCACCGCCGACATAATATCCGAACGAGCGTATTCTGTCCGCTACGGCATCCCAAAGTCCTTTATACAAATTCGCGGATACGGGCTTTGTAGTCGGGAGCAACACGCGGTAACATAATTTCCCGCTGTCGCCGTTTGAAAATGTGTTCCACATCAACCATTTAATTTCTGGAAATATTGTAGCGAATATTTTCGGGGTTAATTCCCCACTATCAATGTCAAGCCACATCCCATTTATCAACATTACATCCGCAAGCCGCTTCTTGGTGTTATCGTTCGCGTTATCAAATATTGCCCCACTCATCAACGCTCCGTCTTTCTTCTTCTCGCGGCACTCCTTGTGAAGGGCCTGCAATTGCAGTCGTATGTCTTCCCAATCTGTGTGGCAGGAACGCTCTATATTTTCGGAAAAAATGTGTAACTCGTGACTTAACTCAATCTCGCTATCCACGAACAGCCTATTATATACGGCGTTCTTCGTAACTTGGATTTCAACCTGCTTCGTTCTGTGTCGCTGCACCCGTTCATTTACCGAAAAGGCGACTTCTTTCTTCGGTCTGCCTCGTGCTTTCCCGCTGTCTCCAACAACGTCCTTGCAGGCTTGAGGAACCGGCAACGAGTGCAGTTTTGAACCAGGAAATACTTCAGCAAGCCAATTTCCAAGTTCCATATCGGGGACAATTATGTTTACCGGCTCCGTTGCCGTTGGCTCACGCAGTGAGCAGCGCATAATGGCTTGGTAAGCATATTGGTAATATCGGGCCTGCCGCAAATGCTCGGGCGATACCAAGTGAGCCTTTTCCAAATATGTAAAGTGCTGCGGCGTGTTGTTTAGCGCACTCAAAAACACGATGTCGTTTATGTGCCGATATTTGTTTAATCCGTGCGGCATATTTGGAATTCGAATGCCCTTTGGGAAATGCTCAAGTATGTAGCCGTCTTCGATGTCTGTGTTCGCCACCATCAAGTATTGTCGGTCTTCAAACAATTCCGCGATTAACGGTTTAAGAAAATGAAACGTGTCGCCATCGAGTGCGATCTTGTCACGAGCATATTTTGACCACGGGTGTTCGGAGAAGCAGTAAATGTTTGCCCTCCCGCCAACCTCATTATCGTGTTCGCTATTTGTGATCTTGATCCTTTGATCGGGCTGGAATTCAACGCCGTCCTGTTCCCACAAATAGTGCAAGAGGCTTTGCGTGAAGTGTGCGCCCATTATGCTTATAGATTTCCAGCCTTCGCACGCTGTTGCTCGATACCACCCGTGTATATCCAATTGCCCGCGTCCGTTCTGCCCGAGAAGCGACCAACTCGCCCTTGAAATATGTGCTGTCGTATGCGGGCTTGCCACGTCGCGAAACATATCCTGCAGCACGGCAACGACATCATCACGTTTTCGATTTTTCCCAAATGCCTTAACCGTGCCCATCGAACCGGCCCGAGCCTTCAATTCAAACATGGTGTTTAAGCCGCACTCAACTGCTTCAAAGTTCGGCAGGATTAAGTCTTGGTATGTCTCCGGCACATTTGGGTGGTATTCGAAGTCCACCTTCGGGATTTCGTCAACTATTAAGTGCCAGCTCTCTTTGTTCGGAATTGCCTCCAACTCAAACAAGCACTTGTGAGTTACAAACGCAATGCAGCCGGCCTTCTTACCTTTACCCCACCCGCCCATAAACTTTGCTAATTCACCATAAACTTTGCCAGGGCATGTTGTGCTGTCGAACCGTTTAACATCGCATCCCGCCCACCTTGCATTTAGCAATTCGATACTTTGCCCAATTAGTTCCGTTGTTGGTTGAGCAATAAGGATTTTTGCATTAAGCCCAACGGACGCTTGGGCAGCAAATTCAAGAGCGTGCGTTGTTTTGCGACAACCAGCCACGCCATCCACATAATATACAATCAAAATTCTCACTCCCTGTAATACGGGAGCAGCAAAACAATATCGTCATATTCAAAATCGTTTCCTGCACCTTAAATCCTGCACCTGTTAATGAAAGGGTTGGGGAGCGCAGCGGTGCAGGCTGCTGATGATATTGGGAGCAAATCCAATAATGCTCCCCAACTATAACTTATGGTATTGCCGTTCACTCGAAGCCGTCAATAAATGGTCTTATCAAACAGCCACATAGTAACCTTCTATAAGTATCATTTGAGCAATCGATATCTTACCTTTGAAGGGCATAATGGCAATACTTCCGATAATCCAATTCGAGCATGAGGCAATGACCGCACTAAACCACAATTATGAGGAGGGTGCGGCAATTGAAAACTTTGGTGAAACTACGGCTTATTCATCGCTTGCATCTCTTGCATCACGGTTGGATGACCTCGCCGATCAATATCGTGACGCAGATTACCCCGAAAGTGCCGCTGTGATCGATCGAAAGTCCGCTGCTTTGTGGCGAGCACTCCAATATATTCCTGTTGATAAACCTTCGCTCGACCGTCTCAAACCCTTTTTCTTTCATTACC
>SESF01023760.1_pt1 | contig 12655 bp, 5 predicted proteins | sample 3171521 | NCBI WGS metagenome assembly SESF01 (sample SAMN10866945, study PRJNA518727) | freshwater metagenome | biome: subpolar coniferous forest; feature: holomictic lake; material: water; isolation source: holomictic Lake 227, 6 m and 8 m depth | place: Canada: near Kenora, Ontario | collected...
ACTCCCGTCAGCACTTAGATAGCACCATGCACTTTGGAGATCAAAGATGAGCAAGCAAGCATTGAACAAGAGCGAGTCGTTGAACCGCCGCCAATTCCTCGGCGGCGCTTTGGGAGTGGCAACCTCCGCCGCGTCATTGGCCACACTCTCGAGCCTGGCGGCAGAGGCCCCTCCGCCAGAACCCAAGCCGGCGGAGTTCCAGCGCAAGATCAGGCTGGGCGTCATCGGCAACGGCGGGCGCGGCGCCTGGATCGCCGGACTCTTTCAAAAGCATGGCGGCTATGAGATGTGGGCCGTGGCGGACTATTTCCCAGAGGTCGCCGACAAGTGCGGCGATAAGCTGGGGTCGGCGAAGGCGCGCCGGTTCTCGGGGTTGTCGGGCTACAAGCGGCTCATGGAGAGCGGGGTCGAAGCGGTGGCGCTGGAGACCCCGCCGTATTTCTTCCCCGAACATGCCCGCGCGGCGGTCGAGGCTGGGCTGCACGTCTATATGGCCAAGCCGGTGGCGGTGGATGTGCCCGGGGCGCAGGAAATCCTGGCAGCGGGCACGCGGGCCACCGGGAGAAAACAGTGTTTCCTGGTGGATTACCAGTTGCCGACTGACCCGCACAACATCGCGATCGCCAAACAGATCAGTGCTGGCCAAATCGGCAAACCGGCGGTAATCACCAGCCGCTATTTTGGCGGCGGCTGGCCTGATCCGGCGCGGACGGCTACGGAGGAAAGCCGTTTCCAGCGCTTGATCTGGTGCAATGATATCGCGCTGGGCGGCAGCCACCACGTCAACGCCTGCATTCACGCCATTGACGGCGTCCTGTGGGCGCTGGGCAAACGACCCGTGAGCGCCGTGGGCTTTTCCCAGATCGCCCGCGATAACCCTCATAGCGACAGCCACGATGTGCTTGCCGTGAGTTACACCTTTGCGGACGGCGCGGTGTGGGACCATTGCGGGCGGCATCTGAACAACCTGTACCCGTTCGAGTGCGGAGCCTTGATCCACGGGACTACGGGATTCGCCGAAGTGAGTTATACCGGGCGCGCCCGTCTCAAAGGCCCCGAGAACGCTTATTCAGGTGAGGTAGCAAACCTGTATGAGGCAGGCGCAGTGCGCAACATCGCAGAGTTCTATCGCTGCATCGCCGAAGGGCGGTTTGAGAACCTGACGGTGCCCCGAGCGGTGGACGGCGCGTTGACTACTATCCTGAGCCGCGAGGCCACCATGCGCCGCGCGCAGCTTACGATGGAGGAGTTGATCCACGAGAACCGCCGCCTGGAAGTAAACCTGAAGGGCTTGAAGGCATGATACCATTTCCCAATGAGATTTGGTGGGAATCGATGGCTACTCCTCTCCCTTCCCTCTCCCCACAAAGTGGGGAGAGGGTGGCCGCAGGCCGGGAGAGGGGAACGTAGCGCTTGTTTTTGCGACTGGTATAAGCCGCCGAACTCCTGACCCGCTGCTTGGGTTTGGGGCGGCGTGGAATTTGACTGAGCCCATTTCCAGCTCGGGGCACCCATTCCCCCTCACCCTACCCTCTCCCCAAAGGAGAGGGTGCCCGTCGCTGCGAATGTCGAAGCGTCACAATTGGTCATCGCGCGGCGGAGCGGAGATCCGAAACCCGAAACCCGAAAGCACCGCGCGCAACTTCTGTGGTCGGCGGCTGCCCGGTTATGGAAGCTGAAGGTTAGATCGAACTCACGTTCGATGCTACGATGGAAGAGTGGGCAACTTCTGTGTGGACCACTACCCACCCTTTTGCAACTCGGTTTTTCCCTCGCTCGGCGGCGGCGGCGTGACCCGGCGGCTAATGTTCGCCCTTCGGATTTCGGATTTCGGCCCTCCTTCGGTTTTCGGTTTTCGGGTTTCGGATCTCGGGTCTTCCCCTGCGCGCAGCCGGCTGGCTGTAACGGCGGTTATCCCTCGGCTATCCGTCGGTCTCCGCTCAAAGGCCGGGAGTTCGGGACAGACGATAGAATCGGACCCGGCTCGTTGCCGGGGAATCGGTGAATTGAAATAGCGCGAGGTCAGTCGAGCTGTTGTTGGTTGTGAAGATGGACACCCAGTCGAGCAGGTTGGTCGAGGACTCGATTTGGTAAGTTGGCCCCGGAAAGGCAACCAAGCTGAATTGCGCCGAGCTGTTGGTGGTGAGGGTCATGGTAAACACCGGGGAAACCAGGACGTTTTCAGCCAGCCGGTAGTATCGCACGGAGTTAGTTGCGTACGGGTCCGTGAAGTAGAACCAGGTGATGTTCGTGGAAACGTTGCTGGTGGTGAAAATGGGTATCCAGTTAATCAGGTTGGTCGAGGCCTCGAGTTGGTACGTTCGTCCCGGCGTCTGGGCGGCCGCAAGCTGAACTAAGGCATTGGTCCGGCTGATAGTGAGCAACGGGAACGTCGTGAAAGCCGGCAAGTCGGTATCTGCCTCGATCGTCAAGTCAAGGAACGAGGGTTGAAACTTATAGCCGTCCAGGGAGGGATTGATGGAAACGGAGCCCGCGGGCACGCTGGAAAAAGCGTAACTGCCGTCGATGGCGGTGAGGACGCTGTTGGTGCCCACATTGGTATCCAGCCTCACATTGACCCCGCCCACCCCGTTGGTGCCTTCCAGGACCCGGCCACTGACGCTAAAGACCGCTACCGCAGCGAAGTTCACGCCGTTGGAATCCATCGAGGAGAGCGTCACACTATTCGTGCCCGGCGCGAATTGATACCCCAGAAACGATGGGATGACGGGATACGTGCCGGGGCAAAGGCCGGACAGCGCATAATTGCCGTTGACGTCCGTCCCGATCGTGGTGTCGCCAATCTGCACGGCCACACCGCTGAAGCCGCTGGCCCCCTCAGTGACCCGCCCGCTAATAGTGTAAAGGCTGAGGCTGGCACTGAAGCCCTGGCTATTGGTGCTTGGGCCCACAATGACCACGCGATTAGTGGGAACGAAATGGTAACACCCCAGCGACGGGGTAAGAATATTAGTGCCCGCACGCAGGCCGGAAATCGTATAACTGCCGTCAGGGGCGGTGATATTGGTACCGATACCCAGACTGACCCCGCCCAGTCCGTTGGTGCCTTCCAGGATGCGGCCGCTGATGCTAAAGACGGCAAAGGCGGCAAAGTTCACGCCGTTGGAATCAGCCGAAGAAAGAGTCACATTCGTCGCGCCCGGTTCGAACTGATACCCCGGCAACGAAGGGGTGACGGTGTACGTATTAGAGCAAAGTCCGGACAGCGTATAGCTGCCGTTAGTCGTCATCGCGAGCTTGCCTCCGGCGCTCACGATGACGCCACTTAACAGACTGCTGCCGGCCGTAATCAGTCCTTGGATGGCGAATCCTTGGGTGGCGCCAAAACTCACCCCGGTGGTATTCGACGATAGGGTAAACGCGAGGCTGGCGGGATTGAACCGGTAACAAGCCAGCGATGGCGTGACGATGATTGGGCCCGCACGCACGCCGAGGATCGTATAGTTGCCGGTGGAATCGGTGGTGGCATTATTGGTCCCCGTCGCCACGCTGACACCGCTGACGGCATTGGCGCCGGCAGTCACGCGGCCGCTAATGTTAAAAATGGGGGTGGCGAGGAAGTTTACGGTGGTGGCGTCAGGGCCGACCGTTATGCTGGTACTACCTGGGTCAAAGGCAAAGCCCGCCAAGGCAGGGGTCACCGAATAAGTGCCGGGGCAGAGGCCGGAGACCGAATAGCTGCCGTTCGCGCTGGTAACCGTATTGGTGCTATAGGCGTCCCCGATCGCAACCCTGACGCCGCTCATCGCCGCACTCCCGTTACTGATACTTCCGCTGATCGTGTAAGCCAGCAGGCCGGCAATGAAGTTCACGTTTGTGGTGTCCGATCCCAGTTGCAAGGATTGCGACGCCGGGTTGAACCGGTAGCACCGCAGCGAGGGAGTCACCGAATACGTGTTGCTGCACAAACCGGAGAGCGTGTAATAGCCATTGGTGTCGGTGGTCAATGAATTAGTCTCGCCGCCACCGATGACAGTGACCGCGACGCCGCTCAACCCATTAGTGTACTCGATAATCCGACCTCGGATAAGGTGAAGATCATTGCTGGCAGAGAAGTTCACTCCATTCGTGTTGTTCGGCCCCACGTGGACAACTTGATTTGAAGGGCTGAAACGGAAACAGGCCAGCGATGGAGTAACGGTGTAAGTGTTCGTTGGCAGACTGGAAATGGTGTAATAGCCATTGAAGTCGGTGACCCCTGAATTGGTGACGCCCGAGGCGGTGACCTTGACGCCGCCAAGTCCATTAGCGCCGTTAGCGATGCGGCCGCTGATTATGTTGGCCAGGGGGACAACCACCGTTAGCTTCGCGGCATAACTGGTTATCACGCCGAAGTTATTGGTAACAACGACAGCGTAATTTCCGGCACTATTCGTATTCACGCTGCCTATCGTTGTGACGGAGGAGGTCGCGTTGGTGATGTTCGCTCCGTTGAACCGCCACTGGTAACTCAAGGGGCTAGTGCCCGCGGCGGTGACCCTGAAGGTAGCATTGCTGCCCGCCACCACGGTCTGATCGGCTGGCTGAGCCGTAATGGAGGGGGACACGCCGACCGTAAGCACCGCCTGAGTACTGATGACACTACCGTCAGCATTGGTAATCACGACGGTATAGCTGCCCGCATTGCTCAGTTGGGCACTAATGATTTCATAGCTGGGGTCGGTCGCGGCTGATATATTAGTGCCGTTGAACTGCCATTGGTAGTACAGGGGCTCAAGACCCGTGGCCACTACTGAAAAAGTGGCATTGCTGCCTCGAAACACGGACAGGTCGGTTGGCTGCGTCGTGATCTCAGGCGGCTCAAGCACAGTCAGGCTGGCCCCCGTGCTGGTCACCGAACCAAAAACATTGGTGATAACGACATCATAGTCGCCCGCGTCGGCTGTGCCTACGCTGGCAATGGTGTAGCTGGTATTGGTGGCGTCTGCGACATCCTCAGCATTAAAACGCCACTGGTAGCTTAAAGTGCCGCCAAAAGCAGAGACCGTGAAGGTAACGGAGGTGTTGATGATATTAGTTTGGCTCTGCGGCTGGGCGAGGATGGCCGGCCGCGTCACTAGCTCGTAGGCGCCGATGTCAGCCGAGCCGCCCTGAGGTTGCGGGCGGGGTATGCCGCGCTGGTCGATCGCGGGGCTGCTTGCCTTAGGGATCTTGTTAAGGGCGGGACTGGTGGGCAGTAGCGCCAGGGTGGGTGTTGGGCCGCCATTAGCGGCCAGGGGACCGAGCTTGGGATCGGTATTCTTGAGGCTGGTGCCGGTTAGATTGAGGCTGCCGTCGGAGCTGATGTTATAGCCGCCATCCGTGATCCGGCCCGCACTGGTATCGTAGGCGTTGGCGGCGGCATAAGTTGCGGCCAGAATGGAGTTCCGCAAGACGAACGTGCTCGAGCCCTGCTGGGCAATGTCGCCGCCGTGGCCGACACCGGGAGCGCCATCGGTTCCCGGGAAGGCGACCCCGCCGCCGTAACCGTTGGTGCCGCCGATAGCCCCACAACCGGAAAACGTGCAGTTGACCACGACAATGTTACCGCTGTTGTACAAACCGCCGCCCAGGCCGTTGCCCCCATTTCCGCCGTTTCCGCTGATTATGCCGCCATCACCACCATCGCCCCCGTTTCCGCCGATGACGATGTTGGTGGCGAAGGTGCAGTTCGTCAACGCCCCTATGCCGGCGAGGCAAATCCCGCCGCCGAAACTACTGGCCCCGCTCGGTCCATTCACCCCGTTACCCGAAGAGGCCGTGCCGCCGGCGGCGCTGCTGCCGCTCTGCGCGGCATTGAGGCTAAAAGTACAGTTGTTGGCGGTCAGGTTCTGCGCGCTGTAAACGGCCGCGCCGGAACCGGGAGCGCCAGCGCTGCCAAGGCCCGCGCTGCCAGCAAAGGGCCCGGCGCCACCGATGCCCGCGCTGCCGCCGCTGCCGCCGCTCACCGTGTTGCCGCTGAACACGCAATTCGTCAACCGGAGCGTCCCCAGGTTATAGATGGCTCCGCCGTAACCGACGCCCCCGGCTCCGCCGTTCCCGCCGTTGCCGCCCTGGAAGCTTCCGTAGCCGCCGGCGCCGCCGGCGCCGCCGTTGCCGCCCGTCGCACGGTTGGTGAAAAACGAGCTGTTGTAGATCGTCAAGCTGCCGAGATTGTAAATCGCCCCGCCCAGCGCCTGGACGCCCGCGGTGCCGTTGCCGCCTTTACTGCCCATGGTCCCGCTTCCGCTGCCATCGCGGCCGGCTGCGCCATTGGTTCCCACCGCGCTGTTGCCGATGAACGTGCAGTTCGTTAGCGTCGCCACCGCGCCCGAGCTGATGTAGAGGCTGCCGCCATTGGGGTCCTGCCCGCCGGAGAGAGTAATCCCGCGGAGGGTGAAATTCGTGACGCCCGGCAGCACCGTGAAAAGCCGGAAGAGATCGTTGCCGGCAATCGTTACGTTGTTTGCCCCGGCGTCGAGGGTGACACTCTTCGAGATCGTCAGCGTGTTGGTCAGGACAATCGTCGTGCAATTCGAGAGCACGAAAGTCCCCCCCTGCTGGACGGCTGCCAGGAAGGCACTAATATCTGCGCAGTCGTTGGTCCGGGTGACGGTAACCTGGAAATCCTGGTAGTTGCTGCCCGTACCGCCCACCACGGTAACGATCTCGCGGAGGGTATAGGAGGGGGTTGCGGCCTGGGCGGAGGTCGGCGTCCAGTTGAAGACGCCGCTCGTCAGGCTGTTGTTGGTGAGGGTGGCTCCGCTGGGCGCGTTAACGAGCCTGAATAAGAGCGGGGTGCTGGAGTTATTGGTGGCGTGGGCATGGCTGGTAAAGGTAAGCGCCGTCCCCTCGACTACGGTCTGCGGGGGGATCGGGTCAATGACAACCTGGTCCACCGGCGCAACGTTGTTTGTGACGGTTACGGTGAAGCTCGTGCCGGCGGTGTTTGGCGTGCCTAACTGGCTGACGCTAACGGTGAAGGTTACGGACTGGGGTTGCGTAGGCGTCCAATTGAACGTGGTTGAACCTTGCGGAGCCGAATTCGTAGGAGCAATGGTAGCCGAAGTGGCAGGATTGTTAAGGTGCCAATTCAGTTGGCCGTTGGCACCGGTAGTGTTCGTGATGGTGATCTGAATCGTGATCGGCGTACCTACCAGCACATTTTTGTTGTTGATGGTGCTAATAGCAAAGACCTGCGCCGCCGCTCGCTCGGGCGCCCAAACCAGGAGCCCGCCAAGCACCAGCAGCTTCGGGAGCGAAATCGCCCTGCCGCGCCGCCGCAGCGAGCGGAGCCATGCACGCTCCGGGGTTACCTGACCAGAGCTGATCATATTAGGGATTCTGCAGGGTCTTGGAGGAATTCGCGGAGTCTGCCTCGTCCGCCTTGTTCGCTTTTCTAAGCAGATCTTTGTATTCGTCGCGAAGTTCCTTTTCTGCCGCTCGGACTCCGGGCATTCGGTTCTTCTCGGCGGTGGCCGCCAGCGCCGCAATCTCCGGCGTGGGCAGCACCGTGGGCCGAATCAAGACGATGAGTTCTTTGCGTACGCCATCACTGCTGGTGCTGCGAAAGAGGTAACCCAGCAGCGGAAGATCCTTCAGAAACGGGACGCCGGAGTTGCTGTTGTTCTTGTCGGTCTCGATCAGCCCGCCCAGGATAATGGTGTCGTGGTCCCGCACGGAGACCTTGGCCTGGGCTTCCTTGGAGCTGGTGACGGGGACATCGCCCACGTTTTGGATGGTCACGTTGCCGATGAAGTTGTCAATCTTCTGGTGGATGTCCATGACCACCAGTCCGTCGGGGTTGATGAGCGGCGTCACATCGAGCTGGACACCAATCTGGAGTTGTTGGATCGAAGAATAACCGCCGTAGCCGCCGCCGCCGTAATAGCTGGAAGTTGGGTAAGGCCGATTCTCGCCCACGAACAGGCTGGCCGGCTCATTGTGCGAGGTCTGGATGCGGGGGCGCTGGAGGATCTTGGCGCGGCTGTCGCCGGCTATCGCCGTCACCGTCACATCGAGGTCCTGGTTGAAGTTCATGAGGTAGCTAAAGCCCTGCGGGATAGCGCCGCTGGTGTTGGTTACGCCGTTGATGCCGGTGAAGTCAGTGGCTTTAAGGAATTGCTTATTGTTGATGGCGCCGACCCCGGTCCAGTCGCCAACCTGTTTCGGACGCTGCAAATAGTTGAAGCCCAGGGAACGACTGTCCGTCAGCGTCACCTCCAGGATCACGGCTTCAATCAGGACCTGCGCCAGGACGACGTCCAGCTTGCTGACAATGTCCTTGATTATTTTCATGTCCTCCTTCGAGGCGTAAATCAGCAGCGCATTGGTGCGCTCGTCCGAGATAATCTTGGTCTGACCTATGACCTGGATGTCGCCGGAGCTGGTGGCGCCGGCGCGTTGGATAATGTTCTGAAGGCGCTGCGAGAACGAACTGCCACCCGCACCTGCGTTCGCCATGCCCGCTCCGCCGCCTGGCGTCATCATTCCCCCGGCCTGTCCCGGATAGCCACCCGCGCCGCCGACGCCGCCCATACCGCCGATGCCGCCGGTCCGGCCTACGCCGCTGCTCCGGCTGCTGCTCCGGCTGCTGCCGCCGCCGGCGCCGCCCCCGCCCCCGCCGCCCGCGCCGACGGTCGTGGAGCCGCCGCCGGAACTCAAACTGTTCAAGGCGCTGGCGATCTCGGAAGCCTTCGCATACTTGATCGGAATTACCTCGGAGACGAATTCCGAGGGAACGGCAACATCCACTTGAGCGACTAGCTCCAGCATGCGCTTGACGTTTTCGGCATAATCGCGGAGCACCAGCATCTGCGTCCCCTCAATCGGCAGGACGGCGGTGGGAATCTTCGAGAAAGGCTGCAGGATCGGTACCAGTTCGCTCGGCTTGGCGTACTTCAACTGCACCACATGGGTAATGTATTGGCCCAGCTCGGGCATGTTGGTCACGCTGGTGGTATCGAAGGGCGCGCCGGCGGTGTTGCCCGCCGCTTCGGGCACCGCCTTCACGAACTTCTCGCCCACGTTCACCATGGCGATGCCATTCAACGCCAGGATGGCGTCCAGCGCTTGAATCGCTTCTTTCTTGGTGAGCAGGGTTCTCGTGGTGAGCGTGATCGGGGCCCCCGGTAAAGTCGAGACGCGCAGGATCGTGCGGTTCACCAGCTCACTGTAGAGGTCCAATACCTGAGTCAGTTCCGCACCCTGAAATTTGATCATGCCGGGGGGGATGGTCTCCTCGCCCAGTGCGTTGGTGCCCGAAGGCGCAAGCCCAGCCGGCCCGACCTGGTCTGCCCCGGGCGTAGGCTTAACCGACGCGGTCGGAACGCCAGGAATGGCGGCGCTTTCTGGTCTGGCCACCGATTGCGGACGCGGCAGGCTGCGCGTCGCAGGCGAAGGCAGGGGCCCGTCCACGCCCGGAACGGGCTTGAGCGGCCTGCCGGCAAGGTCGGGAGCAGGAACGTTGGTGCCGCGGCTGCCGGCTAAAGCCGACGTTCCGCGGGTCGAGGAACTGCCAACAAGGCCGGGAACAGGAGCGTTGGTACCGCTCTCGGGGGGGAGTAGCAGTGCCTGCTTTAGCACTTTTTCCCGATTCGTATTGACCGAGAGCTTGGGCGCCGCGTCAGGCGGGGGCGCCGACATGGTTGCAGGCGCCGGCGAGGGAGGGGTTTGGGCCCAAGCACCGAAAGTGGCCAGGAGCAGGACGAGAATTGAGGTTTTCACGGTCTTTTGGCTGTTGAGGTCGTAATTTTCGTTTTGGCTGCGGCCGAGCTGGTGGCTGGGGTGGCCTTCTTGGGAGGATTCTTTTGGTAGCTGGCCACTAGTTTAACCGTGCCGCTGAGCTGTTGTCGCGGCGCGTCGGGCCGCAAGGTGAGATCGCGGACGCGGATCAGCGAATTGCCGGAGCCTAGTCGGTATAGAAAGTCCACAAGCTGTTCTTCCCCGGATTGGACACTGATTGGCTGGGTTAGTTCCAGGAAGAACTGGTTGCTCTGGGTGGTTACTCTCCCGAATTGCTGGATGCCGACGCCGCTCCGCACCTGCTGATCCTGGATAGCGCGGGCGAACTGGTTCTGTTGATCTTCTGGCGGAACCTCCAAGCCCTCCTGGCGAAACTTATTGATTCCGGCGTCGTACTTAACCTTCTGGTCCATTTCGATCTGCCACGTTTTGAGTTTCTCGAGCGCTTGCACCCGGCGGTCCCGCGCCTGGTTCAAGTCGGAAAAATGCGGAACTACAAACCACGCGTTAAGCACCAGGAACAGGACAGCGCCGACGCCCACCACCAGGCGCTTCTCAAAGGGACGCAGGTTGAGGCGATCCAGATAACTTGTCATAGCGCCTCCGATCGCTTGAGTTCGAGGACGCAGTGCCAGTTCGCCACATTGCCCCGCACGTCCCACGTGACGTGGTCGCCCGCATTGGAATCGAACAAAAGCTGGCCGTTACTAGTCACCTTGCGGATATCGGCGTCGAAATCAAGGAGCTGCTTGGTCTGGTCAACTGGTGCGCTCCCGCTGAGCGTCAGCTTCCTCCCGTCACTAAAATTATACCCGTCCAGGGTGACGCCATCGGGCAGTAATTCGGCGACGACCTTCCAGCAGTCCAGCGCGGCGAATTTCAAATCCTGACGGTCCTTTAGGACCTGAAACTTCGCCTTGAGTTGCAGCGCATTCGTATAAATCGATCCGAGCTCAGCCGCTTTGGTCTCCACGGCGCCCGTGCGATAGAGCTCCACCTGGAGCCGGCCGAAATAGACCAGCACGCCCACCACATACAACAACACCACAGCGCCCAGACTGCGCATCCACAGCCGATCCACGAATTGCTGGTGATAGCGCGTCGAATACTCGGCCGGCAGCAGGTTCCCCTCCGAGCCCGATCGCGCCGCCCGTGCCGCGGTCAAGGCAGCCAACCCCGCCACCGGCACCGGCGCGCTGACCTCGATAGGCTGTTCCAACCCCGCGCGCAGGGCCGGCTCCCATTCGGCTGCGGCGGGCGCATCTGCGACCAGGTGCCAGGTGGGCGGAGCGGTCAGCCAGCCCTCGAGCTCACCGGCCCAGGCCATCTGCAGCAACTGCTCCTTCAGACTCTCCGGGCGGTTGGTGGGCGGCAGCGTGATCAGATCAATGTTCTGCAGCACTCCGCCGTACCACCACGCCACCAAAGAGGCATTTCTACCGCCCGGCGCTTCTGGATAAACCCACGCGCCGCTCTGGGTGACCGTCGTCGCCTGCAACTGATCGAGCAGCGGCAATTCGAGCCGGTCGGCCAGAAAGCCCTGCCCTTCGAGCTGGCCGAGGAACTCCTCCACCTCATTGCGCGAAACGATCATGACCACCACGGTCTGCAGGTTGCCCTCCGCATGGGGCAAAATACAGATGCTCCAGACGATCTGCGTGACCGGCATCGGCGACAGTTTCTCCAATTGCAACTCCACCATCGCTGCCGTTTCGTCGAAGTCACTCGCCGGGAATTGCGCCACCCGCAGGAACACGCGCTCGGGCGGCAGCCAGGCGACGTTGAGTTTGCGCTGCAACAGCGAGTGCCAATCCTTCGCGACCAGCCTGGCCGGCAATGGTTCCCCGGCCACACTCGTCTGCTCGCGGTTCAACTCAAAACCCCGGCCCCGCGCGTCAAATTGCCACACCTGCCGCGACTGGGGGCCGACCTGAAGCACGTTGCAAGTATGGATGGTTGCTTGCCGCGTCTTTCGCTTGGTTGGCCGGGCGGCGATTTTGGCCGCGACCTCCGGTTCGGCCACTTTGCCGGCTTTGGCGTCCTTCGCCTTCAACATCTTGGCGACCAGCACTACGGCCAGACACAGGCAGGCAAACACGACCCCCAAGGCCGGGTAGAACGCGCTGTTGGTCTGCCAGGTGCGTAAAGTTTCGGCAATCCCTGGCTTCGTCCCCTTGGCCAATGGAGCGTTCTTGCCGGCACTGGCACGCGCTACTGCTGGCGCGGCATTTGTCCCGGCGGGGGGCCGCACGGCGGCCAGAGGCGTAGCGGCCTTGACGACGGCGCGCGCTGCAGCGGGAGGCAGGTTGGTCCGAATGCCGGGCCGCGCGGGCGGCACCTGGTTTGTCTTGGCCAGCAGCCGCGATGCGGCATTGGTCGCCGATTGCTTTTCCTTCTTGCCAGACGATGGGCCACACCCGGTCAGCGTGACAACCAGTAATGCGGCCCCAACCAGCCCCAGCCTCGCCAGGCGTGCGGTGCGGGACTGGTGGAGGGGCACGGTTTTGGAATATTCCATCACTCCATTACTCCAGCAATCCGCTTTTCTTTGCTCGGTCTTCACTTCTTCACCCGCGCTTCCGTCTTGGAATCCTCGGCCAGCGCGTCGAGGTGTTCCTCGATCTGCGTCACGCGCAGCACTTCCTCAATGGTGGTCTGCCCGGCCCGGACCTTATTCCAACCGTCAATTCGCAGCGTGCGCATCCCGTTTTCGATGGCCTTTTGGGCCATCGTCGAGGCCGCCGCGCGATTCAAGATCAGCGGTCGCAACGCCTCGTTCACGATCAGCAATTCATAGATGCCCATGCGCCCCTGGTAACCGAATTGGCGGCATTGCTCGCATCCGATGCCATGCCAGAACTTGGCCGTCTCGACTTCGTCCTCCGGGAAACCGATCCGGCGCAGGTAGTTGGGCTCGACCTTCTGCTCCTGC
>SESF01016165.1_pt1 | contig 12646 bp, 16 predicted proteins | sample 3171521 | NCBI WGS metagenome assembly SESF01 (sample SAMN10866945, study PRJNA518727) | freshwater metagenome | biome: subpolar coniferous forest; feature: holomictic lake; material: water; isolation source: holomictic Lake 227, 6 m and 8 m depth | place: Canada: near Kenora, Ontario | collected...
ACGGGCTATTAAAGAACTTAGAAGTAACGCCAGACGCGGAGAAACAATCTCGGAGATTTCGTATCGTTGCGGCTTTTCAAGCGAGAGCCACTTCCGTCGCCAAGTCAGGGCAAACTTTGGTGTTAGCCCGAGTGATATCCGAGGGGGATTGTGTCTAACTCGTGAAATCGAGACCGAACCAGTTCTTTCCAGATGGTTCAAGGGTTTTTGCACATAGATGAAGCCATCTGCCCACCGCCTGTCCCTTCGAGCCAATCATGCGCTCCATCTAGTGCCGTCTTCACTTCGTCCGACTGTTGGCATGATCGTCGACGCATTGTGCCTCATCGTTTCTGTGTTGACGTGATACTCATGTCACCTCGCAGTTTATCAGCCCTGATACGCCAGTAGCCCATAATGAGGTTAGTTGTCTTATTATCGTTTTTTGAATGGCTTAGCACCATTTTGAAACTTATCATGTCATCGTTCAATCCGGATTGATACTATTAGCAGGTCATCTCGAACACCGTCACCAAATTCGGCAAGAAATCGCTCAGCAAGCCATGGTGCAAATCCATATATTGGGGCTTCGGAAAGCAATGGCGCGACCCAATTGCACAAATCGCTTACGTTGCTGGGAGCATTAATAGAATTGGCGCATTCCACAAGTGCGTCGCTGTATAAAACTAAGGTGTCTCCCCGTCCTAGCTGAACTTCTCGTTGTACACGGTGAACCTCTTCTTCTATGCCGAACGGAAGACCTGACATCTTTATGGATTTCACATTTCCATTGCAGCTGAGAATCAGGCCATCACGTAAGCCCGCACCAACGTATCGAAATACACCGGCACTGAGGTCAATTATACCATAAATACCTGCAACAAATTGGCCTAGTGCTTGCCCATAGTCGTATAACCGCTGATCAAGATACGCCGCCATCTGCACAGGGTCACCGCTGAATGGAGGGGGGGGAGATAGCAATGAATTAAGGGCAAACATCCTAAGGGCCGCAGAAACACCGTGGCCGCTAACGTCGGCAAATATAATTGCGATCTGGTTATCGCCAAGAACCCAGGAGTTCCAATAGTCACCACCTATTACTGAATATGGTAGGTTTGCATAGCTCAGGCTTACTCCAAACTTTGCGGCATCAACAAGATTCGCTGCCTGCGGAAGTGTGGTTTCAATAAGAATGCGCGCTTCCTGTAATTCTGAATCGAGACGGCTATGGTAAGTAGCAAGGTGACGATTAATCAACGAATTCGATAAATGTACCCTGACCCTTGCTTCTATTTCAGTGTGATCGAAAGGCTTTGAGACGATGTCGGAGGCTCCGGCCTCGAATGCTTGTCTTCGATCTTTTGTATCGATCAGAGAAGTCTGTATAATAATTGGTGTACGTGTAAATCTCTTGTCACAGCGCAGCAAGCGACACGTTTCAAAGCCTGAAATTCCTGGCATTAATACATCCAGAAGAATGCAATCTGGTTCAATAGTTTCAACTAATTTGAGGGCCGCGCTGCCGCAATCTACAACAATTATATTTGTATAATCCTTTGCGCGTAACATATATTCCAACTGAAATTGTGCCAAAGGATCATCATCAACAATCAAGATGAGCGCGTCCTCAACATTGCTTTCTTGTTCACGCATGTGGGAAGCTCATTGATGTCCGACGGCCATTGAGGGTATGGCGAACTCGAACAGCCATAGCCGCCATCACCTTTCTTCCCCGGCCAGCAAGGAGAGGCATTTTAATAGGATGGGGATGCCTGAGGTCAATAGCGCCTCGACCTGTGTCTTCCACATGAAACCACAGCCGACGCAGGCTCACCCGCAACATGATAGCAATTGGCAGTGTCGCGTAGGCGAAGTCAGCTAATCGATCATTGATGGCGGAAAAATAGCCGTTCGGGTCGTCATTATAGGCATCCATGCCTAATACTCCGAGACTTCCATGGACTGTCGCGTTGGCAATTCCTTCTGAAAGTGCAGTAACTGCCGGAGATTCATAGTGCGCAGCAAGGTGCCCACGTTCAACTGCCCAACAAACGACGGCATCAGCAATGCCGAGAGTATAGGCTGCGCGCGCGGTAATCACTGCTTTGTAAACAGTACCATTAGTCGGTTGCCCTAGCTGTGAAAGCCAATCTTGTGAGATTGCAGGATCAATGTAATAGCCATTTGAATTGCGGAGCTTATGGATATATTCATTGCTCATCATATCGGATGTCCGTATCCGTCATCCATGGTTCGTCAGCGACGAATCTCAAAAAGGCTATCAAAGTCGACAACCTCAAGAACCCTTTCGACCTGTGGTGGCGGCTTCACCAGTGTGACACGCCCCTTCGTTGGGGCCAATCGATTCCGTAGCAGCACGAGCATGGAAAGGCCGGCGGAATCGACTGCCCTCAACTTCGAAAGGTCGATGGCTACAGAAGCGGTGCCGGTTGCGACAACCTCTTCAACAAGCGCCCGGAACGTCGTGTTTTCAGCGAAGGTAAGGTCCCCGTTCAAGTATACGTCAACGCAGGAAGATGATCTTGTTAGTGTATAGGTCAATGTCATTGGAATTCCCTCAGGTTTGAGCGCGAATTTTTGCAACGAAAACTCCAGATGCCTCAGTCAAACTATCAGCTGCAATTTTGAGGTTGTCTGCGGCCCACACAGATTCGATAACGCCAGCACCAGATTGAATAGAACCCATAGCAAGTTTCGCAATTGCATCGTTAACGCTACCCATGTCGGCCATGACATGTGTAATGCCTCGCGATATTTCACTTGTTACATCGCTCTGCTGCTGTACTGCCTCTGATATGCAAGTCGTTATCTTGCTGACTGAAATAATCTCTTCTCTAATACGGTTGAATACAGCAACTGTTGCAGATGTCTCTGCCTGAATTTCCGCAATCTGGCGGGCAATTTGTTCTGTTGCTTGAGCTGTTTGGTTTGAAAGCGTTTTTACTTCGTTGGCAACGACCGCAAAGCCTCTACCCGCCTCACCAGCTCGCGCAGCTTCAATAGTGGCGTTCAACGCAAGCAGGTTGGTCTGAGAGGCGACGTTCTGGATAAGTTTAACTACCTGGCTGATTTCCCCGGCCGCCATATTTAAACGACTAATCTGTATAGCAGCTCCATCGACGTTGGCGACGCCTGATCGGCTCATCTCGGCAGCTACTGCAACTTGTCGTGTGATCTCATGTATTGAAGCAGCTAGTTCCTCCGTGGCGGCAGCTAGGCCCTCAATATGATTCTTAGTTGACGTGGCGGCGCCGGCGACTGTCATTGATCGAGATGTGCCTGCTTCCTGTCCATGTGCAATTGAGCCAGCAATGCCGTGAATCTGCGCGGCAGCTTCAGCGACGCCGAGTATGACACCGCCAACTTCTGACTGAAACTGTTCGACCGTGTCTGTCATAGCGGCTTTCCGTTGCGCCTCTGCTAACCGTTGGTTTTCCAGCCGTTCCAAGGCAGCGTAACCGAATTTCGCCTGCATTTCCTTAACAAGAGAAGTTATTCGCCAAAACTCTTGAACCTTACAATCCGCTATGTGGCGAGCAAAATTCCCGCGGAGGATGGCCTCAAAATCATTTTCGGCCACACGCATTGTGCTTGCTATAGTGCGACGAGTTGCAAAGTTTGCCGCAATAGAAATTATAACAGCAATTGTTCCTAGTAGAGCTGCAAAAACTATATTAAAGTTATAGTTATTTTCTGTAGCCGTGAATTGCAACTCGTCATTTATTAGTGCGTCTCAAAACACCATATCGACCAGTTTAATTTCATCATTTATACCAGTCATTAAGCCGGAATGAAAAGATTTTGAAGCGTAATCGGAGTCACCTCTTCTCAAGTCGGCCGCAATGTCTCGTAATTCCTTGACCAGTCCCTGAATATTGCCTGGGCTGCGCCCAGCCACATTGGCTGGCGATTGCAGAGCCGTATAAGCGCGCCCTGCCGCCTCTGCCGAGTCCGCAGCTTTTTCGACGGCGGCCGCGCGTCCAGATGCTACCCCGGCTTTCCTAACTTCGGTCAGGCCGAGATTAGCTTCCTGAACGGCATCCTGAAATGAGTTGCGCTCTGCGATCAGATGGACAAGGCCTCTGCCATGAATGGTACTAATAGCGTCGTTAGCAGTTTTGAGTCCATACAAAGCGACCGAGGCCGCAACCGTCATCATGCCTATTAGAATCGCCAGTCCTATGGCCATTTGGCGAGAAAGCGACGAAAATAGTCGAATAAACCTATCATAAAGGCTATTTGGGACGATTTGCCCGTCATCCAGTTTAAAGAAAGTTGCCCCACCCTTTCTTATTACACTGTAGGCATTTTCAGCAAATCTAATTTGTTCTCGTGTCGCAGGACTACGTATCGAGATGTACCCCTCGATGCGACCTCCATCCATGATTGGCGTGACGTTTGCGATAACCCAATAATGATCTCCATTGCTCCTGCGGTTCTTTACAATACCATTCCACGATCGTCCTGCACGAATCGTATTCCAGAGGTTATTGAATGCCTCCTTTGGCATATCGGGGTGCCGCAGTATGTTATGGGGAGACCCCAGAAGCTCATGTTCCGAAAACCCGCTAGCATTGACAAAGTCTCTGTTTACAAAAGTTATTACACTCTTCGTATCTGTCTTGGAAACTATAATTGCCTCCGGCGGCAAAACATACTCACGTCCCGTTATATGACCGTTGTGTTTCATCTTTGAGCCCAAGCCTCCGTTATATGATGATTCATCCGCACATTGTCAACATATGCTGCCACTAGATCGAATATTACAGCAATTAATTATAATCACTGTTATTCGTATATTCATCTAACTCCCCACTCCTCATTGCGACACACTTCACTGCGATCAATAAAATTATATGGATATTTTAACGAAGGGCCGCAAGTTGATGATTAAAAGCATTCAGGTGCGACATAGACCAATCATTGTAGGCCCTTGATAACTCAGTTGCAGGAAGGTCAAAGCAGATGAATAGCATTTCAGTTGCGTCCAGTACAGATCTTAGAGAATTGCGCCCGCGTCGATGCCAGCCTTCTTTATCCAGATTGGCAGCCTCGTAAATTATTTTCTCAATTTTGAAACAGTTTTGAAGGGAGACATTTAAGACTTCAAATTTGCTTAGTATTGCATCCCTACCATTTCCGCCAAGAAGACAAGATATTAACTCACTGTGGGCGGCGTGAACCATTTCATGTGACAGCTCTATTCTATGTAATTCAGAACATATATTGCTGTCAGAGCTTGTCAACATTGGGGCACATTTTAGGGACATAACAGTTCACCGATGTCAACAAGTTGATGGAGTTAATAAGCTTTGATAATATTATCCGGCCCACGTTCCCGCACAACCCCCAAATGGGGGTCATTTTCAAACGCTGTGTTTACTGCCGGTATAGCTAAGATTAAAAAAATGCATCGCCGCGCCTTGAGATTTTTGTATCAATCGATTATGCAAATATGTTCTGTCTCTATAATGTTAATAGCAACGTGATTGTTACAACGCGCATACAGAACAGACTACTGCAATTCATTTCACATTTGTGACTAGTTGCGTCACATAATCCGCGCCTGGGAAGCCTTCATAAAATCTTGCAAAAGAGATGGAAAGAAGCTTCAATCAAGATTCAGCTTTACTGTGTTTAGAAAACACGCCGCTTTCAATCTCTATAAATTACCATCAAAGTCATTTAAAATCTCATAATTATAAATAAATAAATGGTTATTTATCCAGCAAACTGTCGATCAAATAGAGATGCACTTGAGCTGCCTTTAGGACAATGATTAATAATATTTACCTACACCATAGCGGCACTACCATAAAGAAAGCAACCGTTAACGACATGGTGATCGCTATGTCGCTTTACCATCATAAACAGATGCTGTTAAAAATTTAAAGAGTGGTCAGGTGTGCTTCAATGTTCCTTCCCCACCGTTATCGCCATGAAGCTTGCAGGATGCGATGTTGCTTCATCCGCTGATAACAAAAACCTCCTGATCGTCGGCTCGGAGGTCATATCGGTCGTAGCCCATATGGTCTATAAGAAGGTCTCTGAGAAACTAAAGCAGTTCGTTGCCGCCGTTGAATCCGATCCTGCTTTTTCGATCAATATAAACATGATTATCAGATAGGCGCTAATAAAGATATGACTCGTAATCTGCCGTCATAAATAACATTGGCTTATTCTGGCCGCAGGACAGCCAAAACGACGTCATGGATACGCCGCTGGTTTCTGCTATAGTCGCGCAAGGCGTGCTGAAGCCAAACTTCATTGCCTTAGATATTAGGTCCTGATCAATAAGCGATTATGATTCCAGGGCAACTCAATGAACGAATTGTTTCAACCCGATGCGGCGGTCAATGGCAAGGCACTTCGATCCCGAAGACGATCCGCACCCTTATCCGGTTATCAGAGAGCGGTTTCAGTGCAGGGTCTACTTGAAATGTCAGGCCGCTTCATATATATAATGAAAACCGTCAGCAGTCGAACAGCAACACAAAATGGGCGCCATATGGTTCAGTAACCGCTGATCCATGATAGGAGCTTTTCAAGCCAATTGGCTTCGGCGCAGATATTAAAACCGGTGCCAAAACCAGAGAGTGAACCGAATTGATCACTAAAATTGTGCGTAGCCGTATTCCAAGTGAGCTATCATCTGAAGAGATTAAGGCAGTCCGTTGTGATAATCGACTTCAGAGAGAAATTCCTCAGGATTATGGCCTAACATTATCCGCAGTCAGCTCGATTAAGTCACGCAAATGTCAGGCGGAAATTCCAGATTTTCCAATTAAGCCGCCAGAAGCACCAAAAATAGTTGTGTTTGTTTGTCCGCCTGCGAAAGCCTCTGGGCATAAGCCTTTGCGGAAACAAATGCTAAAACCTGTGCCCGAATTCTGGAAACCCACCGCCCGAACAATATCCGTGCCGGATACTGAAGCTGCAACCGCACCGCCGATGCCGTACAAACATCACCCGGATGATTGGCTCCTGTTCTAACCGGAGCAATCTCGCCAATCAAACATGGCGCCCTGATCCCGAACACCCTTCGGCGGAATATGTGTGATCGTGACGGCGCAGTGCCTTGGTTGGTCCGAACCCCACCGCAACACCACGGTTGTCCATATTATATTCCAGCAGCGGCGTACGGGACGCGGCATGGGGGTGCTTCGTCGCGCTTAGTTCTACCATATTATCGGCGGTCTCCAAAAATCTCGGCTTGCAACCTTTGTTTCGCAAAATGTTGGCGATCTGGTAACCACAAAGTTCTTCTCAAACGTGTTATTGGCGCGTTGATCCGCCAAAATAATGGCTTTACCGTCCTCCTGCCAGGAAGTTGGCCCATCACCTTCAACGCCATAACCCCACGGGATCGATTCCGAGGTCGGTCGGCCATGCCTATAGAGGTGCACATGCCATGAACGACACCGAGTGATTATTGAACTAAGCTATACATCTCCTTTTCAAGGCGGAAGGAATCAGGCTTGGATGCCGGCAGCAGCCATTGCGCCAGTTCCGCCGACGGCCTTCGAAATGATTGCCACTGCGTTCCCTGCGAGCAGCACGTCGACAGGATGGCGAGCCCCAAACTCATCAGCAGCATTTTCAATACTAACAACCTCTTCAGCACTCATGTCGTTCAGAACAGCCCACCGATTCGGGCAAAACAATCGGCGTCCATGACAGCCCCACCGCTTGGGATAAGTCTATTTTTAGATCAGGGTCATGCTAAATAAACAAATGTACTATACTACTCAAACAACAGTGTTATACATCAGATAATAACACCACCATATATAAAATTAATATTGAATATGGCAAGCCACCGTTTTCGCAAGCCTTTATTGGCGTTACATTTGTGACTATAAAATGTAATAATAAACAACCAGTCCGAAGTGCAGATAATATTTTTTAAAAGTACATTCGACGCTTTGTGAAACTTATATCAGAGTCCACACCATCAACCTTAAAGTTTTAATTATTTCCATCACATGGATAAAGAGTAATATAGCAAGCAAATGATTTAACCGCGTCCAATACATTAGCGCCGGCATCGGCTCCGCTTGCAGCCAATGAATTCAATAAGTGTGAGAATATATATAACGCACTATTTCTTTCTACGTCAATTCGAAATAACTCATCGATTTTTGACTGACTCAACACCGCATCACTGAAAGCGCCCACACATTCTTCATATAATGTTGTGGCTATATCATTGTAAGCAGAATCCCGTTGGTCCTTACCGGAATTGGAGTTAATTGATGTGAATTCCAGTTTTTTGATTCCATTTAGGCTTTTTTCGCAAACCTAAAACAATGCAGCCACATTGTATGCACTGTTGACGTTTTGTCATATATCTCAGGTCTATTGCAGTTATTTAAGGCCATTTCAATATCCTGGGAAGCCGCGCTAAAGTTGTGTGCATTGCCGCCGCTGCTAATTGAATAGCATTGACCTGATGATTGGGAATATATAACTGCAGATAATAAAATTAAATACGCAGATTTCATTTAGCGCGCCCCCTAGCATTTTATTTAGGTAATTTACGCCTCAAATATACTCATACCATATAAATGTAAAAATGTTGTTGGGAGCCCGTCACGTTATTTGCTGCATCACGATGTTCAACTGGTACCTTTTTACATTTGGAAATCTTTACTAATGCAGATGAGGCCAGGCTAATAACTTTCTGTGCATTACAAACCCACTACTTCTTTCTAGCGTTTTCGGCAATGTTGCTGTCATGTCGTCCATTGGCTGGTGTTAAGTCTATGGCGGCGCCACTTGTTGGTTTGTAAACATTGCTAATTGCCCCTCTTACACTATTAACTTGCAGGTCTCCTACTATATTAGTATGGATCGGTTGGACAGATGTGTAACTGGAGCTGTTATCCGCAATATTTTCATATAAATTTATAGGATCGTCAATATATAGCGTAGCGTCCTGAGTTATTGCACAGGCGACATTAAGTGGTGTTATTAAAATAGCAAGTGGGAATAAAAAAGGTTTAAACATTTTGCATTCCTCTCGATGGACTTTCCGCATAAGCTGCAACTAACACTGGCTGTTTATAAGATAGCATCCTCTAAAGTCCTGTGAACTAATTACCTCTTGGCCGCGGGTGGGCAAATCCGATCATCACTTAGAACTATGATTTTCAAGAGTATTTTTATTGCCTATCAACTTCCTTCCTAGTCTTTCAAAGCTGCAGGTTCTGAGCATAAGCAACCATCCAGTAAGCTGATTTTGCGCCATGACATCGAGCACTTCACTTAACTTAGTTGGACCGAGTTTAATGTGCGCGGTACTATTAACATCTGGCTTGATAGGTTACGATAGAGTGACCCGCTAATTGGAAGCCTATCAAGGTTATTAACATCATTAGTATCTAGGCGACCGATGCACACCAAGATGCACGTAAGCTTTATCCACAACAATGTCATAACACGACTAATATTCAAATCCCTAGCCATCGAAAGTGCTGGTATCCACTGTAATATAGTTTGTTCGCCTTCACTGTCACAACTCCCTGCCTCGTTTAAACAATCGAAGTATTTAATCTTGGAGTGACTACTAAGCATATGATATAGGCGCAGCCAAACACCGCATGCCAAATCTTCCGCATCCTGCGCGCTTAATTGAGCGAGCCTTGGTATCCAAAGTGCTATTTCTTCCGCGCAGTCCAGATGCATATTTCGAACAATTTGGCTGCTGAGCGCATATCGTTGAAGTATGTTGGAATTTTGATGGGGGTTTTCCATGCCATGCCTCACAGAGTAATAGCAGTAAATTCTTTGCACGAATTTTGAATCGGGAACATTCCCAAATGGGGGTAATCGTCCAAAAATTATGGCTTGCAATAAGCTCAATTTTTATTTGTCTTAACAAGTTTGAAAATGGATATGGCAATAAGTCGCATATCCTCATATGGGGATGGCGATCTCCAGAAGATCATCATATAATCCGTTGTGAATGTGGGGGGAAACGTCACAACGACATTAGATCGAACAATGACATGGCTTGGCGATAACATTTGCTAAGCCGTGTCATAATGAGTCTAAGCAATCATTCGTCTTGCGATATCTTTCAACCTCAAGTTCGAATAGCTCTCGGATCGCTCAACAGCGCCTCATTACGATATACCACAGACCATTAATTGACTATGGGGCATCCGATCTTGGTTTAATTTATTGTTTTCATTTTGCGTGCTTTACTATAATTTAGCGACAGCAAAATATAAAAAGTGATAACTTCGTCAAACATATGCCCCAAAACGCCAGTATGCGCGCGATAACAATTGGTGTTAATGCTATTAAATATCCTAGTTAGTGGGCATAACACTAGAAGGCAAGGTAACATGTCAATCCAACAATGGAATACTGTTCGTGCCAGAAAGTACAACCGTGATTTTGAACGCAAGAAACTTGAAGCTCACTTCAATGCTGAGATAGTTCGAAGGCGTCAGGCAGGCCAATCAAAGGAAGAGATTATTGCTGATCTCGGCATTTCGCGCGAGCTATTTAACCGCATTATACGTTTCCAGAGGCAGATTGGATGAGCTGAACCACTACTATCACGATTCTGCAAACTTAATATGTATTGATGTCGGCGCGGTTAACAAGTTTTAGCGGCCGACAAAACCTAACCGGCAATTTTTATGTTACAGCATTTGTTGAAGTCTTACGCTTTATTTTAATATGTAAATTAATCCCACTGTGCTGTCAGCTCGCCGGCTCCAAATAAAAATGCCACATAACAATATGACTCCCCTCTAGCCATTCTTGCCAGCTACATAGTAGCTTGCCTATACAGTAAAATAACAAGCGGGTAATGCTTACTAAATTGGGTAACTCTTGCAGTAAGACTTAACATTCTATCTTAATATTTCCTCGATCTTTGACAGCATTTTAGCAATGCTATATGGTTTTATGATAATGCCGTCCGCTCTAGTCGCCGGATCGCGTGTTGCTAATAACTGACTTTTGTCTGTTGATGATGTAATCAGCAAAATCTTGATATTATGGTATTTGGAATTCGAACGAATATGCCTTATAACTTCTATCCCATCCATATCTGGCATTATTAGATCAAGCAAAATAAGATCGAAATGTTTTGACTCGAGGGCTTTTATTGCTGAATTACCATCTTGCGCTTCTGATAAGCTGCACCCCTTTCCTGATAGAACCATCTGGCTTAATAGCATTCTATCAATTGATGAATCATCAACAATTAATATGTTGTAACAATCCGTCATCATTCTTGCCCTTTCAAAGGTCATATAAAAAGCGTGTCTTGTGCCCGGTGCATAGGTTTTCATGACAGAGATCGTATTGAGTCGCGCATGCAGTTGTCGGCAAAACACTCACATGCCACTATTTGATATTCGAGGTAAGGAACTCGCATTGATCATTCGGTTGTTCATAATTGTTAATCACGCGACAAAAGGCAACCCATACTATCATGTTGTCGATTACTGATTGCACCGGGTTTATACCAAACTTAATTACGTTTAATTCGCTATGGAGATTATCCAGCAAAAGCACTCTCACCATACGCATGGCGGCCATTACGCTCGATGGCACAAATGGTGTGTTACTATTAAACACTTTGAAACTTTCCTCAGTTGCTATTATCAGCGCCCTTAGCTTTCTTTCAATAACGTGGGCACTCTGGGCCCACGTTGCAGAATTAATGAAATCGCAGTAGCAAGAAATTACCATATCAATTGCCTCGGGAGTTGTATTGGGATTTGATATCGCCCTACCCTCAGCTATAGAAGGTTCTGATCTCTGAATATTGGTCATAACTTAGTATCCATATGAAAGGACAGGGCGTCGGGGGCAGACGGCACCCTAATATGGCAAATTGCATTAAAATCATGACATCCCCAGATGGGGGCTGCTGATGATTTTTTGCAGTAAGATACTGCCGGTAAAACCGATTGTGAACGGCTATCCGTCAGTACAATCCGGCCGAATAAATTTTGCGCGATCTTTCTGACTGAAAGGAGGCCGAGGTGATCACCGAATTGAAATCAGCTATGCAATATGTTGAAACTCTATCTGCCACTGCATCCGTACCATTGAAATGAATTATCACGTGAAAAATATGTGCAAACCCGAGTCGCCATCCACTATCACCAAATCGTCTCCGAGAAGCATTATCTTTACACCAGGCTCGTAATTGTATATGTAAATCCTGTGTAAATTCATTAACATCACAGAAATAAAATTGACCTGCATAATTAGTGATTATGTGCGCCTCAGTCTTTGCGTAATATATTCGGCGTGACGGTGCACAGGTGGTGGGAGGGTACCTGATGCCTTGAGGAGAGCAATTTTGGTGTCATCGAGTAAGGGAAATCCTGAGTCTGGCCCCAACGCATCGAACCCTAATGGAATTATGTCGTGCGGCAGCACGGCCACACCGAGTCCGGCCCGTACTTCGGCTTGAATCCCTGCAAAACTGTGACTGGTATAGGCAATACGCCACTGGCGCCCAGCGCCATCAAGTGGATGGATCGCACCTTTGCGGTAGAGGCAGGGTGACGGTGATAGGACCACCGTTGAGGTGCTGTGACACAACCTATAACACTCCCTCTAAGCGAGGCTGTTCAATTGGTTTTTTTACGGTATACCCCGACTCATTGGG
>SESF01017473.1_pt1 | contig 12641 bp, 11 predicted proteins | sample 3171521 | NCBI WGS metagenome assembly SESF01 (sample SAMN10866945, study PRJNA518727) | freshwater metagenome | biome: subpolar coniferous forest; feature: holomictic lake; material: water; isolation source: holomictic Lake 227, 6 m and 8 m depth | place: Canada: near Kenora, Ontario | collected...
AGAGGTAACGCACTTGCCTGAAGGGGTCGATCTTCAGTTCGGGGTAGATTGCTGCGGTTAAATAACGGTTGAGAATGAGGATGGCAAGATTGCCGAAGCCAATAAAGAAAAGATAGGGATGGATCTTCAAAAGGAAATGGTTGCCGGTCATTGCGCCTGCCGCCCCAAGGAGAGAGGCCGTGGCTATAACGGTTATGGAGACCGTGAGAAACATACGGGCAACCGTGCTCAACTCTCCATCAAAACGGTGCAGCTTCATTCAGGTGAGGTGTTTAATTTTTTCAGTTCCAGCCATGCGATCACCGAAAGCGCGATCAGCGAACAGTTAAGGGTCAAGGGGTTGAACGGCAAAGCAAACATTGCTGGCTCGAAGATGGCTACAAAGAGAAGAAGAGCGATAAGCGCAACGACATTCAGCCCAAAAACCCACGCATGAGAAGCAACAAGCAGAATAAGTCCAAAAAGAATTTCGGCAATCCCGATCCAGAAAATTGCCTCACACACCCACTGATTGAGAGGAAGAATATGACCAAGCAACGCAATTTCACCACTGCTCTGGCAGGCAATTTTTGGTACAGCGCCCTGATAAACCCACGAAAAGGAGAGGGCTGCCCGACAAATCAGCAAAACAGGAGTCTGGGTTGAAAAAAAACGCATAGCTTTTACCCGTTTTCATTGAAATAAAGACAACAGCTCAAGCAATCGCCCTTAGCGCTTAAGGGCCGTGAACTTCCTGATTATTTTTTCAACCCGGCAGACGAACTTTTTCGGTTCACTGTCGAACCAGACATAGACCACAGGAATAACCAGAAGCGTCAAAAACATCGAACTCGCCAAGCCACCGACAAGAGCAACAGCAAGACCTGATTTCCATTCAGAGCCCGAACTTCCCGACAGCGCAATCGGCAGAAGTCCGAAAATCAGCGTCAGGGTGGTCATAAGAATGGGACGCAACCGCTCTTTTGCCGCTTCAATAATCGATGCAGAAAGTTCCATACCCTCAAGACGGAATTTATTGATAAAGTCCACAAGAAGTATTGCATTTTTTCCTACCAGCCCAACAAGCATGATAATACCGAGAATGGTGAAGATGCTGAGCGATTTGGCGGTAAAGGCAAGGGCAAAAAGAGCCCCTATAATAGCGAGGGGAATGGAGAACATCACCACCATCGGCCACACCCATGAATCATACAACGCCACCATGATAAGATAGACAAAGATAATGGCAACAAGAAAGGAGAGCATAAGGGTCGAGTTCGATTCACCCTGCCGTTTCAAATCAGAGTCGTAGGCCATCGAGACGGTTGGAGGCATGAATCCCTTTTTTTTCATGTTCCCCATGATCCGTTCAATCTCTTTGCCAATGCTGCCGACAGGGCGCCCGACAACCTGTGCCTTGACCCAGACCGCATTGTTGCGATCCTTGCGCTGCAACTGCGTATAACCCCTGTCCTGTTCAAAAGTAACAAACTGGCCGAGGCGCACCGTATCGCCCTGCGGTGTGCGGAAGGTAATTTCGGCAAGCGTCGAGGTATCCTGACGGTAGTGTTTGTCGAGCATGACCCTGATATCGTATTCATCACTACCATCACGGTACTTGCCCGCTTCATCTCCGGCATAAGCGGTACGGAGGGCCGCGCCGACATCGGCAATGGTGATACCAAACGAGGCCATTTTTTCACGATCGACCACGATGCGCATCTCCGGACTTCCGACCTGTGAGGTGAGCTGAACATCAGCGGTGCCTGGAATGGTTTTGATGCTGTCCCGCAACGCACGGGCCACACGCGTCACCTCGCTTCTCGATGGAGCACTCAAAATAACGGCAACCGGGGTCTCATTGGCTGTTCCGAAAATACCGATCGGGTTTATGCTGGCCTTCAAACCGGCAATATCCTTTAAATCAAGACGGATTGCCTGCATGATGCCATCAGTTGAGCGCGTCCGTTCCTCTTTCGGCGACAATTTGACGTTGATTTCTGCAATATTGTTAGCGCTCTGATTTAAAAATCCTTCGGTCGAAGAGCCAACATTGACCATCACCTTTTTGACCTCAGCCATCCCGGTCAGACGACGCTCCACGCTCCTCGTCAGACGGTTGGTCTCCGCAAGGGGTGTTCCAGGCTCAAGCTCCAGCTTGACAGCAAACTCTCCACGATCAGAGACGGAGATAAATTCTCCGCCGATAAAACCGAAAAAAAGCAGGCTGAATGAGGCAAAAAGCATCACTATTGCACTGAAAAAGACTTTGTATGGATTGCGAAGAGACCACTGCAAAAGATCGAGATAGCGCTCCCTCATGCGCTGAAAGTTGCGCTCAAAGGCAATGGCAAAGCGCTCAAACATGTTCTTGCCTGAAAAATTTTCAACTTTTGAAAAGCGTGAGGCAAGCAGCGGCGTCAGGGTAAAAGAGACAAAAAGGCTGACAAGGGTTGAGATGACCATGACGACGGAAAACTCGCGTAAAATATTACCAACAATACCGCTGACCAGAGAGAGCGGAAGAAAAACAACCACATCAACCAGCGTAATGGAGAGCGCCGTAAAACCAATCTCGTTTCTGCCAAGAAGCGCCGCCTGCCGGGGCTCTTCGCCACGTTCAAGATGACGGTAAATATTTTCGAGCACCACAATGGAGTCGTCCACCAGCACTCCCACCACCAGCGACAGGGAGAGCAGCGTCATCAAATTCAGGGAAAATCCGAAGAGATACATGCCGATAAAGGTGGTTACCAGCGAGGTCGGGATGGAGACAAGCACAATAAGGGAGTTGCGCAGACTGTGGAGAAAGAGCATCATGACGAGTGCGACAAGCAGCACCGCGAGCATGAGATCCTGCTGAACAGCATTGACCGCCTCAAGCGTAAAGGTCGAGGAGTCCTGGGCGATATCGAACAAGAGGTTCCGGTCGTGGTACAGTGCTGTAAGGCGCGAAAGCGTCTCCCTTGTCAGGCGGCTGACGTCAACGGTATTGGCATCGCTCTGTTTCATAACCATGATACCAACGGCGCTCCGGCCATTCACCCTTGTGAGCGTTGTGACCTCCTTGAAGCCATCCTCCACTTCAGCCACGTCGCGGAGCGTCACTGTACCGGCAGAGGATGCGCGCAGCACCAGCGCTTTGAGCTCTTCGAGGCTGGCGAATTTTCCGGAAAGCCTCACCACAAACTCTTTGTCGCGATCATCAATTTTTCCGGCAGGAAAATCAATATTGGCTTTCCCTACCTCTTTGAGCAGGTCAGGCACCGTTATGCCATAGCCTTGCAACCGTTCGAGATCAATATTGACCCTGATTTCGCGCTCCCGTCCTCCAAGCAGATAGACCTGACCTACCCCTGCAATACTTGCAAGCCGGGGCTTGATGTCATCCTTGAGCATCCGGTAAAAATCGGTATCAGGAAGCGATGACGTTGCCCCGATACGCAGCACGGGAGCCTCATCAAGCGCAAAGCGGGTGATAACCGGTGCCTTCGCCTCAGTGGGAAAACGGTCACGAACCTCATTGATCTTGCGCTGTGCATCCTGCAGCGCCTTTTCAATATTGGCCGAATTGGAAAACTCGATGGCAACGACCGACATCCCTTCGGTCGAGGTTGAGGTGATAGAGGCAATCTTTTCAATGGCTGAAACGGCCTCCTCAACCGGTTTGGTCAGCGAGGTCTCAACTTCAGAGGGTGACGCTCCGGGATAACGAATAGAGACCGTCACAACGGGAGGCGTCATCTTCGGCAATAACTCATACTGCAACTGCCGATAACTGAACATACCAAGAATACCGAGGACAGTAAAGAGGACGACAATGAGGGTCGGCCGTTTTATGGAAAGTTCTGTCAGTGTCATGGTGCGACCATGTCCCTCTTCTGGTCGATCACCACCACAGCAGAGCCATCATGCAGCTCATCCTGTCCACTGATCACCACACGCTCACCCGCCGAGAGTCCACCGAGAACCTCCAGTTGCTTTTGCATCTCCATACCGGCAACAAACGACTGCAAACAGGCCTTGCCGTTGCGGACAACAAAGAGTTCCGGATTTCTGATCCCTGAAACAAGCGCAACACGAGGTACAAGCAGTGCCTGCCGCTCACCCGCACCCTTCAGGATGACTCTGGCAAACATACCGGATCTGAATTGCGTGTGACCGGAGTTCTGCACCACCACTTCCACCCTGAACGTGTGATCGCGCCCCGCCTTGTCACTCACCGTGCTTACCCTGCCTGTAAAACCCTTTCCCTGATATAAATCGCTGGTAACCGTCAGAAGAGTGCCCGGCACAAACTTGAGAATCTGCCGCTCAGGCACAAAGATGACCACTTTTACCTTCGACAGGTCAACCATCTGTGCAACCCTCTTTCCCTCCTGAACCAGCTCTCCCTGCTCAACAAAGCGGGCAGTTACCATCCCTGAAAACGGGGCCTTCACCCTCGTATCACCGTATTTGCGGCTCGCGGCGGTAAACTCGGCTTCAGCCTCTTCAAATTGCAACTGCGCCGTTTCAGAAGCTGAAAGAGCTACAGCGCCCTGGCTGTAGAGATTGCTGTAGCGCTCGGCATCCCGTTTCGCCTGTCGGTAAAACGCATCCGCCTTCCTCTTCCGGGCAGCAGCCAGTTCATCATCAAGCAAAAAAAGCGTCTCTCCGGTCTTTTTCGGGGATCCCGGCTCAGCCAAAACCCTGCGAACAAGACCCGATGATTCAGAAAAGATATCAGCCTCCCTGAATGCCTCGACGGTACCAACCACACTGAAGCTGTCACGAACGGCGGCTTTCGAGATCAGGGCAACCGACACCGGGATACGCTCATCGGGTCGCACTGCAGCCACTTTTTGCGGCTCACGATGCTGAAAAAACCAGAAAAGTGCCAGCAGCGCAGCGAGGAGGACTACAGCAACAATTTTATGCTTGTTCAGCTTTTCGGCTATCGTTTGGGTGATTTTCATTGATAAACAGTCATCAGATAATCAGGGCAACATGCACGATAAAAAAAAGCGAACCGAAGCACGCTTTTTTTTATCGGTAAAAAGAGAGCCGTCTCAGCAGAAATGGCTTGCAATGGAACAGGAGATATCGGCTGAGGTCTTGACATGCTCAACAATCGAAAGGATACCGGTAAGATTGGTGATATTCTGATCGTTTACCGATGCCTTGATTTTGGCAACCGCCGTATCGTAAAGAGTCTTGATCTCCTGCATCATCACCAGGGTTTCACTGGCATGTTTTGGGTTGCTGCTGACGTAGGCTTCGACTGCTTTCTTGATCATTTCAGCCGTAATATCACCCATCGGTTTCAGACCATACTCATCCTTGTGCAACTCCTGCACATTGGCAAACTGCACATAACCGGTTTTATCGGCAATATTGAGTGCAAGCTGGGCCAGTTTTTCAAGTTCCCTGAGAATCATCCTCGCATGGTTGACCGCCTTGAGATCGGCATCACCAAGACTTTGAAAGGAGGCGTAGGCCAGGGTAAGATATTCAACCTCGAACTTCCCTTTGCGGATATAAGCTTCATCAAACTTGAAGGCCGAAGCGGCAAGTTCGACATTGCCCTTTGTTGATGCCCGGATGCTGAGCATCAGGTTGTTCTCAACGTTCGAAGAGAGTTTGGTGAGCTTCTGCTTGAGTGATTCAAGCTGCACATGCACCGTACCCTGCGGTTTCAGGGAAAGAGCAAACTTCGCAGGGTCAATCTGGATGGTAAAAGCTTTCGGGGTTTCAGTGGTTTTCGGTGAATCGCCGAAAAATTTGCCTAACAGGTTAGCCATAGGGTTCAAACACCATGCTTATGTTTAAAAAATACAAAGTGACGTTAATTTAGCAGACCTGCAAGGTTAATTGCAAGAAAAAAAACTAAAACCACTCAGACTCGTCCCCTTGCTCAACCCTTGTCGGCTGCTCAATCTTTAAGCGACTCGATAAGCTTTTCATAAAAACCTCCCCGGTGGCGAACAATTTCACCCGTCACCAGAAAAATAACCTCATTGGCTATGCGTGAGGCATGGTCTGCCATGCGCTCAATATAGCGTGATATGCTTAACGCTGCGATGAGCTGGTCCACATCAGAGTCTGGCCCCTTCATTAACGCCGTCACTTTTTTGAAGACAAGGCGGTGCATCACATCAACCTCTTCATCAAGGGCACACACCTGGTCGGCAAGCATGCGGTCTTTGGTGACAAATGCCTTGATCGACTTTTTAACCATATCGCCGGCACGTATACCCATACTCTCAAAATCAAAGGATTCGAGCATCTCAGGACTGATTTCAGGCATACGCTCAATGATATGCACCGCCAGGTCACCGATACGCTCAAGGTCGTCGTTGATTTTTATGATGGTGACAATAGTACGAAGATCCCTTGCTACCGGCTGCTGAAGGGCAAGAAATGCCAGACAGCGTGCCTCAAGATCAACCTCAGCCACATCTATTTCATCATCAACAAGCCTGATTTTCCGCGCACCCTGCTCATCCTGGTATTTGACTGCATGCAGCGCATCAAGTAAATTCCCAACCACCTTGTCGGATAGTTGAACAAGTACCTGGGCAAGTTCCTTTATATGCTCATGGACCGGACGTTCTGACATGATCGTGTAATGGTTTCGTTAGCTGAATCTTCCGGTTATATAGTCTTCCGTCATCGGATCTTTGGGATTGGTAAAGAGTTGCGCAGTCGAAGCCTGTTCAACAAGCACCCCTTCATAAAAAAACATCGTGGAGTCCGATACCCGTGATGCCTGCTGCATGTTGTGTGTGACAATCATGATGGTATAACTGCCACGGAGTTCCTGGATAAGATCCTCTATTTTTGCCGTTGCTTTGGGATCAAGGGCCGAGGTTGGCTCGTCAAGCAAAAGTACCTCCGGCTCGACGGCAAGCGTACGGGCAACACAGAGTCGCTGCTGCTGACCACCGCTGAGACCGAGGGCATTCTTGTCGAGACGGTCACACACCTCATCCCATATCGCTGCTTTTTTCAGGCTGCGCTCGACAATCTCCATCAGTTTTTTCTTGTCGTTCACCCCATGCAGACGAGGACCGTAGGCAATGTTGTCAAAAATGGACTTGGGAAAGGGATTTGGCTTCTGGAACACCATGCCTACCTTTTTGCGGAGCAGCACCTCATCGGTGAATTTTCCATAAATATCCTGCCCGTCAAAAAGCAGTGCACCGGTTGTGTGACAACTCGGTATGAGATCGTTCATACGATTGATGGCACGTAAAAAAGTACTCTTGCCACAGCCGCTCGGACCAATGATTGCGGTAACATACTTTGAAAGAATATCCGCACTCACCCTCTTTACCGCCTCAAACTCTCCATAATAGATCGAAAACTCCCTGGCCGAAATATGAGCGGTACCGCCATCAGCAATTTTTCTTCGTTCAGGAGGGAGATACATATCCCGTGTTGCCTTCTGTACCGGGGCACTCCCGGAACTCTCTCTGGCATCCATTGTCATGAGCATTGAATTTATTTTAGCCTTTTAATTTTTTCGAAATACGGGCTCGCAGCACAATCGCCGACAGGTTCAGCATCAACACAATACTGACAAGGGCAAGCACCATGCCGTACTGAACATGACGAATCTGGGCGGCGGCCTCATGTTCGCTGGCAAGATTATAAATGTTCCAGGAGAGGGCGGGCGTGGGAGAAGAAAAAACATCCGCCAGACCTATGGCCGAGCCAACACTGACAGCCGCAGTAAAGATAATCGGAGCCGTCTCACCCGCCGCCCTGCCGAGGCTGATAACGCCTCCCGTCAGGATGCCGGGCAGCGCTGCGGGCAGAATCACCGTCGCAATGGTATTCCATTTTGTGGAACCAAGGCTGAGTGATGCCTCCCTGTAGGTCTTTGGAACAGCAAGAATAGCCTCTTCGGCGGCACGGATAATGGTAGGCAAAATCATGATGGCCAGCGTCAGCGCACCGGCAATCACACTTTTTGACTCAGAAACCTTCATGGTGTTGATAAAAAAAGCGAGACCAAACATGCCAAAAACAATACTTGGCACTCCGGCGAGGGTACTGTTGGCGCTGCGCAGCATACTGTTCAAAAAGCCCGGCCTGGCATATTCGGTAAAATAGACCGCTGCAACAACACCGAGGGGAAAGGCAAAAAGCATGGCACCGACAGCAAGAAAAAAAGTACCCTGAATTTCCGGCCAGATACCCCCGAAAAAGTGTGAGTCAACAGAGCTGTCGGTGATAAATCCCCAATAACAGGTGAACTCGGGAAGGAGCATCGACTCAAGATTGTTCTTGACATAGGGAAAAAGCTTGACGAGAGAGGTTCCCTGAAAGCCTATGGCACGACTCACAAAGTACTCCTTGGCCATCACCTCGGGATTGGAGTTGTCCCACCTTGTTTCATAAAGAAGGTCATGCAGTTTCTCCTCTGCTTTCTCCCACCGGGTCTGTCCATACTTGAATCTGGTCAGCATCGGTTCAGGATCGCCGGGAAGAGGACCAAGCAGAGCCTGAAGTGCCGCTCTGACCTGGGTATATTTGGCCTGGTATTCAGCCTTTTGTTCAGGAGCCATCGTTTCAAGTTCAGCCTCAAAGCCGGTGAGCATTTTGTACACTTTTGCACGATAACGATCTGACGAAGCAACCTCACTGGAGAGATTTTCGCTGTCGCCCCTCTTGAATTCACTGAACAGCATTTTGCGATGCTCAACCGTACCGGTAAAAAATACCGCACCGATACCGTTGGTGATGATCGGCACAACAACAATCATCAGGGCAACCGCCATGACGATGATAGAACCGATACCAACCGCGGTAAATGATCGATCAAGTATTTTTCTGGTTCCGATATTCATAAGTACAGGGTTTGATGAACAGATGCACAACAATCAACCGTCAACGACTACTGGCCTGAAAGAATTTTCCTCTGGCGCACAACAATCCTCTCACTGACCAGATTACTGATAAAGCTGATAACAAGCAGAAGCAGTCCCATGGCAAACAGCACGTGAAAACGGGCCGAACCGGTCACCTGGTCAGCTTCGCCCATGTCACCGGCAATGGTTGCCGTCAGCGTCCTGATTGCCTGGAGATAGTTGAACCACGGCTCGGGAATCTGGGAAGAGTTACCCGAAGCCATCCAGACCACCATCGTTTCACCAAGTGCACGCATAATGCCCAAAATGACCGCCGCAAGAATGCCGCTGCTTCCGGCAGGAAGAACCGTTTTGAGGATTGTTTCTGCCCTTGTCGCTCCAAGCGTGTAACTACCCTCACGAATATCTCGCCCGACAGCCTGAAGGGCATCTTCCGAAACACTGACAATGGTAGGCAAGGCCATAAAACTCAGAATAATGGAGACATTCAGTGCGTTGGTACCGGTCAGAATCTGAATTCCGTAAAGAACGGTACCAACCTTGAACAACAGAAAAACCGAAAGCAAGCCTAAAAAAATCATGAAGAAGATATGCAGTTGCTGACGCCGTTTCGGTTCCGTGATCTTCGTCGTCAAAAGATCGGAAATAACGATAACGGCAAGAAGCATAAAGGGTGAAACAAGTATCCACCACGCCCACATCAACAGGGGACCGCCATTATTCTGCAAAAGCGGGGCCAGAATGACAAGGGCAAAAAAACCAAAGGCTACCGAAGGAATTGCCGCAAGCATCTCAATGACCGGCTTGGCATACTGGCGAACCGAAAAAGGGAGGATGTCACTCAGGCATATTGCTGCCGCAACACCCATCGGCACGGCAATCAGGGCTGAACCAAGCGTCACCATCAGGCTGCCGTATATGATGGCAAGGGCACCAAATTGAGCGGGATCATCGGCAGGATACCAGTTTGAACTGGTGAAAAATTCACTGAAACCACGGATCTGGAAAAACGGAACCGCATCACGCGCCACAAAATAAAAGATGAAAAGAACGATAACGGCCACAAAAGAGGCAACGGCAAAAAGCATACTCTCTCCGGCTCTTTTTGCCACGTTCTGCATGACACGTTTGCGAGCGCTCACCACAAATGCATTGGTGCGGTTGCACTCCCCCTCACTCTCTCCAGCCATAGTCTTGAATATTTTCTTTTATCAATACAGCCACTATCAAGGTGACAGGCCCAATCTAAGAGCTTTCACCACAGGATACAAACGCACTTCTGTTACAAGTATGAAACATTTGCAGAGAAGTACAAAAACGTGAAAAGCCGGATTAACAGGTTAACCGGCTTTCATGTACACAAGTGCTCTTGCTCTCCCCGACAAACGAAATCAGCGATTAATAAAACCGAGTTCCGTGATCATCCGTTTTCCCTCAGCAGTTTTCGGCAGATCAACAAACTGCTTGACCAACCCCGCAGGTTGACCGTTTGTATAGAAATAAAGAGGCCGCGAAACCGGATAGGTGCCATTTTTCACCGTCGCCACCGTAGGGAGAATACCATTGACAGCAATAACTTTTACCGAACGATCAACAAAACCATGACCGAGGAAGCCAATGGCTGAAAGGGTTGAGCTCACCCGGCTTTTTACCGAACCGTTACTCGACTGCGTCTCGGCTCTCCCTGTAATCTGTACACCTTTTCCGACAACCAGCTCCTTGAACGACTCCTCAGTTCCGCTGTTGGATTCACGCTGAATAACAACAATCGAGGCATTGGGGCCTCCCACCTCTCTCCAGTTGGTGATCGTGCCACGATAGATGCTGCTGATCTGTGCTTTCGAAAGTGAGCGTACAGGATTTGCCGGATGAACAACCATGGCAAGACCATCAAGCGCAACGACGGAGGCCACAGGATTAACCCCCTTTTGGCGGGCAGCCGCAAGTTCAGCCACTTTCATGGCACGCGACATGGTGGCGATGGTACACGATCCGTTGATCAGGCTTTTGGCACCATTACCGCTGCCCGACTCACTCACGGTAACACGAACCCCGTATTTTTTGGTAAAATATGCCGCAAATGTTTTTGCAACAGGCCCCACTGTCGTCGAACCATCAAGCACAAGAGCAGTAACAGCAGCACCTGCCGTCACAGAGAGTGTGAGAGAAAGTAAAACAACGAACAGCAAAATTTTTTTTATCATGGTTTCGATTCTGTTTTTTTTCAGGTTTAGCCTCAAGATACGCAGCAACAGGGGAACTCTGAAATTTCATCTTTGCCCCTGCATCTCTTGACGAAGGAAAACGTGTTACAAAAGCAGTTTTATGTTGGCATCTCTTGCTTAAATTTGTTAAATTGCACAATAATTCTGAAATTAAGGTAAAAGCGTTCAGGTAAATCAAATACCACAATAAATTTTGACCAAAACATATCTTCAAATAACCATAAAATAATAACCATCATGGCAAACGACGCAATCAACGATTTTTCAGTTGCACTCAGCAACCTTTTTGATACCGCTGGCAAACTTCTTCAGCAGAATGTCGATTTGGTCGGCACCTGTGTAAAAGCTGTTGTATCAATTGTTGAACCAGTTGCAAAAACAGCTCTTGATCTTGCCGGCAACGCAACAAACACTGCTGGTCAGTTGTTGCAGAACGTAACGGGCACCGCCGGTCAGTTGCTGCAGAACGTGACATGCACGGCTGGACAGGTAGTACAGAACGTAACAGCAGTCATTATCCCTGCCAAAAAGTAAGCTGCTTTTTTTTCAAAGAAGCACCTTATGCCATCGGTATAGGGTGCTTTTTTTGTTGCATGAGTACAATGGCTCCTGTGACGCGCATCCCAGGTTCACCAAAACAAGAAAAACTCTCTCATGACCTGCAAAGCAGTTATTTTCGACCTTGACGGCACCTTGCTTAACACCCTCCAGGATATTGTCAACACCCTCAATACCGTCCTTGCCCTGCACCATTACCCCGTCCATACCGTTGATGAATGCCGCTTTCTCGTCGGCCACGGCATGAGGGAACTCATCAAAAAAGCACTGCCCGAAGAGGCCGGAACCCCTGAGATCATTGATCTTATGCTCAAGGATCTGATGACGCACTATGCCGACAACTGGAACCGGCACTCACGTCCCTACCCCGGCATCAGCACCATGCTCGACACCCTTTCAGAGCGTGGTATCAAAAAAGCAATCCTTTCAAACAAAGCCGACCACTTCACCCGCCTCTGCGCAGAGGAACTCCTCAAAGAGTGGCATTTCGATGTGGTCATGGGCCATCACAGCGCCATAGCCCACAAACCCGACCCCGAAGGAGCCCTCCTTGTTGCCCGAATGCTCCAGGAAGAGCCCGCATCAATCCTCTACGTGGGAGACAGCGGCATCGACATGCTGACCGCCACAAGAGCTGGCATGTACCCTCTTGGTGTCCTCTGGGGATTCCGACCGGAAAGCGAGCTTCTTGAGTTTGGGGCAAAATCGTTGGTTCAGCGCCCTGAAGAGATTGTTGACTTGCTGCCATCACTCAACCAAGGCTTTCAAATGTGACTCCCTTTACTAATTTGTCACTTCAATATCGACCGACCTTGTCCAGTCACGATGAGCCAGAGCATTGATGACGGTTTCGCGGATGGCTTCCCATGGATAAAACCAGCTTTTTTCCCGCCGCATATTTTTATCAATCCCGGATGCCTCCTGAGTAATAAAGGGCTCTATCATAGAAGAAAATTTTTCAATCAGACCTTCATCAACCAACTCTTTTTGCCCCGATACAGAGCGTTGCCATCGACCGACC